>Ga0134126_10000305_pt1 | contig 64304 bp, 67 predicted proteins | sample KB31752_FD_96881 | JGI IMG/M metagenome (GOLD analysis project Ga0134126, IMG submission 96881) | Terrestrial soil microbial communities with excess Nitrogen fertilizer from Kellogg Biological Station, Michigan, USA - KB3-175-2 | ecosystem: Environmental > Terrestrial > Soil > Unclassified ...
ATCAGTTCGTCCTCGGTATAGCTGGGGGACAGCGCGAGCCCAGTGAGGCCACCGTCACCTGCGGGCTCCACCGCCAGCGCGGCGACCTCCTGGTTCGGTCGTTGCCGCTGCACCTGCAGGATTCGGCCGGTGGTGCGCTCCGCGGCCAGGCCCACCGGCCCGGAGCCAGGCAGGACCACCAGCGCAGAGATCGGTTCCAGACATGTCGCGACCACCGCGGGGTCGGGGTCCGTGCAGCCCTGCGGCGGGCCCGGCGGTGCCTGCCCGGGTGCGCCCGGGCTCTGGCTCTGGAACGGCCCTGGGATCAGCGGCCTCGGTCCGGTCTCCGCGCCGCCCTCCAGCTTCGGGTGGAACGGTCCGGCGTCGCGGTCGGAGAAGGTCGGCGTCACCGAGCATGCGCACAGCAGCGCCACCGACATCATCAGTATGCGGGGCACGCGTCGGCGGGCGCCGGCTGGATGCGGCACGAGGATGCGCACGATGGGCCAGATTAAATGCAAGCCTGTATGCCGCTGGTGAGCGGTTACCGAGGCCGGTGTGGCGCTAACCGACAGTGACCGTGTCGCTTTGACCTGATGATTCAACTGTGCGCTACGGTCGCTCGTCGGGTCCTGCGAGGCTAGCCGGCAGCCGGCCCCCGCTGATCGCCGCCAGGATGGGAAGGTGGCGGGCGCGCACCGCAGGTAGCCCCACTTCATCACCTGCGTGCAACACCGCCCATATCCTGGACTGACTATCCACCCGTAAACCTGCGAGGTCAGACCAGGCCATTCGCTGCGAGCCCCACATTCGATGCGCGACCACGGTCTCGGGGCCGACCACGGTGCGGGTTGTTACCAGCCACCATCCCAGTATCAGCGGGACCGCGTACAGCACCTGCAGTCCCGGTGCGCCGAAAGCTACCGGAGTCATACACACGATCAATCCGAATATCCCGAGCAGCGCGGTCAGTGGCAGCCGGAAGGTCACCATGGTGGGGTCGGTCACAGTCACATAGTGACGGGGCTATAGCGGAGACCCAAATAGGCGTACAGTAGGCGCATGCCACGGGTCCAGATCTACCTCCCAGATGACCTCCATCAGGCCGTCAAGGAGTTGCAGCTGCCGATCTCCGAGCTCGCTCAGCACGCTGTCCGCGTCGAGCTTCGCCGGCGGGAACTGGCAGCTGTAGCAGATCAGTACCTCGCACAGCTCGCGGTGGAGCTCGGCGGCCCGCCCACTGCAGACGAGCTGGCAGCGGCGGATGCCTGGATCGACGCGGCGAACGTACCGGCTGCGCGACGCCCCAGATGACCAGAATGGCCCAATAAGCCCAATAAGACGGTCGGATGACACATCGCCGATGAGCCTTGTCCTGGACTCGGGTGCGGCCAGCGCGCTGGGCCGCCGGGACCGGCAGACCGCCGCTCGCATCGCGGCGCTGCGGCAACGCGGGTTGTGGCCACCAATTCTGCCCGCGGTTGTGCTCATCGACTCGCTGACCGGCAACCGGGTGCGCGACGCGCTGGTGAACCGCACGGTGGCGTTGTCCGTGGTCCATCCGCTGGAGGGATCACTGGCCCGGCGCGCCGCGCAGCTTCGCGGCCGGGCGCGCGCGGGTTCTGCGGTGGAGGCTTGCGTGGTGGCCACCGCGGAGCTGCTCGGCGCACTCGTGATCACCGGCAATCCCGGTGAACTCGCCCGCCTCTCCCACCACGCCGATGGGGTCTCGCTGCTACCGACCTGACGTTGCCGCCCTCGTCGTCAGGAGTCGTCACGAGAGGAGATCCTGGTGCCAGCAGAGCACGAGCCTCGGATTGAGACGCTCGCCGTGCATGCCGGTGAGCGCCGACCCGGACCCGACGGCTCGGTGGTGTTTCCGATTTACCAGTCCACGGTTTTCTCCGTGGAGCCAGGCACCAGCTACCACGACCTCAGATACCTCCGGCTGAGCTCGACGCCATCGCAGACCTACCTGCACGACAAGCTGGCGACGCTGGAATCCGCTGAGGCTGCGGTGGCGACCTGCTCCGGCATGGCGGCGGTGACGGCGACGCTGCACACCCTGCTGCGCGCCGGAGACCATCTACTGGCCGGCGACTGCCTGTACGGCGGCACCCATGATTTCCTCACCCACCACGCCGCCGATCTCGGCTGGAGTTACACGTTCCTCGATCCGAGCCGGCCCGAGACGTGGGAGGCGGCCCGCACTCCCCGCAGCCGGGCAATTCTGGTGGAGACGATCACGAATCCGCTGATGCGAGTGGGGCGGTTGCGGGAGATGGTCGCCTTCGCCCGGCGCCACAAGCTGGTGACCGTGATCGACAATACTTTCGCGACCCCGGTGAACCTCCGGCCTGTTTCGATCGGGTTCGATCTGTGCTTCAACAGCGCGACGAAGTACCTCAACGGCCACTCCGACATCGTCGCGGGTAGCGTCGCGGGCAGCACGAACCTGATCAACCGGGTTCGGCGCACCCTGAACCATTACGGCGCCAGCCTGGATCCGCATGCCGGCTTCCTGCTGGCCCGGGGCCTGAAGACGTTGGCCCTACGGGTCCGTGCGTGCAACGACAACGCCGCCGTGCTGGCTCATTTTCTCAGCGAGCACCCGACGGTGGCCGCAGTCAACTACCCGGGGCTGCGTTCCCATCCTGATCACGCACACGCGGCACAGCTGCTCGCAGGCTTCGGTGGCATGCTCAGCATACGCCTTGCAGGTGGTAGGGACGCTGCCGAGAGCCTGTTGGAGGCATTGCGAATCCCGTATGTAGCGCCGAGCCTCGGCGGCGTCGAGACGCTCATCACCCGGCCGGCAGCCACCTCGCATGCGGGCATGAATCGGGAAGACCGGGAACGCATCGGTATCACCGACGATCTGATCCGGGTGAGCTGCGGCGTCGAGGCTTGCGACGATCTCATCGCCGACTTCGCCCAGGCGCTGGCGCAGGTGTGACCAGTGATGCCCGCCAGGGCCTGCTCCCAACATGCGGGAGCGAGTTTTACTAAGTTGACGGTGCCTGGGTGCGCCGGTTACGGTCGGCGACATGCTTATCCCCACCGTCCTCGTACGTCGAAGGCGCGTCGTCTGAAGAATCACAGACGTCGACGCGCCAACCCTCGCTTGAGCCCGACCGGGCGGCGAGGGTTTTTTGATGCCCGGGGCTGTGTAAGCGAGACAGCAAGCGATGAAAATAAGGCAGGACCATGACAACCGCGACTCCCAGAGACGTGTCCATACCGATGCCGACCCCGACGCAACCGCCCAGACCAGCTCCGCCGGTAGGCGCACCGGTGCGAGTCAGCGGCGCGCAGTCTCTCGTGCGCTCGTTGGAAGCGCTCGGGTGCGAAGCCGTGTTCGGCATCCCGGGCGGCACGATCCTGCCTGCCTATGACCCGTTGCTCGACTCCACGAAGGTCCGCCACGTGCTGGTCCGCCACGAGCAGGGCGCCGGGCACGCCGCGACAGGTTATGCCCAAGCCACCGGGCGGGTCGGGGTGTGCATGGCGACGTCCGGCCCCGGTGCCACGAACCTGGTCACCCCACTGGCCGACGCGCACATGGACTCGGTGCCGGTGGTAGCCATCACCGGCCAGCAAACCAGAGCACTGATCGGTACGGACGCCTTCCAGGAAGCGGACATCACCGGCATCACCATGCCGGTCACCAAGCACAATATGCTGGTGAAGGATCCGGCGGAGATCCCGAGGGCGATCGCGGAAGCCTTCCACCTGGCCGCTACCGGCCGCCCGGGCCCCGTGCTGGTGGACATTCCCAAGGACGTGCTGCAGGAGCAGACCTATTTCCTGTGGCCGCCGGAGCTGCAGCTGCCCGGATACCGGCCGACCACCCGGCCGCACGGCAAGCAGATCCGCGAGGCGGCCCGGCTCCTGGCGAACGCCCGACGCCCGGTGCTCTACGTCGGGGGTGGTGTGATCAAGGCGCGGGCCACCGCGGCGTTGCGGGAGTTGGCCGAGCTCACCGGGGCGCCGGTGGTGACCACGTTGATGGCGCGCGGCGCCTTCCCGGATTCGCACCCGCAGCACGTGGGGATGCCGGGTATGCACGGCACGGTGGCCGCGGTCGCGGCGATGCAGCGCTCAGACCTGCTGGTGGCGCTCGGTGCCCGGTTCGATGACCGGGTCACCGGGCAGTTGTCGTCGTTCGCGCCGGGCGCCGCAGTGGTGCACGCCGACATCGACCCAGCGGAGATCTCGAAGAACCGCCGGGCGGACGTACCCATCGTCGGCGACTGTGCCGAGGTGATCGGCGAGCTGATCGAGGCGGTGCGCGCCGAATTTCAGACCACCAGTCCGGATCTGGGTGCTTGGTGGCGGCAGCTGCGCAAGTGGCAGCAGACGTTCCCGCTGGGCTATGACCGTCCCACCGACGGGATGCTGGCTCCGCAATACGCGATCGAGCGGATCGGTGCGCTGGTCGGCCCCGATGCGATCTACACCGCCGGAGTGGGCCAGCACCAGATGTGGGCGGCGCAGTTCATCAAGTACGAAAATCCCGGCAGCTGGATCAACTCCGGTGGGCTGGGCACGATGGGTTTCGCGGTGCCTGCTGCGATGGGCGCCAAGCTGGGTAGGCCCGATGTCGTGGTGTGGGCCATCGACGGCGACGGCAGCTTCCAGATGACCAACCAGGAGCTGGCCACCTGCGCGATCGAGCATATTCCGATCAAAGTCGCTGTGATCAATAACGGCAGCCTGGGCATGGTCCGCCAGTGGCAGACTCTGTTCTACTCCGAGCGCTACTCGCAGACCGACCTCGGCACCCACTCCCGTATTCCGGATTTCGTCAAGCTCGCCGAGGCATTGGGCTGCGTGGGCCTGCGCTGTGAGGCAGAGCCGGACGTCGACAGCGTGATCGGACAGGCCATGGAGATCGACGACCGCCCGGTCGTGATCGACTTTGTGGTGGGCAAAGACGCCCAGGTGTGGCCGATGGTCGCGGCCGGCACCGGAAACAACCACATCATGGCGGCCCGCGACATCCGCCCCCTGTTCGACGAGGACGGGTCATGACCACGCACACCATGTCGGTGCTGGTGGAGAACAAGCCGGGCGTGCTGGCCAGGGTGGCCGGGCTGTTCAGCCGCCGCGGGTTCAACATCCACTCGCTGGCGGTCGGGCCCACCGAGAATCCGGACATCTCCCGGATGACCATCGTGGTGGCAGTCGACGAGTTGCCCTTGGAGCAGGTGACCAAGCAGCTCAACAAGCTGATCAACGTCATCAAGATCGTGGAGCTGGATCCGGTGATGGCGGTGCAGCGCGAACTGCTGCTGGTCAAGGTCCGGGCCGACACCACGGTGCGTTCCCAGGTGCTCGAGACGGTCACGTTGTTCCGTGCCAAGGTGGTCGACGTCTCCCCGGAGGCGCTGACCATCGAGGCCACCGGCACCGCCGACAAGCTCGACGCGCTGCTGCGGATGCTCGACCCCTACGGCATCCGGGAAATAGCCCAATCCGGCATGGTCGCCCTCGGCCGTGGTCCCCGCGCCATCACCGCCGGTTCCCTGCGCTAACCCGTCCGCTGCCCCAGACCGCGTTCTGGATGCAGAACGCTGTTTTGTGGCCCCGAATCACCGCATTCTGCATCCAGAACGCGGAATCTTTTCAGCTCAGAGCAAGGAGCGAGTAGATGAGTGCACAGGTGTTCTACGACCAGGATGCTGATCTGGCGGTGATCAGCGGGCGGAAGGTCGCCGTGATCGGGTACGGCAGCCAGGGACATGCGCACGCGCTGAGCCTGCGCGATTCCGGAGTCGACGTCCGGGTCGGCCTGCCCGAGGGCTCGAAGTCACGTCCGAAAGCAGCCGACGAGGGTCTGTCGGTGGTCACGCCGGCGCAAGCGGCCGCCGAGGCCGATGTCATCATGATCCTCGCGCCGGACACCAAGCAGCGCACCATCTACGCCCAGGACATCGCACCGAACTTGAATTCGGGCGATGCGCTGATGTTCGGGCACGGCTTCAACATCCGGTACCGACTGATCGAGGCACCGTCCGATGTGGACGTCGCCATGGTGGCACCGAAGGGACCGGGGCACCTGGTCCGTCGGCAATTCGTCGACGGCAAGGGGGTGCCCTGCCTGATCGCGGTCGAGCAGGATCCCAGCGGAGGTGCCCAGGCGTTGGCGCTGTCGTATGCCAAGGCGATCGGTGGCACTCGCGCCGGGGTGATCAAGACAACATTCACCGAGGAGACCGAGACCGACTTGTTCGGTGAGCAGACGGTGCTCTGCGGCGGGCTCACCGCGCTGGTCCAGGCCGGCTTCGAGGTGCTCACCGAAGCCGGGTATGCACCCGAGGTCGCGTATTTCGAATGCCTGCACGAGGTCAAGCTGATCGTCGATCTGATGTACGAGGGCGGTATCTCCCGGATGCGTTACTCGATCTCCGACACCGCCGAGTACGGCGACCTCACCCGTGGACCGCGGATCATCACGCCGCAGGTCAAAGACGAGATGCGCCGGATCCTCGCCGAGATCCAGGACGGTAGCTTCGCCCAGGAGTGGGTTACCGAGGACGACAACGGCCGGCCGAACTTCACCAAGCTGCGCGCAGAGGGAGAGCGCCACCCCGTCGAGCAGGTCGGCGCGCGGTTGCGGGGATTGATGTCCTGGATCGACCGCCCGCTCACCGACACCGCCTGAGCTACCGCATGGCGCTATCGCTATCAGATAGTCCGAGCTGCGCAATAACAATGCGGAGATCATGCGGCGAGTAGCCGCTGGGGAGTCCTTCACGGTAACGGTGCACGGCCAACCGGTCGCCGACTTGGTACCCCACCAGCGGCTCGGCCACCGGCAGCGCCGAACTCGGCGGCTGGTTCCAGCGGCAGAGTTCGACGCGACCGACCCCTGGAATGAGGCTCGCACCAGATGACCGGGCGCAAAGCGCTCCTCGACACTTCGGTCCTTGTCGATCCGCCGGCACAGGGAATTGCCTCGTTCGCCGACGAAGAGAGCATCAGTGCTGTCACGGTGGCGGAACTGCATTACGGCGTCGGCGCGAGCACCGATGCGGTGGAGTAGCTGCATCGGCGGCAGCGTCAAGCTGGATGAAATCCCCGCCCACGCCGAAGGGATCTGCTGATCGCCGCCACCGCGCTACGCCTGGAAGGCGTGCTCACCGTCATCGACGTGCGCTGATTCGACGTCTCCGCGCCACGCATCGAGCGGTGCCGGCGCCTCAGTAGAGTGGATAGTCGTGAGCGCACTGAGCCGACCCGTAGTTTTGATTGCTGAGAAGCTTGCACCGTCGGTGCTGGATGTCTTCGGTGATGAGTTCGACGTCCAGCACGTCGATGGCACCGACCGTCAAGCCCTGTTCGAGGCGCTGGCGGTGGCCGAGGCGCTGCTGGTGCGCTCGGCTACCCGAGTGGATGCCGAGGCGCTCGGGCGCGCCCCTCGGCTCAAGGTCGTGGCCAGGGCCGGGGTGGGGCTGGACAACATCGACGTGCCGGCGGCCACCGACCGCGGTGTGATGGTGGTCAACGCACCTATCTCCAACATCGTCTCGGCGGCTGAACACGCGGTCGCATTGCTGCTGGCGGTGGCTCGCCGGATCCCGGCCGCCGATGCCAGCCTGCGCAGCGGGCAATGGCGGCGCAGTTCGTTCAGCGGCGTCGAGCTGGCCGGCAAGACCATCGGCGTGGTGGGCCTGGGCAAGATCGGTCAGCTGGTGGCGCAGCGGCTGGCGGCGTTCGGAACCGATCTGATCGCTTATGACCCCTATGTGTCCCCGGCGCGAGCCACCCAGCTGGGAATCGAACTGGTCGATCTGGACGAATTGCTGTCCCGTGCGGATGCCATCTCCATCCACTTGCCCAAGACTGCCGAGACGCTCGGGCTGATCGGTGCTGACCAGCTCGCCAAGACCAAACCGGGCGTGTTGATCATCAATGCCGCTCGCGGTGGCTTGGTCGACGAGCAGGCGCTAGCCGACGCGGTGCGCAGCGGCCAGGTCGGCGGGGCCGGCATCGACGTGTTCAGCATCGAGCCGTGCACCGCCAGCCCGTTGTTCGAGCTGCCCCAGGTGGTGGTCACCCCACACCTGGGAGCCTCCACCGCCGAGGCGCAGGATCGGGCGGGTACCGATGTGGCGCGCAGCGTAGTGCTGGCGTTGCGCGGCGAGTTCGTGCCGGACGCCGTCAACGTGATCAGCGGCGGGGTGGTGGGCGAGGAGATCAGGCCCTGGCTGCCGTTGACCCAGAAGCTGGGCACCGTGCTGGCGACCCTGACCGCGCGCTCGCCTGACTCGGTGACCGTCGACGTTCGCGGTGAGCTGGCCGCCGAGGACGTCTCCGTCCTCCGGCTTGCGGCATTGCGCGGCATCTTTACCGGCGTGGTGGACGAACAGGTCACGTTCGTCAACGCGCCGCGGCTGGCCCAGGAACGCGGGGTCGCCATCGCCGTGTCCAGCGCGCCGGAAAGCCCCACCCACCGCAGCGTGGTCAGCGTGCGGGGAACCTTCGCCGACGGCACCGGCTACTCCGTCTCGGGAACGCTGGCCGGACCCGCACAGGTCCCCAAACTGGTCGAGGTCAACGGTCGCAACTTCGACTTACGGGCTCAAGGCGAGGCGGTTCTGCTGGAATACCCGGACCGCCCCGGCGTAATGGGAATCGTCGGCACGCTGCTGGGTAAGGCGGGGATCAACATCGAGGCGGCCCAGATCAGCCAGACCACCGCGGGCAGCGATGCGATCATGATGCTGCGAGTGGACCGAGCCGTTCCCGCCGAAGTGCTGGCGGCGATCGGACCGTCGGTGGGCGCTCGCACCGCTCGCCCGATCACCTTTGGTTAGCGCGGGCGTAACAGCGTTATAGAACTATTATGCCCGCCCAAGGCGCCTGCGCCGCTAGCGGGTTGCGTCTCGGCGGTCCATGATGGCGGCAGGCATACCCGTTCGAGTGTCCCCGTTTGGAGTATCCGCCGTGCGGTGCTCTGTGTAGCTGCGAGTAACCTGCCCGCTGCGGAGGGTCCCCATGGCGGGGGCCGGGCACTGGAGGTGGCTCATGCGGCTCGCGGTGATCCCCGGTGACGGGATTGGTCCGGAGGTGATCGGCGAAGCGCTCAAGGTTCTGGACGAGGTCGCTCCCGATGCCGAGACCACGCCCTTCGATCTCGGCGCCGCGCGCTGGCACGCCACCGGGGAGTTACTCCCGGAGTCGGTGCTGGGTGATCTGCGCCAACACGATGCCATCCTGCTCGGCGCCGTCGGAGATCCCTCGGTGCCCAGCGGTATCCTCGAGCGCGGATTGCTGCTGCGGTTGCGTTTCGAGCTGGATCACCACGTGAACCTGCGCCCGGCGCGGCTGTACCCCGGGGTGCGCAGCCCCATCGCGGACCCGGGAAGCATCGACATGATCATGGTCCGGGAGGGCACCGAGGGTCCCTATGCAGGCAATGGTGGGTTGCTGCGCAAGGACACCCCGCATGAGATCGCCACCGAGGTCAGCATCAACACCGCCTTCGGCGTGGAACGGGTGGTGCGCGACGCCTTCGCCAGGGCGGCCGCCCGCCCCCGCCGGCACCTGACCCTGGTGCACAAGACCAACGTGCTCACCCACGCCGGATCGCTGTGGTCGCGCATCGTGGAGGAGGTGTCGCTGCAACATCCTGATGTGACGGTGTCCTACCAGCACGTCGATGCGGCCACCATCCATCTGGTCACCGATCCCGGCCGGTTCGACGTGATTGTCACCGACAACCTGTTCGGCGATATCCTGACCGACCTCGCGGCCGCCGTCACCGGCGGGATCGGCTTGGCCGCCAGCGGTAACCTCGATGTCACTCGCCGCAATCCCAGCATGTTCGAGCCGGTGCACGGCTCTGCCCCGGACATCGCCGGCCAGGGCATTGCCGATCCGACGGCTGCGGTGCTGTCGATCGGGCTCATGCTCGCGCATCTGGGTATGGATGAGGCTGCCCGCCGGGTGGAGGCTGCGGTGGCCTTCGACCTCGCCACCCGTGATCACACCCATCCCGGCGGCACCCACGCCATCGGTGACCGCCTAGCAGCCCTGGTCTCCTCCAGCCAGCGCGTCGAGCGGGCCGGCCTCTAGCTGGCTCCTATCCATATCGGCGCGTGTCAGAGCACGTCGAATTCGCCATCCTTGGCGCCGAGCACGAACGCCTCCCACTCAGCCGGCGTGAAGATCAGTGTCTCGGAGTCCACCGGATTCTCCGAGCTGCGCATCGCGACGTAGCCGTCCTGCACGAACGCAATCTCCAGATGCGGGCCCTCGAGCGCCTCGGAGCCTGCGGCGCGCTGCCACACTGCGTTCGACAGATCGATTGTGCCGCGGATGTGCTTCTTGTCGTCGACGATGTCGCTCATGGCATCAACGGTAGCGAGCCGGCGCCGGAATCAGCTGCCGCACCCCACAGCCGCGGCGCAGTCAACACGGCCAGCACGTCAGCAGCGCTGGGCATGGCGTCGATCTCGGCCTGGATACCGGCCGCGGCGTGCCGGAACGCTGGCTCGGTGAGCAAGCGCTCGGCGGCGGTGGCCACCGCGTCGGCGGACAGTTCGTCGGGTCGCAGTGCCAACGCTGCTCCGGCGGACTGGCAGGTCGTCGCGTTCGTGAATTGGTCAGCGCCCTGCGGCAGGATCAGTTGCGGCAGCCTGTGGGAGAGCGCGCTGAGCATGATGCCCGCGCCGCCATGCGACACCACCAGGCGGCAGTGCGGCAACAGCAGGCTGTGCGGAATGTACGGTTCGATCAGCACGTGCGGGGGCTGGGTGCCGAATCGCGCCGGGTCCGTACCTGGTCCGCTGGTGACGACCAGGTTCAGCGGCAGCTGCCGCAGACCGGCGATCGCGGTTTCGAGGACGCCCGGTGCCTCGTTGAAGACCGTGCCCAGAGTCAGGTGAATGGTCTGCAGCCGCGGGAGCGCGGCCAGCGCGTCGGGCAGTCGCTCGCCGGGCGCCGGCTCGCCCGCGGCCGGGCGCAGCGGCTGGATCCGTGGCCCCTCCAGGGCGTCTTCGGTGCGCAGGCTCGGCGGGCAGATGTCCAGGTAGGTGCTGGCCCTGCGGCCGTCAGCGACCTCGGGCACCCGCCATTCCTCGCACAGCCGCTCGAACCCCGGTGCCAGCAGGTCGCGTAGCCGGACTGACATCAGCCCTAGGCCATGGACGACGTGGCAGGCTCCGGTATGCGCAGCGGCGAGCGCGCCGGCCAGCTCGCTTTCCTCGTGCACGACGATGTCGGGTTCCCACTGCTGCGCCCGCGGGATCAGCTCGACTGCGCGCTTGGCCGCGGACTCGACGAACAGCACCTGTGCCGCTGCGCGCGTCCGCTGCTCGACGGGCAGCTCCTCCAGGTTCGGGTGAGCGGCGTGGACCCATGCTTCGACCTCGGTTCGGCTGGGCCCGGCCAGCCAGGTGTCGAAGCCGCGGCGCTCGAGCTCCGGCACCAATTCGGCGCCGGTCGCAAAGGCCACCTCATGGCCGGCGCTGCGGGCTTGACGCGCCAGCGGCAGCATCGTGTTGACGTGCCCGTAGGCCGGGTGGCTGGTGAACAGAATTCGCATGATGTGCTCCATTTCCGGCGGTCGACCACTCCCGCCCCCTCACACCATCGACCAAGCGAGTTGGTCGATGCTTGGCGCACGCTTGGCGCGCCCATCCCCGGTCGGCGAGCGTGGGTCGCTGTTCGACCCGGCGGGATTATGACCGGTTTGACTGGTATTGTTGATCAATCCTGAGGGCGCGTGTCTTTTCTTCGTATGTCCACCGGAGGCAATGCCGATGAGCAGCACACGCCGTGCGATCCCCGTCACATGCACGACCCACAGCAGCGGAATGAACTTCTGCAACCTGCTGATGACCAAGGAGACCGACGGCACCATCGTGTTCGACCCGCATGTCGCCCGTTGCTGCGTGCTCAGGCTCGATGAGCGCGCCGCGACCGCGGTCTTCGACACCCTCGGGGAGTGGCTGGGATGGCCGGGAGCCGACGTAGTGCACACGCCGTGACCGCCCTGCGGGTGGTGTTCCACCGCCGGCTATGCCACACTGCGCTTGTGACACGCACTGTGATGGAAACTCCCGTGACGATGGAAGCTTCCGTGACGATCAGTTGTGGCGTCATTATTGCTGAGCGCGTCGGGTAGCCAAGCACCATCGCCCGGCGCGCAGACCTCTCGCATCCCGCGGGGGGTCTTTTTTGTTGGCCAGCCAGCACACCTTTGGAGCCTCGACGATGTCCCGCACCAGCCCCGCCGGCACCCCCCTCGGTGACGAGTTCCACCTCTACGACACCACGCTGCGCGACGGCGCGCAGCGAGAGGGGATTTCCTACTCGGTGGCCGACAAGCTCGCCGTTGCACGGCTGCTGGACACCTTGGGCGTGGGCTTCATCGAAGGGGGCTGGCCCGGCGCGCTGCCCAAAGATACCGAGTTCTTCCACCGGGCGGCCGCCGGCGAGCTGGATTTGCAGCACGCCGTCCTGGTGGCCTTCGGCTCGACCCGCCGCGCGACGCTGACAGCTGCACAGGACCCACAGGTGCAGGCACTGCTGGCATCCCGGGCTCCGGTGGTGACGGTGGTCGCAAAGTCCGACCGGCGGCACGTGGAGCGGGCGTTGCGGGTGGATGTCGCGCAGGCTTGCGCGATGGTCGCCGATACCGTGGCGCTACTGGTGGCCGAGGGCCGGCGGGTCTTCCTCGACGCCGAGCATTTCTTCGACGGCTACGCGTTCGACGCCGACTGCGCGCTGCGGGTACTGGAAGCAGGCGTCACCGCGGGTGCTGATGTCGTCGTGCTCTGCGACACCAACGGCGGGCAGCTGCCGCTGCAACTCGCCGAGACCGTCGCCGAGGTGGTGGCCCGCACCGGCTTCCGGGTAGGGATCCACTGCCAGGACGACACCGCCTGCGCGGTGGCCAACTCGGTTGCAGCGGTACAGGCCGGGGCGACTCACGTGCAGTGCACCGCCAACGGGTACGGCGAGCGGACGGGTAATGCGGACCTGTTCGCCGTCATCGGCAACCTCGCCACCAAGCTGGGGATGCCGGTCCTTCCCGAACACGGGATGGCCGAGCTGACCCGAGCCTCGCACGCGCTGGCCGAGATCGCCAACCTCGCTCCCGACACCCACCAGGCCTACGTCGGGAGGTCGGCCTTCGCTCACAAGGCGGGGCTGCATGCGAGTGCGATCAAGGTGGATCCGGAGTTGTACAACCACCTGGACCCTGCGGTGGTCGGCAACTCGCAGCGCGTGCTGGTGACCGAGATGGCCGGCCGGGCCAGCATCGAGCTCAAGGCAGGCGAGCTCGGCCTGGACCTGGCCGGCCGCTCGGCCGAAGTCGGCGTGATCACGGCCCGGGTCAAGGATCTCGAGTCGCGGGGCTGGTCGTTCGAAGCCGCCGACGCTTCCTTCGAGCTCCTGTTGCGCCACGAGGTCGATGAGGTGCCGCCCGCGCCGCCGTTCGCGCTGGAGTGCTACCGAGTGATCGTCGACCACACCACGGACGGCACGGTGGTCGCCCAGGCGACGGTGACGGTGCGCGTGGCGGGGGAGCGGGTGATCGCCACCGCGGAAGGCAACGGCCCGGTCAACGCGCTGGACGGCGCGCTGCGTCAGGCGCTGGGTGCGCACGTGGCGTGGCTGGACACCGTGGAGCTATCCGACTACAAGGTCCGCATCGTCCCGGGTACCTCCGGCACCGATGCGGTGACCCGGGTGCTGGTGGACAGCAGTGACGGGACCGGATCCTGGACGACCGTCGGCGTGCACGGCAACGTGGTGGAAGCGTCCTGGCTGGCTCTGCTGGATGCGATGACCTACGCGGCACTGCGTCACCACGGGGTCGCCAGCACTGCCTGAGGGCGCAGTTTAGGTCGGCCTGCCTGCGGGAAACCGGTGTGCGCAGACAGCTGCCGCTGCAGGCGAGGCGCCGGTGCAGCCGTGTCGCCGAGCTGGCCATGCTCCATCCGCAATGAGTGCGACGACGGGAACGCCGACCGATGCCCAACCAACGCGAGCGCGAGATCAAACGCCCCGACCTACCCGAGGATGCCGAAGTGTTCGGTCTGGGTCTTGAGGACGACAGCAACTTGGGCCGAGCAAAGCTCATCGCCGGCGTGGTATCGGCGGTGGCGCTGATCGGGATGCTCATCACCTCGCTGTTCCGGGCGCCCAACGACGAGTGGACCGCCTTGCTTGGGGTTGTCACCGGTGTGCTCATCGTGGTGATGAGCGCTCAGTTGGTCCGCCGGCGCGCCGATCGGCGGCGGCACATCAACCGATGAACACAGCGCGGGCGCGATCTGCCCGCCGCGCGGAGGACGCGAAACGCCACTCCGGCGGCGGGGAGAGCACCCTGACCGTCGTCGTCGCGTTGATGGTCAACGCGACGATCGCCGTGATGAAAGCTGTCGCGGGGATACTGACCGGATCGGCCGCCATGCTCGCCGAGGCGGCGCACTCAGTGGCAGACACCACCACGGAGGGGTTGCTGCTGGCCGCGCTGCGGCACTCGGAGCGGCCAGCCGACCGGCGCCACCCGTTCGGTTACGGCAAGGTGCGGTTCTTCTGGTCGCTCATCGCCGCGGTATCGATATTCGTGACGGGTGCCTTGTTCTCTGGATTTGAGGGCGTGCACACCATCCTCGGTTCGAGTGAGGACCAGAGTCTGGCCTGGGTGGCGTTTCTCGTCTTGGGGCTGTCGTTCCTTATGGAGGGCACATCCTGGACGCGGGCAGTACGCCAGATCCGCCGCGAGCAAGCCTACGAGGGCCAGCGCTTGCTCGAGTACCTTCGCCGCACCGATGATCCCACCGTCAAGACGGTGTTTCTCGAAGACACCGCGGCACTGATCGGCCTGCTGCTCGCCTTCGCCGGGGTCGGGCTGCACCTGCTCACCGGTTCAGCTTTGTGGGACGGGCTGGCCTCGCTGCTGATCGGCGTCCTCCTGGCGACGGTGGCCTACCTGCTGGGCCGGACGAACATGCAACTGCTCATCGGGCAGCAGGCCGACCGGCGGCTGGTCCGCGCGGTATACGTTCGGCTCAGCGCCGCTCCAGAGGTCGAGCAGGTGGTCGATCTCCTTACCATGTTGACGGGCACGGACAAAGTGTTGCTCTGCGCCCGGGTGGACTTCACCGATCCACTGTCTGCCGACGAAGTGGAACGTGCGTGCGTACGCATCGACGACGAACTGCGGCGCGAGTTCGCCGACCTCGACGAGATCTTCATCGAGCCGGTACCGCGGACCGATACCGCGTTGCGGGAACGGGTGATCAACCGGTACGGCTCCGTGCTGCGCGACCTTCGCGCGGATCCGGCTCCACCCGTGCCGCCAAAGGCGGCGATATGACAGTGACCCGGCCAACCGAAGCTCTCCACCTACGGCGCAACGGCAATCCCCGAGGCCGAGCACCACGTGGTGAGAGCACATCGGTCATCCCGCGCAGCCTGGTCGTCGCTGCTGACTGGTCGTGGCGGCTGCTGCTGGTGGGGATCGTGGCCTACGCCGCGGTGCGCGTGCTCGCGCTGCTGTCGCTGGTTGTCGTCCCGCTGCTGGCAGCGGTGTTTCTGTCGGCGTTGCTGCGACCGGTCGCGGGATTGTTGCGCCGCCGGCTGCCCGGACCGCTGTCTGCGCTGCTGACGCTATTTCTCGCCGCCGTCGTGCTGGGTGGGCTGGGGTATCTGGTCGGCATCCGCTTCGCCCAGCAACTACCGTCGTTGATCCAGCAAGTGGTCGGCACCGTCCATCAGCTCCGGGCGGAATTCACGGGTGTCGGGGTGGGCCAGCTCCAGCTCGATCAGATCGAGAACTCCGTGATCGGTTGGATACAGCGTAATCGCAGCGAGGCCGTTGGCTACCTGACCACCGGAGCAGGTTATTTCATCGAGTTCTTCACCCTCCTCGTCCTCGCCCTGTTCATCACCTTTTTCCTGCTTTACGACGGCGAGCGGATCTGGCGCTGGCTGATCAGCCCACTGCCGCCTCGGGAGGCACGTCGAGTAGATGCGGCTGGGCGGGCGGCCTGGGCCACCACGACGGGTTACGTGCGCGGCACCGCGGTCATTGCCACCATCCACGGCATCGTGATCGGCGCGGCGATGTTCCTCCTAGGCGCGCCGTTGGCGCTGCCGTTGGGCGTGCTGGTATTCCTGGGCAGCTTCATTCCCTTCGTCGGCGCGCTGGTCGCGGGCGGCCTGGCCGTGCTGATCACCTTCACCGCCCAAGGGTGGGTGATCGCACTGATCCTGCTCGGCATCCTGATCGTCGAAAGCCAGCTTGAGGCCCACCTGTTCCAGCCGTTGATCGTCGGACGTTACGTGCGGCTGCACCCGCTTGCGGTTGGCCTGTCCTTCGCCGTCGGTACCGTGCTCGCTGGAATCGTGGGAGCCATCATCGCGGTGCCTACTGCGGCCGTGATCAACCAGGTATGGCCCGCCCTTCGAGGCCACCCGTCGCGGTCCGGGCACAAACCGCACTGAGCCGAGCCTTGCGAGCCACCGGCGTCCGGGAATGCAGGCTGTTGATCATCGGATGATGGTGAAGGCGAGTGCTCCACCGAGGCAGGCCAGACCGATAACTATCCAGGTCACGTAGTCGTTGACCACGCCGCTTTGGAACCTGCGGATCGGCCCTACCAGGCCGGTTCCGGGCTCGTATCCTCGGCGCAGGACAGGCAGGCGACGCCAGTAGAGGGAGATCAGCGCCAGGACGAGGCTGGCAGCGACGGTGCCCAGGCCCGTGATCACATCGGTGAGAGTCGGAGCGGCGTCTTCGGTGGGCATGATGGCCACCGGGTGGGCGAGTTGGGCGCCAGCGAGCACGGTGGCGTTGTAGGCGGCTTGGTCCTGGAAGCGGACGGCGCCGGACTGCACCAGGGATCCAAGATGCGGCAGCAGCCCGGCAGCGATCGCCAGTCCCACCAGCACCGCCGGTGGGACGATCATGGAGAGTGGGGTGCGGCCTTTGGCTTCGTCGGTCTCTGAGGTTTCTTCGGAGGCCTCCTCGGCCATGTGGGGATCCTCCGAGGGCGGATCGCCGATGCCGTAGAACACACCGCCGGCGACTCGGAGCACGGCTGCTCCCACCAGCGCGGAAGTGAGCATGACAACCGCGGTGATCCAGTGCATCCCCAGGGAGTCGCCGCTGTGTCCGATCCATCCGGCACCGAGGTACAGCGCGAAGGGGGGCAGGTCGGCCAGGCCGAGCGCGGCCAGCAGGAACACCGCCCCGGTGAGCGGCAGCCGCCTGCCCCGACCGTGCAAAGAGGTCTCGTTGATCGATCCCAGTCGGTGCAAGACGATCCCCACGCACAGGAACAGGGCGGCTTTGACCAGTCCGTGGCCGAGGACGTAGACGGCGGCACCGGCCAGGCCCAGCGGGGTGAGCAGGGCGATGCCGATCAGGAACAGCCCGGCGTGGTTGATCGTGGAGAAGGCCAACAGGCGTTTGAGGTGACGCTGACGGAAGCAGAACAGTGCGCCCACGACGGCCGTGAGGACCCCAAGGCTCAGCAGGATGGCCGTGATGCTGGCCTGGTGGCCGAGGCCAGCAGCGAACATGGACCAGTAGACCCGGGCGATGCCGTAGAGCCCGAGTTCGACCATCACGCCGGAGAACAGCACGCATACGGGGGTGGGGGCCACGGCGTGGGCGTCGGCCAGCCAGAAGTGGAAGGGCGCGACGGAGGCCTTGGTGAGCAGGCCCATGAGGATGAGCAGGAAGGCCACCACGACCAGCCCGTCGGGGGGGTGCCCGGCGATGGCTTGACCGATCTGGGCCATGTTCAACGCGCCGGTGCGGCCGTAGATGAGTGCGATACCGGACAGCGACAGGTAAGCGCCCACGCTGTTGGTGATGGCGAAGTTGAGCGCTCCTTGGATGGGGCCGCGCTCTTCGATGCGGTAGGCGGTCAGGGCGTAGGCGGCCACCCCCATGACCTCGAACCACACGAACAGATCGAAGATGTCGCCGGTCAGGCAGAAGCCCACCATTCCCGCCAGGAAGACCAGCATGAGGGCGTGGTAGTAGGTCGCCACCCGCTCGAAATAGCGCCAGGAAAAGACCAGGGCGGCGGTGACGAGTAGGGCGGTCAAGGCCGCCAGACCCGCGTTGAGCTGGTCGACGGCGAAGTCGATGCCCAGCGCCACCCCGTGGACCGGCGGGAAACCGGCGAACCAGTACACCCGCTGGCCGCCCACCGTGCCGAGCATGATGGTCACGAGCATGCCGGTGACCGCGGCGGCGACGAGAATGGCCACGGCGTCGAGCAGCCACCGTCGGTGACCGAACAGCGGGTTGGCGGTGGAGATCCCGGCAGCCCCCAGCAGCGGAACCACCACGGCCAGCGGTAGAAGGGAATCCACGACAGTACGACGCTCAGCCCTGGAACTGCCGGAGCTCTTCGGGATCGAGAGTCCCGAACCGCTTGTGCGCTTGCACCGCGAAAGCAAGCAGAAGGGCGGTCACGGCGGCTTCCACCACGACGTCGGTGAGTGCGAGCGCCTGCACGACCGGATCCACGGCTGGCGTGTTCGGGGGGATGTCGTAGAAGTAGGGCGCGACCGCGCCGGTCTTGTAACCGACGCCGAGCAGCAGCACGTAGGTGGAGGACTGGACCACGATCAAGCAGACGATCTGGTGGATCAGGTGCCGGCTGGTGATGATGCCGTACAGACCCACGATCAAGATCCAGGCCACCACCACAAATGGGAAGACGTGCACCTATCTGTCCCCTTCTCGGATGATGAGGGTCTGCTCGAGCAACTCACCAGCGATGAGCACGAACGCTGCGGCGACTTCAATGCCCACACAGAAACTGATCAGTGCGATAGTGCCGGCGGAGTTCACCGCACCCGGCGAACTGCCCAGCGGCAGGAAGTTGGCCAGGTAGGCGGCACCCGTCCCGAGCGCGGCCACCCCGATCACAGCGAAGCTCCCGGCGCCGATGGCGTCTACTGCGTCGGTGAGGTCGACGGGGCTGAGCCGTTTGAACACGATGAACTGACCCGCCAGGTACACCAAAACGAAGGCGGTGGCCAGGACCACACCGCCCTGGAATCCGCCCGAGGGGCTGGTTTGGGCATGGGTGGCCAGATACCAGCCGACCACCAGCGTTGGCCCGATGAAAGCCAGGGTCACCATGCGGACGGCATCGCTGGTGACCGGAACCTGCCGGTCGCTGTTCTCGTCTTCCGCGGCGGTGTCCCGCTCCTCGCGCAGGTGACGTAGCACGGTCGCCACCCCGGTGGCCGCGGTGAAGAGGATGAACTCCTCGCCGAGGGTGTCAAAGCCGCGGTACTCGAAGTTCACCGCCGACACCACACCGGTGGCGTGGGTCTGGCCCACGGCGACAGCGTTGATGATGTCCCCATACGGTCCTGGGTAATGACCGAACCCGGGCAGGCCGACCAGGCCCCACAGATAGAAAACCAGCATTCCGGCCGCGGCGACGAGGAAGATCCAGCGGCGCTGGCGTGGTGTCATTCCTCGTTCCTTCGGACCTTGGCCAGCGCCAGCAACAGCAGCAAGGGAAGGGCCACTGCGCCCACGGTCAGCTCGGACAGGGTGACGTCAGGCGCCTGAAAGACCATGAACAGCAGCGCCAGAAGGACCCCGTAGATGCTGACCATGATGACCTGGCGGGTCGGGTCGCGGGCCAGCACGACCGCTGTTGCGCCCGCGGCGACCAGTATCAGAAGGCTCGCTTGCAGAGCTGCCATCAGCCACAGTGGCGTGACCGTATAGGGACTGATCACCAAGGCGCCGTCGGTCATGACTTTTCCTCACCCTTTCCCACCGCTGTTGCCCCCGCGCCAGTCCCCGGTGTCCCGGATCCGGGCGGCCCTGATGGTGGCATGGCTTACCAACGGGCTGGCGACGGCGAGGAAGAACAGGGTAAGCCAGGTCTGCACGGTCTTCTCGGAATAGCCTTCCTGCACCAGCACGGCGAGCGCCACCAAGACTGGAGCGACGATCGCCATCGGGGTCAAGAAATGCAGCTTCTGGTAGATGTCCCGCATCAGCAACACACCCAGCGACGAGGCCAGGACTAGCAGCACGGCCAAAGCGAGTAACACATCAACGAAGGCCTCCCTGATAATCACAGCCAACGCTCCAGAGCCCGCACGAAAACCAGCCCGCTGCCCAACAGCAGCACGGCCAGCAACACGGGTAACTCGAACTCAGCGGAACGCCCGAAGCCCTGGCACAACAGCACCAACACCATGACCACGACGGAGCTGGTAGCTTCGTAGGCCACCACCGCCTCCATCAAACTGCCCCGCCAGGCGACGATCCCCAGGGGAATCACTGCCACGAGCATGCCGATGGCAGCAGCCACGAAAGCGCTCACCGGCGTGCCTTCGGTGGCTGCTCGACGACCAACTGGTGGGCCACCAGGACATCACGCTCGGGGTCGATACCCAGCGCCAGGGTGTTGGGCGCCACCGACGCCGCTGCCACCAACAGCGCGCGCCGAGTTGTACCCAACGCAGACTCATCCCCCCACGCGTTGTGCATTTCCACAAATCCGCTAGCTGGCTGCTGCCCCGAGATCACTCGCCGCCACAGAACGACCAGCACGGTGACCGTGTCACGGAGCACCTGGCGCGGCAAACGGAAGGCGTGCCCTACCCATTTGATGCGGATACGGAATTCAGAGGCGGCCTGGTATTGGACCAGTTCGACGACGAAGGCGCTCAGGGCAGCGACCCCAGCCCCGACCAACAATTCTGCCAAACTAAACGAGTAATCCAGAACTACCCAGAAGGCCAGGAGGAACATCGACCACGCCAGCCATGACCGCACTCGCTCAGCCAATGCGGCCTCTTGCTGCCGCCGGCGGGGACTGCCAACTCCGGCGACCGGGCCGCTCATCTCGGGTACCGGCTGATCAGCGCCTGGCTCATGACCTCTTTACCTCCTGCCGCCCGGGTGCCCGTCGGGGTGCCGATCGTCATCGAGTTGCCTGATCTTGTATAGCGGCCCCCGACACTGAACCGCTACTTCTGCCGCGGAAGGTTAATCCGGTGCGGTGCCGGCTGCAGGGCCATGGATGGATGGGCGAGTCGCCGGCCCGCCGAGGCGGATACCACGACCGGGTGCAACTCCGCTTCAAAACCTCGCCGCTGGGTACACCGCTGGCGACAATCGAGCAAGGAGCACTTGGGTGATGACCAGGGGAATTGCCGGTATGCGGCACACGTGTCGGTCGGGACCCGGGGTGGACACGGTCCCTCCGCCCCCGGAGCCCGTACCGGATCCCCAGCCTGTACCGCCACCGCCCCCAGACCCCGTCCATCCGGAGCCGGAACCGTTCCCCGTGCCACCCCTCGAACCCCCGCCACCCCCACAACTTGACGTTGTCGTGCGGGGGTTGTAGCGCGCCGGTTTGGGGTATGCGGCCGGCGTCACTCGGGTCAGGACCCGCGGGGAGGACGCGCGATGAAGGCTGTGGTGTGGCAGGCGCCCGGACAGATCGATCTGGAAGAGGTACCCGATGCGCGAATCGAGCAGCCCGGCGACGCCGTGGTGCGGCTGACGATGAGCGCGATCTGCGGCACCGACCTACATATGGTGCGCGGCACGATGCCTGGCATGGTGCCCGGGACCGTGCTGGGCCACGAAGGCGTCGGCGTGGTCGAGGCGGTAGGCGACAATGTCCGCGGATTTGTACCCGGGGACCGGGTGGTGATCCCCTCGACGATCTGCTGCGGGAACTGTGTCTACTGCCGCGCGGGGTACACCTCGCAGTGCGACAACGCCAACCCCAACGGGCCGGAGGCGGGCACCTCCTTCTTCGGTGGGCCGGAGTCGACGGGACCGGTCAACGGGCTGCAGGCGAGCTTCGCGCGGATCCCGTTCGCGGCGGCGAATCTCATCCCGCTGCCCGACGAGGTGACCGACGAGCAGGCGATCGTACTGTCCGACATCTATCCCACCGCCTGGTTCGGCGCGGAGTGTGCCGAGGTGTCCGGCGGTGACACCGTGGCGGTCTTCGGCTGCGGCCCGGTAGGCCAGTTGGCGATCGCCTCGGCATGGCGGATGGGCGCGGGCCGAGTGATCGCGGTGGACAACGTGGCTGCCCGGCTGGAGTCGGCCCGATCTCAGCACGCCGAACCAGTCCATTTCGGCAATGAGGATCCCGTCGCGGTGATCCGCGAGCTCACCGGGGGTACCGGCGCTGACCGGGTGATCGACGCAGTGGGCATAGACGCCCACTCCGGCAGCGGCGAGCAACGCACAGACGAGATCAGCGAGGCTTCGGGCGGGGCAGGCACGGCGTGGGGACACGGCAGCGCTCCCTCGCAAGCCGCGCAATGGGCTGTCGAGTCAGTGGCCAAGGCCGGCACCATCGGCATCATCGGTGTCTACCCGCCGACGATGCGGACGTGGCCGATCGGCGCCGCGATGAACAAGAACCTCACGGTGAAGATGGGCAACTGCCCGCACCGAGCGATCATCCCGCAGCTGGTGAACCTGGTGGCCAGTGGCGTTGCCGACCCGGCGCGGCTGCTGACCCAGATCGAGCCGATCGACGATGTGGTCGGCGCCTACCGCACGTTCGACACCCGTGAGCCCGGGTGGGTGAAGGTGGCGTTGGCTCCCGTGGCGTGACCGAAGCCCCAATCGTGACTGCGTAGGGAGGTTTCCCGTGGCAGCTGTGCTACCTCTGCCCACTAAGCCCTTACCAAGCCCTAGCCATGCGCCGCTCGGCTCGCAGCTGCTGGCCTACCTGCGCACCACCGATCACAAGCAGATCGGCAAGCTCTATATCGTCACCACGTTCGGCTTTTTCTTGGCCGCCGGCGCGATGGCGATGCTGATGCGCGCCGAGCTGGCGCGGCCAGGGCTGCAGTTTCTGACCACTGAACAGTACAACCAGTTGTTCACCATTCACGGCACGATCATGTTACTGCTGTATGCGACACCGACAGTGTTCGCGTTCGCGAACCTGATTATGCCGCTGCAGATCGGTTCGCCGGACGTGGCGTTTCCCCGGCTGAACGCTTTTTCCTACTGGTTATTCCTGTTCGGCGGTGTCATGGTGGTGTCCGGATTCCTCACCCCGGGCGGCGCGGCGGATTTCGGCTGGTACGCGTATAGCCCACTGACCAGCGCCGCACACTCCCCAGCTGTCGGTGGGGACCTATGGATCATGGGATTGGTGGTGTCCGGCCTGGGCACCATCCTGGCCGCGGTCAACATGGTCACCACGATCATCTGCCTGCGGGCTCCGGGCATGACCATGTGGCGAATGCCGATCTTTACCTGGAATATTCTGTTCACGTCCCTGCTGGTATTGCTTGCCTTCCCGATCCTGACCGCGGCGTTGCTGGGCTTGGAGGCTGATCGGCAACTGGGGGCGCACGTGTTCGATGCGGCCAACGGTGGGGCCGTGCTCTGGCAACACCTGTTCTGGTTCTTCGGGCACCCGGAGGTCTACATCGTCGCGCTGCCGTTCTTCGGCATTGTGACGGAGATCTTCCCGGTATTCAGTCGCAAACCACTCTTCGGTTACAAGACCATGGTCTACGCCACCATTTCGATCACAATTTTGTCGATGCTGGTGTGGGCGCACCACATGTTCGCCACCGGTGCCGTGCTGCTGCCGTTCTTCTCGTTTACCACGTTCCTCATCGCCATACCTACCGGCATCAAGTTCTTCAACTGGATCGGCACGATGTGGCGAGGGCAGCTTACCTTCGAGAGTCCCATGCTGTTCTCGATCGGCTTTTTGATCACATTCCTGATCGGCGGCCTGACCGGGGTGCTACTGGCCTCACCGGCGCTCGACTTCAACCTGGAGGACACCTATTTCGTAGTGGCGCACTTCCACTATGTGCTCTACGGCACCATCGTGTTCGCAACCTTCGCCGGGCTCTACTTCTGGTTCCCGAAAATCACCGGCCGGATGCTCGACGAGGCGTGGGGCAAGTTCCACTTCTGGACCACGTTCATCGGGTTCCACCTCACGTTTCTGGTGATGCACTGGTTGGGCGCCGAGGGGATGCCCCGCCGGTACGCCGACTACCTGCCCACAGATGGCTTCACCACGCTGCACATGGTGTCCTCGGCTGGCGCATTCCTGCTGGGCGCTTCCACGCTGCCGTTCTTGTGGAATGTGTTCCGTAGCCTGCGCTACGGCGAGCAGGTCACGGTCGACGACCCGTGGGGATATGGCAACTCGCTGGAATGGGCCACCTCCTGCCCGCCGCCGCGGCACAACTTCACCGAACTACCCCGCATCCGCTCCGAGCGACCCGCGTTCGAACTGCACTACCCCGAGATGTCGCGTCGGATGCGCAAGGAGGCCTACGTCAACCCGTCAATCGGTCAGAAGGTGTACGGCACCCCCTCGGTGGTCGACAAGCGGCAGCGGACACACCGCGGCAGCGGTGCCGACACCGGGATGACCGACGACCCACGCGGTCAGTGACGGAAATATCGAACGCCGGCCTCAGTGATCTCGGCGCGCCAATCCGTTGCCTCCGCCGCTGTCGCGGGCGTCTTGCATAGTTACTCCGCTGCCGTCCCGGGCGGCCTCCGAGGCTGCCGTCTCCTCCGGTGGGTCGGGGCGGTACAACGAACCTGGCAGCGGTTTGCCGGCTAGCCCCAGCTGGTTCATCCGCTGGGGCACCGGGGCTCCCTGATAATGCAGCGGGATCGGGTGATTGTGCTCGTCTAGGCCACCAAGCGGTTGGTGTACCTCAATGAACTCGCCGTGCGGCAGCCGCTTGATGATGCCCGTCTCAATCCCATGGTCGAGCAGTTCCCGGTCGTAGCGCTGCAGGCCGATGCAGATCCGGTAGGTCACGTAGTAGGCCAGCGGTGGTAGCAGTAACAGCGCGATGCGCGCCAGCCAGATGAACGCGTTGATCGACAGATGCAAGACGAACGCTATGACATCGTTGCCGCCGGAAATGAGCAGCACCAGGAAGAAGGTGATGGCCATCATGCCCAGCGAGGTACGAACCGGAGCGTCGCGAGGGCGCTGGAGCAAGTTGTGAGTGGCCTCGCTGTGGGTGAGCTTGCGTTCCAGCGCCGGATAGAACACCAACAGCATGCTCATGATCCCGGGAATCAGCACCACGGCCCAGAACACCGGCGGGATGTCGTACCTGCCGAAAATGAAGATCTCCCACGGTGGGAACAGCCGCAGCAGGCCCTCGGTGAACCCCATGTACCAGTCCGGCTGCGACCCGGCCGAGACCTGCGCAGGATTGTAAGGCCCGTAGTTCCAGATCGGGTTGATCTGGAACAGCCCGGACATGATGGCAATCACCCCGACGTTGGTGATGAAGAAACCGGTGGACTTCAACGCGAACGTGGGAAGGATGCGGACTCCGATGACGTTTCGCTCGGTCTTGCCGGGGCCGGGAAACTGGGTGTGCTTCTGGTACCACACCAGGGCCAGGTGCACGCCGATCAGCGCCGCCAGAAGCCCCGGGATCAGCAGCACGTGGGCGATGTACAGGCGCGGGCTGATCACACCGGTGCCGGGATACTCGCCGCCCCACAACAGCCACTGCAGCCAGGTGCCGATCACCGGGATGGACATTACGATGCCGGATCCGATCCGCAGGCCGGTGCCGGACAGCAAGTCGTCGGGCAGGGAATAGCCGATGAAGCCCTCCAGGATGCCCAGGATGAGCAACCCCACGCCCAGCGCCCAGGTGGTCTCCCGGGGTTTGCGGAAGGCTCCGGTGAAAAATGTGCGGAACATGTGCACCGTCATCGCCGAGACGAAGATCAGTGCCGCCCAGTGGTGGATCTGGCGGATGAACAGGCCGCCGCGCACGTCGAAGGACAGGTCCAGGGTGCTCTCGTATGCCTTGGACATCTCGATCCCGCGCAACGGGACGAATGAGCCCTGGTATCTGACTTCCGCCAACGACGGGTCGAAGTACAGCGCCAGGTAGGTGCCCGACACCAGGAGCACGATGAAGCTGTAGAGGGCGATCTCCCCGAGCATGAACGACCAGTGGTTAGGGAAGACCTTGTTGATCTGGCGCCGCAGCCCGGACGCAAGATGGAACCGCTGGTCCAGCTCGTCGGCCGCCTCGGCCGCCCTGGCGGGCAGGTCTGGCTTGCCCATGATCTCTCCCCACCGCTCCCGCACCGTTGCCACACGCCCGTCGAGCCCCGCCTCACGCGGCCCGGGATTACCCAGGCGCGGCCAGAACCAATCAGCATCTTCGAGGAAGGCTGCAGCGGTTCACCGTGACCTCGGTGCGGTCGCTGAGCACGCGCAACACGTCTAAGACACCCGGCACTGGGAGGTGGCTGCGGTAGCGCGCAAGCGCGGTCACCGCTGGGCGCAGTGCCTGCGCGTCGGGTATCCGCACCCGGTACAGCGGATGTCCGTGTGCGACGCACCAGCGTGCCACGTCGGCATCAAGGTCTGGGTCGAAACCGAACTCCGCATCTGGCGACAAGCCGTCCGGTATCACGACGTCCCTCCACTGCGCTGGCAGCGGGCTGTGCCGCGAGCCGATGTGCAGCACGTGCCGCTGGCCCAACCGGGTGGTCGGCCACACGGACTCGTCGTGCAACAAGATCACTACTGTGCCGGTGGCCAGTGACGAATCGAGGAACCTGACGTAGGCAGCGGGGAGCAGGCGCAGCTTCGCACGCATCCGGGGCGCACCGGACACCGCGGCGGGACCAGACCACTCATCATGGCTCTGGTGCAGCGCGACCTCCGGGTTGCGGCCGTGGAAGGCGTCAGCTGCCTGGATGCCCAGGGCGCCCGCGGCGGGCAGCGACGACCAGCAACGCGGCTCCCACTGCAGCGGCAGCATGACCGTCTGGGGCAGCCAGGGCATCCGGGTGAGCGTGCATATCTGTGCCAGCGCAGCGTTCGTCGAGCCGATCACGACGCCGGGGTAGGCAACGCCCGGTCCGTGCCCGTAGTGCGCCGTGAACCAGCGGGCGAGGTCATCGACGTCGAGATTGGCAAGGTCCTGGACGGTCAGAGTTCGACGAGCATTGGCGCTCCCGGCCCGCCGGCGCTGTCGTGAGCGGCCCGGGATGGTCTCGGTAGCCGGTGGTGCGTTGTTGAGCCCGGCGGCGATGCGGCGCACTCAATCGTCAGCATTGGCATCCACGTTTGCGCCGGTATCGACGAGGGCACCCGGTATCGCGCACCGCACCGGAAGGAGTCAGCAGATGGCCGACACCGCGTTGCACGACGACGAACTGTGGGCCGAGTTCCACCGCGTGGTGAACATGTCGTCGCGCGAACTCGCTGATTGGCTGCGCACCCGGTCGGCAGGCCCGGAGGCCGAACGCGTCCCCGAGCGGGCCGGCACCCCGACCGGGCAGCAGGTGCTCCACATCCTCGGCAAGCGCCGGACCGACCTCAACGCCCACGACTTACAGGTGATGCGCCGGGTGGTCCGGCGGGTGCACACCGAACGCCGGGGCGATCGCGAGGCGATCGCAGGTTCGACGGGTTGGCGGCACCGGCTGATGTCGCTGGGCCACGACCCCCTCAAGCCAGCCTGAAGCTGATCATGACGGCCGCTGCCCTTATTACGGCTGCTCGCCGCGATCTACCATCGGTTGGCGGGTGTTGAGCTCAGGGTCGTCGTCGGCCGGCGGCTCTGGGTCCTTCCACTCCTCGGCGTGGGTCGGGCCGGTACCGCGGATCATGCCCTCGACGTCTTTTGCCAGCGCGTCGTCCCGGCGCGCCCCGTGCTTGTCGCTGCCTCGCTGCACTGAGTTCTCCTTCGGCTATGAGGGGGTAGTGAACCGGAGCAGCGCGGCTGTGCCGTCGGCGAACTCAGGCTGCCCGCCAGGCGGTTGCGCACCGCCTGCCGCACTGCCCGCCCGGTCCGGCTCGGTATCGGCGGCGGGGTGCCGCAGCAGCACCAACTCGGCACCGGTGCCGGCGATCGCGCGGACCAGCGCGGCATCCGCCCGGTCTAGCCCGAGCACCGGTGCGCCGATCTCGCGCAGCTCCTCCTCGGTGAGCGCGAGTTGCGCCGGCTCGGGACCGATCCAGATCTGGAGTTCCGAAGACGGGTCATCACGCAGCAGCACTGCGCTGACCTGGTTGCGCTGCAGCGCCCGGATCACCGACCCCAGGCCTTCCACAGCCAGCCCCCCGGTGCGCCCGCGTTCCTGCTCGAAGCGCGCCGTGACGTCCCGGGTTCGTTCGGCGGCGCGCACGGCTGCGAGGCGGCGTACCTCCTCGTCGACGGGGTGATCGGTCGTGCGGTCGTCAGGACTGGGACCCGCCAGCTCCTCGGTGATCGTGCGGCTGCGTTCCCCGAGCGCGTGGCGCACCAGGCTGCGGGCGCGGACATCGCCGGTGAGCACGATGAGTTCGGCGTGCAGCGTGGTGACCGCACGCTCGACGTCTGCCGCGAAGGCGCGAGCGTTTCGGGTCCACACCTCCTCGGTCCGGTGCTGCATGCTGTAGTGCGCCGCACCACCCGCGCCGGCTTTGTGCGCCGGGTGGTTTTCGCCTTCCTCGATCCCGCAACTCACTTGCCTACCGGTGCGGTCGAAACCCGTGATGGTCGCCGTCGTGCGGCCCAGCCGAACCACCACGTGCGGCACGTACTCGGGCAGCTGCGCCAGCAGCGGCAACAGATGCGGCAACGTCGCCCAGCGGGCTAGCTCGCGCCGCGGCGGGCCGGGCAGCTCGGCCTCGTAGAGCACTTGCCCGTCGCCGGCGAAAACGGCCCGCCCCGCGCCGCCGGATTGGGCATGGTGCTGCAACGCGGCATCACCCGCCGCGTCGACGGTCTTGTCATCGGCTCCCTGCTCGCGTAGCTGCTCCGCCAGCGCTTCCCACCGCAGCCGCACCTCATGGGGCGCCGCACCGCGGTTACGGCTGACGTCCAGGTAGACCGAGGCGACCGAGCCCTGATGGGTGGCCAGTTCACGCGGAATCTCAGGTAGCACGAAGGTCCTCCTCGCCTGTCCCCTCCCCTGCGGCCCCCTCTCCCGACATGGAGACGTATCGGGGTCCATCGAGGGTCGACTACCCCGATATGTCTCCATGTCGGGGTAGTCGAGCGCGGATCCGCACCGGCGAGCCGGTGCGGTGTTCTTCGGTGCTGTGCTGATCGTGCCCGCGATCAGACTGCGCGTGTCATCATCCGACCCAGTGCGATCCCCGCCAGCGCCGTGACCACGGCACCCAGGCCGTAGAAATACCCGAGTTGTTCGGCCACCTGCAGCGCCTGCGCGCCCGCCGGTGTGCCGATTGGTGCCCCTAGGCCACCCACTTGCCACAGTTGGCTGATCACCGGCCCGACGATGAACCAGATCCCGCCGATAAGCGCCAGCCACGCGCCGAGGCCTCCACTGGCGCGATTGGCGCTTGGCCCGAGAATCAGGCCACCGAGAAATACCGCTATGCCGGGCAGGACGCTCAGCCACAGCCGATCGTAAGTGAAGAACCAAGGGGTCGTCACGCCGAAGGCGTAGCCGAAGTACGGCCCGATGAAGGGGATGATGGCACCCCAGATACCGAGCAGTACGAGTAAGAAGCCGCTCGTGGCGCCACGGCTGCGCTGCATCGCCAGGCCTGACCCATTGCGGGCGTACGCGCTACCACCTACTGAAGGTTTTGTCGTCGACATGGCACTCTCCTCATCAGGCCCTGGAGAGAACGATTCGGTAAGTTCCTTCCGCCAGGCCCTCTTGCTTATCCGAATCAATCAGTATCAATCGGTTACCCACCCCCTCGCGAGCCAAACTCACCGATACCACCAGATCGGAGCTACCGCTGCCGGCTAGCTACCCCTCGGTGAGGACCACCACTGCGTCCGGCTCGTTGACGCGGAAGCTGAAGCTTTCTTCCAGGTAAAGTGTCACCAGCTCGGCATCGTGGCGGATATAGCCGATCGAGAAATCCTGGCCTACGTCCAGGACGAAGTCGCCGCCGCGCTTGCTCACCACCAACGCTCCGTCCAGTCCTGGAGCCCAGACGATGTCTCCGCCGACGATCCGGCTCAGGTGCTGCTGGAGGGGGTAGCCACCGCGCTCGGTCGACTCCAGGATGCGGATGTACCCGTCCGGGCCGATGGCCAGTGCATACGGGCCCTCGATGCCTGCTTGGCGCAGCACATCGGTTGCTTTGGCCACGGCATGCGGGTACGCGTTGACGTCCTGCCCCAAGGCCAACGAGGGATGCGCGCTGGACTCGGTGAGCCCGCTGATCCCGGCATCCGGCCAGCCGTGAAAAACGGCCCGGTTCTCGATCAACGCGGCGTCGTAGGCGGCGCGGTCGAGATCGGCGTAGTCCACATCGGCGGCGCCGCGTTCGGCATCCTGTAGCCCGGAGCATTCCACCGTGAAGCTCACCCGGAATTCGCTCAGCGGCAGAACCCGCCGCTGCCGGGCGATGACCGTTTCGGACTTCGTCCCCGGTGGTGTGGTCTCCAAGAGCGCGGTCCGGCCCAGATTAGTGGCCGAATGCGTCCACCCGTGCGGCCCGGACCAGTCGACCATCCGCCGCGCTGCCAGGCGGGGAGTCAGGCGTGATTTCGCTTCATCGTCGATCTGCCGCCAACCGGCGGCCGGTATCGGTGCATATGAACGTAGGAGATGATCCGTCATCGTCAACGTCCCTTCAAACTGCCGATACCCAGCGAGCTGGCTTTGCCCTGAGAAATCTCCGCCTGCACTTCGCTGACGTACCCCTCTGGGTCCTTGTCGTCGGTGTCGATGCCCTGGGCACCGGCATGGTCGGTCTTGAACTCGTTGAATTGGCGCCCCAGGTCCTCGCGCACACTCATCGGGGTGTTTCGCCGGAAGTCGGCGAGGGCGTCGTCTTCCTCTTCCGCCATGTGATCGCTGTTGGCCCGGCGGGCCTGCCATACGCCGTCCCACCACTTCGGGCTGCCGATCGGGTGGCGGTCTGCTTCCCGCACGCCATCCCGGATGTCGTTGTGGTCACCGATCGCGTCGACGGTTTCATCCTCGGCATCGTCGCCGCGGTGCAGCAACTGCGGGTAGAAGATCGTTTCTTCGGCAGCTGCGTGCACCTCGAGGAGATCCGCCAGGGGTGTCCAAATCGCGCGTAGCGCATCAGGACCGTCCGCATCGTCGAGTGCGGCGAACTGCCGCCGGAAGGTGTCGTGGTCGTCCAGGATCAGCTGGGTGATGTCCGGCATTGAGTCCGCTCCTCCGTACGCGGTAGCAAGATCGCGTGTGCCAAGGCCACGCTCGACGACGGACGAGTACCCGCCCGCGTTCGCGCTACACCTCGGACCAGCGCAAGTACGGTGCCCTAGCTGGTGGATCCGCCGAGCACGTCGGCCTCGCTCAAGCTGTGCATGACAGCGTTAGGGCCGTCGAAAGAGTCCTTGCGCAAACCGCGCAACGCCGCTACCAGATCGTCGCCGGCGCCGTGGTCCTCGGCATGGCGAGCCAGCTGGTCCGACGACCCTGGATAATTAAAACCCTTGAGGCACTTCTGTACCTCGGTTACCTGGAATCCCATGCGCGAAATCCCCCTTCCGTGCATCCTTTTAGTGCCCGTCCATTTGCACGTCCCAGTCCCATCCTCAGCCCGACATGGAGACATGTCGGGCTCGTGAGTGGCCCGCGCGGTCCGATATGTCTTCATGTCGGGCAGATGGTCTGTCAGATTGGGCTACCCGGCGTGGTGGGGTGTGAAACGCGGTTGTGCGGTGTGGGATGCGGGTGGTCAGCGGTTATGCACCGGATTGCGGCCCAGGCCTGATCGAGCGCTGGTGAACTGGGGCGTCGACACGATTTCCGATTCCCGGCGATGGCATCAACGGCATCATGGAAGGCTACGGCGGTGCCAGGACCGGTGCGGTTAGTCCTCGCCGTATCACGATGACCCGGCGCGGCGTGATGCACCTGTGCATGCCCCACGACATCCAGATCGCCAGTGCCGACGCCGATCCCGACGCGCAGCCCGCGCTGCCTGGTGGGGCGGCCCCTTGCCCGACATGGAGACATATCGGGCTCGCTGAGGCCAGCTATACGCCGATATGTCTCCATGTCGGGACGGGGGGGGGTGCACACTCGGGGGGTGACGGGTGTTGGGGTGCGGGGCCGGGTGAGCGCGTGGCGCTACGCGCTGCTCACCACCAACCCGCCGGATGGTCCGATTGACGTGGTGACCCGCTGGATCGTGGTGTCCCGCGCCGCTGTGCTGCCCATGACGCTGGTCGCCGGATTGGTGGCGGGGCTGCTCGCGGCTCGCGCGCCTGGTGTCGACTGGCGCTTGCTCGTCCTGGCCGTCATCGGGATCACCCTGGCGCATGTGGCGAACAACCTGATGAACGACCTGTACGACACCACTGCCGGCTCGGACACCGCGAACTACCCGAGGGCGCTGTATGCCCCGCACCCGATCCTGTCCGGTCTGGTCACCCGCCGCGCGTTGATCGCCTCGGTACTGCTGGTCAACGCCGTCGACCTGGTCATCCTCGTGGTGCTCGCGTTGGCGCGGGGCTGGCCCGTGGTGGTATTCGCGGTGGCTGGCTTCATCCTGTCGGTGGCGTACACCGCGCCGCCGTTGCGGCTGAAAAAGCACGGCCTGGGGGAGCTGGACGTGCTCGTGGTGTGGGGACCGCTGATGGTCGGCGGCACGTATTACGCGGCAGTCGGATCGATCAGCTGGCAAGTGTTGCTGGCGTCGTTGCCCTATGCGCTGTTGTGCACCTCGGTGCTGATGGGCAAGCACACCGACAAGATTGCCTACGACGGGCCGCTGGGAATCCATACCCTGCCGGTGCTGCTGGGCGAGCGGCGGGCCCGGGCCGTCACGCTGGCCCTGATGGCGGGCTTCTATCTGCTGATCGTGGTCTGCGTGCTCGTCGGCGCGTTGCCCTGGCCGGCGCTGCTGGCGCTGGGTGGGCTCTACCGGCTGGTCACGGTGTGGTCGTGGTTCCGCCGACCCCGCCCGCATGAGCCACCGCAGCCGGTGCCGGTGTGGCCGCTGTGGTTCGCCGCGCTGGCGTTTGTCCACCTGCGGGTTGCCGGCCCGCTGCTTGTGCTGGGTCTCGCTCTCGCCGCCGTCGCGGGGATCTGACCAGTCTGAGGGCTGCAGGGGAGCGGGAGCCCGGGATGACACGGTGGGTACACGCCATCAGACATGGCTGGGTGGTCACGAATCGTGTACCCGGACCTGACGTCGATGAGTTCGCCGACGCGGCCGAGGTGGTGGCGGCGCTGGCCCAATCACCGTCGGGCGACACGTTGCTCGCCGTGCAGCATCCGCATCGCACGCCGGCAGCGCTGGCCGGCGGGCAGTCGTTGGTCGATGCGCTGCCTGCGGCCCGGCAAGCCCTGGACCGGCTGCGCGCCAGCGCGTACCGCCCGGTGGCCGATGTGGTGGCGCCATACCGGGTGGAGGGCCCCGACGGCATGGTGGTCGGGGTGTTGTGTCTGGTCGATCCGGCGGCTGTGGACCCCCGCGGGATGTCCTTCGTCCGGCACAGCGAGGAGATCTATCCGCAGGTGGTGGCCGAACGCGTCGCGGTGCTCGCCGGCCTCGGCTGCGCAACCAGCGCAGCGATGCTCGTCCCGGTCAGCGGGGGTGAACGGCTGACCGCAGCCGTGGTGGGCAGCATCCGCGGCGTAGGAGCACCGGCCGTGTCGACCACCGACTCCGGTGGCCGGACGCACCAGTTGTGGTTGCTGGGCCCCGGGACCGAGCAGGACGCGGTACTCGCCGCGGTAGCCGGCAGCCCGCTGCTGGTCGCCGACGGGAATCACCGGGTGGCCGCTGCGGCGGCCAGCGATCGGTCCGCGCTGCTCGCCCTGGTCACCGCGGGACCTGCGCTGCGCATCGGCGCGATCCACCGGACCCTGGTCGGTACCGGCCTGCGGTGCGACGATCTGGCTACCGCCTGGCGCCGGGTCGGCTTGGCGGTGCGCGAGGCCCGTGGGTTGGGTCCACCGACGCAGCCTGGCTGCGTGGTGGTCCGGGCCCGCGGCGGCGACTTGCTCGTCGCCCTGCCCGAACCCGGGCCCGGCGAACCCACGCCCCGCATCGATCACGCGCTGGTGGAGCGGTTGCTCATCGCCGATGCGTTGGGCATCGACCCGGAGGGCCCCCGGGTGCGTGCCCTACCAGCGGGGCATCCGGCGGGGCCGCACGTCGACGTCGTGGTGCAGTTGGCCGCGGTGCCGTTCGCCGACGTGCTCGCCGTCCACGAACAAGGTCGGCGGATGCCGCGCAAGAGCACCTATTTCACTCCCAAGCCGCGCAGTGGACTACTGCTGGCCGATCTACCAGCTAGCCGGGCTTGAGTCGATCATGCGCCGACCGGCTCACGTCGGTGCAACTGTACCCGGTCCAGGCGTCCGTCGTTGATCTCCGCGGTCATCCAGCTGCAGGTCGGCTGGCGCCGCCGGTCGGTGGGGGATCCCGGGTTCAGCAGCCGCAAGCCGGTGGGCGCGGCGGTGTCCCACGGGATGTGGCTGTGCCCGAAGACCACTACGTCGAAGTCGGGAAAGCGGGCGGCGCAGCGCTGCTCCCGGCCGCGTGCCGCTCCGGTCTCGTGCACGACCGCCAATCGCACGCCGTCCAAGTCGGCCGTCGCCACCTCGGGTAACCGGGCGCGTAGTGACGGCCCATCGTTGTTGCCGAACACGCCGATCAACCGGCGGGTTCGCGCCAGCAGGGCATCGAGCAACTCGACGCACACCCAGTCTCCGGCGTGTATGACGACGTCAGTTTCGCCGACGGCCCGCCACAGCTGCTCGGGCAGGTCCCGGGCGCGGCGCGGAACGTGGGTGTCGGCCATCATCAGCAGCTTCATGCAGGCTTGTTCAATCGCGCGGCAAGGACACGCATCACCGACCGCGGACTAGCGCGCAGCGATTGGAGAGACAGCTTCATGGTGATCCCCGGAACCGCGACCGTCTTGCCGGCCAGCATCGCGCGGTAGCCGTACCGGGCGACCGTCGCGGCGTCTGCTGCAGTCTTGAACATCGCCGCGCTGATGGCGCCTGCTACCTGCGCGAACTCGGTCTCCGTCGGACCAGGGCACAGCACGGTGGCCGTGACGCCCGTGCCACGCAGTTCGTAGCTGAGTGCCTCGGTGAAGCTCACCACGAACGCCTTCGAGGCGTAGTACGTCGCCATGAAAGGTCCTGGCAGGAAGCCTGCGCCCGAGCCGACGTTGAGAATGCGGCCGCTCCGGCGCGCGATCATGGCTGGCAGGACCAGACCTGTCAGGTGCACGAGCGCCTTGACGTTGAGCTCCACCATGTCGAGTTGGCGTGCGAGCTCGAGTTCGGCAAAAGCTCCGTTGGTTCCGAAACCGGCATTGTTCACGAGGAACTCCACCTCGATCCCGGCCCGCAGGAGTTCCTCGTGCAGATGCAGCGGCGCCTTCGGATCAGTCAGATCAGCGGCGATGACGGTGGCCTGAATGCCGTGCGCCTGCCGTAATTCGGTGGCCAGCTGATCGAGCTTGTCACGGCGCCGGGCGACCAGGACCAGGTCGTGATGATCCTGAGCAAACAGCCGTGCGAAGCCTGCCCCCAACCCGGCTGAGGCGCCGGTGACCAACGCTGTCTTCCCGGTGCGTCCCACGTCGCAACAATAACACTGTTACGGTATACCTCTGCCGGTTTAGCCGCGCTCGTCGGGCAGCCGGCCCTGGAGGTAGTCGTCATACGCCGACAGGTCGAGCAACCCGTGGCCGCAATAGTTGAACAGGATGACTTTCTCCTCGCCGGTCTCCTTGGCGGCGAGCGCCTCGTCGATGACGGCGCGGATCGCGTGCGCAGCCTCGGGCGCGGCTAACTTCCCCTCGATGCGGGCGAACTGCACCGCCGCCTCGAAAACTTTCCCCTGCGGGTATGCTGCCGCTTCCATCCGGCCGTCGCGGACCAGCGCCGAGATTAACGGGCTATCCCCGTGGTAGCGCAACCCCCCGGCGTGGATGCTCGGCGGCACGAAGTCATGGCCCAGCGTGTACATCGGCAACAGCGGCGTGTACCCGGCGGCGTCTCCGAAGTCGTAGTCGAACCGACCCTGGGTCAGCGTGGGGCAGGACAGCGGCTCGACGGCGAGCAGCCGTACCCCCGCGTCGGGCACGAACGGCAACGTGATGCCCCCGAGATTGGATCCGCCACCGCACGGCGCGATCACCACATCAGGCAGCAGCTCTCCGGCCAAGGTGAGTTGTTCACGGGCCTCGAGCCCGATCAGCGTCTGGTGCAGCAGCACGTGATTGAGCACCGAACCGAGCGAGTAGTGCGTGTCCGGCCGGCTTGCGGCGTCGCGCACTGCGTCGGAGATCGCAGTGCCGAGCGAGCCGGGATGGTCGGGGTGGTCGATGGGGGAGGGCACCACCGAGCTGCCCCACGTCTCCATGATCACCCGCCGGTACGGCTTCTGCTCGAAGCTGACCCGGACCATGTACACCATGCATTCCAGATCGAACTGGGCGCAGGCGAAGGCCAGTGCGGTACCCCATTGGCCGGCGCCGGTCTCGGTGGTCAGCCTGCGCACGCCGTCTCGGGCGTTGTAATACGCCTGCGGTACAGCTGTGTTCGGCTTGTGGCTGCCCGCCGGGGAGCCGGACTCGTCCTTGAAGTAGATCCGGGCCGGAGTGCCCAGGGCGCGCTCCAGCCGGATCGCGCGCACCAACGGGGTGGGGCGCCACAGCCGCAGAATGTCGAGCACCTCACCTGGCACGTCGATCCAGGGCGCAGCTGTCATCTCCTGCTCGATGAGCGCGGCCGGGAACAGTGGCGCCAGGTCATCGGGGCCTAGCGGCTGCCGGGTCGCCGGATGTAACGGCGGCTGGAGCGGAGCCGGCAGGTGTGGGACGACGTTGAACCAGGCCGACGGGATTTCCCCGGGTGGCAGGTTCCAGCGGGCCATCTCTGGTGCTCCTCGTGGCCACGGAACTAGGGGGTTCAGAGCCTAACAGCCGTCGGCGGGCTCCGGCCTCTTCAGAGTGGACGCGCACGCCGATCAAAACGGGGGTACGGCGGCTGCGTCGGCTCATAAGTGGGTACTTCATGAGGGAATTCACGACCATTGACCTTCGCGAAGAGGAGTCTCATGAAGATCGACAGTGTTATCCCGGCTTCGGCGCTGCCCGACACCCCGGTGCTCATCAAGGGCGACGGTTTGGACGCGGCGCAGACGCTGTACTTCGGCGACCAGTCAGTGCCATTCAAGATCAACAGTACCGGGACTATCGAGGCGAGCGTCCCGAGCGGTTCCGGCACGGTCGACGTGACGGTCGAGGAGAAGGGCGACAAGAGCAATAGCGTCAGCTTCACCTACCTCAAGGTGTACTGACGAGCGGTTCCGGGTTGCCCCGCGGTGCCGGCAGCTGCCGGCGACTCTGACTGTGGTGATGTTGACAGCTCGCCGAGCCGGGTCGCAGCGCGCAATGCGGCGCTTGGCACACTGCGCCGGTGGACGAATTCGGCCCCCGGCGGCTGGTGTACGGGATGGTGATCGCGCTCGGCTTGGCCGGTGGCGCGGGCACCGAGGCGCCGTCCGCCGTTGCCAGGTCGGTCGCCCACGCGGCTAGCGCCGCGGCAGCGGGCTCCGGCCTTCCGCCGGGTGTTCCGGTTCCCCCGACCGAGGTCACCCAGCTGGTCACCGTGTTGGTGCCCAGCGCCAGCAGTACCTCCGGTGTGCTGCGTGGCTGGCGGCGCGAGTCGGGCGGCCAGTGGGCCGGTGTGCTAGGTCCGGTCACCGTCCGGGTGGGCACCGATGGTGTCGGCGCCGCCGATGAGACGGTCAACCGTACCCCGCGAGGAACGTTTGACTTGCCGTCCGCGTTCGGCCGCCAGCCCAACCCGGGTACCCGGATGCCGTATCGTCAGGTCGGTACCAGCGACTGGTGGGTCAGCGATCCACGCAGCGCCAGCTACAACACCTACCGGCACTGCGTGCCGGGAACCTGCGACTTCAACGAGAGCGCCGGGGAGAACCTGGGCCGGGCCGGCCCGAGCTACGACTACGCGGTGGTGATCGGGTACAACACCGCGCCGGTGCGTCCGGGAGCGGGATCGGCGTTCTTCGTGCACGTCGACGCCGGGGTGCCCTCGCAGGGCTGCGTGGAGGTGCCCCGAGCCTCTGAGCTCGCCCTGCTGCGCTGGCTGGACCCCGACCAGCATCCCCGGATCACCATCGGCCTGGGCTGACGGGCAGGTCACAGTGTTCAGCGGACCACCGGGTGGGTCGGATCGATCCACGGCACGTGTTCGGGCTTGGTTACCCCGTCGATGTCCAGGTTCACCACGATCGGCTCCTGTCCGCTGCGAGTCACCACGCACTCCAGCGGCTCGTCGTCGAGGGCGTTGATCTCTTGGTGCGGCACGAACGGCGGTACGAAGATGAACCCGCCGGGGCCGGCTTCGGCGGTGAATTCCAGGTTGGAGCCCCATCGCATCCGGGCCAGGCCGCGGATCACGTAAATCACGCTCTCCAGCTCGCCGTGATGGTGCGCCTCGGTCTTCGCGCCCGGGTGGATCGTGGCGGTCCCAGCCCACAGCTTCTGGGAGCCGGTCCGGGCATGGGTGACCGCGGCAGCGCGAGTCATCCCGGGTGTCTGCGGGGTGTTGGTATCCAACGCGTCGCCGGGGATGACCCGCACCCCATCGGTGCGCCAGTTCGACGTTGCTCCTGGCTGGATCGTGCTCATGCGCCGAGGCTAGTCCGCCGCCACGGGGGCCAGTATCGATCAGACCCATTGCGGGGAGGCGCCGGCGCGTCCGTCGCAGTGGCCTACCGGCGGTGTGCTCGCGGAACAGTGTCCGTTGATGCAGCTAGCGCCCCCGGCAGGACTCGAACCTGCGGCCTAGCGATTAGAAGTCGCTTGCTCTATCCGGCTGAGCTACGGGGGCGTGCGCTGCTGGGCGCTCGTGAGCAGACTAGCGAGCAGTGGCACCGACCTCGCATTCAGCGGCTCAACCGGGTTCGACTATTCCCCACCCGAGCCGGTGTTGCACAGCGTCGACCTGACCATCGGCGCAGGCGAAGCGCTGGCGGTGGTCGGCCAGCCGGCAGCAAGTACCCGGCGGACCACGTCAGCTGGCGATCGATTTGGCTGTCACGGAGTTCGATCCCACGGCTGCTTAAGACCGCATTGCAATCATCGCTGTCGAACTCTGCGACACGATGGTCGGTGCTCGAAGGTTGACTCGGCGAGCGACGGCACCGGCTGCCCGGATCGCGTCACTGACCGCGCAGAATGCGGCAGAGACTGGCCGTGTCGGTGAACAGGGCGTCGCCGGCGTACTTCAGGCTGCTGATCGAGCGGCGGCCGGCTTCCTCGTCACCGGCACCGCAGGCGTCGGTGACCACGACGGGGATGTAACCGAGATCAGCGCCGTGGCGCACCGTCGGTTCGATGCCGACCTCGGTAGCGACACCCACGATGGCGAAAGCATTCACGCCGCAATCCCGCAGCACGATGTCGACCGGTGTGCCCTCGAATGCCGACATCGTGACCTTATCGAAGACGGCCTCGGTAGCATGAGGCACCAGCTCGGGAATGAGGTTGAAACCTGGCGAGTCGCGCAGGAACCACGGGTTGACCGCCGCCACCGAGTCGACGCGCTGCCATGCCATCGCCATCCGCAGCTGAAAGACCCCCATCAGCTCTTTGGGCATCGACAGGTGCCGGAGGAAGATCACTCGCACGCCGGCCGAGCGGGCGGCATCGAGAACCTCCACGACACGCTTGGCGATCACATCCGCGTCCTTGATCTGCCCGAGTACGCCGATCTGCATGTCGTAGACGATCAGGGCGAGACGGCGCGGATCGCAGACCTCCTCCAGGGTGCGGGGAATCTGCAAACCGAAGGCTGTCTCCATGGCGCCAAGCCTAGCCACGAGGCGCGGCGGCAACGCCCGCCCGAATAGCACCGACCACCGACATTCTGGCCGCTCGATCGGGCGGCGTCGGCTCAGTTGTGCACATCAATCCCCGCCATCCACATATCGATCATGGGTGGCTACCGGTGCGAGCCTTGGTCGCGCAGCCTGGTCCTACCGGCCGACGGGGTCGGCTCTCCGCCTGGAGCGGGGATAGCTACGCAGGAGGGTTGGTGAAATGAGAGAGACACCGGTGACCGTGGTGGGAACGCTGGTCAGCGACATGCGACCGCGCCGGGTCGGTCCAGACGGGACGCTCGTGCTCAACTTCAGGGTTGCATGCAATGAGCGTCGGTTCGATAGCTCATCCGAATCGTGGGTCGATGGCGAGAGTCTGTATCTATCGGCGAGCTGCTGGCGCAGGCTCGCCGAGAACGCCGCCTCCCTGGTCAAAGGTGACCCGGTGATCGTCAGAGGCAAGCTGCGCACCCGGGAGTGGATCACTGAGCAAGGCGAGCGGCGATCGGTCGTCGAACTGGAGGCGAGCGCGATCGGACCAGATCTGGCTCGTTGCGCTGCCACCGTGCGTAAGCCGCGCCGGGAGGAGCGTCCTCGCTCCGGAGACGACAGCTGCCCCGAGTCACCCGCCGAGATCGGGTCGGAGCTGCTCGACGATGGGGGCCTGCCGGAGGAGCTGAGCCAGCGCAACTTGACCGACGTGGCTCGCCCGTTGGTTGCGGTGTCCACCTGAGGGGTACCTGCCGGGGCACAGCGGCGGTCGGCCGCGCTGCCCTGCCCCGGCGCCGCCCTCTACGATCGCGCCCGTGGCGGAGTTCATCTACACCATGAAGCAAGTGCGCAAAGCGCACGGCGACAAGGTCATCCTCGACGGTGTCACCCTCGCGTTCATTCCCGGCGCGAAGATCGGCGTGGTCGGGCCCAACGGAGCCGGCAAGTCCAGCGTTCTGAGGATCATGGCTGGGCTCGATCAACCGAACAACGGCGAGGCCTTCCTGGCGCCCGGTGCGACGGTGGGCATCCTGGAGCAAGAGCCCCCGTTGAACGAGGGCAAGTCGGTCCTGGGCAACGTTGAGGAGGGCTTGGGCGAGATCAAGGCCAAGCTGGACCGGTTCAACGAGATAGCCGAGAAGATGGCCACCGACTACTCCGATGAGCTCATGGAGGAGATGGGACGACTACAAGAGGAACTCGATTACGCCGACGCGTGGGATCTGGATTCCCAGCTGGAGCAGGCCATGGATGCGCTGCGATGCCCGCCGCCCGACGAGCCGGTGAGTCACCTCTCTGGTGGAGAACGGCGCCGGGTCGCGCTGTGCAGGCTGCTGCTGTCCAAACCCGATCTGCTGCTGCTCGACGAACCCACCAACCACCTGGACGCTGAGAGCGTGCTGTGGCTGGAGCAGTTCCTGGCCGGCTACCCGGGTGCGGTCCTGGCTGTGACCCACGACCGGTACTTCCTGGACAACGTCGCCCAGTGGATCCTTGAGCTCGATCGTGGCCGGGCCTACCCCTACGAGGGCAACTACTCCACCTACTTGGAGAAGAAGGCCGACCGCCTCGATGTCCAGGGCCGGAAGGACCAGAAGCTGCAGAAACGCCTGCGCGACGAGCTCGCCTGGGTGCGATCGGGGGCAAAAGCTCGGCAAGCCAAATCCCGAGCCCGGCTCCAGCGTTATGAAGAGATGGCAGTCGAAGCCGAGCGCAGTCGCAAGCTGGACTTCGAGGAGATCCAGATCCCAGCGGGACCCAGGCTAGGCAACGTCGTGGTGGAGGTGTCGCACCTGGACAAGGGTTACGACCACCGGATGCTGATCAAGGATCTGTCTTTCACCCTGCCCCGTAACGGCATCGTGGGGGTCATCGGTCCCAACGGCGTCGGCAAGACGACCTTGTTCAAGACCATCGTCGGCTTGGAAGAGCCCGACTCCGGGACGGTCCGGGTTGGTGAGACGGTGAAGCTGTCCTACGTCGATCAGGAACGTGCGGGCATTGATCCCACCAAGACGGTCTTCGAGGTAGTCTCCGACGGCTTGGACCACATCCAGGTCGGTAACACCGAGATGCCCTCGCGGGCGTATGTCAGCTCCTTCGGCTTCAAGGGCCCCGATCAGCAGAAACCGGCCGGGATTCTCTCCGGCGGCGAACGCAACCGGCTCAACCTCGCACTGACCCTCAAGCAAGGCGGCAACCTGATCTTGCTCGATGAGCCTACCAACGACCTCGACGTCGAGACGTTGAGCTCATTGGAAAACGCGCTGGAACGGTTCCCCGGTTGTGCTGTCGTGATCTCCCACGACCGGTGGTTTCTGGACCGGGTGGTGACCCACATTCTCAGTTGGGAGGGCACGGAGGAGAATCCCGCCTCCTGGTTCTGGTTCGAGGGCAACTTTGAGGCCTACGAGCAGCACAAGATCGAAAGACTCGGAGCGGAGGCGGCGCGACCACACCGCGTGACCTACCGCAGATTGACCCGGGACTGACCGGGATGCGGCGGTCGATGATCGGCAACTGCGATGGGGGTGGGAGGTGAGTAGCACGGCGCGTGAGGTCCGGGCCGGCATGGCGCCCAACGGAGGCCCCAATGGGGGCGAGGCCGCATCGCTGGTGGAATCGGCGATGCTGCTGCGTTGGCGAGCGCCCGAGCTGGCGCTCTTGCTGGCCGATCGGGCGGTGACTGCCGCGCAGGACGACTCGATGGCAGTGCTGCGCGCAGATTACATCGCCGTGTTCGCACTCAACCGGCTCGGTCGGTACGGGGAAGCGGCCCATCGTCTGTTCCCGGCGGTCCGAGACGGTGACACTCCGCAAGCGTTACGACATGAGCTGCACGTCGAGTTAGCGCATTGCGCGGCCGCGCTGGGGGAGCCGGTCACCGCGCTCGGCGCGGTGCGGGCGGTGCTGGCCGCTGGTGATGACGTTGCTCCGGTGCTGCGGGGCGGGGCGCTCGTGGCGGTGGCCGAGGCATCCGCGGCACTCGGTCGTGACGACCTTGTCACATCGGCGCTTGATGAAGCTGACGAGCTGTACCGCGAGGACCCGGCTCTCGATCACGACACTGCACTGCTGCTGCGGGCCGCGGTGCGAGCCACCGACGCGGCCTACCAGCGGAGCCGGGGCGAGGCGGCAGCGGCCGAGGCCAAGGCGCGGCAGGGTCGCGACCTGCTGGCTGGTCTGGCCGACCCTGATCACGACAGCGGCGAGGTGAGCGCACGCTTGATGCTCGAGCTGACGCTCAGCTTGCTCGCCCGCGGCTCCGGTGAGACCGCCTTGCAGGAAGTGCGGCCGCTGCTGCGGCGGCCGGTGCGGGCCGCCGCTGCCGGCGCGGTCGGCAGGCTGCGGCTAGCCCTGGCTACCCAGGTACATCTGGCCGAAGGCCGCCACGAGCCGGCGCTGACGCTGCTCGCTGATGCAGTGGAAGGCGCTCAACGCTACGGCGTGGACGCGGTCCTGGCCGAATGCCTAGAGGGCCTGTCCCACGTCCATGAGGCCAGGGATGAGTTCGCCGATGCCCTGCACTGCATGCGCGCAGCCCGAGCCGCTGAGACTCGCCATCGCCGTGACGTCGAGGCCGCGCGAGCCACCCTGCTGGACAACTGCGGATCCGCTCGGCGTGAGCAAGCGCACTTGATCGGCCAGGTCGCCGGGCTGTTGGGTAATGCTGGGACATGCAGTCCCGGATTTGACGCGGATACCGGCCCGTTGCCTATCGGGATCATGGCTGAATCGCCGGCGCATCAGGTCGCCGAGGTGGGGATTGCCCAGGTGAAATTGCCTGAAGCAGACGTCGCTGAGCCAGCCGTCGTCCAAACGCAAGCTACCGAGGTGCAGGCCGCTGGGGCGGACGTTGCCGAGACCGTCGACGCGGCGGAAGTGGCTGTCGCGCACCGCGTCCAGCTGCAGGCGCCTGCGGCGGTGGACATCTCCCTGGTGGCGTCCACCGCGACCCCGGCGGAGCCGGTCGAGCCCAAGGCGGTGGCGCAGCCGGTGATCAAAACGACGGATGCGGCGCTGGATGCCGAGTCGTCGGGCGGACGTGATCCGTGGCAGTCCAGAGCACGGCATCGCCGCGGTGCGGCGGGAACTGTGTTATCCGTGAGTGACCTGCTCCCCGCATCGGCGTTGTCCGCGGGACGGTCCGGCCGGCGGCGCGCCGAGGAAGCCGCCAGGGTTCGCACGGTGGAAACGGTGGAACTGGATGCCGTCGAGGCGCCCGCCGCCGAGGCGCGCCAGGGCGCCGATCGTGGTTCCGAGCAGGCCAGTGCAGTTCACCGCCAGGAAGCGGACACTCCGGACAGATCGTCCGCTTCAACGCTGACCTACCCGATGCTGGTGCCACCGCCAGCAGGCTCGTCGGAGGCCGTCGAGGATGACGTCACCGGCGAGACCCCGAAACAGACCCCGCAACAGGACTCAGAAGACGACCCACCACGGGGTCCAGAAGACACCGAGGGCGTTTCGGCGATTCAGCGAGAGGTCCAGGTGTTCGGACCACCACCGGCCCCGACGCCCCGAGCGCTGGATTGGGAGCCGGTGAGCGGGCAACCGGCAGAACAGGCCGAGGCCAGCCAGATGGGATTGGGTGACCTGCTCGCCGAGGCACTGGCTGCTTACCAGGAAAGCCGTGATGTTTACGCTGACGCCCGGTCTACGGCGACGCCGCGTACTGACGATCGTGGCCCCACCGAGGAGACCAACCGTGATCTTGCTGGTTACGGGGCGGGAGCCACCCGCTGGACGGCTGGCCTGGCACTGGCATCGAACGCCGGTGACCCGAGCCCCGCTGACTCGGGCGCTGGCGAACCCAGCCAGAGGCAACCAGACCAAGCAGAAGCATCCGTGGCGATCACGAATCCTTTGCTGCGGCTACCAGATCTCACCGCGGAACCGCGATGGGCTCCGCCTGAGACGCGTCATCGGTCCGCCGCCGGAGATTAGTGTTGGCTGCGGCCAGATCCCGGCGCTGATTCACGCCGACTGGGGGCGGGTAGTTGGCGGTATTCATCACGGACGTGGCGGTGCGCTGGTCGGACATGGACGTCTACGGCCATGTCAACAATGCCTGTGTCGTCACGCTTTTGGAGGAGGCGCGTACCGAGCTGCTCTTCGGTGAGGGTGCTCAACGGGGCGCCCAGACTCTGGCCAGTGGCGTGGTCGTGGTCGAATTGCTGGTCCGCTACCGGCAGCCGTTGGTGTACTCCGCCAGCCCGGTGCGGGTGCAGCTGTGGGTCAGCGAGCTGCGCGCTGCTTCGTTCACGCTGGACTACACCGTTGCGGGCACCGACGGCAACGCAGTCGTCGCCCGGACCCAGCTGGCCCCTTACGACACCGCAGAGCGCCGGCCGCGGCGGCTGATGCCTGCCGAACATGAATTTCTAGCCGCATTCCAGGACGGCGGTGATGATGGCTGAGCTGCGCATCCCTGACCCCATCGACCGGGTCGATCTCGGTGTCTTCGTATCCCGTGCGGTCCGGCTGGACAGCGAGGGGCTCGTACGGCTACGAGCCGCACGCGGTCGGCTGCACGCGTGGGTGGATACCCCGTTCGACGCGCTGGTGACTCGTTCGATGCCTGGCTTGCTGCGGCCCGATGACCTCACCATCAAGGGAACAGACCTGCTTGCGGCGGTGACGGCGGTCGGCGCCACGGTGGTCGACCCCGGCAGGGCGCAGGATGCCCTGTGGCGCTGCGCGCTACCGCCCGAACGGGGCTGGCGTGCGGTGGATCAGGTACCCGCTGAGGTGATCGCCGACCTCGTCCGCCAAGGCGCCGAAGTCGCCGAAATCAACCCTGGTCCGCGCGGCAGCCCGGCTTCCCACTTGCTGGATCAGAAGGTGCTCACGGTCAGTGGCGCCGGGTTGGACGTCGGAGTGCCACTGCGCTGCCTGTTCGCCTTGTCCGGCATGGGCTTCGTGGGTAACCCCACCTCGGCTGAGACCGTCCGGGTCTGGGCGACCGATTCGTGGCTGCGGCTCGACGCCCGCTACGGCGCCGTGCTGCGGCGCCGCCACGCTTTGCTTCCGCTGCTCGTCTGACGAGCTTCGACTCGGTCGCAACGGGCTCAGATCAGCCAGACAGCGGTATCCGGGGGTAAAGCCTCGCGGCTCTGCGGTAGTGGCCCGCTGGCGAGCAGCACCTCTCCCGGTGGTAGCGCCACCGGCGTGGCGGAGGCATTCAGACCGCAGATCAGCCCGCCGCCCTTGCGCCGAAACGCGAAACAACCAGGGGGCGCGCCATACCACTCCAACTCCGAGCCGCTGAACGCCTTGTTTCCCTTTCGCAGCTCCAACGCCTGTCGGCACAACGACAATATCGAACCCGGGTCTTCCAGCTGGGCTTCCACGGTGTACCCGGCCCAGTCTCCCGGCATTGGTAGCCAGGTGCCGGGTGTTGCGCTGAACCCGTACGGCGGGGTGATGCCTTCCCACGGCAGCGGCACCCGACAGCCGTCGCGCCCCCGGATGGTGAACCCGGAGCGACGCCACACCGGATCCTGCAGCGTCCAATCCGGCAGTTCGACGTTCGGCAGACCCAGCTCGTCGCCGTTGTACAGGTAGACCGGCCCAGGCAGGGCCAGCTGCACCAGTGCCATCGCCCGCGCCCGCGCCAATCCCACCTCGCCACCGCCGTAGCGGGTCACCGGACGGACCGCGTCGTGGTTGGAGATAGTCCAGGTCGCCGGGGCAGGGGTGCCCTGGACAGCCAGCAGTGAATGCTCGATGGCCTCGCGCAGCTGCTCGGCGTCGAAATCCGCCTCCAGGAGCCGGAAGTTGAAGCCCAGGTGCAGCTCGTCGGGGTGCACGTAGCGGGCGAAGGCGGCGTCGTCGCTGACCCAGATCTCGCCGACCGTTACGCGGGCCGGATACGCGTCGAGCACCTTGCGGATCATCCGATGGATGTCGTGCACCCCGTCGGCGTCGAAGCGCGGATCTCGGATGTCGGCGTCGAGCAGACCCGAGCCGGTCGCGATCGGGCGCGGCATGTCCGGCAGACCAGCCGGTTTGGCCATCCCATGGGCCACGTCGATACGGAACCCGTCCACCCCGCGATCCAGCCAAAACCGCAGGGTGCGCTCAAAATCGGCGGCCACCTCCGGGTTGTCCCAGTTCAGGTCCGGCTGCTCGGGCGCGAACAGATGGAGGTACCACTGGCCCCCTTCGCCCAGCGGAGGGCGTAGCCGAGTCCAGGCAGGTCCACCGAAGGTGCTGGTCCAGTTGTTCGGCGGCGTTGTCCCGCCGTAGTCAGAGCCGTCCCGGAAGATGTATCGGGCTCGTTCGCGGCTGCCCGGCGCTGCCGCCACCGCTGCCTGAAACCACAAGTGCCGGTCGGAGGTGTGGTTGGGCACCACGTCGATGATGATTCGCAAGCCACGCTGATGAGCGTCGGTGAGCAGCCGGTCGAAGGTGTCCAGATTACCGAACAGGGGATCGACATCCCGCGGATCGCTGACGTCATAACCATGGTCGACCATCGGGGAGCGGAAAAACGGGGTCAGCCACAGCGCGTCCACACCGAGTAGCTCAAGGTAGCCCAACCTGCTGCACACGCCCTCGAGATCACCTACGCCATCACCGTCGGAGTCAGCGAAGGAACGGATGTAGACCTGGTAGAACACGGCATCGCGCCACCAGGCCTCGTCTTCGGCAGCGAGGCGGCGGTGGTTTGCGCGTCGCACGGTAGCTAATCCTGCCAGGGCAAGTGCGGCGATCCTCGGCAATCAGCTCAGTGAGTTCACCAGGCTGTTCGCGGCCATCTCCAGGTAGTTCCACAGCACCGCGCGGTGCGCCTCGTCGAGTTCGGCTTCCTCCACCGCGACGCGCATGCAGCGCAACCAGGCATCGCGCTCAGTCGGCCGGATCCGGAACGGGACGTGTCGCATCCGCAGCCGCGGGTGTCCGCGTGTCTCGGAATAGGTGCGCGGCCCGCCCCAGTACTGCATGAGGAACAGCCGCAGGTGCTCCTCGGCGGGGCCCAGATCCTCTTCCGGGTACAGCGGGCGCAAGACCTCGTCCTTGGCCACCAGCTCGTAGAAACGCCCGACGATCCGGCGAAACGTCGGCTCGCCGCCGACGGCCTGATAGAAATTCTCCGGTGTAGCCACCTGTCCATCCTGCCCTGCGGACCTGGCGGCGGGGGGCAGAGGTGTTAGGACGGCGGAGCGGGGTGACTGGCCGGCGTAGGTGGCGGGATCCCGGCGTCGGCGAATGCTTCCTTGATTCCCGCCAGGAGTGCGCGCTGGACCGTCCACTGCCGTCCGGCCTGCACCTTGGTGGTGATCCGCAGCGTCACGCCGTCCGAATTGATCGACTCGACTCCCAGCACCTCGGGGGGTTCCAGCACGTCGGCGGCCAGTGCGCTGCCGTCGCCGGTGAGCTCGGTTGCCGTGCGGCTGGCCAGCTCGGTGGTTGCCGGGATGTCCGCCTCATGTCCGACGGGCACGTCAACGACGGCCACGGAGTAGTCCTGGCTGGAGTTGCCCACTCGCAGCACCTCGCCGTTGCGGACGTACCAGACGGTGCCCTTGGTATCCCGCAAAGTGGTCACCCGCAGGCCAACCGCTTCCACCTTGCCGGTGGCCTCCCCGAGATCGACCACGTCGCCGACCCCGTACTGGTCCTCCACCAGCATGAACATCCCCGACAGGAAGTCCTTGACCAGATTCTGCGCGCCGAAGCCCAGCGCGATACCCAGAATGCCGGCCGAAGCGATGATCGGTCCGAGGTTGATCCCCAACTCACCCAGGACCAGGGTGCAGGCCACGCCGTAGACCACGAAGGTGATCCCCGAGCGCAGCACCGAGCCGATCGTGCGCGCTCGCTGCGATCGCCGCCTCGACAGCAGGCCCGTGCTACGCCAGGATTCCGGAGCCCGCTCGCGCAGCGGTCGCAGCAATCCGGGTGGCGCTCCCTCCGCTGTCACCTGGCTCAACCGGTTGATCGCCCGGTGTGCCATCAGGCGGATCACGATGGCCAGCACGATGATCAACACGATGTGCAGTCCCGCACCCACTACCGTGTCGGCATAGCGAGATACCAGGTCGTTGTGGGTGATCTGGTAAATACGCGCGCACCACGAGCCCTTGTCGCGGGAGCAGTCTGGCTGCTTTATCAGCTCGGCGATCATCTGATGGGTACCTCCGGTCACCCGCCGGACTGTATCCGTGCCCCGATCCGAGCACACCGCGTGGCCGGTTCGCGCTGTCGTCACCGACGCACGGCACTATCCGATACGTGCGCAAGGGCGGGTTTCTATGGTGGACTAGTCGCGCGAACTGGCGGAGGTGGTCGCGTGCACGACCGACAACCCAGCCCGGAGGGTCACCCAGCGGGGGCGGACCAGCAGATCGCCTCGCGCTCCGGAACCTCAACCGGGCTTCTCGAAACCACCGTCCTCGTCGCGGACCGCGCCCCGCCCACCGGTGCACCGGCCTGGGGACGTCGCCGGGTATTACTGCTCAACGCCAGTTTTGAGCCGCTGACCGCGCTGCCGCTGCGTCGGGCCATCGTTTTGGTCGTGTGCGGTAAGGCGGATGTGGTGCACGGCGACGCGGCGGGCCTCGTACTGCACTCCGCGACCGCCAGCCTCCTGGCTCCCTCGGTGATCAAACTGTGCACCTACGTGCGGGTGCCCTACCGGGCGCGGGTCCCGATGACGCGCGCCGCATTGATGCACCGGGATCGTTACCGCTGCGGCTACTGCGGTGCCCGCGCGGAGACCATCGACCACGTAGTACCGCGCAGCCGTGGTGGCGAGCACTGCTGGGAGAACTGCGTGGCCTGCTGCTCTTTGTGCAACCACCGCAAGGCCGATCGCCTGCTCACCGAGCTGGGGTGGAAGCTGCGGGTGGTGCCACGCGCGCCGCGCGGGCAGCACTGGCGGCTGCTGGCCACGGTGCCCGATGCCGACCCGCTGTGGTTGCCCTACCTCGACGAGGTCGCCTAAGTCGTGGGCTCTTCAAGAGCTACCAACCCCGGCCGAAGCTGCCGGTAACCGCTACCAACCCCCACCGCGCCCGTAGGGTGGGGCCCGTGGCAGACCTGCACGAGTTGACCGCCCTGGAGCAGGCCGCCGCGGTGCGCCGGCGCGAGGTGAGGCCCAGCGAGCTCGTCGAGCACTACCTGCGGCGCGTGCAGGACAGAGACGACCAGCTGGGCGCATTCGTCACGGTCACCGCTGATCGGGCGATGGACGCAGCCCGAGCCGCCGATGCGCTGGTGACCCGGACCGATCCGGCCGCACTACCGCCGCTTTTCGGTGTGCCGACCGCGATCAAAGACCTCACCGCGACCGCCGGCGTGCGCACCACGTTCGGATCCACCGTCTACGCCAAGTACCTGCCGCCCGTCGACGACGATGTGGTGCGGTTCCTGGCCGCCGCGGGCACGATCAGCCTGGGCAAGACGAGCACTCCCGAGTTCGGCCTGACCTGCTACACCGAGCCGGCTGGCCGGCCGCCCGCGGTGACGCCCTGGGACACCAGCAGGTCGGCTGGCGGCTCCTCCGGCGGGGCGGCTGCCGCAGTCGCGGCTGGGCTGGTGCCCTTCGCGCAGGGCAGCGACGGCGGCGGATCGATCCGCGGGCCGGCGGCGGTCTGCGGGTTGGTGGGACTCAAACCCAGCCGGGGACGGGTATCCCGCGGCCCGGCGGCCGGCGATGTGACTTTGCTCTCAGTGATAGGTCCACTGGCCCGTTCGGTGGGCGATGCCGCGGCGTTGCTAGACGCCATGGCGGTGCCATGCCCGGCCGAACCAGTAAGCGCGCCGCCACTGCCACCGGGTCAGAGTTTCCTGCAGCTGTCGCGCATGGACCCCGGACGGCTGCGCATCGGACGTTACGCCGACTCGCCGATAGCGGGTGTCGCGCTGGCGCCGGAGTGCCGCCGGGCCTGGGAAGACACGGCCGTCCTGCTCGCTGATCTCGGTCATGAGGTGGTCGATACCACTTCGCCGTTCGATGGTGAGCTATTGCTGCCGGCCTTTGAAAAGCTGTGGGCGGTGGGGGCGACGTCGGTGCCGGTGCCCGAGGAGGCCCACGGTGCGCTTCTGCCGTTCACCCAGTGGCTGCGCGCGCGGGGAGCTGCGGTCAGTGGACCGGAGTTGCTGCAGGTCATGGGCCGCGTCCAGGGCGCCGGCCGGGCCGCCGTCTCGGCGCACCAGGAATTCGACGCGGTACTGGCGCCCATCCTGGCCCAGTTGCCCCGGCCGGTCGGGTGGTTCAGCTCAGTACCTCCACCGGAGAATTTCGAACGGCAGAAGCATTTCATTCCCTATGCCGCGCTGTATAACGTGACGGGCCAGCCCGCCATTTGCCTCCCGATGCACTGGACTGACGATGAACTCCCGGTGGCGGTTCAGTTGGTCGGCCGACCGGCCGGGGAAGCCCAGCTGCTCGCGCTGGCCGGCCAGCTGGAGCGCGCCCGCCCGTGGGCACACCGCCGACCGCCTACCTGGTGAGGCACCGGTTGGCGTCGGTCAGCTACCGTGATCTCGTGACATCGCTGGATATCATTTTGATCCTGGCGGGCGTGCCGCTGGCCATCATGGTCGTGTTGGGGCTGCTGACGCTGCGCACCAGTTTCGCGCGGCCGCGCCGCTACCGTTCCGGCGATGAGTGGAGGTATCCCCCGGTGCTGTGGACGGCGTATCCGGAGGCCTGGCGTGACGGCGTAGCCGCCCGCCGCCACCGTGGGGGATCCGGGGGAGCGCGTGGAGGTGCCCGTGGCAACTGGTAAGGAGGGGCACGCGGATCCCGTGCGGCGTCCCCATTCTCAGGACGACGGGCACCAACCAGAACTCGCGCACGGTGAGGCGGTCGTCGGCACCGGACGGATATCTGCCGCCCGGCAGGTCCGCCCGGTGCTGCGCACGCTGCCGTTCAGCCGTTCGCAACTGGCAACTCTCGACGACATGTTGGTGCGGGCCAGCCGTACCGCGAGCCTGCACTTCGGGATCTATCTCGGCGACCTAGGGCCTGACACCCGGACCCGAGCCGAGGAACTGCACGATTCGCTGGGGGAGCGGGCCGATGATGCTGTGCTGGTAGCCGTGTCGCCTGGGCAGCGAGTCGTCGAGGTGGTCACCGGTCGCAAGGCCGCGAACCGGCTCGCCGATCGTGGCTGCAAGCTTGCAGTGGAGAGCATGATCTCCTCGTTCAAGGAGGGGGACCTCGCGGGTGGTCTGAGCTCCGGCCTGCGATTGCTGGCGGATCACACCGACTCGTGAGCATGGCCCGCGTCGCAGACTCGGGCAGCTAACGCCCGGACGACCCCCGCCCGCCCCTCAGAAACGAGCCGGCGCAGCGCAGGCGGCTGCTCACCGGTCTCAAGCCAGGCGCTCGCAGCATCGACACAGCGCTGCTCGATGACCCAGGACGGAAACAGCCCTAGGACGCAGGACTGCGCGCGCTCCGAGGTCCGCCGGCTCCACACCTCGTCGATCTCGGCGAAATACCGCTCCAGGTAGGGCGCCAGAAGCTGCTTTTGTGTGGGGTGGTTGAAACCCCCGATGATCGCCTCGCTGATGGCATTGGGTAGCTCGTCGTCGCGCATCGCCCGCTCCCAGGCGCGTTCCTTGCCAGCGGGGGTGGGCAGCAGGGCCCGGGCCCGCTCGGCTTGCCGGCGCCCGGTCGCGGTGGGATCGCGATCCTGCTCGGCGCTGATCTCTTGCTCCGTCACGACGCCGTGCGCGACAAGAGCCTGCAGCAACCGCCAGCGCAGGTCGGTGTCCACCGCCAGCCCTTCGGGGACGCCGTCCCCGGCCAACCAGCCGGCCAGCGCATCCAGTTCCGGTTTGCCCAGCAGTGCCACGGTCAGTGCGTTGACCAAGGTGAGCTGCTGGTCGGAGCCGGGCGGTGCGGTGCCGATGAGGCTCATCAGGGTGCTGGTGAAGGCGGGCCAGCCGTCCTCGCTGGCCCAGGTGGGATCGGCGTAGGAGGACAGCGCCAGCTGGGCCTGCGCCAGCAACCGCTGCACGACGCCCACCTCCGTCTCGGCAGGCAATCCGGCCAGTACCACCGCGACGAAATCCCTGGCCCTGAACTCGGCTTCGCGAGTCATCTCCCAGGCCGCCGACCAGCACAGTGAGCGCGGCAGTGACTCAGTGATGTCGCCGATCCGGTCGACCAGCGTCGCCAGCGAGGTCTCGTCAAGGCGCATTGCGCAGTAGGTGAAGTCGTCGTCGTTGACCAGCACCAGCTGACCCGCTGGCACGCCGACCAGCTCGGGGACTGCCGTGCGGGCGCCGCTGACGTCGAGTTCCACCCGGTGGGTGCGGACCAGGGCACCACCCGCGGGGCCGTCGTAGACACCCACCGCGAGGCGGTGGGTGCGCAACTCCCCGGCCCCGGGGCGGGCGCCGTCTTGGAGCACCGCGAAGGATGCGAATGATCCGTCACTGCCGACGGTGAACTCCGGTCGCAGGGTGTTGATCCCGGTGGTCTCCAACCATTGCGCGCTCCAGCCGGACAGATCGCGACCAGACGCCTGCTCCAGCGCGGCCAGCAGATCGGCGAGTGTGGCGTTGCCCCAGGCGTGCCGGGTGAAGTAGATCCGCAGGCCGGCGAGAAACTCGTTGAGCCCCACGTAGGCGACCAGCTGGCGCAGCACGCTGGCGCCCTTGGCGTAGGTGATGCCGTCGAAGTTGACCTCGACGGCCTGCACATCGGGGATCTCGCAGGCGATCGGGTGGGTCGAGGGCAGCTGGTCCTGCCGGTAGGCCCAGGCCTTCTCCACGGTGGCGAACGTGGTCCAGGCGCCGGTGTACTCAGTGACCTGTGCCTGGCACAGCACCGAAGCCCAGGTGGCGAACGACTCGTTGAGCCACAGGTCGTCCCACCACCGCATGGTCACCAGGTCGCCGAACCACATGTGCGCCATCTCGTGCAGCACCGTCTCGCAGCGCCGCTCGTAGAGGTAGCGGGTGACCCGGCTGCGGAAGACGTAGTCCTCCAGGAAGGTCACGCACCCGGCGTTCTCCATGGCGCCGGCGTTGAACTCGGGCACGAAACACTGGTCGTACTTCTCGAACGGGTAGCGCATTCCGAAGGCATCGTGGTAGTAGCCGAAACCCTGCTTGGTCTCGGTGAACAACCGCTCGGCGTCCATGTGCTCGGCCAACGAGGCACGGCAGTAGATGCCCAGCGGGATCGTCCCGTGCTGGTCGGTGTACTCATCAGTCCAGCGCGCGTAGCGGCCGGCGACCAGCGCCACGATGTAGGGGCTGATCCGGGCACTATCGGCGAACACGTGGCGAAGGCCCCCGCCGTCGATCTGTTCGGTGCGCTGGCACGGCGCGTTGGAGATCACTGCCCAACCGGCGGGTGCCACCACCCGAAGCCGGTGCACCGCCTTGAGATCTGGCTGGTCGAAACAAGCGTACATCCGCTTGGCGTCGGCGGTCTCGAACTGGCTGTAGAGGTACACGCCGCCGTCGACGGGGTCGGTGAAGCGGTGCAGCCCCTCGCCGGTGTTCATATACCGGCCGTCCGCCTCGATGACCAGCTCATTGGTGGCGGCCAACGCGGGCAGCGCGATCCCGTTCGCCTCGTCGTAGCCGGTGACGTCCAGGGCGGACCCGTTGAGCGTCGCTGTGCCGACTCGGGCGGCCACCAGATCGATCCAGCTGGATGCCCCGGGAGTACGGCAGGAGAACCGGACGGTGGTGGTGGTACGGAACGTGACGTCGCTCGGTGCGCCGGCACCATCGGTGAGATCAAGCTCGACGGTGTAGGAGTCGACGTCGAGCAGCGCGGCACGCTCGACGGCCAGCTCCTGCGTGAGGTTGGGGACGGCCACTGATCACCTCTGGTGTCGGATAAGGAGTCCTGGGCATCCAATCATGGGTGCCCGTCACCCTGCAGGCGAGTTAACGCCGGGGAAGAGGTGACCACCCGGACGGGTTGTACGACATGACAGGAACGGAGAGTGTGATGACGGTGACCGTCGGCGACAGGACCACCCAAGACCACATCCCGCCCGCGCGGGTGGACTTCTACTTCGACCCCCGGTGCCCGTGGGCATGGATCACCTCCCGGTGGATCCTCGAAGTCGCCGCGGTGCGAGACATCGACGTGCACTTCCGGGTGATGAGCTTGTCGGTGCTCAACGAGGGACGCGAGGTCAGTGAGAGCTACCGGATAAGGAACGCCAAGGGCTGGGGACCGGTTCGGGTGTGTATCGCCGCCGCACGCGACCACGGCGAAAAAGTGCTCGAATCGCTCTACACCGCGATGGGCAGGCGCATCCACGACCACGGCAACAAAAATTTCGACGAGGTGATCGTGGCCGCGCTGGCCGAAGTCGGGCTGCCGCCCGAACTCGCTGAGGCAGCGCAACGCACCGACTACGACGAGGAGTTGCGGGCCAGCCACGAGGCGGGCATGGGACCGGTCGGGCTGGACGTCGGAACCCCGACGATCCATGTGGACGGGGTGGCGTTCTTCGGTCCGGTGCTATCCCGGATTCCGCGCGGCGAGGAAGCCGGAAAGATCTTCGACGGCGCGTTGCTGCTGGCCAGCTATCCCCATTTCTTCGAACTCAAGCGTACCCGCCACGAAAAGCCGGACTTCTCCTGAAAATGCGTCCGCTTATGGCGACGCTGTCGAACCGCGCGTGTATCCAGGCTCGCGTCGCCTCCCGGTACTCGCCGGTGTTCCTATGCAACGCTAGGTTGTGACGCCACGCACGCCGGCACCGCGCATCTCAGCGCCGGCAGCACCCGCACGAGAAACCGTTCACCCCGACATGGAGACATATCGGGTGAATGAGCCTTGCTCAGGCCCGATATGTCTCCATGTCGGGGTGGAACCTGGAGAGGGCGGCGCGGGTGGTGGGGGGAGTGAAGGGAGAGGCGGCCAGGGCGCTCGGGCGGTCGAGGTCGCCGGCCTGGACAGCTCGACACAGATCGGCCAACGCTGTCAGATCGTCGCGTTGAGCGGTGACGAATTGGGTGTCGACCGGGTTCCCGTGCCCGGGCACGACGATGCGCGGGCCCAGCTGTAGCAGCGCGGTCACCGCGGTGGGCCAGTCCAGCGGGTAGCCATCGGTGAAGTCCGGGTCAGCGCCCTGCTCGACGAGGTCGCCGGCGAACAGCACTCCAGTATCGGGCGACCACACCGCGAGGTCGTGGTCGGTGTGCCCACGGCCGGGATGGGTCAGCAGTAGCCGCCGATCGCCCAGGTCCAATTCGACGTCGTCGAGGACCGGGTGATCGGGCACCACCGGACGCACCAGCCGCGGGTCTGATAGTCCCCGCGCGCGCGACCACATCAATGCCTCGGCGTACTGCGCTGCGCCACCCCTCGCCAGATCATCCCGGCAGCGGTGATGCCCCCACACCGCAGCCGGGAGGAAGGCCGCCGTGCCCAGGCAGTGGTCGAAGTGCGCGTGGGTGAGCACCACCGTGCACGGTCGCCGCGTGATCTCACGCACCGCGGCAGACAGCTCAGCGCCCTGATCGGGATCACCGCGAGTGTCCACCACAACGCAGCTGCGGCTTCCGATCACCAGCCCGACCGACAGGTCCAGCTCGTCGTAGCGCCGTACCAGCACTCCATCGGCCACCTCCATCCACCGCGCCATGCTGTCCCCTTCTTCTCCATGTCGGGGAGGGGAACCCTGACGGTGCCGCGCGATGTGGCAATGTTGCGCACTGTGCGCGTCTACCTCGGTTCGGATCATGCCGGCTTCGAGCTCAAGGCCTTCTTGGTGCAGCACCTGACCAGTCTGGGGCACGACGTGGTCGACGTCGGCCCCGACGTCTTCGACCCTGACGACGACTACCCACCGTTTTGCATCGAGACCGCCCGCAGGGTGGTGGCCGACCAGGGAAGCCTCGGTGTGGTGATCGGTGGGTCGGGCAACGGCGAGCAGATCTCCGCCAACAAGGTCGCCGGCTGCCGGGCCGCGTTGGCGTGGAGCACCGAGACTGCCCAGCTCGCCCGGGAGCACAACGATGCTCAGGTAGTCGGAATCGGCGCCCGGATGCACCCACCGGATGACGCCGCCCAGATCGTCGATACGTTTCTCGCCACACCGTTCTCCGGCGGTGAGCGCCACGCCCGCCGGATCAAGCTGATCGCAGACTTCGAGGCCACCGGGGAGCCGCCCCCGATCTCGGCAGGCTGAACCGGCGATGCCGGCGGGTCATACGACGCACCGGCTGCCGGATCGAACCGTCCGGCCGGAACACCACCCGGTTCGCATGGGCCGCGCGCTCCCGCCTCTCAGCTGCCATGGAGAGCCGTAACAAATCGGGCGTTCAGGGCCAGCTGCTTGACTTCCGGGTTTGCCGGATAGGACCAGGTCCGATGGCCCGATCGCCTGATGCAACAGGGCCGCTCACATCCCGTGGCGGACGCGAGCGCCGGGCGAAGACCTCGTCGGCCCGCGCATCACCGCCTGCATTTCCCACGGCCTCGCGGGCTTCGCGATGGCCCAGGATCAAACTTCCGGCACGGTCTTGTGCTTAGCTCGACGGCTGCAGAAGAAAAGGTGTTCTCATCGCCGATTATCGGCGCTGTGAGGTCATGCGTCTTGGATGGCGGTGATGATTTGTGATGCCCAGGCTGACGGTGGGTGATCTCCTAGTAGGTCGGCAAGTCGTCGAAGACGTGTTTGTCGTTCCTTCTTCGAGAGCATCAAAGCCAGTCTCAGTTTGTCGATGAGGTCTTTACGTGAGTGGGGGTCGGTGAGCAGCGCTGCCGTGCCGAGTTGTTCGGCAGCGCCGGTGTGGTGGGATAGCACGAGCACACCGAATCCGGCTACGGCTGCTTGTGCGGCGATGAACTCCTTGGCGGTCAGGTTCATGCCGTCCTGATAAGAGGTGACCCAGAAAACGTCTGCTGCAAGATAGTTGTCGATCACTTCGGTGAAAGATAAGGTGTGGGGCGAGTATTCAATGGGTTGCCAACCGGCAACGCTCCAAGTCTGGTTGATCTGTGCGATACGCCGTTCGAGTTGCTGTTTGGTCGGATCATAGGCGGTAATGCCAGGCTCCGGTGGCGCACACACGAGCCGGAACCGCAGCTGCCGCCGCAGTTCAGGCTGCCCGGAGAGCAACCCTGCAATGGCCTCTACCTTCTCTAACGGGGCTTTGACGTAGTCAAGACGTTCGATGGACACCACCAACGGCCCGGTCCGCGGTTGTCTGTGGGGAGCGCGGGTCCGAGCTAGTGTCTCAATGGCCTTGCGGTCGATGCCCAGAGGATGGACGCCGATGCGCGGTGGGCGTGGCGTCTTGGCGACAACGTGACGGAAGCGTTGAGCGAACGTGGAGGTATGAAATCCTGCCCAATCCAGACAGCCCAGTGAGGTGCGAATTTCCGCGGCGGTGGGTAAGGCGGTGAAGGCGTCTGGTGGCGGGAATGGTGTGTGATGGAAAAGACCTATTTTCAGATCTGGGCGGGTGGTGCGCAGCAGGCCAGGTACAAGCCAAAGGTTGTAGTCATGCAGCCACACGGTTGCCCTTGGGCCTGCCGTGTTGGCGATATGGCGGGCGAAACGCTCATTGACCGAGCGGTAGTGCACCCACGCAGCCGGGTCGAAACGCATTCGCTCGGGTTGGGACATCAGTATGGGCCATAGGGTTTCTTTGCAGGCGCGGTGGAAATACCCACTCCACAGGTGAGGTGCAAGCGGCACGAACGATAGCGGTATCCCAGTGTCATGCTCGTTGAGGTGAGCGAGGTGTTCTTCAGTGTCAATGATTCCCCCGGTGACCCAGATCGCGTCCAGATTGCTGGTAAAAAGGTGATTGAGGGTTGGAAGGATGCCGTTGGGACTCTGCGGTTTGTGCCAGCCAAGTCTGGGCTTCCAGCTCACCGGCGGGCGGTGGTAACCGACCACCAGCGGGTAGCGAGTTTGCACCCAGCCCAGACTTTCTAATGCCTGCAACACACCGGCGGCACCCGGTTGTGGGGGCCGGTACACCGCCTCCCGGGTTGGTACCGCCGAGGACAACGCAGGCTCGGCGTTGCCGACGATCACGCCACGCGCGCCGAGCGTAAACAGCGACAGGTCATTGAGGCTATCCCCGGCAACCAGGATCGCGTCCATCGACCAGCCCTGCTGTCGGGCTAGGTTCAACAAGGCACTGCCTTTCGAGGCGCCGGGTGGCAACACGTCGAAGTAGCGGTCTGCCGAGTAGATCCATCGGCACCCCAGCGCCGCCACAGCATCAGTGATGTCCGTGGTGAGTTGGTCGCGGGGCAAATAAAACGAGCAGCGTCCGTCTTGGTCGACATCGTCTTGATATTTCAGCGCCGGGAAGCGGCCTAGCGCAGCGCGTACCCGCTCGGTCCCGGGCCAACCGGTGCGTAGCTGGGTTTGCAGCGGCTCGACCGGGGACAGATCGCTGCCGTCGAGGACGGTGGCCCCGATGTCGGCGATAATCCAGCGGGGCCGCGGCAGCAGCCGGTCACGCAGTGCCTCGCGCACTGCTGACAGTCCGCGGCCCGTCGCGAAGACGACCGTCACCTCCGGATAGCGGGCTAGGGCGGCGTGGAGGCGCCATCGGTCCGTCACATCTCCGCCAAGCAGCGTGCCATCAAGGTCAGCAGCCAGGATCTTCGCGCAGGAGCCTTCCCCGGTGAATGCGGGTGTGTCTGGTGACCGCGCTGCAGCTTCTGTCATCGATCCCGGAAGGCTTCGACATCGACTGCCCCGAGATACCCCGAAACGCTCAACCAGGCCGTGGCTCCCCCCATGGCTCCCCCCACGCCTCCCACCAGATCAGATATACCTCATCAAGCTCTGTTCCGTAACCCACCAGTCGCTGACCGTTCAGCCGCTTGTCCACATCAACATCACAGTCATCACTCCGGCGACATCACACCGCGGCTAACGAGGGGCCGGCATCGTCACGGCTAGCTAGATCGTCGGCCACTACGTCGACAGCACCGTTGGTGTTGAGATTCATCAGCGGTAGCGCACAATCAATGACGACTCCATGTCAGCCGAGGGCAATGGCGCGGCAGTCGAGCTGAGACCGGCAATAAAGATGATTCCTTAGTGACGAGACGAGGAGCACGCTCTGGGTGGACGGCCATGGTTTCGTGCATGGGTCAGCACCTGACGCAGCTGCGCAGTGGAATCTGGCGGGCTCGTCATTATTGATCAAATCCCGACGTATTCGCATACTATAGGGTTATGAGCCACGGGCAGTACAAGTCGCAGCTGTTGCCGGAGAGGCCATGCTGATCAGCAGCTGGCACGACCAGGGCTACCAGGCTGTCCGGCGGGAATCGGACGCTGGCAGCCGATTTGTGGAGTGCCTAGGCCTAGCACTCGAAGTGCCCGCCGAGGTACTCGCGCCCGCAACAGGAGTGGCGGAGGTGTTGGGCAACGCCGCGCAAGCAGCGGCTCAGGGCGGCGAGCGGGTGCTCGACGTGGGCACCGGGTTCGGGATCAACGGCATCCTCGCGGCACGGCAGAGCTGCGCCGTGGTGGCCGTCGACATCAACGAGCACGCCGGGGCCGCGGCGCGGGCCAACCTGGTGCGCAATGGTGTCGGCGAACGGTTCGCCGCATTTTACAGCGTCGTTTTCAGTGCGGAAGGCCTGCGGCGTAAGGTCGTGGCGCGGACGGAAAAGGATGAGGGCGGTCGGCGGGTGGGGTATCTCACCTACAGGCTGAGCCGGTGAAACCGTTAGTTGGACAGGGAAAGGGCGCTCTGGTGCTGGTAGCCGGGGCGTATTCGGTCGACCTAGTGTTCCGGGATCTGGCAGGGCCGGTCGCATTCGGCTCCGAGGTATGGGCTCAAGCGCTGGAAATGGTTCCCGGTGGAGCGTTCACTTTGGCGATGGGGCTGCGCCGACTGGGGCGAAAGGTAGTGTGGGTGGCAGACTTCGGCACCGATGTCTTCAGCCGCGAGACTCTCGCCGCGGCGCGCGCCGAAGACTTGGACGAGCGGGGTTTTCGCCATCACGCGTGCCCTATGCGGAATGTGACAGTCGTGGTGACGAACCCACAGGACCGGGCGATGATCACGTACCAGGACCCAGTCACTCCACGCCTCCTCGAGGAGCTGATTGCAACCTACCGGCCGGCCGTGTTGATGCTGCCGTACCTGCAGTACGGGCCCGAGGTGTCCGCGGCGCTCGACATGGCCGCCCGGCACGAAACGCAGGTATTCATGGACTGCCAGGACTATGTCGGCCATCTTGGCATGCCCGAAGTCCAGAAGGTTCTTTCCCAAGTGCAGGTATTCGCTCCCAATGAGACAGAAGCCTTGAGAATCACCAGGACAGCCAGTGTGGAAGAAGCACTCGATGTACTGGCCGACTTGGTAGCGACGGTGGTCATCAAGCGGGGCAGCAACGGTGCCGTCGCCGCCGAAAACGGTCAGCGTGCCGTTCAGGCGTCGCCGCCGGTGCGGGTGGTGGACACCACCGGAGCCGGTGATTGCTTCAACGTGGGTTTTCTACACCGTCGGTTGGAGGGCGGATCACTCACTGAGTGCCTAGCCGCAGGCGTGGCATGCGGGGCGGCAGCGGTCACCGGCGTCGGCTCCAGCGCCGCTCTGCACGAAGCCGGCCTGAAGATGTGGCTATCGCGCTTAGCCCTATGACCGCGCGACAGTGCATCCACAACGAGGGAGCGAGACGGCATTAAGGAGGCACGGGAAGACAACGCGGAGGCGCCGACCTGGTGGTTGACGCGCTGGAGATGGCGATCTGGGCCCGCGGACGCCAGGGTGTCCTCGACTTGTCCGGGCTGGTGCATCACAGCGATGCCCGATCGCAGTACACCTAACGTCCGGCCGAGGTTGGTGTCGCACCCAGCGTCGGCTCCGTGGACGATGCGTTGGACAACGCGCTGGCGGAAAGCGAGATCGGCCTGTTCAAAACCGAACTCATCCACCACCGCGGCCGCTGGAAAGGGTTCGACGGCGTCGAACTGGCCACCCTGGAATGGGTCCGAGTGGCACAACCACCGCCCCCACAGCGCCTGCCACGACCTCACACCCGCGGAATACGAACTGATCCACTACGGTCAACACCCAGCGCTCACCGAGACTGGCGTCTCAACAACCCGAGTCTCCGGACATGCCGGGGGGATTCACGGTTGAATCATCATGGGTTTGAGCTTAAGGGCATTGGGTGGGTCACTTGACTAGCTTCGGGCACGGTGTGGCGGACGTCAGTCCTGACGTCTTCGATGTCGGCGCTGACTACCCATCGGCGGGCATCGAGACCGCCCGTCGGTTAGTGGCCGATCCGGCCAATATCGGCGTGGTGATCGGCGGGTCGGGCAACGGCGAGCAGATCTCCGCCAATGAGGTCGCGGGCTATTGGGCGGCGCTGGCGTGGAGCACCGAGAGCGCCCGGCTCGTGCGGGCACACCACGACGCTCAGGTGATCGGGGTCGGTGCCCGGATGCACGGGCCCGACGGGGTCGCGCAGATCGGGGAGGCGTTTCTCGCGCTGCCGCTCTCCGGCGGTGAGCGGCACGCCCGCCAGACCCGGATGATCTCGGACTTCGAGGCCACCGGGGACGCACCGCTGATCTTTGCGGGCTGACCCTCCGATGCCTGAGGGTCACACGACACACCGACTGGCAGGTGCGCACCAGCGGCGTTACGCAGGGTCGCCAGTTGCGGTGTCCAGCCCGCAGGGTCGTTTCGCGGTGGCTGCTGCGAAGCTCGACGGCCGGGTGTTGCAGCGTGCCGAAGCGCATGGCAAGCACCTGTTCCACGTCTACAGCCCTGATCTGGTGGTGCACGTGCACCTTGGCCTTTACGGTTCCTTCACCGACGCGATGTTGCCCGTGCAGCCGCCGCGGGGGCAGGTGCGCATGCGGCTGGTCGGCTCCACGCACTGGACCGATCTGCGCGGGCCGGCAGCCTGTGAACTGCTCACGGGGACCGAGGTGGAGGCGGTGCGCGCCCGGCTGGGGCCAGATCCGCTGCGCCGCGACGCCGACCCGGACCGGGCCTGGGCCCGCATCTTCCGGTCCCGGGCGCCGCTGGCCACGTTGCTCATGGATCAGGCGGTGGTCTCGGGGATCGGCAATATCTATCGAGCTGAGCTGTTGTTCCGCCACCGGCTGGATCCGCTGCTGCCCGGGTGTGAGCTTCGTGAAGATCAGTGGTCGCTACTGTGGTCAGATCTCGTCGGGTTGATGCACGACGGGGTGCGTCGTGGCCGGATCGATACGGTCCGTCCGGAGCATGACCCGGTTGCGATGGACCGTGCTCCGCGTCAGGATCGGCACGGCGGCGAGGTCTACGTCTACCGTCGCGCCGGAGAACCGTGCCTGGTGTGTGGCACAGCGGTGCGCACTGCGCGGCACGTGGGGCGCAACCTCTACTGGTGCCCTCGTTGCCAGCAGCGGCCTGCGATCTAACGTCGATCGACGCGAGTTGGACGGGCACGTCGGGCGTAGCGTTTGCGGTGACGGCAAAGATCACCAGCGGGCTTTTGCGTTCTCAGCGTCGAACTAGCCTACTCAGCTTTCCCGCTTGCTCGGCACCGACCACTGGAAGTCCATCAGGGTCGAGTAAGCCCACCTGGACGAGCACCGAAGCCTGATCCCAGTGGATGTGCTCACTGGCGATTTTGGCGTCCGCGAAGGTGACCACGACGACATGCGGAACTTCGACCCACTTCCCGGTGGGCGGGATCCCCGGCGGCAGGATATAGACCATTTCGACATCGTGGGTAAAACTTATGATGAACTCCTCCACGAGTCGATCTTCTCCGACGGTACGGGATACTACCGATATCTTCCAGTCCGCTGGTCACTTGTTGCTGCCAATAAAGTGATGCGTATAGAAGTTCGATACGCCGTGGTGACCCGATGCCCCGGTGCATGTCGGAGCGAAGTAAGTATGCGGCTCCGCCACCATTGTCGCCATGGTGGCCTCAAGATCCAGGTCGACGAATTCACGTCTGTCGCATACACGCTGGCAACGCGCGGCCTCTTGAATGTGATCTCTTGTTGGGGCCAGACCCGCCAGGCAGTTCCACTGGTCAACCCTCTGCTCAGGACGAGCCAACCCCTTGGCACATTACCTGCTCAACTATTGAGCGATAGCCGGATCATCTGCGCAACGACCGACGAAAAGTTTTTCACGTGGAGCGGTCGCAGCGCACTGACGGTGATCACCTCCGGCCGAAATCCGAACCCAGCGAACGTCGAAGGCGCGCCGAAAGAGCGACACAGCGAGCGGCAGTCATTAATTAAGCATGAAACCGCTGCTCGCATCCCCGACGCAATCTCCTCGGATCGACACAGCAGCACAAATGAGGCGAGCAGGCATCACCAGAAAGCTGTGCCGAACATTCCGGCACCACGCCCACGGCCACATGCATGTGCTTGCCTCGCGGCCATTATGCCCACACCGCGGGTGAGGGACTACATGGCGATCGCGATCTGAGGAATAGTCGCTTTAGAAGTCACCACCGCCGAAATCGCCGCCGCCCCAGTCGCCACCACCCCAGTCGCCACCGCCGAAATCGCCGCCGCCCCAGTCGCCACCGTAGTCCGCGTTGCTGTAGTCGCCACCGCTGTAGTC
>Ga0134126_10000306_pt1 | contig 63961 bp, 57 predicted proteins | sample KB31752_FD_96881 | JGI IMG/M metagenome (GOLD analysis project Ga0134126, IMG submission 96881) | Terrestrial soil microbial communities with excess Nitrogen fertilizer from Kellogg Biological Station, Michigan, USA - KB3-175-2 | ecosystem: Environmental > Terrestrial > Soil > Unclassified ...
CAGAAGCCGCCGATGACGACGGCGGCCACGGCGATGACCAGCAGCCGCTGGTCGGAGATGGCCGCCCCGGCGATGTGCACCACCCCGGGGGCGGCGAACGGGCTCGGCATGTCCTTGGGGGTGGTGCCCTGCCACACCCCGAGGAGGGCCCGGATGGCGATGGCGATGCCCAAGGTGGACAGCATCACGGTGATGGGCGGCGCCTTGCGGAGCGGGGCGTACGCCACCCGCTCGAGGGCCACCCCGATGGCGAACATCATGGCCAGCACCAGCACGTAGGCCAGGGCGGTGCCGAGGCTGAGGTCGGTGAGGGCCCAGATCCCGAAGTAGGCGCCGGTGGTGACCAGGTCGCCGTGGGCGAAGTTGATCACCCCGGTGGCCTTGTAGAGGACCAGGAACCCGATGGCCACCAGGGCGATGATGCCGCCGTACGCGATCCCGCTGAAACTCAACGCCACGAACGTCGACATCCGCCCCTCGTTCCTGCTGCTTCCTTTCGGCGACCTACGTCCACCGGCCGCCGGCGCTGGTGTGGCAGCGGCCGGCGGCCGGGGACGGGGTCACGACTTCGCGAACGGCACCGTGTAGTGGTACACCGGCGCCGGTGTGGCTCCGGCGAAGGAGTACACCGTGTCCAGGTGGGTCATGTTGTGCTGGGCGTCCGACCGGTAGGTCGGGGTGCACACCCGGCCGCTGTAGCTGTCGCTGCTCAACGTCTGGCGCAGGGTTGTGGCCGACACCGACCGACCGACCGAGATGGCGTGGGCGATCACGTAGATCGTCTCGTAGGTCTCGGCCGCCTGGATCGAGATCGTTGTGCCGTACGCCGACTTGTACTGGGCGCTCAGCCGCTGGGTGGCCGCCGGCACTGTGCTGCCGTAGAGGGAGCAGCCGGTGACGGCGGCGAAGTTCTGCTTGGCCTGGCCCTTGATGAGGCCCGAGGTGACGTCGGGGAACGCCCCGTCGTAGCCCAGCAGCGGCACGTTGATCCCGTTCTGTGTCATCTGGTTGGCGATGACCGCCACCGGGTTCTCGTAGCTGAACGCCAGGACGGCGTCGACGCCCTTCATGGCCAGCACCTGGCCGGTGGCGTCGGTGGCTGTGACGGCGATTGTCTTCTGCACGCTGATGGTGGCGCCCAGCTTCTTGGCCTCCGCCTCGGCGGCGGCGGCGATGCCGGCGTCACTGGCGTCGGGACTGGAGATCATGCCCAGGTTCTTGGCGTGCAGCTTGTCGACGGCGTACTGCACGTCGGCGGCGCCGTACGACTCGATCGGGGCGTAGGGGTTGAACCGCCAGACGGTGCCGTACTTCTGCCCGACCTCCGACAGCTGTGTGGGGCTGACCGAGAGGATGGGGATCTTGTACTGGTTCTCGTACCGGACCAGGGTCTCTTGGATCGGCCCCGGAGGGCCGAGCATGGCGACCGGCTTGGCCTGGGCGGCCTTGATGTACTCCGAGATGGCCTGGGAGGTTGTCACCGGTGTCACCGGGTACCGGGTGTAGGCGATCTTGTGGCCGTCGACCCCGCCGGCCTTGTTGATGGCCTTCACCGCCAGCAGGGCGCCGTTCTGGAAGTCCTGGATGGCGTACGAGCTCTCGCCCTTGATCTGCCAGAGGAAGGCCAGCTTGATGGGAGCGTTCCCGCTCACCCCCTTCAGGGTGGCGGCGCCGGCACTTTGGAGGCCCACCCCCAGGGTGCCGACGGCCACCGCCGCCGACAGGCCCAGTGCGGCGGTGATCCGGCTCCGGTAACCCTTGGACCTGCTTCCAAACATGCGGCTCCCCCTCGGGATCGTGTCGTGTTCGTCCCGCTGATCGACCGGGGCCGCCATCGCTGGCTGTCGCGGCGGCACCGCGCTGCGAGGCACCGCCCTGGGTGGCACCGCGCCGTGCTGCCGCCGACCCTGGGTGGTCCCAGTCATCGGGGATCTGACCATTACAGCTTATTCATCAATCTTAACGAAGTCAATAATTATGACGTAGTTAGGTCACCGTCGGGGAGACGGGAGCGCGCCGAGGTCAGGCCGGCAGCTTGAACACCCGGGCGGCGTTCTCCCGGAGGAACTTCGGCCAGACGTGGTCCCGGAACGGCACGTCCTTCATCTCGGTGAAGATCCGCTCGAGGGACAGCCCGGACGGGAAGTACCCGGCGTACATCACCTTGTCGGCGCCCCGGGTGTTGGCGTAGTCGACGATGGCCTTCGGGTAGTAGCGGGGGGCGAAGGCGCTGGTCGAGTAGTAGAGGTTCGGCCACTTCAGCAGCAGCTTCACCGCCATGTCGGTCCACGGCTCGCAGCCGTGGCGGGTGACGATCTTGAGCTCCGGGAAGAAGAAGCAGACCTCGTCCAGCCGGTCGACCCGCTGGCAGTCGGCCGGGAACCGGGGCCCGGGGACCCCGGCGTTCATGCAGATCGGGATGTCCAGCTCGATGCACTTGGCGTACAGCGGGTAGAACCGCCGGTCGTCGATCGGGACCTGGGGGAAGTACCCGGCCGGGAAAGCGGCGGCGGCCACCACCCCCAACTCGGTGACGGCGCGCTCGAGGTCGCGGACGCCGTCCATCCCCTTGTTGGGGTCCACCATGTAGCTCCCTACGAACCGGTCGGGATGGGTGGTGACGAGGTGGCGGCCGATGGGCTCGTCGAAGGTCACCGGCACCAGGCCGATCTGGACGCCGAAGCGGTCCATCTCCCGGAGGGCGACGGTCTCGAACCCCTCCGGGGTGGCCACGCCGGCGGTGCCCAGCTCGGGGACGTCCTTGAACATGTACCCGGCACCGTGCCGCAGGCCGCCCTTGCTCTCGTCGTCGCGGAGGGCGGCGTCGTCGAACATGCGGTACCACTCGGTCCGCTCGGCCAGCGGGATGCCCATCATGAGGTCGATGGCCCGGATGTCGTCCGGCATGGTCACAGGACGGCCAGGGGGTTGACGGGCGAGCCGGTGGCGCCGGCGAAGGCCAACGGGGCGACGATGAACTCGCACTCCCAGGTGCCCAGCTCGGCACAGGTGTCCGCCAACCCCTCGAGGTTGCAGTTGTCGAGGAGCCACAGCCCCATGGCGGCGATCCCGACGGCGTGGATGGGGATCCGCACCCCCTGGTAGCCGGACGGGATGACGTCGGCGGCGACGTCGGCGGCGATCATGGCGATGTCGTTGGCGTGGAAGTACGGCAGGCACGACGCATGCCATCCGGCCCGGCCGACGGCGTGGACGTTGTCGGGGCCCTGCTCCAAGCGGCGGCGGCCGTAGCCGGTGCGGAGGAGCAGCGCGTCACCCTCGGCGGGCTCGACCCCCTCGGCCTTCAAGATGGCCCCGACCTCGTCGGCCGTCACGAACTCCCCGGGCTCCAGCCAATTGACGCCACGGTGCCGCGGCACGTCGACCAGTAGGGCCCGGGTGATGATGCCCGACCGGGCGTTGGTGACGGCGTGGGCGGCGGCCCCGTAGCTGGACGACACCAGCTCGGCGGGGACGCCGTTGTACATCTTCTGGTCCCAGAAGATGTGGGACAGGGCGTCGAGGTGGGTGACCCGGAAGCCGTGGTACACCAGGCCGAGGTACTCGGACACCCCGGCCTGGCGGTCCGAGGGGAGGATGGCCGGGGGCAGCTGCCGGTGCTCGTCGGTCAGGCCCTGACCGGTGGTCAGCATCCACCGCTGCGGCGGGGTGGTGACGTCGTCGGCCTGCAGCCCGGTGTCGATGTCCCAGGCGCACGACACCGTCCGGCCGTGGCGGACCAGTTGGCTCGCCGCCACCCGCTTGGCGTCGGTGATCAGGTTCAAGGTCCCGAGGACGTCGTCGTCCCCCCACCGCCCCCAGTTGGACAGGCTGGTGAAGTACTCGAGTACCTCTTCCTCCGTCGGCAACGTCTCCATGCTTCCCTCCACGTGTGGCGATCTCGGTTGGACTTGGTCGGGTCCGGTCGGGCCGGTCCGACGGGGTTGTTGGCTACCGACCGGGGCGGTGGCTACCGGCCGGCCGGCTGGCGGTACCGGTCCCGGAGGACCCGCTTGAACAGCTTCCCGGTGGCCTGCCGGGGGAGGTCGTCGACGAAGTCGACCGAGCGGGGGCACTTGTAGCTGGCCAGCCGGGACCGACAGGCGGCGATGAGCTGCGCTTCCAGTTCCGGCCCGGTGACCACCCCCTCACGGACCTGGACGACGGCCTTGACCGACTCGCCGAACTCGTCGTCGGGCACCCCGATGACGGCCGCGTCGTCGACCTCGGGCTGGGCCAACAGCACCTCTTCGACCTCACGGGGGTAGATGTTGACCCCGCCGGAGATCACCACGTCGGTCTGCCGGTCGGTGAGGTACAGGTAGCCGTCGTCGTCGACGTGGCCGATGTCGCCGAGGGTGGCCCAGCCCTGGTCGTTGTGCACCGACGCCGTCTTCTCGGGGTCGTTGTAGTACTCGAACGGCCGGCCGCCCTCGAAATAGACCACCCCCGTCTCACCCGGCCCGGCCTCGGTGCCGTCGTCCTTGACGATGTGGAGGACCCCGAACACCGGCCGGCCGACCGAGCCCGGTCGCTCCAAGGCCTCGGGGGACGAGATCCGCGTCATCCCGATCCCTTCGGTGCCACCGTAGGACTCGGTGACGATCGGCCCCCACCAGTCGATGATGGCCTGCTTCACCGCCGGGGCGCACGGTCCGGAGCCGACGGTGGCGTCGGTCATGGTCGACAGGTCGTACTTGCCGCGGGTGGCGGCGTCCAGGCGGAGCAGCCGAATGAACATGGTGGGCACCCACAGCCCCTGCGTCACCCCGTACCGCTCCACCGCCGCCAGTGCCCCTTCGGGGTCGAACTTGGCCATCAGCACCACCGTGCCCCCGAACCCCAGCACCATCATCAGCCGGGTCATCCCCGACGAGTGGTACAGCGGGAGGGGGATGAGGGCGACGCTGTCCTCGCCGAGCCCGTAGCCCCGGCCGACGCTGGGGTCCACCCCGAACAGCGTGGCCCCCACCGGGTGGCCGCTCAGCGGACGCTTGATCCCCTTCGGCCGGCCGGTGGTGCCCGACGAGTAGATCATGGCGCTGCCTTCGGTCTCGGCCTCCAGCGGGCCGTCGTCCTGGGCGTCGACCAGGTCCTCATAGGCGGTGAACCCGTCGGCGGCACCGTCCATCATCAGCCACTGGGCCACGTTCGGGCACAGCGCCGGCAGCTGCTCGGCCACCTCGCGCTGGCGGGACGACGTCACGACGACCTTGGCGCCGCAGTCGTTGATGACGAACGCCGCCTCGTCGATCCGCAACTGGGTGTTCACCGGGGTGTACCGCAACCCGGTCCGGTGGGCGGCCCAGCAGACCTCCGGGTACCGGAGGTGGGTCTCCAGGAGGATGGCCACGTGGTCACCGAGCCCACACCCCGCCGCGGCGAACGCCCGGGCCAGCTGGATCGACCGGCGGTTCACGGTGGCATAGTCCACCGACTCGCCGCTCTCGGCCATCACCGCCGCCGGCTTGTCCGGATGGACGGCGGCGTGGGCGCCGACGTGGAGGACGTACTGCTGATCGGTCATCCCTGCGGCCCTCCCGTCTCCATCGGCCCAGCTGCGCCGGCGGCCTGCCCGCACCCGCCGCCCGCGGTCGTGGGTCGGTGCGCGCCAACTCGCCGGGAGCTAACTTCGCTATTTTCGTTATTTTAGAGGGCAGAGAGGGGGCGGTCAACCGCCGACCCGGGTGTCGGGATCCGGCAGCTCGGCGTCCTATGGGGCTCCCGGGGAGCTCCCGGGGAGCTCCCGGCGGGGACTCGGCGGGCTTCCAGCGGGCTCCTGGTTCGGCCCGCGGGGTGACCCTTGGCCGTTCGCAAAATTCCAGCCCACGACGAAACCGACAATTCCAGCCCACGGCGAATCGGCAAAACTCCAGGCCACCGCCCTGGCAATTCGCCGCTCCCCCGGACCGTTTCCGCTGGTAGAAGCCATTCTTCATGGCGTGAACCCCAGCAAACTGCCGAGGTCTCTCCCCGCGCTATCCGGCCGGGGCTCTTCGACCAGGACGGGGACGGTCGGGTCAGCCGGTCAGCGGTTGACCCGACGGACGCCGGCGTCGGCGTCCAGGGTGGTCCCGGTGCGGGGGCCACCGACCGCCACCGGCTCCAACTCCACGGTCCGGGGGACCGGCTCGGCGTCGAGCTCGTGGTGGCCGTCACCGGGCCGCTGCTCGGAAGCCACGGCGGTGTACTCGCCGGACTCGGTCCGGGAGACCACCAGGGCCCGCTTCCGCTTCCCCATGCCGTGGCCACCGCCCTGCATCTCCAGGCAGATCCGCCAGGTGGCGAAGCCGACGATGACCGGCGCCACGAACACGGCGATCCGGAAGAACCACAGGGTGACGTTCAGGGAGACGTGGAAGAAGTTGGCGAGCACGTCGGTGGAGCTGGCGGCGAACAAGGTGAACACCAAGGCGAACACCGCCGCGCCGGCGGCCGTGCGTTTCGGTCTATCTCGAGGGCGGTCGAGCAGGTTGTGCAACCCGGTGTCCTTGGTGAATTTGCTCTCCAGGAACGGCCAGGCGAAGCAGAGGTTGAAGAGCAGGCCCGGGAAGATGACGGCGGGGAAGAACACTTCCCAGGGCAGGGTGTGACCCCAGCCGGTCCATTCCCAGCTCGGCATGATCCGCAATGCGCCGTCCAAGAACCCCATGTACCAGTCCGGTTGGACGGCGTAGGAGATCTTGGAGGCGTCGGTGTACGGCCCGAACTGCCAGATGGGGTTGATCTGCGCCAGCCCGCCCAGCAAGCCGATGCCACCGGCCACCATCAGCATGAAGCCGGTGGTCTTGGCCATGAACGTCGGGAACATCGGGGTGCCGACGACGTTCTTCTCGGTCCGGCCCTTCCCGGGGAACTGGGTGTGCTTCTGGCGGACGAGCAGGCCCAGGTGGGCGCCGAGCAACCCGAGGATCACCAACGGGATGATCAGGACGTGGATGATGTAGAAGCGCTCGATGATGATGTCGCCGGGGTAGTTGCCGCCGAACAGCCAGAACGCCAAGTAGCTGCCGACGAACGGGATGGACAGCAGGATCGAGTAGGCGATCCGGATGCCGGTGCCCGACACCAGGTCGTCCGGCAACGAGTACCCGATGAACCCGTTCAGGATGGCCAGGATCAGCAGGGTGATGCCGATCGTCCAGTTGAGCTCCCGGGGCTTGCGGAAGGCACCGGTGAAGAAGATCCGGGCCATGTGGACGACGATGGAGGCGATGAAGATGTCGGCCGACCAGTGGTGCATCTGCCGCATGAGCAGGCCGGAACGGACGGAGAAGGACAGGTTCACCGTCGACTGGTAGGCCTGGGTCATGTGGATGCCGTCGAGCGGCCGGTACGCGCCGTGGTAGACGACGACGGTCTGCGACGGCACGTAGTACAGGGTCAGGAACACCCCGGTGGCCAGCAGGATCACGAACGAGTACAGGGCGATCTCGCCGAGCATGAACGACCAGTGGTCCGGGAAGATCTTGTCCAGGAACGTCCGGCCACCCTTGGCCACGCCGAGCCGGTCGTCGAGCTCGTTGACGGCCTGCTGCACACGGCCGTACCGACCGTGGGCTTCCCTCGCCTCCCGGCGGGTACGCGGCCTGGTGGTGTCGGTGGTGCTCATGTCTCAGTGGTCCCCGGGCCGTTGCCCTGGTTGGTGCGCTCCCAGAAGCCCGGGCCGACGGCCTGGTTGTAGCCGTCCTGGGACCGAATGTAGCCCTGGCTGTCGATATAGAGCGGCAGCTGCGGGAGCGGGCGGGGAGCCGGGCCGAACTGCGGGACGGCCCCGTTACGGACGTTGAACATCGACTGGTGGCAGGGGCAGACGAGCAACTCGAGCTCACGCTCGTACAGCCCCACCGGGCAGCCGAGGTGGGTGCACATCTTGGAGTAGGCCACGTAGCCTGTCGGCGCCCAGGTCTCACGCCCCTTCTCGGTCGTGAGGTCGGTCTCCTGGACCCGGATCAGCACCGTCTGGTCCACGGCCTGCCCGCTGTCGGTGTTCTGGAAGCCCTCCGGATAGACGGTGAGGAGGCCGCCGGGCATCATCGAGTCCTTGTGGACCCGCCGGCCGTTGATGTCGACCAGGCGGGTGCCCTTACGCCAGTCGGTCTCGTTCAGGGTGTTCCCGGGGAGGGGGCCCAGCGACCGGAGGAGGGGGAAGAGGGCCACGATCCCGAAGATGCCGAGGCCCCCGGCCAGCAGGCCGCCGAGGAGCCGGCGGCGCTTCACGACGATGCCGGTCCGGTCGACCAACGCCGCGGCCATGGCCTCGCGTTCGTCCGGCTCCGACGCCAAGGTGTGGCGCTCCTCGACGAAGGGACCACGGGGCATCAGGTACTTGCCCCAGGCGGTGAGCCCGAACCCGAGGCCGAAGAGGCCGATGCCGAAGGTGACGCCGAGGATCCACGGTGTGGCGTTCTGCCAGTAGGCCCCCCCGAAGGCGGCGACCCCGGCGATGCCGATGAGCATGAAGACGGCGATGAACGCCTCGGTCCGGCGTGGGTGCCGGGTCAGCGGCTGCTGGTGGGGGTCGTCGAACCGGCCCACCGGCATGGGCACCGAGGTGCGGTGGCCGTCGACCTCACTGGTGGCCACGTCGCCATTGGCTGCCCCACCGACGGTGGTGGTGTTCACGGGCCCGTGACCGGGCGTCGTTGTGCTCATGCCCGGTCCCCGATCCAGAAGCAGATCAACATAAAGCCGCCGACCCCGAACAGCAGGGCCACGAAGCCTTCGGTGACCGGCCCGATGCCACCCAGGCCGGCCCCACCGGGGTTGTCGGGGTGCTGGATGTACTGGGTGACGTAGGCCACGATGTTCCGGACCTGGTCGTCGTTGAGGTTGCCGGTGAACCACGGCATGTTGCCGGGTCCGGTCCGGATGGCCTCGGCGATCTGGCGGGCTGTGGCGACGTGCAGCGACGGGGCGAAGGTGCCGTAGGCCAGCTCGTCACCGGCGCCGGTGATGGTGTGGCAGGCGGCGCAGTTGAGGGCGAACAGATCGGCCCCTGTGGCGACGTTGGCCCCTTGCATGTTGACCTTCGGGATGTACGGGGCGGCCGGGTCCAACGAGTTGATGAAGGCGGCGATGGCCTGGGCCTGCTGCTTGTCGTACCGGGCCGGCTTCCGGTCGGCCTGCTCCTGCAGCGGGGTGGCGGCGGGCATCCGCCCGGTGGTCACCCAGAAGTCGACGGTGGCCGGGCCGACGCCCTTGAGCGGCGGGGCGGCGTTGCTGCCCTCGGCCTCACGGCCGTGGCAGGACGAGCAGGTCTGCTCGAACAGCTTCTTCCCGGTGGGGATGACCGACGGCGGGGGGAGGTGGTAGAGGATGGCCGACGACGCCGCCGAATGGCCGTTCCCGTAGGCCCGGAGCTGACCGCCGACGCAGAGGTGGAAGTTGGACCCCTTCGGCGACCCGGCGTTGGCCCCCCCGGGGAAGCTGATCGCCTCGATGTCCCTCTTACAGGCCAGCACGGTGGAGAGGCCGAACCGGGACCCGAGGCCACCGCTGGCCGAGATGGTGGATGTGGCCGCCGCTGTCGGCGATGTGGCTGTTGTCGCCGTGGCTGTGGACCCCGCTGTGGTCAGCGTCGGCGTCGCTGTGGTTGTGCCTGTCGTCGTGGTCGTGGTCGATGTGCCGCTGGACCCGGTGGCTGTCGACCCGGTGGCCGAGCCTGTCGTCGCCCCGGTGCTCGATGTGGCCCCGGCGCCGTTCAGCGACGACATCGACGGGGCGGTGGTGGTCGTTGTCTGGGCCCCGGCGCCGGCGGTCAGGCCGAGCAGGCCGGACAGCCCGACCGTCGCCAGGACGGCGACGGAACGGACGTAGCGGTTGCCGAAAAGGCCGCGGATCACGATCGGGTACCTACTTGAGCAGGAACAGACAACTGTAGAGACCAACCCATACGACGTCGACGAAGTGCCAGTAGTAGCTGACACCCTGGAACACCGACAGCTCCCCGGGGTCACCGGCGGGACCTCTCATGCGTCCGAGGAGGAACACCATGGCGACCAGGCCCAAGAAGACGTGGAGGCCGTGGAGGCCGGACATGATGAAGAACAGGGATCCGTAGGCGTTGGTGCCGGGGCGGGTCAGCTGGGTGGCCCACTCGTAGGCCTGGTTGCCGAGGAACATCATCCCGAGGGCGATGGTGGCGCCGACCCAGATGCGGGCGCCACGGCGGTTGAACCGCTCCTCGTCGAACACGGCCTTCTGCATCGTGAAGCTGGACGACACCAGGACGATGGTGAAGATGCCGGCCTGGATGGTGTCGAGGTGGGTCCCCACCGGGGGCCAGGGGTGGTCGTTCGCCCGGATGGTGAAGAAGGCAGCGAAGAGCCCGCTGAAGAACATCAGCTCGGAACCGAGCCAGATCATGATGCCGATGGCCAGCATCGGCGGTCGGTCGTGGACGATCCGGGCGGGCTTAGCCGGCTTGTCCACCGAAATGGCCTGGCTCACGGCGTATTTCCTAGTCGACCAGGACCCCACCACGCCAACATCCTGGTTACGGGTTCAGCCAAGGGACAGACCGGTGGGTAGCGGCATGGAGTGGACCACCGCCAGCCGGCGGGTCGGCCGGGTCAGGGCGACGTACAACGCCCGTAACCCCCGGGTGGTCGGCGCCGGCGGCGCCTCCCGGCCGGCGGCGCCGCCATCCTCGGCGGCCCCGGGCCCGCCGGCGGCGACGACCGCCGGCTCGACGACGACGACGGCGTCGAACTCCAGCCCGTTGGCCTCGTCGGCGGGCAGGACCACCAGCGGGGCGGACAGCCCGGCCCCCCGGGGATCCCGGGGATCGACGGGGTCGGCACCGAGGTCGGTCAGGGCGTCGAAGACCTCCCGGTACCGGTCACCGGGGACCAGTACGGCGGTGCGGCCGGGCGCGACGGCGGCGGCCTCGGCCGCGGCCACCTCGGCCGCCCGCCGGGCCAGGGTCCCCGGGGCGGCCCACGCCACGGTCGGGTGGTGGCCGGACCGGCGGACCGGGCGCGGCGGGGTCAGCCCGGGGGTGGCGACGGCGAGCACCCCGGCGGCCACGGCGACCACCTCGGCCGGGGTCCGATAGCTGACGGTGAGCTCCACCAGCCGCGGTTCCCGGTTCGGGGTGAGGTGGGCGGCCACCTCCGTCCACCCCGACGGGGCCCACGGTCCGGTGGCCTGGGCGATGTCGCCCACCACGGTCATCGACCCCGACAGGGACCGTCGGGCGAGCATCCGCAGCTGCAACGGCGACAGGTCCTGGACCTCGTCCACCACGATGTGGCCGTAGGACCGGACGGGGTCGTCGTCGCCGGCCCCGTTCCCACCGGCGACCGGCGTCGGGGTGGGGTCGAGGCCCGACGGCCAGTACCCCACCTCCTCCCGGGCGCGTTCGACCCGGTCCCGGCTGTCGGGCCGCTGGCGGCGGGACCGGCCACGGCGGGGGCCGAGCACGGCCCGGGCCTCGTCGACCAGGGCGGCGTCGGCCGCCGTCCACGGCACGTCGTCCAGCGACCGGCTCCGTGGCCTGTAGAGGGACGCCTGCTCCGACGCGGTGAGGACGTCCTGGCCGGCGGCGGCCAGGAGGGGCCGGGCCCCGAACAGGTCGTGCAGCAGCTCGTGGGGAGCCAGCCTCGGCCACATCCGGTCGAGGGCCTCCGCCAGCTCCGGCACCCGCCGGACGCTACGGCTGAACTCGTCGAGGTCGAAGTCCTCCTCAGGGGTCGCCTCGGCCGGAGGCACCGCGGCAATCGAACCGTCGTTGCCGGGGCCGCCGTTGCCAAGGCCGTCTTCACCAGGGCCGTCGGTGACCGGGTGGTCGGTGCCGAAAACCCCAGGCATGGGCACCACGTCGGCCAGACGACCACGGCGCCCATCACCACCGTCGACGCCACCACCTCCGTCGTCGATGCCGCCACCCCCGTCGGCGCCGTCGCTGTCGGTGGGGGACCCGAAGAGGGTGAGCTGGCCGCCGTGACGGCCCCGACCGATGTCGACCAGCTCGGCGGTCCCCGATGTGCCGTCGAGCGGCGCCGTCGCCGGTTCCGACCCGGCGTCCGCCGTGCCGCCGAGGTCCGGGGCGTCGAGGTCCGTGCCGCCGAGGTCCGGGGCGTCGAGGTCCGGGGCGTCGAGGTCCAGGTGGTCGTCGATGGTGGCGCCGCTGGCCCCGACGGGCACGCCGAGGTCCCGGCGGATCCGGCGGTACTGATCGGCCAGCCGGCGGACCACCTGCTGCTCGACGTACCGGCGGCGGGTGTTGTGGGGACCCGGCCGGCGACGGGCCGACCCGACGATGTCGGCGGACTCGGCGGCGGTGAGGCGGAGGGTGGCGGCGCCGAACGGGACGGCGACGTCGCGACGGAGGGGGCGCTGCCGGGTCCGGACGGCCCGGGCGATCACCCGGACCATGCGGGCCTCGCCCTTCAACCGGGCGACGTCGGCCGGCTCGGTGCCGCGGACCCGGACCTCGGGGACCAGGCCGGGGACGGTGGACAGGGTGACGCCGGTCTCGCCGAGGGAGGGGAGGACCTGCTCGATGTACCGGAGGAACAGCGGGTTGGGCCCGACGACCAGGACGCCCTGTCGCTCCAGGGGGAACCGGTGGGTGTAGAGCAGGTAGGCGGCCCGGTGGAGGGCGACGGCGGTCTTGCCGGTGCCCGGCCCCCCTTGGACCATCAGGACACCGGCCAGCGGGGACCGGATGATCTCGTCCTGCTCCCGCTGGATGGTGGCGACGATGTCGCCCATCTGGCCGGTCCGGGCCTGGCCGAGGGCGGCGAGCAGGGCACCGGGGCCACCGAGCGGGAGGCCGTCGTCGGCCAGCCCTTCGCCGGTGTCGTCGGCGCCTCCCACCGCAGTGCCGGGCGGGTGGTCGCCGGCGTCGGCGGCGGCCCAGTCGGGCGACAGGGTCCCGTCGATCGGGGCGAAGTACTCATCCTCGACCCCGACGACGGCGCGGCCGCGGACGGCCAGGTGCCGCCGGCGGGCGAGCCCCTGGGGGTCGAGCCCGGTGGCCCGGTAGAAGGGTTCGGCGACCGGGGCCCGCCAGTCGACGACCAGGGGCTCATGGTCGGGGCCGGACACCGCCAGGCGGCCGATGTGGAACGCCTCGCCGGCGGCCTGCCCGGGCTCGGGGAGGCGGTCGATCCGACCGAAGCAAAGGGCCTGGTCACCGATGTCGAGCTGGGCCAGCCGGGCCAGGCTGGTGCGGACCACGATGTCCCGTTCGGTCCGGGATTGGAAGGTGCCGCCGCGGCCGAGGTCCAGCACCGACTCCAACATCCGGTTGGCGTCGGACCGCATGGCCTCGAGTCCCAGGTAGGCCTGGTCGAGGAAGCGTTGCTCGTCCTCGAGATCCCGTTGTGCGGTCAAGCGTCGGTTCCTTCCGCGCCAGCGGCCACTGACGAGCAGTAAAGCTTACTGGGCACCGACCCTCGCCCGGCACGGCCCCACCACGGGGGCCCGAACGTGGTGCGTCGCTCCGGGGTGGCTGCAACTGCCAGTATCTGGACGGCGCCGGGCACGCGTGCGGCGTCCGCTGACCTTGAGGAGGTTGCGATGCTCATCTCCACCATGAACGACATCCCCGGCTACCGGGTCACCAAGGTGCTGGGCGAGTGCTTCGGCCTGACGGTCCGGTCGAGGAACGCCTTCTCGCAGATCGGCGCCGGCTTCAAGTCGCTGGGCGGTGGCGAGCTGAAGGGGATGACCAAGAACCTGGAGACGAGCCGCGAACAGGTGGTCGAGCGAATGGCCGCCCAGGCGGAGGCCCGGGGCGGCAACGCCGTGCTGGCGATGCGGTTCGACACCTCGGAGATGGGTGGCAACTGGACCGAGCTGTGCGCCTACGGCACCGCCGTGGTCATCGAGCCCACCTCTTGACCACCGCGACCTCCTCGACGGCGGTGAGCCCGTTCCTCCGGGCGTGCCGACGGGAGCCGGTGCCGCACACCCCGGTGTGGTTCATGCGCCAAGCCGGCCGGGCGCTGCCCGAGTACCGGTCCGCCCGGGGGACCGGGAGCATCCTGGCGGCCATCGCCGAGCCGGAGCTGGCGGCGGAGCTGACGCTGCAGCCGGTGCGCCGGTACGGGGTGGACGCCGCCATCCTGTTCTCCGACATCATCGTCCCGGTGCACGCCGTCGGGTTCGGGGTGGACATCGTGCAGGGCCGGGGGCCGGTGGTGGCCGAACCGTTCCGGTCCCCCGACGACCTCAACCGGCTGCGACCGCTGCGGCCGGACGCCGACGTGCCGTACGTCACCGAGACCGTCCGGCTGTTGGCGGCCGAGCTGGCCGGGTCGTCAGTGGCCCTCATCGGGTTCGCCGGCGCCCCGTTCACGGTGGCCAGCTACCTGGTCGAGGGCGGGCCGTCCCGGACGTTCACCAAGGTGAAGACCCTGATGCACGCCGAGCCGGCCATCTGGGCGGCGCTGCTCGACCGGTTGGCCGACATGGCGGTGGCGTTCCTGACGGCCCAGGTGGCCGCCGGGGTCCAGGCGGTACAGCTGTTCGACAGCTGGGCCGGCTGCCTGTCGCCGGCCGAGTACCAGCGGTCGGTGCTGCCGGCCACCCGCCGGGTGTTGGAGGCCGTGACCCGGCTGGGGGTGCCGACCATCCTGTTCGGGGTGGGCACCGGCGAGCTCCTCCCCCTGATGGCCTCGGCGGGATCCGACGTGGTCGGGATCGACTGGCGGGTCCCCCTGGACGAGGCCCGGCGGCGGGTCGGCCCGCAGCGGGCGGTGCAGGGCAACCTCGACCCGGCGGTCTGCCTGGCCCCCTGGCCAGTGGTGGAGGAGGAGACCCGCCAGGTCCTGCGGTCGGCCGGCGACGGGCCGGGGCACATCTTCAACCTGGGCCACGGCGTGCTGCCGGAGACCGACCCCGGCATCCTGACGGCGGTGGCCGACCTGGTCCACGCCGAGGGCCGGGCCGGTGTCGTCGGGGCCGGTGTCGTCGGAACAGGCGCCGCCACATGACCACCGGGGTGCTGGTCATGGCCCACGGCACGCCGGCCACCCCGGAGGAGATCGAGCCGTTCTACACCCGCATCCGTCGGGGGCGGCCGCCGACCCCCGAGCAGCTGGCCGACCTGCGACGGCGGTACGACGCCATCGGGGGCACCTCACCGCTGGCCGCCCGGACGGCGGCCCAGGTGGCCGGGCTGGCGGCCCGCCTGGACGCCGCCCGGCCCGGGGAGTTCGTCGTCCGGTACGGCGCCAAGCACACCGCGCCGTTCATCGAGGACACCGCCGCCGAGCTGGCCGCCGACGGCGTGGACCGGGTGGTCGGCCTGGTGCTGACCCCCCACCGGTCGTCCATGGGATCAGGTGAGTACCTCGACCGGGCGGCGGCCGCCCTGGAGCAGGTGGCCCCGGGGCTGCCGTTCATCCCGGTCCGCCAGTGGTACGACGCCGCCGGGTTCGCCGAGCTGATGGCCGGCCGGGTGCTCGCCGCCCTGTCGTCGCTGCCCTCACCACCCGACGACCGGGCAGGCGGCGGTCGAGCAGGCGGGGACCGGGTGGTGGTGTTCACCGCCCACTCCCTGCCCGAACGGGTGGTGGCGGCCGGCGACCCGTACCCGGACCAGTTGGCCGACTCGGCCCGGGCGGTCGCTGAGGCGGCCGGCCTCCACGACGCCGGGCCACGAGGCGGTGGGGTCCGTTGGCGGGTGGCCTGGCAGAGCGCCGGCCGGACGCCCGACCCGTGGCTCGGGCCGGATGTCCTCGACGTCATCCGGGCCCTCCCGGCGGAAGGCGCCGTCGCCGTCGTGGTCTGTCCCGTCGGCTTCGTCGCCGACCACCTCGAGGTGCTGTTCGACCTGGACGTCGAGGCCAGGGCGGCCGCCGACGCCGTCGGCGTGGCCTTCGCCCGGACCGCCTCGCTGAACGACGACGCCGGGTTCCTGGACCTGCTGGCCGACGTGGTCACCCGAGCCGCCGATGCCGGTCCCCGCCCCCCCGACCGGTCCGGGGCCCGGCGGCGGCCGACCGTGGCGGTGATCGGTGGCGGGGTCGCCGGGCTGGCCGCCGCCTGGGAGCTCACCGGAGGCGCCGGAGGCGCCGGAGCCGGCCCGGTCGGGCCGCTGTCCCCACCGGTTCCCGGGCCGCTGGCCCCACAGGTGGTGGTCCTCGAGGCGGCGACCGGCCTCGGTGGCAAGGTCCGGGCGGAGCCGTTCGGTGGCCGCCCCGTCGACCTCGGACCCGACGGGTTCCTGGGGCGCCGGCCCGAAGCGGCGGCGCTGTGCCGGGAGATCGGGCTGGGCGACGACCTCCGGCCGATCGGCGCCTCGGGCGCGGCGGTGTGGGCCGACGGACGGCGGCGTACCCTGCCGGCCGGCCAGGTCATGGGGGTGCCCACCCGGTTCTGGCCGGTCGCCCGATCGGGCATCCTCGGGTGGCGTGGCAACTTCCGCCTGCTGATGGACGTGGTCGCCCCACGGCCGGACCTCCGGGGGAAGCTCGGCGACCGGGCCATCGGCCCACTGGTCGCCAACAAGCTCGGCCGCCGGGTGGTCCGGCGGCTGGTCGACCCGCTCATCGGCGGGATCTACGCCGGCACCGTCGACGACGTCAGCGCCGCCACCGCCTTCCCGCTGCTCCTCGCCGTCTCCCAGCGCCGGGGCAGCCTGATGCGGTCACTCCGCCGGGCCGCCGCCGCTGAAGCGGCCAGATCGGACGCCGCCGCTGAAGCGGCCAAATCGGGCACCGCCGCCGACCCTCCCCCGGCCTTCTGGTCGCTGGCCGGCGGCGTCGGCTCCCTGGTCGACCGGCTGGCCGAGGTGGTGGCGGGTCGGGGCGCCACCATCCGCACCGACTGCCCGGTGCACCGCCTCGACCGGGGCGCCCCGGGGGAGCCGGCCTGGCGCTTGCACACCCCGGCCGGCCCGGTGACGGCGGACGCCGTGGTGCTGGCGGTACCGGCCACGCCCGCCGCCGACCTGCTGGCCCCCCACGACGAGGAGGCGGCCACCCTGCTGCGGAGCATCGACTACTCGTCGGTGGCCCTCGTCACCCTGGCCTACCCGGCCGGCGCCGTCCCCGACGGCCTGGTCGGCACCGGCCTCCTCGTCCCCCGGGGATCCCCGCTGCCACGGGAGGTCGCCGACCTGACCGGCCCGAGCGACGGCAGCAGCGGCCGCAGTAGCAGCGCCCGCGGCGACGACCGGACGGCGATGGTGACCGCCTGCACCTACCTGTCCATCAAATGGCCCCACCTGGCCCGGCCGGGCGAGTTCCTGCTGCGGGCGTCGGTCGGCCGGTTCGGCGACGACCGGTTCACCACCATGACCGACGACCAGCTGGTGCGGCGGGTGACGGCGGAGGTCCAGGCGTTGCTGGGTCTGCAGGCCCCCCCGACGGACTGGCGGGTGGCCCGGTGGGCCGACGGGCTCCCCCAGTACCGGGTGCACCACTTGCTCCGGGTCACCGGGATCGAGGCGGCGGTCAAGCGGCTGCCCGCCCTGGCAGTGGCCGGGGCGGCCTACCGCGGCGTGGGGGTGCCGGCCTGCGTCGGCAGTGGCCGGACGGCCGCCCGGACGGTGCTCACCGCCCTGGGGATCCGCTCCGGGCCGTCCTGATGTCCCGCCCCTGGGGGCGGTGGGCTTGGGTCGCGGCGGTGGCCGGGCCGTCCGCGGTGGCCGGCGTGGCGCTGGCCCTGTCGCTGCCCCCCTGGGGGTGGTGGCCGCTGGCGTTCGCCGGGGCCGGCCTCCTGTACTGGCGGCTGGGCGGGATGGGGGTGTGGACCCGGCTGTTCGCCGGGTGGGTGGCCGGCTTGGGCTGCTTCGTCCCCGGCCTGTTCTGGGCCCGGACGTTCAACTGGTACGGCGCCGCCGTGCTGATGGTGGTCGAAGCGTTGTCGATGGCGGTGGCCGCGGCGGCGGTGCCGCCCGCCCGGGGGCGGATCCCGGTGTTCGCCGGGGCTTTCACCCTGCTGGAGGCCGTCCGGATGACGTGGCCGTTCGGCGGGCTGCCCATCGGCGGGGTGTTCTTGGGGCAGGCCGGCGGGCCGCTGCTGGGCACCGCCCGGCTCGGCGGCCCGCTGCTGCTGACCGCACTGGTGTGGCTGGGCGGCGCCGGTCTCGGGGAGTTGGTTCCCCGGCTGTGGGCGGCGACCGGGAGCCGCCGGTGGGGGGCCGGCGCCGCCGGGGCGACCGTGACCTTCCGGGACGGGCTGCGGACCGCCCTCGTCACCCCGGCCGCCGCTGTCGCCGGTATCGCCGTGGCCGCCGTCGTGGCGATCGGGGTCGTCGGCGCCCTGGCCCCCGACGGCGGGCCGCCGGTCCGGCATCTCCGGGTGGCCGCCGTCCAAGGAGGTGGACGCCGGGGGTTCTCCCAGGCCGAGGTCAGCCCGGCCACGGTGTACACCGCCCAGGTGGCCGCCACCTTCCTGGTCGGGCGGCACGACGGCGGCCGGCCACCCCAACTGGTGCTGTGGCCGGAGGACGTCATCTCCCTCGGAGGACCGCTGGCGGGGACGCCGCAGGCCGCCGCCGTCGTCGGCCTGGCCCGCCAGCTCCACGCCACCGTCGTCGCCGGGGTCACCGAGACCGTGTCGGCCACCGCCTTCCGCAACCTCGTCGTCGCCTGGGGGCCGACCGGCCGCGTGGTGGGGACCTACGAGAAGGTCCACCGGGTGCCGTTCGGCGAGTACGTCCCCTACCGGGGGTTCTTCTCCCACTTCGCCGACCTCTCCGCCGTCCCGCTCGACGCCGTCCCCGGGCACGGCACCGGGCTGCTCCGGACCCCCGCCGGCCCCCTCGGGGTCATGGTGTCCTACGAGGTCTTCTACGCCAACCGTGGCCGGTCAGCCGTCCGAGCCGGCGCCCGGCTGCTGGTCGTCCCCACCAACACCTCCTCCTACGCCACCAGCCAGGTCCCCTCCCAGGAGGTGGCCGCCGACCGGGTCCAGGCCGTGGAGGAGGGCCGCGACCTCGTACAGGCCGCCCCCACCGGGTTCTCTACCGTCGTCGACCACCAGGGCACCGTGCTCCAGCGCACCGACCTCGGCCGTCGCCAGGTCCTGGTGGCCACCGTCGCCCTCCGGTCCGGCCACACCGTCTACGAGCGCCTCGGTGACCTCCCCATGCTCCTCTTGGCCGCCCTCGGGGTGGCCGCCGGCTGGGGATGGGTCCTGTCCCGACGCCGGGGTCAGTCGTAGTAGCCGGAGTGGATGTACACGCAGGGCACCCCTGCCGCCTCGAACATGGCGTGGTTCGACGGGTCGTCCTCCATGGCCAATTGCAGGTCCAGCCCGTAGTCCCGTAAGTCCTCGACCACGCCGTACTTGAACATGGTCACCTGTGCGTAGTCCCCCCGGTCCCGCATCACCAGCAGGTCCCAGCGGAGGCCGTAGTGCTCCAGCCAGGCCAGCGTCTGCGGCTGCACCCGCACCGGCCGGCCGGTCAACAGCACCACGTGCAGCTTCGGGTCCAGGAGCTGCACCAGCCGGGCGATCTCCTCGACGACCCGGTCCTCACCGACGGCGTCGAAGAACGCCCCCCAGTCCCGGCGGCCGCTCTCCAAGAAGTGCTGCCGGCCGGCCGCATCGGACAGCACCCCGTCGATGTCGAACACCACCGCCGGCCCTGGGGCGATCGGGTCGGCCCGCCAACGCCAGTTCGGCGGCACCACTGGGTCAGCCATCCGGCGAGCCTACCGGCCACCCGAAACGCCTCCCCCAGGGCCGCCCGGGTAAGGACGGTCGGATCAGGGTCGGTGGATCAGGGGACGAACAGCAGGGTGGCCTTGTGGGCCAGGTCCACCAGGGGGGCCGGGATGATCCCGAACACCACCGTCACCCCGACGCACAGGGCGATGGCCACGGCGGTCAGGGCCGGCACCGGCACCACCGCCGGACGCGCCAACCCCGTCGCCGCCAGCTCCTCGGCCGCGGTGACGGCGCCTGCCCCCGCCGGCGCCACCGCCGTGGTGGCCAGCGCCTCCTCGGTCTGGCGGCCGGCGATGTCGGCCGCGACACCCGCGGTACCGGGCGTGGTAGCGGACGTGGCATCGGGAGCCGGCGCCTCGTCGGCCGTGGCCAGCGCCATGGTGACCGGGTCGCGGTCCAGCAGGAGGCCGGCGTTGATCCGGCCGATGGTCGCCGACACCTGCTCGCTGCCGGCCCACACCGGCACCGCCGGCCCGCGGTCGGGCGCCTGCTGCTCGTCCACCGGTTGCGGGTGGGCTTCCGCCATGGTCTCGGGGCCTGGCGGGGCGGTGTGCGCGGGACCGACGGCACCGGCGGTCACCGCCACCGGGGCCTCCGCATCACCGGGGGCGGCCCCAGCCGGAACGGGGAACGGGGAGTACATCAGGACGGCGACCCGCAGGTAGAAGAAGGCGGCCACCGCCGCCGACACCATGGCGATCACGGCCAGCGGCACCGAGTTGGCGTCCACCGAGGCGATGACGACCTGGAGCTTCGCCCACAGCCCGGTGGTGAACGGCGCCCCGGCCTGGGCCAGCAGCAGCACCGCCAACGCCAGGGCGAGCAGCGGCTGCCGCTTGGCCAGGCCCCGGTAGGAGGCGATGTCGTGGTTGCCGTCCCCCTGCCGCCCCAGCACCGTGACGATGGCGAAGGTGCCGATGACCATGAAGGTGTAGGCGAACAGGTAGTAGAGCGACGCACTGACCCCCTGGGCGGTGGCCGCCTGCAGGCCCAGCAGGACGAACCCGGCGTGGTTGATCGACGAGTACGCCAGCATCCGCTTGACGTCCCGCTGCACCACCGCCAGGCCGGCCCCGAGGAGCAGGGTGACGACGGCCAGCACGTAGACCACCGGCCGCCAGTCGTTCTGGAGGGTCCCGAAGGTGGACACGAACACCCGGAGGAGGGCGGCGAACCCGCCCACCTTGGCCACGGCGGCCATGAACCCGGTCACCGGCGACGGCGACCCCTCGTAGACGTCGGGGGTCCACATGTGGAACGGGACCGCCGCCACCTTGAAGCAGAAGCCGACCAGCAGCAGGGCCAGGCCGGCCAGCAGCAGCCCGTCGGTCCGCAGCACGTTGTGGGACAGGAAGTCGGCGATCTGGGTCAGGTTGGTCGACCCGGTGGCGCCGTAGGTGAGGGCGATCCCGTAGAGGAACACGGCCGACGAGAAGCCGCCGAGGATGAAGTACTTGAGGGCCGCCTCCCCGGACTGCCGGCGGCGGTGGTTGAAGGCGGCCAGGACGTACAGGGCCAGCGACAGGATCTCCAGGCCCAGGAACACCAGGATCAGGTCGTTGGCCTCGGCCATCACCATGGCCCCCGACGCCGACACCAGCGCCAGCACCTGGAACTCGGGACCTTCGATGCCTTCACGCCGCAGGTAGCCGTCGGCCACCAGGGCGGTCAGCAGCATGGCGCAGGGCACCAGGATGGCCACCAGGACGCTGAACCCGTCCACCACCACGGCGTGGTCGATGGCGGTAAAGGGGCCGTGGTCCAGCACGTCGGCCCACTGCCACAGGGCGAACCCCAGGGCGGTGCCGGACACCGCCACGGTGCCGATCGTGGCCACCCGGACCCGGAGCGGCCGGCGGACCAACGAGGCCACCGCCAGGATCAGGACCGCCCCGCCCAGCATGATGATCTCGGGCAGGATCGCCAGGTAGCGGATCTCCGGCAGGGCGATGCCCGACGATCCCGCCCCGGTGGAGGCGTGGTGGGCGGCACTGGTCGCCGCGGCCAGGACGGGGGTGGCGAGGAACGAGCCCATGGCGCTACCCCTTCCCCCCGCCGTGGCGGGCGGCCACCTCGGCGCCGGCCACGCCGTGGGTGGCGACGGCCGGTTGGTGCTGGTTCGTGCTCACATCCACCCGGGCCACCAGCTGGTTCACCGACGGCGTGATCCGGTCCAGCACCGGTTTCGGGTACAGCCCGAGGATGACGATGAGGGCGATCAACGGCAGGATGACCGCCCGCTCCCCCCACGACAGGTCCCGGGTCTTGGCGTTGGCCAGACTCACCTTGCCGTGGAACACCTGCTGGTAGGCCCACAGGAGGTAGAGGGCGGCGAACACCACCCCGACCGTGGCCACCACCGCCCACCACCGGTGGGTCAGGAACGTCCCCGACAGCACCAGGAACTCGCTGACGAAGTTGTTCAGCCCCGGCAGGCCGATCGACGCCATCATCACCACGGTGAAGGCGCCCGCCAGGATCGGGGCCGGGGTCTGCAGCCCCTTCAGCTCGTTGACCTGCCAGGTCTGCCGGCGCTCGTAGATCCACCCGATGAGGAGGAACAGGGCGGCGGTGATCAGCCCGTGGTTCACCATCAGCAGCACGCCGCCGGTGAGCCCCTGGCTGGTGAAGGCGAAGGTGCCGAGGGCGATGAACCCGATCTGGGCCAGCGACGAATAGGTGACGATCCGCTTCATGTCCCGCTGGGCGCAGGCCACGATGGCGCCGTAGAGGATGCCGATCACCGCCAGGGTCAGCAGCAGCGGCGCCAGGTCCCTGGAGGCCTGCGGGAACAGGTTGAGGTCGAACCGGATGATGCCGTACGTGCCCAACTTGGCCAGCACCCCGGCCAGGATCATCGACCCGCCGGTCGGGGCCTCGGTGTAGGCGTCGGGGGACCAGGTGTGGAGGGGGAACAGCGGGGCCTTCACGGCGAAGGCGGCGGTGAACGCCAGGAACAGGAGGATCTCGGTGGTGCTGGAGAAGTGGGTGTGCTCCAGGGCCGGCAGCGAGAACGTCAGCGTCCCCGTCTGGCTCTGGTGCAGGAACGCCACCACCAGGATGCCGACCAGCAGGAAGGCCGACCCCAAGAAGGTGTACACGAAGAACTTCACCGCGGCGTAGGCCCGCCGGGCGTAGCCCCACCCGCTGATGAGGAAGTAGGCCGGCACCAGGGTGAGCTCGAAGAAGAAGAAGAAGAGGATGAGGTCGAGCGACAGGAAGCTGCCGATGCAGGCCGCCTCCAGCACCAGCATCCAGGCGATGTAGCTGGTGGCGTTCTCTCTGGTCCGGGCGCCGAGGAGCACGATCGGGAACAGCACCCCGGTCATCAGCAGCAAGAACAGGGAGATGCCGTCGACCCCGACGAACCACCGCACCCCGATGCCCTGCGCCCAGGCGTGGTTCGACACCATCTGGTAGCCGCCGTCGTGCTCGTGGAACAGCACGGCCACGCCGATGGCGAACCCGAGGACGGCCACCGACACCGCCACGCCGATCCCCTCCAGGATCCGCCGGTCGATCTTGGCCAGGCCACCCAGCACGGCCACGACGATCGCCCCGGCGGCGGGGAGCAGGATCAGGAAGGTCAGGTACGGGAACCCGGGGGAATGGCTCACGACCACCACACCCTCGACACCATGAAGGCGATGACGGCGGCCAGCCCGACGGCGATCCCGAGGGCGTAGTTCCGCACGTACCCGGTCTGCAGCTTGCGGACCCCGCTACCGGTCACCCGGACCAGCGCCGCCGCACCGTTGACCGCGCCGTCGATGATCCGGCCGTCGACCACCACGGCGCAGAACCGGGCGAACACCTGCCCGGGCCGCCCGATGAGGGCGTCGTAGACGTCGTCCCAGTACCAGACCCGCCGCAGGAACACCGGTTCGAGCGCCGGCTTCTCCACCGTCCGGCCGGGCCGCTCCCGCCAGAGCACCCAGGCGACGGTCAGGCCGATGGTGGCCACCACCGCGTCGACGATGGCCAGCACCCACTGTTGGAGGGTGTCCTCGTGGTCGATGAACTCGGTGCGGCCGAACACCGGCTGCAACCAGCTCACCAGGGTGTCGTTGTGCACCCAGGGCAGGTCCAGGATGCCCCCCAAGAGGGCGGCGACGGCCAGGATGACCAGCGGCAGCCGCATGACCCAGGGGGACTCGTGGGGGGCGTGGTGGGCCGGCCGACCGTCGGGGGCCGGGTCCCGCCAGCGGGCCTTCCCGGTGAACGTCAGGTAGAACAGCCGGCTCATGTAGTACGCGGTGCCCAACGCCGTCAGCACGCCCAGGGCATAGAGCGCCGGGCTCTTGGCGAACACGTTGGTGAGCACGTCCCCCTTCGACCAGAACCCGGAGAACGGCGGGATGCCGGCGATGGCCAACCAGCCGACCATGAACGTGCCGAAGGTCCACGGCAGCCACTTCCGCAGCGCCCCCATCCGCTTCAGGTCCTGTTCGTCCTCCAGCCCGTGGATCACCGATCCGGCCCCGAGGAAGAGCAGGCCCTTGTAGAAGGCGTGGCAGATCATCAGGAAGATGGCCGGGATGTACGCCCCGCAGCCGACGGCGAGCACCATGTACCCGATCTGCGACACCGTCGAGAACGCCAGCACCTTCTTGATGTCCTGTTGGGCGCAGGCGATGGTCATGGCCACGAAAGCGGTCACCCCGCCGATGACGGCGATCACCCACTGGGCGTCCGGCGATATCGCCAGGAGGGCGTTGGCCCGGCACAACAGGTACACCCCGGCCGTCACCATGGTGGCGGCGTGGATCAGCGCCGACACCGGGGTCGGACCCTCCATGGCATCGGGCAGCCAGTTGAACAACGGGATCTGCGCCGACTTCCCGGTGGCCGCCAGGAACAGCAGCAGCACCGCCGCCGTCGCCGCCCCACCGGTCAGCAGCCCCTTGTGGGCGAAAACCGTCAGGTAGTTCAGGGACCCCACCTTGGAGAAGATCAGGAACATGGCGATGAGGAACCCGACGTCGCCCACCCGGTTGTAGATGAACGCCTTCTTCCCGGCCGACGCCGCTGACTCCCGCTGGAACCAGAACGACACCAACCAGTACGAGCAGACCCCCACCCCTTCCCAGCCCACGAAGGTCACCAGGAAGTTGTTGGCCAGTACCAGCACCAGCATCGAGAACACGAACAGGTTCAGGTACAAGAAGAACTTGGAGTAGTCCCGGTCCTTCTTCATGTAGCCGATCGAGTACAGGTGGATCAGCATGCTGACCCCCGTCACGAACATGCACATGGTCATCGACAGGGGGTCCAGCAGGATGGCCGCCTTCACCTGCAGGCCGCCGACGGTGATCCAGCTGAAGAAGTTGTGGTTGGCCTCCGTCAACCCGCACGAATAGGCGCAGGTCAGGTGGCGGGCGGCCGCCGGCACGTTCATCAACCCGGCCAGGGTGATGCAGGCGGCGACGAACGATCCGGCGACGGCGACGGTGCCGATCCATCCGGCCCAGGGGTCGCCGACCCGGCGACCCACCAACAGGATCGCCAGGAACCCGGCGAGCGGGAACAAGGGCATGAGGAAAGCGGCGTGGAGCACGGTCGGTCAGCCCTTCAGCACGTGCAGGTCGTCGGCCGTCGCGTTGCGACGGCGGCGGAAGATGGCGACCACGATCCCGAGGCCGACCACCACTTCGGCGGCGGCCACCACCAGCACGAAGAACACCACGGCCTGGCCGCCGATGTCCCCGAGCACCCGGGAGAACGTCACGAACGTCAGGTTGGCGGCGTTCAACATCAGCTCGATGCACATGAACATGACCAGCACGTTCCGCCGCACCAGCAGGCCGATGGCCCCGATGGCGAACAGCACGGCCGCCAGCCCCAGGTACCAGCCGGGATCGAGGCTCACGGTCCTACCTCCACCGGTGCCTGCTCCTCCGTCGAGCCGACTTCCCGGCCCGTGCCCTCGAGGTCGGCCTCGTCCGCCGGCTCGTCGCCGGGGAGCAGCACGTCGAGCTCGTCGGGGCCGTCGGGCTCCTCATCTTCACCGGGGGCCGACGGGCGGCGGGCCAGGAACACCGCGCCGACCACGGCGATGACCAGCAGGGCGGCGGTGGCCTCGAAGGCGAACAGGTAGGTGGTGAACACGGACTGCCCGAGTAGGTAGACGTTGGTGTGGCCGCCGGCGGTGGTGGAGCCGGCCACCGAGTGGGCGCCCGTCACCCAGTTGGCGTTGATCGCCAGGGCGAACACTGCGCCCACCGATACCACGATCATCAGGAACGCCAGCGGCCGCTGCCCCTTGAGCGGCTCGGCCTCCACGTTCTCCCGCCGGTCGACGCCGAGGAACATGATGACGAACAGGAACAGCACCACGATGGCGCCGGCGTAGACGATCACCTGGACGGCGGCCAGGAAGTCGGCGTTCTGCTCCACGAACAGCACGGCGATGCCGAACAGGGTGAGCACCAGTGACAGGGCGGCGTGGACCGGGTTCCTCGACGTGACCACCCCGATGGCCCCGGCGAGGACCATGGCGGCGGCCACCACGAAGGTGATGATGTCGGGAATGGTGGCGTGGCCGCCGGCGGTAGAGCCCGACGAGGTGGCGGCCAGGAGGGAGCCGATCATGCGGAGGCCTTCTTCTGGGCCTTCTGGGCGGCCCGCGTCGCCCGGAGCTCCTTGAAGCGCTCCCGGGCGGCCTCCATCTTCTTCTTGTTCCGCTCCGCCGAGATCTGGGCCCGCCACATCCGGCCCTTCATGCCGCGGTGCTCGAGGGGGATGTCCTCTGTGAGGAGATGCGGCTCCAACACGTCGCGCAGCTGCTTCGACCCGGTGGCCTGGTCGTTGCGACGTCCCGACTGCCCGCCCTCGGGCTGGCGGACGCCGTAGCCCAGCTCACCGGACCACTGCACCTCGCCCTCGTAGGCGGCGTTGCCGGCCGGGGAGGTCGCCCGCATCCATCCCGACGTCATCAGGTCGTCGCCCTCGCGCCAGTCCTCCCAGGGCAGCTTCTGGGGGCGGCCGTCGTCGTCGACCACCAGCTCGGCCTTGGTGTAGATGGCGTCGGCCCGGTTGGTGAACGAGAACTCGAACAGCTTCGACTCGGTGATGGCCTCGGTGGGGCACGCCTCCACGCACAGGTCGCAGTGGATGCACCGGAGGTAGTTGATCTCGTAGACGTAGCCGTACCGCTCACCGGGGGACACCGGGTCGTCGGGTGGGTTGTCGAGGCCCCGGACGTAGATGCAGTCAGCGGGGCACACCCCGGCGCACAGCTCGCAGCCGATGCACTTCTCCATGCCGTCCTCGTAGCGGTTGAGGACGTGCCGTCCGTGCTGGCGCGGCTGCTTCGGCTTCTTCTCCTCCGGGTACTGCCGGGTGACCCGGGGCCGGGTGAGGTGCTCCAGGGTCAGCTTGAACCCGCCGAGGAAGCTCAACTGGTCCTTGACGTCGTCGACTATGCCCATGGTTCGACTCCGTCGTAGGCCACCATCAGCCGTCCTCCCCCACCGGGCCCGGCGGCGTCCGCACCACCCGCGGGCCGATCCTGGGCGTCACCAGGTCGGGCTCACGCTGGGTCTCCCGGAACTGGCCGACGCCGAAGGCGCGGACCAGCACCGTCCCGAGGACCACGGCGGCCACGGCGATGCCCAGCCCCCACCAGCCGTCGACGATGAACCCGGCGACGGCCAGCAGCCAGCCGAGCGACACCGGGATGAGGTACTTCCACCCGAGCGTCATCAGCTGGTCGTAGCGCAGCCGGGGCAGGGCGGCCCGGAACCAGACGTAGATGAACAGGAAGATGAAGACCTTGATCAAGAACCACACCACCGGGAACCAGATGCTGAACGACGGGATGTGCGGCACCGGCCCGTCGGGGCCGCCGAAGAACAGGGTCACCACGATGGCCGACATGGTGATGACGTTCATGAACTCGGCCAGGAAGAACATGGCGAACCGGATGGACGAGTACTCGGTGTGGAACCCGCCCACCAGCTCCGACTCGGCCTCGGTCAGGTCGAACGGCGGTCGGGTCAGCTCGGCGGTGATGGCGATGAGGAACAGGAAGAACGGCACGATGCCGAGCCGGATCAGGTTCCAGTCCCAGAAGTTGGTGGACTGGGACTCCACGATGGCCCGCGTCGACAGTGACCCGGTGATCAGCACCACGGTGACCACGGTGATCCCCAGGGCGGCCTCGTAGGAGATCATCTGGGCCGACGCCCGGACCGACCCCAGCAGGGGGTACTTCGACCCCGACGACCAGCCGGCCAGCATGACGCCGTAGACGGCGATCGACGACATGGCCAGCACCATCAGGATGCCGATCGGCGGATCGGCCACCTGCAGCTCGAAGGTGTGGCCGGACACGGTGATGATCCCGCCGACCGGGACCACCGTGAAGATCAACAGGGCCGGCACCAGCGACAGGTACGGGGCCAGCTTGAACACGCTCCGGTCGGCCCGCTCCGGCAAGAGGTCCTCTTTGAAGAACAGCTTGGTGCCGTCGGCCAGGGTCTGCAGCAGTCCCCACGGTCCGGCCCGGTTGGGGCCGATCCGGCTCTGCATGTCCGAGATCAGCTTCCGCTCGAACCAGATCATCAACATCACCGACACCAGCAGCGCCACGAAGGCCACCAGCACCTTGATGATGTCGACCACCCAGACGAACCAGCCGACGCCGTTGTCGTAGAGGGGGTCCCCGTGGGTGGTGAGGGCCACCATCGAGTGCAGCTGGGCCAGCATGGCGCCGCTCATGACACGGACTCCAAGCGGACGTCGGTGACCACGTCGTTCACGTCGATGAGGGCGGCGGCGGCGTTCGTCACCGGCTCGCCCTGACCGGCCACCTGGCCGGCGGGCAGGTTGAACTCGACGGCCACCACGCCGCGGGGGACGGTGGCGTCGGCGTCGGCCGCCAACACCAGGGACCCCCGGGCCGACCGCACCCGGACGGGGTCGCCGGTGGTCAGGCCCAGGCGGTCGAGGTCATACGGGTTGGCCCGGGCCACCGCCGCCGGCACCAGCGGGGTCAGCGACGGGGACCCCGTCACGGCGATCCCACTGTCGTAGAGGCGGCGGGACGACACCAGGCGGAAGGAGTAGCTGTCCACCGGCGGCACCCGCCGGGCGTCGCCCGCCGGGACGCCGGCCAGCACGGCCGGCCTGGTCCCGGCCCCGTTGCCGGGCAGCTCGCCCGGCACGGCCGGCGTGGGGTTGGGGCCCCACGCACCGGAGGAGGCTGCCATCGAGGGAGGGGACGGCGGGGCCCCAGCCGGGTCAGACGACACAGCCACGCCCACCCGTGGCGGGGCCCCTTGCCGTTCGACCGACTCGACCCCGGGGATGGCCATCGGGTCGGTGGCCCCCACCGCCACCGGCACCCCTCCCGCGGCCAACGGGGCGAGGACCCCGTCGCGGGCGCCGGGGGAGTCCAGCACCGCCGAGGTGACCCCCGCATAGGCCGGGGCCAGCGCCTCGATCTCGGACCACAGGTCGGCCGGGCTGCCCACGCCGAGGTCGGCGCCGAGGGCCACGGCCAACTCGGCGGCGATCATCCAGTCGGCCCAGGCCAGGCCGGGGGGCACCAGCTTCTGGCCGAGGCGGCTGACCCGCCCCTCCAGGTTGGTGGTGGTGCCGGGCCGTTCGTGCTCGACGGCCGACGGCAGGACCACGTCGGCGTGCTCGACCGTCGCCGAGTGGTGGCCGGTGACGGCGACGACGAAATCGGCGGCGTCCAACGCCCGGATGGCCAGCTGGGTGTCCGGGAAGTCGCCCACCACGTCGGCGCCGAGCACCACCAGGGCCCGGATGCGATCGATGCCGCCACCAGACCCGCCTGGGGCCCCGATCCCAGGCTCCTCCGAGGCGTGGGGCCCCTGCCCCACGCCGGCCGTAGCGGCGTTGCCGACGGGGTCGCCCGCCAGCGAGGCCAGGATGCCGGCGGCGTCGAGGCCGGCGGTGGCCGGTAGGGCATCCCAGGCGCCGGCGAACCAGTCGCGGCCGGCATCCAGTGACACCCGGCCGGGCAGCAGACCGGGGGCCAGCCCCATGTCGAGGGCACCGAAGACGTTGCCACGGCGCAGCGCCGGCAGGAAGCGGGCGGCCGGCAGCGCCTCGGCCAGCACCCGGGCGGCCTCGGCCACCACGCCGGCATCCTCGGCCACCGACGGCCGTCCGAGCACGACCACGACGCCGTCACCGGCACTGGCATCACTGGCCCTGGCGGAACCGGACGTCTCCGCGGAAACGTCTCCGAGGAGCTGGCGGGCGACCGACAGGGCGTCACCGGCCCAGTCGCCGTCGCCCTGGCCGACCAGGGCCCGGGCGAGCGCCGGGGCGTCACCGGGCCGGCTGGTCAACGAGGAGGCGGCGTACCGGGTGAGCGAGGTGGGCCGGGCGGTGAGCTCGACGAGATTCGTGTCGCCGTCGACGACGGCCTCCCGCAGGCGCAGGAACAGCACCGGCAGCTCCTCGCGGACGTCGCCGGTGAGGAGGACGACGGTCTTGGCGGCGCAGGCCTGGTCGATGGTGGCCCGGGGGAGCGACAGGACGAGGTCGGCCGGCAGGCCGTCACCGATCTGGGCGTCGACCGAGTCGGTCCCGACGACGCCCTTCATCAGCTTCGCCCAGGCATAGGCGGCCTCGTTGGTGGACCGGGCCCCGCCGATGAGGGCGACCGCCCCGGCGCCGCCGGCGGACTTGGCCGACGACAGCCCCGTCGCCGCCGCCGCCAGGGCCTCGGTCCAGCTGGCCGGAACGAGCTGGCCCTCCTTGCGGACCATCGGCTCGGTCAGTCGGTGGCTCTGCCGAACGCCCGCCTCCTTGACCTCACCGGAGAACTGCCCCCGGGACACCGGCAGCGATTCCACCTGGGAGGCGGTGGCCGGGACCACGTCGACGTCCTCGTCGGCGACGGCCGCCGGCACGGCGACCGGGCCGGCCGGCAGCTCGTCGCCGTTGACGGACTCGAACACGAACCGGCCCTTGTCGCACAGCCAGCCGTGGTTGACCGGGTCGGCGTCGATGCCGAGGAGCCGGGTGAGCCGGTTGGCCGACGACTGGACGGCCACCCGGCAGCCGACGGCGCAGCCGGTGCAGGTCGACTCGACCTGGTCGAGGTCCCACGGCCGGGCGGTGAACCGGTACGGGGTGGCCGTCAGGGCCCCCACCGGGCAGATCTGGACGGTGTTCCCGCTGAAGTACGACGAGAAGGGCTCGCCGGGGAAGGTGGACACCTCGATGAGGTCGCCGCGGCCGGCGAAGTCGATCTGGGCCTCCCCGGCCACCTCCTCGGCGAACCGGGTGCAGCGGGCGCACTGGATGCACCGCTCCCGGTCGATGAGCACCAGATCGGAGATGGGCACCGGCTTCTCGAAGTGCCGCTTCTCCTCCACGAACCGGCTCTCCCCCGGCCCGTACGCCAGCGTCTGGTCCTGCAGGGGGCACTCACCGCCCTTGTCGCAGACCGGGCAGTCCAGCGGGTGGTTGACCAGGAGGAACTCCAGGACGCCGTCCTGGGCCTTCTTCACCTTGTCGGAAGTGGTGTCCACCTCCATGCCGTCGGTGACCGGGATGAAGCAGGACGGCTGCAGGGTGGCCCCCCGGGGGCCGGACACCTCGACCAGGCACATCCGGCACATCCCGACCGGCTTCATCCGGGGGTGGTAGCAGAACCGCGGGATGTAGGTGCCGGCCCGCTCGGCGGCGGCGATCAGCATCTCCCCCTTGCGGGCGGTGGCCGGCCGGCCGTCGAGGGTGAACGACACGCCGGGGTCGGCGGCCGGCGGCGTGGTGACCTCGTCAGGCATGGGGGCAGCCGCCGTCTTTGATGTGGAGGAGGAAGTCGTCGCGGAACATCTGGATGCCGGAGTGGATGGAGGACGGGATGGAGGGACCGAGCACGCAGATGGTCGTCTGCTGCGGCGGCCATTGCAAACCCGGGGCGATGTTGTCGCAGACGTCGAGCAGCAGGTCGAGGTCCTCTTCGCGGCCGCCGCCGTGCTCGATCCGGTAGAGGATCCGCTCCAGCCAGCCCGATCCCTCCCGGCACGGGGTGCACTGCCCGCAGGACTCACGGGAGAAGAACTTGGTGATCCGCCAGGCCGCCCGGACCATGCAGGTGGACGAGTCCATGACGGTGATGGCGCCGGACCCCAGCATGGACCCGGCCTGGCCGACCTCGTCCTGGCCGAGGGGCAGGTCGAGCTGGTCGGGGCCGAACCACGGGGCGGACACGCCGCCGGGGATGATGGCCTTGACGTCTCGGCCGCCGGGGACGCCGCCGCCGAGGACGGGGGCGTAGATGAGGTCGCGGAAGGTGGTCTTCACCATCTCGACCTCGTAGACGCCGGGGTTCTTGACGTGGCCGGACAGGGCGAACAGCCGCGTGCCGGTGGACCGCCCGGCGCCGAGGGCGGCAAAGGCGGCCCGGCCGTTGGTGATGATCCACGGCAGGTTGGACATGGTCTCGACGTTGTTGACCACGGTCGGCTGCCCGTAGAGGCCGATGGCGGCCGGGAAGAACGGCGGCTTGATCCGCGGGAAGCCGCGCTTGCCTTCCAGCGACTCCAACAGGGCGGTCTCCTCGCCGCAGATGTAGGCGCCGGCGCCGGGGTGGACCACCAGGTCGAGGGAGAACCCGGACCCGAAGATGTCGGCCCCCACCGCGCCGTGGGCGTACGCCTCGTTGAGGGCCTGCTGCACCCGCTCCAGGCCGAGGGCGAACTCACCCCGGAGGTAGATGAACGCCTGGCTGACCTGTAGGGCGTAGGCGGCGATGACGACGCCTTCGATCAGCTGGTGGGGGTCCCGCTCGACCAGGAGGTGGTCCTTGAAGGTGGCCGGCTCGCTCTCGTCGCCGTTGATCACCAGGTAGGTGGACGGGTCCTGGCGGAGCATCGACCACTTCCGGCCGGCCGGGAACCCGGCGCCGCCCCGGCCGAGCAGGCTGACCGCGTCGACCTCGGCGGCCACCGCCTCGGGGGTCATCGTCAGCGCCTTGCGGAGGCCGTCGTAGCCGCCGGTGGTCAGGTACCGGTCGATGGTGAAGGAGTCGTCGTACTCCATCCGGGACGTGACGATCCGGGGAGCGTCGGTGACCGCCATCAGGCACCCCCTCCCTCGTCCGCCTCGGCCTGGGCGGCGGCCGCCCGGGCGGCCTGGGCGTCGGCCATGGCGGCCCGCTCGGTGGCGATCTGCCCCCGGTCGACCTGGAGGGGGACGGACCGGCGGACGCGGACCAGGGTGCCGTGGGTGGGGATGTCGTCGGACCGGCGGCCCGCCCGGAGGTCGGCGACCAGCTGGTCGAACGACGCCGGGTCCTGCCCGCCGACGTAGCGGTGGTTGACCTGGACGCAGACCGTCCGGTCGCAGTCGGCCAGGCACTCGGCCTCTTCGAGGGTGACGGCGCCGTCGGCGGTGGTACCGCCGACCCGGATGCCGAGGGTCTCCTCGGCGTGCTCCAACAGCTCCAGGGCGCCACCGAGGAGGCAGGCGATATTGGTGCACACCGACACCAGGTAGGTGCCGACGGGCTCGGTGTGGAGCATGTCGTAGAAGGTGGCGGTGCCGCGGACCTCGGCGGGGGTGACGCCGACCAGTTCGGCGATCTCCTCCATGGCCTCGGGTCGCAGCCAGCCGTCCTGCTCCTGGGCGAGGTGGCAGACTGGGATGAGGGCGGACCGCGGCTCGGGGTAGAGGGCGACCAGCGCTTCGGCGCGCTGACGGATGTCCGGGTTCAGGTGGGTCATCGGCGTGCCCCCTTCGGGGGCACCGCCGCTGCCCCGGGTGCCGCGTTCATGGATTCGCTCGCCTTCGGCTCGCTCATCAGCGGTCCACCTCGCCCATGACGGGGTCGACCGACGAGATGACGGCGACGGCGTCGGCGATGAGGCCGCCGCGGAGCAGCACCGGGACGGTCTGCAGGTTGACGAAGCTGGGCCCGCGGATGTGCAGGCGGTACGGCTTGGCGGTGCCGTCGGACACCAGGTAGCAGCCGAGCTCGCCACGGGGGGACTCGACGGCGACGTACACCTCGCCCTCGGGGACCCGGAAGCCCTCGGTGAAGGTCTTGAAGTGGTGGATGAGGGCTTCCATGGACTCGTCGATCCGGGCCCGCGGCGGCGGGGTGACCTTGCGGTCCTGCACCCGGTAGTCCCCGGGGGGCATCTTCTCCACGATCTGCCGGATGATCTTGATGGACTCCCGGATCTCGTTGAGCCGGATGGAGTACCGGTCGAAGTTGTCGCCGTAGGTCCCGACGATGACGTCGAAGTCGAGCTGGTCGTAGGCCAGGTAGGGCATCGACCGGCGGAGGTCCCAGGGGACCCCGGTGGAGCGGAGGATGGGGCCAGTGGCCGACAGGGCGAGGGCCTCGTCGGCGGTGAGGTTGCCGATGCCCTCGGTGCGCTCCCGGAAGATGGGCTGGCCGGTGAGGAGCTCGTCGTACTCGTAGCTGCGTTCGAGGACGGTCTCGCAGATGACGGCGACGTCGTCCTCCCACCCGTCGGGAAGGTCGGCGGCGACCCCGCCGGGGCGGATGTAGTTGTGGTTCATCCGCAGCCCGGTGGTCTTCTCGAAGAACGACAGCACCATCTCCCGCTCGCGGAAGCCGTAGATCATCATCGACGTCGACCCGAGGTCCATGCCGTTGGTGGCCATCCACATCAGGTGGGACGACACCCGCTGCAGCTCGGACATGAGCATGCGGATCCACACCGCCCGGGGGGGCAGCTCGACGTCGAGGAGGGCCTCGGTCGCCAGGGAGAACACCAGCTCGTTGTTGAGGGGGGACAGGTAGTCCATGCGGGTGACGTTGGTGGCCCCCTGGACGTAGGTGAGCTCCTCGCCGGTCTTCTCCATGCCGGTGTGCAGGTAGCCGATGACCGGCTTGGTCCGCAGCACCGTCTCCCCGTCCAGCTCGAGCATCAGCCGGAGGACCCCGTGGGTGGACGGGTGTTGGGGGCCCATGTTGATGATCATGGTCTCGTCGTCGCGGCGCTCGACGTCGATGTCGCCCGGGTCGAGGACCCCGCCCTCGGGGAGCCGGAGCACCGCCCCCACCTCGCGGCGGAGCTCGCCCGGCGCGGTGGCCGACCGGTCGGCCAGCTCCTGGGCACCCTCCGAGGTCTCGGCGACGTAGGCGGCCTCGACGAAGTCGTCCTTCTCGTACAGGTCGGCCCCGGACGGGTCGGCACCGGACGGGCCGGCGGCGGCCCGCCGTGTCCGCCGTGTGGTCGGGCGGATGCTCATCGGGGACTCGTTCTCATCGCGGTCCGGGGGCTTCCTTGAACTGCACCGGCACCCGGCCGACGCCGTAGTCCTTGCGGAGGGGGTGGCCCTCCCAGTCCTCGGGCATCAGGATCCGGGTGAGGTCGGGGTGGCCGGCGAAGACGACGCCGACGAGGTCGTACGCCTCCCGCTCCATCGCCTCGGCCCCGGGGTACAGGTCGACCAGGGAGTCCACCGCCGGATCGGCCTCGGGCACCTGCACCCGGACCCGCACCCGCCGCTTCTGCGACAGCGACAGCAGGTTGACGACCACCTCGAACCGCTCGGGGGCCACCCCGTCGGGGAGGGCCCGGCCGGGATGGGTGAGGTAGTCGACGGCGCAGACGTCGACGCACATCTCGAAGCCGGCGTCCCGGTAGGCGGCGACCAGCTCGTGGTAGCGGTCCCGGGGAGGGAAGGCGGCCTCGTCGGTGCGGCGACCGGTCGCCCGTGGCACCTCCGGGAGGAGCGTCGTGCCTCCGTGGGCCCCCGACGGGGCCGTCACCGCCGTCTCCTCGCCGCCGGTCATCGCGGCGTCGTCACCCGCACGGCGCCGGGCACTTCCGGCGTCCATCCCGAGATCTGCTCGGCGGCGGCCGGCCGCTCGGGGCGGCGGGCGATCTCCCCGGTGCGGATCTTCTCGTGGAGGGTGAGGATGGCGTGCAGCAGGGTCTCCGGCGAAGGCGGGCAGCCGGGGGCGTAGACGTCGACCGGCACGATCTGGTCGACGCCCTGGACGATGGCGTAGTTGTTGAACATCCCACCGGTCGAGGCGCAGACCCCCATGGAGATGACCCACTTGGGCTCCATCATCTGGTCGTACACCTGCCGGAGGACCGGGGCCATCTTCTGGGACACCCGGCCGGCCACGATCATCAGGTCGGCTTGTCGGGGGGAGGCGCGGAACACCTCCATGCCGAGCCGGCTGATGTCGTAGTCGGCGGCGCCGACGGACATCATCTCGATGGCGCAGCACGCCAGCCCGAAGGTGGCCGGCCAGACGCTGTTGCGCCGGGCCCACTTGACCAGGTCCTCCAGGCGGCCGGTCAGGAAGTTGTGCTGCAGGTCTTCCAGTCCCACGGCGCTCCCTAGGCCGCCCGGTCCGGCGACGCCGTTTCCGGCGACGCCGGTGGCGGGGTCGGGGCGGCGGTGATCCGGCCGATGGTGGACTCCGACGTCCGCTGGATCCCGGCCTGCAGCTTGCGGGCCGGACCCCAACTGAGAGCGCCGTTGCTGACCAGGTAGAGGAACGACACGAAGACCACGACGGCGAACACCAGGACCTCGACGAGGCCGAACACCCGGAGCTGCCGGAAGACCACGGCCCAGGGGTAGAGGAAGACGATCTCGATGTCGAAGATGATGAAGATCATCGCCACCAAGTAGAACCGCACCGGGAACCGCTGCGGCGGTTCCTTGTCGGGGATGATGCCGCACTCGTACGGCGCCAGCTTCGACGTGGTCGGCTTCTGCCGGGGCGCCAAGAGCTTCGACGCGATGAACGACAGCCCGGCGAACAGCACGCCAAGTGCCATCAGGAGGATGATCGGGATGTACTGGTCCACAGCATCCCGGTTCTACCACGGCATCCTCAGCCGAAGCACATTTCGGCGGGCCCCCTTCGGGTCCCCCGGCGGGCCCCCGGCCGGGCCTGTCCGCCGGGACTGTTTCGTCGGGCTGGGGGCCTAGCATCTAGGGGTGCCTCGACGAAGCCGCGAACCAGCCGCCGCATCCCCCCGTGCCGCCGAATCCCCCCGTGATGGCCTCCGCCCCGGCGACCGGGTCCACGACGTCCTGGTGATCGGCGGCGGCCCCAGCGGGTCGTCCTGCGCCTACTGGCTGGCCGACGCCGGCTGGGACGTGGCGGTGGTCGAGAAGAAGCGGTTCCCCCGCGAGAAGACCTGCGGCGACGGCCTCACCCCCCGGGCGGTCCGGCAGATCGCCGACATGGGACTGGAGGACTCCCTGGCCGGGGCCCACCGGTACGGTGGCCTCCGGGCCTACGGGTTCGGGCAGTCGATGGAGCTGCAGTGGCCGGACCACCCGGTGTTCCCGTCGTACGGGTACACCATCACCCGGCACGACCTCGACGGGTTGGTGGCCGAGCGGGCCGAGAAGGCCGGGGCGACGGTGTGGCAGGGGACCGAAGCCCTGGAGCCGATCCTGGCCGACGACCGGGGGCGCCAGGCCGGGGTAGGGGCCGCGGATGCGGGCGCCCCGGGCGGGCTGTTCGGCGCAGTACCGGGGGATGCACCATCCCTTCCCTACTGCCTGGGGGCGGTCGTCAAGGACAAGGCGTCCGGGGAGACCCGCGAGGTCCAGGCCCAGTACGTCGTGGTGGCCGACGGGTCGAACTCCCGGTTCGGCCGGGCCCTGGGGACGGCCCGGCAGAAGGACTACCCGCTGGGGATGGCGCTTCGCGGGTACTACCGGTCCCCCCGGCACGACGACCCGTTCATCGAGTCCCACCTCGACGTCCGTGATGCCGACGGCAACGTGGTGCCGGGGTACGGCTGGGTGTTCCCCCTGGGGGACGGCCGGGTGAACGTGGGGGTCGGCCTGCTGTCCACCGACCAGCGGTGGAAAGGGGTGAACACCACCAAGCTGATGGACGCCTTCGTGGCCTGGGCGCCGAAGAGCTGGGGGATCTCGCCGGACACCGCCTGCGGACCGCCGACCGGCGGGAAGCTGCCGATGGGGCTGGCCGTCGGGCCCCACGCCGGCGCCAACGTGGTGGTGGCCGGCGACGCCGGCGGGTCCATCAACCCGTTCAACGGCGAGGGGATCGCCTACGGGTACGAGACCGGCCGGTTGGCCGCCGCCCACCTCGGCCAGGCCCTGGCCGGTGACGGGCCGGCCGCCCTGGTCCGGTACGACCGGCACCTCACCGAGGCCTACGGGCCGTACTACCGGGTGGCCCGGGCCTTCGTGTACATGATCAGCCACCCCGAGATCATGCGGGGATGCGTCGGCGTCGGGATGCGGTCGGAGTGGTTCATGGCCCAGCTCCTGCGGATCATGGCCAACCTGATGCGGCCGGACACCGTCGGGGCGGCGGAGGTGGCGTACCGGATGATGGACCTCGTGGCCGAGGTGCTGCCGGCGAACACCGTCGCCACCCTGCTCGCCCGCTGAGGAGGCGCGTCACGGTTCTATAACTTCAGTTATTATAACTTGAGTTATGGAATCTGTTCAGGGGCCGCTCAAGCCGCCGGAACTGTTCGCCCGGGATGCCGAGTGGGCCGACCTGGCGTCGTTCGCGTCGGCCGGTGCCGCCGGCGCGTCGTTGGCCATCGTCTACGGGCGTCGACGGCAGGGAAAGACCTTGATGCTGGAGCTGCTGGCCGAACAGACCGGCGGCTTCTTCTTCACGGGGCTCGAGCAGTCGGCGGCCCAGAACCTCGACGCCGTCGGCCGGGCCTACGTCGGCTTCACCGGGCTCGCCGTCCCGGTGGCCTTCCACACCTGGGGCGACGTCTTCGAGGCCCTGTTCGCCCTCGGAGAGCGGGACCACCCCCAAACCGTCGTCGTGGACGAGCTGCCGTTCCTACTCAAGACGGCCCCGGAGATCCCCTCGCTGATCCAGCAAGCGCTCAGTCCCCGGGGTCGCGCCCGCCGGAACAGCCGTACGCGGCTGGTCCTCTGCGGCAGCGCCTTCTCGGTCATGGCCTCGCTGCTGGCCGGGACCGCCCCACTCCGAGGGCGGGCGGTCCGCGAGATCCTGGTCAACCCCTTCGACTTCCGCGAGGCCGCCCGCTTCTGGGGCCTCGACGACGACCCGGACGTCGCGGTGCGCCTGCACGCCCTCGTCGGCGGCACGCCCGCCTACCGGGATTTCTGCGACAGTGACCTCCCCCGGGGCCCGGCCGACCTCGACGCCTGGGCCGTCCGCCACCTCCTCAACCCGTCCAGCGCCTTCTTCCGGGAGGGCCGCTCACTGCTGGCCGAGGAACCCGAGATGACCGACGTGGGCCTCTACTCCTCGGTCCTCGGCGCCATCGCCGGCGGACGGACCCGCCGCGGCCAGATAGCCGACGCGGTCGGACGCCGGGAAACGGCCCTCGCCCACCCCCTCTCGGTCCTCCAGGAGGCTCGGCTGGTGGCCCGCGAGGCTGACGCCCTACGGGCGAACCGGTCGACCTTCCACATCGCCGAGCCGATGCTCCGGCTCCATCAACTGGTCGTCGCCCCCAACGGGGCCCGCCTGTCCAGGCGACAGGGGGCCTTGGTCTGGGCCGAGGTGGCCGACACCGTCCAGGCGGGCATCTACGGCCCGCACTTCGAGGAGCTGGCCCGGCAGTGGACGATGACCTACGCCGACGCCGGCACCGTCGGTGGCCCGGTGGGACCGGTCGGGCGCACGGTCGTACCCTGCCGGGTCCACCGGGACCAGCACGAGGTGGACGTCGTCGCCGTCGAACGGTCCCCCGGCCGACCGTCCCGAATCCTGTTGCTTGGCGAAGCGAAATGGCGGCAGGTCCCGGTGGGGGTGGCCGAACTGGAGCGACTCCGGCATATCCGAGAGCTGATCGACGGCGCCGACCCGTCCACCAAGCTCGCCTTGTTCAGCCGTTGGGGTTTCACCGAGGAGCTGCTCCGCCAGGCGGCCGCGGCACCGGACCTAGAGCTCGTCGACCTCGATCGCCTCTACCACGGGAACTGACTCCCCGGCCAGCTCCTTGGCCACCTCCGCCGCGGCGTCGGCGGCGATCTCGGTGGCCAGCGACAGCTCCCGCTCGGTGTGGGCCATCCCGGGGAACAGCACCTCGTACGCCCCCGGCGCCATGGCCACTCCCCGGCGGAGCATGGCGTGGAACAGCTTCGGGTACACCCCGTTGCCGGCGATCGCCTGGGCCGAGTCGTAGTCGGTCGGCGGCGCCAGGTCGGCCCCGGGAGGCCCTACGAACAGGCCGACCAGCGGCCCCACCGACGGCGCCACGGCCGACAGGCCGCCGTCGATCACGGCGTCGGCCAGGTCACCGGCGAACACCGCCGCCCGGTTGGCCAGGTCGTCGTAGTCGGCCACCGACAGGTGGGACAGCACGGCGTGGCCGGCCGCCGTGGCCAACGGGTTCCCCGACAGGGTCCCCGCCTGGTACACCGGGCCGGCCGGGGCCAGATGGGCGAGGAGGTCGGCTCGGCCGCCGAACGCCCCCACCGGCAGGCCGCCGCCGATGACCTTGCCGAAGCACCACAGGTCCGGGGTCACCCCCACCATCGCCGTCGCCCCGCCCGGTCCGAGGCGGAACCCGGAGATGACCTCGTCGAAGATCAGCAACGCCCCGGCAGCGTCGCAGGCCGCCCGCAACCCCTCCAGGAACCCCGGTGCCGGCGGCACCAGGCTCATGTTCGCCGCCACCGCCTCCACGATGACGCAGGCCACCGTGTCGTCCACCGCCGGCACCACGTTGTACGGGACCACCACCGTGTCGGCCACTGCTCCGGCCGGCACCCCGGCCGACCCCGGGAGGCCCAACGTGGCCACCCCGCTGCCACCGCCGGCCAGCAGGCCGTCCGAGTGGCCGTGGTAGCAGCCGGCGAACTTCACCACCCGGTCCCGGCCGGTCGCCCCCCGGGCCAGCCGGACGGCGCTCATCGACGCCTCCGTCCCCGACGACACCAGCCGCACCTGCTCGCACCCCGCCACCCGCTCACAGACGGCCTCGGCCAGCCGCACCTCCCCGGGGGTCGGCATCCCGAAGGTGCTCCCCTGGGCGGCGGCCTGGCGGACTGCTTCCACCGTCACCGGGTGGGCGTGGCCCAGCAGCACCGCTCCGTACGACTGCACCAGGTCCAGGTACCGGGTGCCCTCGACGTCGAACACCCACGGACCGTCGCCGCGGGCCACCGTGAACGGCACCCCGCCCACCGAGGCGAACGACCGCACCGGCGAGTCCACCCCGCCGGGGATCACCCGCCGCGCCCGGTCGAACCAGACCGTGTTCGATCCCCCGGCCGGGGCCCCAACCCCAGCCTCCTCCGATGCGTGGGGCCCCTGCCCCACGCCAGCCGTGGTCGTTCCCCCGGCCGGGGACGTTTCCGCGGGAACGTTTCCCGCCCCGGCACCCCCACGGGACGTTTCCGCGGGAACGTTTTCGACGCCGTCGGCGGTGGGGCGGTCAGCCATTGAGGGCCTCGGCGACGTCGGCGGCGAAGTAGGTGAGGACGAAGTCGGCGCCGGCCCGTTTGATGGCGGTCAACTGCTCGGCGGCCACCGCGTCGCCGTCGATCCAGCCGTTGGCGGCCGCCGCCTTCACCATGGCGTACTCCCCGCTGACCTGGTAGGCGGCCACCGGAACGTCCACCGCCCGGCGGACGTCGGCGATCAGGTCCAGGGCGGTGCCGGCCGGTTTGATCATCACCATGTCGGCCCCCTCGGCCACGTCGAGGGCCACCTCGGCGAGGGCCTCACGGCGATTGCCGGGGTCCTGCTGGTACGCCTTGCGGTCGCCGCCGCCGGCGATGGTGACGTCGACGGCCTCGCGGAACGGCCCGTAGAGGGCGGAGGCGTGCTTGGCCGAGTACGCCAAGACGGCCACTTCGGCGAACCCGTCGCCGTCGAGGGCCTGGCGGATGGCGGCCACCTGGCCGTCCATCATCCCGCTCGGCGCCACCACGTCGGCCCCGGCCCGGGCCTGGGCCACCGCCACCCGCCGGTACAGGTCGATGGTGGCATCGTTGTCCACCGTCCCCTCGGCGGTGACCACCCCGCAGTGGCCGTGGTCGGTGTACTCGTCCAGGCACAGGTCGGCCATCAGCACCAGCTGGTCGCCGACCGCCGACCGCAGTTCGGCCAGCGCCCGCTGGGCGATCCCGTCGGGGTTCCACGCTTCGGACCCCGTCGGGTCCTTCCGGGACGGCACCCCGAACAGCAGCAGGCCGGGGACGCCGAGCGACACCAAGCGCTTGGCCTCGGCCACCAGCGACGGCACCGGGTGCTGGGACTGCCCGGGCAGCGACCGGATCGGCACCGCCTCGTCGATCCCCTCCCGGACGAACAACGGCGCCACCAGGTCGTCCACGGTCACCGAGGTCTCGGCCACCAGCCGCCGGATGGCCGGCGTGCGACGCAGCCGACGAGGACGTCGTTCAGGGAAGCCCATGCCCACCACCCTACGACGCGGCGCGGCCGGGACACCCGGGCGGACCGTTCTTCCATAACCCCGCCTTCCCGCAGCTGACCGGGCGGTGGTGACGTATACATCTAATTACAACCAATGTATGATGTGGAGGTGCGCCGGATGCAGATCTACCTGGACGAAGAGGTCGACCGGGACCTCCGGCAGGCCGCAGCCGCCGAAGGTCGGTCGGCGGCGGCGGTCATCCGCGATGCCCTCCGGGCCTACCTGAAGGCCGGCGCGGCGGTCCCGGCGGCCCTCGACGACCCCATCCTGGCTATGGCGGGCCGGTTCGGCGGGCTGCCGGCCGACGCCGCCGTCGACCACGACCGGTACCTCTACGGGCCCGAGGAGTCAGCCACCCCGGCCGGGCCCGACGACCGTCCCCAGGACGCCCCGCCGGCCCCTGCCTCCGTCCCCGGCCGTTGAGCACCATCTTCGCCGACACCGGCGCCTGGATCGCCCTGCTCAGCCGGGACGACCGGCAACACGCGGCCACCGTCCAGCGGTACCGGCAGCTCGTCAACCAAGGGGACCGGCTGCTGACGAGCAACTACGTCGTCGACGAGACCGCCACCCATCTCCGCTACCGGCTGGGCCTCCAGGCGGCCCTCGACTTCCGGACCATGCTCGGCGCGGCCGTGGCCGCCGGCCGGGTCCGGGTGGCCCGGGTGGACGAACGCGTCGAGGACCAGGGATGGGAGCTCCTCGCCCAGTACGCCGCCGTCAGCCTCTCGCTCACCGACGCCGTCAGCGCAGCGATGGCCCGGGCGGGGCGCATCACCGAGTTCTTCGGCTGCGACCACGACTTCGAGGCCCTCGGCTTCTCGGTGCTCCCCGGCTATCGCTGACCCGACCCCCAACGCCTACTCGGCTCCTATCGCTGAGCCAGGCAGGCCACGATGGCCGCCACCAGGGCCTGCCCCGACGGCGACGGTGACTCCACCGCCACCTCCAGCCCGGCCTTCCGGGCGGCGGCGGCCGTGACCGGGCCGATGCAGGCCACCACCGGCGGCACCGGCAGTGGGTGCCCGCCGGCCGTCGTCAGCGACAGGTACCCGGCCACCGTGGACGGCGACGTGAACGTCACCACCGCCGCGCCGGCCACGGCGTCCGCCACCTCGTCGGGAGGCGGTGCCGCCGGGACCGTCCGGTAGGCCTCCACCTCGTCCACCGTCCACCCCTTCGCCGCCAGCCCGTCGGGCAGCGACCGCCGGGCCACCGCCGCCCGACAGAACAGCACCCGCCCGCCCGTCGGTGCCACGTCCCCGAAGGCGGCGGCCAACCCCTCGGCGGTGGCCCGGTCCGGAGGCGGCAACAAGTCGGGGACCAAGCCGAACCGGCGCAAGGCCGCCGCGGTGGCCGCGCCGACGGCGGCCACCCGCACCCCGGCGAGGTCCCGACCGTCCCGGAGCAGGCCGACGAACCGGTCGACGGCGTTCGCCGACGTGAACGCCACCCAGTCGTACCCCGACACCGCGGCCGCCGCCTCCCGGAGGGCGGCGCCACCGTCGGCGGGCCCGTCGATCTCGATCACCGGCACCCCCACCACCTGGGCGCCACGCGCCGACAGGGCGACCACCAGATCGGCGGCCTGCTCCCGTGGCCGGGTCACCACCACGGTGACGCCGGCCAGCGGACGGCCGTCGGCCGCCCCCAGGTCCAGGGCGGCCACCGGCCCCACCACGATCACCGCCGGCGACCCCAGCGACACCGACGCCAGCCCGTCGAGGGTGGTCCGTTCGGTCCGCTGCGCAGGCGTCGTCCCCCACTCCACCACCGCCACCGGGGTGTCGGCGGGCCGGCCGCCGTCCATCAGCCGGCGGGCGATCTCCCGGCGGTTGGCCATCCCCATCAACACCACCACGGTCCCCCCGGCCCGGGCCAGCCCTTCCCAGTCCACCCCGCCGGGCGCCGTCGGGTCCCCCAGCTGGCCGGTCACCACCGTCACCGACGTCGACAGCCCCCGGTGGGTCACCGGCACCCCGGCGTACGCCGGCACCGCCACCGCGGAGGTCACCCCCGGCACCACCGCCCACGCCACCCCCGCCGCCTCCAGCGCCTCGGCCTCTTCGCCGCCCCGGCCGAACAGGAACGGGTCCCCGCCCTTCAGTCGGACCACCGTCCCCGCCGGCCCCACCCGGCGGCCGTGGGCCACCAGCAGCTCGTTGATCTCCGCCTGCCGGGCCGCCCCGCCACCGGCCGGCCGCTTGCCGACGTCCACCAGCACCGCCCCCGGTGGGGCCAACGACAACAGCGCCGGGTCGACCAACCGGTCGTAGACCACCACGTCCGCCCGCTCGAGCACCTCCGCCCCCCGCCGGGTCAGCAGCCCGGGGTCACCCGGCCCGGCCCCGACCAGGTAGACGGTCACCTCCACCCCTCGATGCCCGACCCCCCGCACTCCTCCAGCACCTGCCTGGCCAGCGCCCGGCCGAGGGCCTCGGGATCGTCCCCGGTGCGGTGCGCCCGGACCACCACCCGGCCGTCGCCGCTGGCCAGAAGGCCGTGTAGCCGGAGGTCGGGCAACCGGAGGTCGGGCAACCGGAGCTCGGGCAGCCGGAGGTCGGGCAGCCGGAGGTCGGGCAGCCGGAGGTCGGGGAGCCGGAGGTCGCCGTCAGGGAGCTCCGCCCAGCCGGCGACGGGCACGGCGCAGCTCCCGCCGATCCCGGCCAGGAACGCCCGCTCGGCCACCAGGGTGCGGTGGGCGGGGGCGACGTCGACGGCCGCCAAGAGGTCCGCCGTCTCCTGGTCGTCGGCCCGGCACTCCAGGGCCAGGGCCCCCTGGCCGACCTGGGGCAGCAGCACGGTGGGCGACAGGTAGTCGGTCACCGCCGGCTTCAGGTCCAGGCGTTCCAGCGCCGCCGCGGCCACCACCACGGCGTGGACGGCGCCGTCGTCGGCCTTGGCCAGCCGCCGGGCCATGTTCCCGCGGAGGTCGACGAACGTGAGGTCCGGTCGGAGGTTGGCCAGTTGGGACCGCCGGCGGGCCGAACCGGTGGCCACCACCGCCCCCGCCGGCAGGTCCGCCAGCGCCCGGCCCACCAAGACGTCACGGGGGTCGGCCCGCCGGGGCACGGCCGCCAGCACCAGGCCGTCCGGGGTGACCGGCGGCAGGTCCTTGGCGGAGTGCACGGCGACGTCGGCCCGGCCGTCCAGCACGGCGGCCTGCACCTCCTTGGTGAACACCCCCTGGCCGCCGATCTGGTCCAGCGACGCCGCCGACCGGCGGTCCCCCTCGGTGTGGACCACCACCGTCTCCGTCGTCGTCCCGGGCCGGGCGTGGGCCAACAACTCGGCCACCAGCGCCGCCTGGCGGAGGGCCAGCGGTGAGCCCCGGGTGGCCAGTCGCATCGGGCCCTACAGGTCGAAGAGGAGCCGGAGGGCTTCCACCAGCCGCTCCCCCCGGGGGGACCCGGCGGTCTCGCGGAGCAGCACCGTCGGCTCGTGGAGCAGCTTGGCCAGCACCGACCGGGTCACCGCGTCGACCTGCTCCCACTCCGGCCCCGACAGGTCCCCGAACTGCGGCCGTCGCCGGTCCAGCTCGGACCGCCGGACCTCCTCCAGCCGGCCCCGGAGGGCGGCGATCACCGGGGCCGCCCCGCGGGCCCGGGCGGCGGCCCGGTACCGGGCGACGTCCTCGGCCACGATCGTCCGGGCCCGGTCGGCCTCCCCGCGACGCTCCTCCACCGCCTGCGCCACCGCCGAGCTGAGGTGGTCCATGTCCACCAGGGTCACCCCGTCGACGCCGGCGGCGGCCGGCTCCACGTTCCGCGGCACCCCCAGGTCGACCACCAGGACCGGTCGGTCCCGCCGGCTCCCCGCCGGGGCCAGGGCGGCGGCGGCCACCACGTGCCCCTCGGCCTCCACCGCGCTGAACAGCACGTCGGCGGCCTCGACCACCGACGGCAGCTCCGCCGTTCCGGCCACTCGGAATTCGAGGTCGTCCGGCAGCGAGACGGCGAGCGCCTCCGCCCGGGCCTCCGTCCGGTTCACCGCCACCACCCGGCCCGGCCGGCGGTTCTCCGGCAACGACCCCAGCGCCTGGACCACCCCGGTCCCCATCGCCCCGGCGCCGACCACCGCCACCACCGCGCCGCCGAGGCCACCGACCCGTTGGGCCTCGGCCAGTTCCACCGCGGCATGGGAGAACGACGTCGTCCCCCGGGCGATGGCCGTCTCCGACCGCACCCGCTTCCCCGCCTGGACGGCGTGCCGGAACAGCTCCGACAGCACCGGCCCGCTCACCCGCTCGTCCTGCGCCCGCTCCCACGCCCGCCGGACCTGGCCGAGCACCTCCCCCTCGCCCAGCACCGCCGACTCCAGGCCCGACGCCACGGCGAACAGGTGCGTCGCCACGTCGTCGTCGAACCGGATCGTCGCCTTCTCCTCCAGGTCCGTCGCCGCCAGCCCGGCCTTGTCGGCCAGCACCTCCTGGATCTCGTGGACGGCGTCGTGGAACCGGTCCACCACCGCGTACACCTCGGTGCGCAGGCACGTCGACAGCACCACCGATTCCTGCAGGTTCGCCCGGTCCCGCAGCGCCCCGAGCATCTTGCCGAGGTCGGCGTCGCCGACGGCGACCCGCTCCAGCAGGTCCAGCGGGACCTGGTCGTGCTCGATGCCTACCACCACCACCGACAACTGCTCGGGTGCCTCCTCGGTCGGGCCGGCTCCGGCCCCGTTCTTCGGGCCGGGTGCGCTTCGCTCGGCGCACGGGTCACGGCCCCGTCTGGCTCACCCAAACGGTAGTCGTTCGCCCCGCGAACCCCACCATCGGGAGCCGCCGACCCCACGATCGGCGGTCCGATGTCGTCGGCGCATCGGCGTGGCTGCGGCCCGGCGGGGCACCGGCTCAATCGGCGTCGGGGGGCGGGCTGAGCCCCACCGACCGCAGCACCGCCCCTCCGGCGCCGTCGTCGCCGTCCTCCCCCTCCTCGTCGGCCCGGCGGGACTCGTAGAAGCTGAGCACCTGCAACTCGATGGACAGGTCCACGTACCGCAGCAGGACGTCCGTCGGGACCGTCAGCACCCGGGGGGCGAAGTTCAAGATGGACCCCACCCCGGCCGCCACCAGCGCGTCGGCCACCCCCTGGGCGGCGTCCGCCGGCGTGGCGATCACCCCGATGGCCAGGCGCTCGGCCCCCTCGGCCAGTTGGGCCCGGTCGGCGAGCTGATCGACGTGGCGGACCACCACCGGGCCCACCTGCTCCCCCACCACCTCGGCGTCGACGTCGTAGAGCGCCGCCACCCGGAACCCCCGGGACGAGAACCCTTCGGAGTTCACCAGTGCCCGCCCCAGGTTGCCGATGCCGACGATGGCCACCGGCCAGTCCCGGTCGACCCCGAGGGCCTTGTCGATCTGGCCCATCAGGAACGCCGCGTCGTAGCCGGTGCCCCGGGTCCCGAACGACCCGAGGAGGGACAGGTCCTTGCGGACCTTGGCCGCGTTCACCCGGGCCCGGGTGGCCAGCTGCTCCGACGACACCGTCCCCGACCCCGACCGGAGCAGCTCGGCCAGGATCCGCTGGTACACCGGCAGCCGCACCACCGTCGCCTCCGGTATCCGGCGGGTCCGGGGGTCCACCCCGTCAGGCGCCATACAACCTCTCAGTAACCATGCATAATCGTACCGGCGGCACAGTCGCTAGAGGGAACGGTCACCACACCAGCTCCACCAGGTCACCGGCCGCCACCTTGAACCAGGCCGACGCCGACCCTTCGCGGACGGCCAGCGCCAGCCGGCCGTTCCCGTCGCTCAGCACCCCCGGTTCGCCTGCCGCCAGGTCCGAGAAGGTGTGGACCCGGCGCACGTCCACCGGCCGCGAACCGGCGTCCACCACGCAAACAGTGACCACCGGCACCGACGCCGGCACGGCCGATCCGACGGCTCCCAGTTGGGCGTTCCCGAACCGGTCCACCCAGGTCACCTCCGCCCGGACCAGCCGGCGGCCGTCGTCCAGAGTGCCCAGCTCCACGACGGGGTCCGCCACTCTCAGCAGGTCGGCCACCGCCACCGGATCACCCAGCTCAGTGGGGTCGAACCCGGCGCAGACCAGGGCGGCAGCCGGACCGAACAGATCGCGGCCGTCGAAGGTGGCGGCCCCGATCGGAGAGAGGGCGGCCGCCTGGTCGACGGCGTCGCGGTCGAGGACGACGGCCCGGCGGATCCCACCGGCCTGGTCGGCGGCGGGGAGCAACAGGCCGTTGTCCGGGCCGACCAGCCAACGGGAGCCGCCAGGCCCGCGGGAGCCGCCGAAGCCACTGGAACCGACGAAGCCACTGGAACCGCCGAAGCCGCGGCCGGTCCGGGACGGCGCACAAGCCACCTCCACCGCCAGCCCCCGCCGCGGGCCCCCAACTCCAGGGTCCACCACGGCGAGGACCACGCCCGGGCCGAGGTAGGGAAGGGCCCGGGCCAGGGCGGCGGCGCCCCCTCGGACGTCGTAGGGAGGGATCTGATGGGTGAGGTCGACCACGGCCACCCCCGGCGCCAGCCGGTGCAAGACGGCGTGGACGACCCCGACGAACTCGTCGGCCAGCCCGTAGTCGGAGAGGAAGAAGACGGAGCCCGGGGCCGCCGGGGGCTCTGTCCTGGTCAACCTGCCTTGGTGAGCCGCTCGCCCAGGTACCGGTCGAGATCCTCCTCGCGCACCCGGAACGACCGACCGATGCGGACGGCCACCAGCTCCCCGGCGTTGATGAGCCGGTACACCGTCATGTTCGACACCCGCAGCACCGTGGCGACCTCGCCCACGGTCATGAACCGGGTGTGCCTGCTGTCTGATTGCTGGGTCATCGGCTTCTGACTCCCCCTCCGCACCGCGAACTGTACGCCCGCCAGGCGATCGAGGAAAGTGGGACCGCTCATCCCACCCCGGAAGGGCCGCCCGGTGGGCTACAGGATCTGCAGACAACGGGCGGCGCGATCCGCCACCAGATCCACCAATTTCGCCGGGAGAGAGGAACCCAGGGAAGCGACGTCGGCGGCCGCCGCGGCGTCGACAAACGCGTCGGGAGCGGTCGAGACCAGGTCCCGACACCGCTCCACCAAACCGTCGGGATCCAGGCCGAGGTCACGGGCAGCCGCCGGCCAGGTGTTGCGCTGGGGGTACACGTGGTAGTCGCCCCCGATCTTCATCGCCAACCGCAGCTTCCGCTCGTGGATGCCATAGGGCAACGCTGACGCCACGTCGTAGAGGGGAGCCAGGCGCACGTCGGGTCCGGAGAGGAGCACGGAGTAGTTCTTGGCGTGGGCGTCGGTGCCGCCGATGACCCAGTTCCAGATCAGTGCGTCGGCGAACCGGTTCACGTCCGCGTCGGCAGCCGGGGTCGACATGGCCGACCGCAACAGATCGGCAATCTGGGCCGGCCCGGGACCGCCCTCGTTCTGGTATTTCTTCCACGGCGGGATCCCCAGGGCCTGGCAGAGATCCTCCTGGTGGACACGTTCGACTCCGTTGGCGGCGACCTGCCGGTCGTACCGCTCCACGACCAGCGCCGTCTGGTCGGCGAACCGGGCGATCGATGACCGGGCCACGATGAGGCCGGCCCGGCGACCGGCATCGAGGCAGAGATGTTCGTTGAGGTCGTGGTCGTCCAGCCCGACAACCGCCGGCTTCAGGATGTGCGTCGTCGGCGTCGGGCCCGAGGGGACCCCCCAGCGATCTCCGTCGAGCAGCAGGGCGGTCTTGGCCTGGGCGCCGGCCAGACTAAACTGCCCCGTGAACGTCCGCCCCAGCCAGGCCGTGGCGTCCTGTCGCAGATCCCGCAGCCGCTGGGCCACCTCCGCCTCGGTCAGCCAGTCGACCTCACGAGGGCGATCGAGGGAGCGGTCCACCCGATCGGACGGGACGAAGCTGACCGCCCCGGCACAGTCCTCGCCGATCGGTGCGGACAGGAGCGAGAACGGTGACGACGCGGACACCTGGAACGCCCGGCTCCACCGATCGAGGACGGTGTCGTTGTCGGGCAGGAGGCCCCACAACCAGGGGGTGACGACCGCGTCGGGATGCGACCCGACAGGGGTGGGCATCGAGAAGGACAGCGGGGTGGCGTCGACGGGGTAGTCGTCGGCGTACTCGAAAGAGAGCCTCTCCCGAGAGCGCGTCTCATGGCGGACGACGTGGCCAATGACCCGGCCGCCGAGGAGGACCGCCAACGTGTCGGTCATGGGACCCGGTAACTGTTCAACAGCGCATCGAGATCGACGGTGGCCGGAGCAGGCCCCCGTCGGCTCGGTCCGCCGGCCGACACCTCGAGCTGGAGGTCCAAGACCTCCAGGAGCCGGAGCACGTGACTGAATTCCACGGTGGGCTTCCCCTTTTCAAACGTGCTCAGCCAGTCCCGAGACACCCCGGCCCGACGGGCCAGCTCACCCTGCGTCAGCCCGATCTCCAGGCGTCGCCCGCGGACGATGGCCCCCAGCTGGCGGGGCGTACGGATCCTCGACATATCGGCTCCTCTGTCTACGTACGCAGACATTGCCATTCTGTCGGCGTACGTAGACAACTGTAGTCTGTCGGCGTACGCCGACAGACCATACGCGTCGGCGTACGGCGTCGGGTCAGCGGCCGAGGTTGCGGGAACGCTCCACGGCGGCCGCCACGGCCTCCAAGAAAGCGGACCGGACCGCCCGGGACTCGAGCGCCCGGAGCCCGGCCGCGGTGGTCCCTCCCGGGGAGGTGACGGCGGCCCGCAGCTCCTCGGGGGTGTCGCCGGTCTCCACCATCAGCCGGGCGGCGCCGAGAATGGTCTCCGTGGCCAGCGTCCGGCTGAGGTCCCTCGGCAACCCGGCCAGGACCCCGGCCTCGATCAGCGACTCGGCCACCAAGAAGACATAGGCCGGTCCCGATCCGGACAATCCCGTCACCGCGTCCAGCTGCCGTTCCGGCAGCCGCACCACCGTGCCCACCGCCGCCAGCAGCTCCTCGGCCCAGGCCAGGTCGGCGGCGGTGGCGTGGCTGCCGCCGGAGATGGCGGTCACCCCGGCCCCGATCAGCGCCGGGGTGTTCGGCATGGCCCGGATGACGACCGAGCCGTCGGGCAGGCAGGCCTCCAACCGCTGCGCCACCAGGCCGGCCACCACCGACAGCACCCGACGGATGCCGGCCAGTCCCAGGGTCCGGCAGACCCCTTCGGCCACGTCGGGCTTCACCGCCAGGACGGCGCCGCCGTCTTCGGCGACCACGCCGGCCTCCGGCGCGGCCAGCACCGTCAGCCCCGGGTGGTCAGCCGCCAGCTGGTCCCGGCGCTCCGTGTCCAGTTCCACCACCGCCACTGTCGACGGCGACCAACCCCCGCGGTCGAGCAGCCCGGTCAGCAGGGCGCCGCCCATCTTTCCCCCACCGACCAGCAACAACCGTGCGGACATGGCCGGGAGGCTACTCCGGCCCCGACCGATGCGGCCCGGAGCTACCCCGGGAGCAATAGCTGCGGCCCGGAGGGTTCGGAGTCAGGAGCGATGGGGGCGCCGGCGGTAGACGCCGGGGTACCCGAGGGTCATTGCCGTCGGGAAGTGGTCGTCGACGTAGAGGATCGACGACCCGGCGATGCGGTCGAGCTCGTCGTCGTCGACGAGTCCGGCCGGCACCTTGCCGACCAGGTACACCGCGTCCTCGGTGCCCAGGCAGAACGCCATGCCGTAGAGGTCGATGTTCCGCCGCATCAGGTACTGCAGCACCTCGAGCTGGTTGGCCTCCGGCGCCGGCATGAACTGGGCCTCGTGGTGCAAGGTCCGTTGCCGAAGGGTGAGCCAGACGGTGATGAAGTCCTTCTCTTCCCCTTTGAACCGCAGGTACCACCGGTGCGTGGCCGTCCGGTCGGTGACGTCCTGCCGTTCGGCCGCCACCAGCCCGAAGGTGCCGTCGGGGGACCGCTCCCGCTCCACCCAGGCGTCGATCCGGGCCACCACCTCGGCCATCGCCCCCTTGTCGGGAAGGTCGACCAGGGGCACCTCAGTGGCTCAACATTCCACCAGGCGGCCGGCCAGCAGCCGGTCGTGCAGCGCCTGGAGGGCCGCCGCCGCCTCCCGCCAGGTGTACTGGCGGGCCCGCAGCACCGCGGCGGTGGACAACCGCTCGGCCAGCAACGGCTCCTCGACGATCCGGCGGGCGTAGCCGGCGTAGGCCGCCGGATCGGCCTCGTCCACCAGGAACCCGGTCCGGCCGTGGTCGACCAGGGTGGTCAGCCCACCCACCGCCGAAGCCACCACCGGCGTCCCGCAGGCCGCCGCTTCCAGGGCAACCAGCCCGAACGACTCCGACCGGCTCGGCACCAGGCAGACGTCGGCCGCCCGATAGTACGTCGACAGCAGCTCGTGGGGTTGGGGGTCCACCATCGTCAGCCGGTCGACCACTCCCAGGTGCTCGGCCAGCTGCAGCAGGCCCTTGTAGGCGTCGTCACCCCGCGGGCCGCTGGGCCCGCCGACGACCACCAGCCGGTACCGGTCACCCCGGCGGTACCGGTCACCCCGGCGGTTCAGGGCCGCCAGCGTCCGCACCGCTACGTCCATCCCCTTCAGCGGCTGGATCCGACCCACCGCCAGCAACAGCGGGCCGTCGTCGGGGAGCCCCACCGCCCGCCGGGCCTGCGGCCGATGGCCGGGACCGAAGTACGCATGGTCCACCCCGGGAGCCACGATGGCCACCCGAGCCGGATCGGCCGGGTACAGCTCGGCGATCTGCTCCGCCTCCACCGAGCACGACGCCAGGACGGCGTCGGAGCAGCGGATGATGCCGGCCTCGGCCTCGGCTCGACGGTGGACCAGGTCGGCCTCCACCTCTTCGGGTCCCGCCTCGGCCTTCACCCGGTCGAGGGTGTGGAACGTGCACACCAGCGGGAGGTCCAGCTCGTGCTTCAGCCGGTGGCCGGCCAGCCCGGACAACCAGTAATTGGCGTGGATCGCCTCGAACGGCCCACCACCCTCGTCGTCCGCCGGCAGGCCGCCCGCGGCGACCATCACCTCGAGGACCCGGTCGGTGAACTCGTCGACCACCGCCGGCAGCGCCTCCTTGGCCATCGGCGCCAACGGCCCCGCTGCGACGTGGTGGACCCGCAACCCCGGCTCCACCTGGACCACCGCCGGCAGGTCGGCGCTCCACGCCCGGGTGAACACGTCGCAGGACACCCCGGCCCTGGCCAGCGCCCCGGTTAGCTCCCGGACGTACACGTTCATTCCCCCACCGTCGCCGGTGCCGGGCTGCGCCAACGGAGACGTATGAAGGGAGAGCACGGCCAGCCGTCGCATCGGGGCCAGAGCCTACCGGTGCCGCTACCCGGCCCCTCCGGTCATCTGCCCGTTGTCCCCGGCCCCACCTGCGGGAACGGTCACTCCACCCGTCTCGGCGGCGCTCGGCTGGTCGACCCCTCCGGCCGCCGGGCCGGCCGCCGGGCTGGACTGCGCGCCAGACCCCGCGCCGGACCCCGGGCCGGCGGTCGCCCCGTCGCCGTTGGGGGCGCCCTCGTGCTCGCGCCGGAACGACAGGTAGATCCGCACCAGGGCCTGCTTCTGCTCCTCGTTCAGGTGCGGGTCCGCCAGGATCTGCCGGGCCAGGTCCGGCACCTCCGAGGGGGGATCCAGGATGCCGGCCTGCACGTACAGGGTCTCCGCCGAGATCCGTAACGCCTTGGCGATCTGCTGGAGGATCTCCGCCGACGGCCGCCGCAGGCCCCGCTCGATCTGGCTCAGGTACGGGTTCGAGATCCCCGCCAGCTCGGACAGGCGCCGGAGCGACAGCCGGGCCGAGCTCCGCTGCTCCCGGATGAACGCCCCCAGCTCACTCCAGCGATCGGCCGGATCTGTCCCCATTTCCGGAGCCTACGCCGATGCGAACAAACGGCCGGGTCCAGGCGGTCAGGACGCTTCGGCCAACGGGAGATGCCGTTCACAGGCCCTCGCCGTCGGCCGGACCGCCAACAGGTCGTCGGCGATGGCATCCCCGCAGACCTCGCAACTGCCGTAGGTGCCGTCCCGCAGCCGGACCAGGGCGCCGTCCACGTCGTCGAGGACCTGCTCGGCCTCCGCCAGCCGCTGCTCGTACCCCTCACTGATCGACAGCTCCGGCTCCGGCACCAGCTCAGGCGACGGCGGCTCGTCGGCGACAACCAGCTCGTCGGCGACGACCTCCACGACCTCGTCGGTCAGCCCGGCGGTGTCAGCGAGGATCTGCCGGGCCAGCTCTCCGTCGACCTCGGCCAGCTCGGCCTCGAGGTCCCCGGCCACCGGGTCTTCGACGAGGAGGTCGTCCACGACCACGTCGCCCTCTTCGACCTTTATCTCGACGTCGTCGGTGGCCGCCCCGTCGGCTTCGGCGACCACCACGTCCACGTCTCCTCCATCCTCGGTGAGCTCGTCGGTCGGCTGGGGGGACGGTTCCACCGGGGCGAGGCTATCCGCCGTCTCCACCGCCTCCGGGGGATCGGCGACGACCGGCTCGGTCGGGGGCTCGGTCGGAGTCTCGGCAGCCGCGGGGGTGGCGCCGCCGAGGTCCGCCGACCTCCATAGTCTGAGGAGGTGACGGCCGAGGGCGAAGCGGGACAGCAGCTGGACCAGCAGGTAGCGGATGACGGCCCACAGCCGGCCGCCGCCCTGGCCGACCTGGTCGGCGCCGGCTTGCCGGTCCCCTGCCTGGACGGGATCGACCGCCCCTACCGGGACCTCGACTGCGCCGCTTCCACCCCGGCGACGGCGGCGGTGGCGGCGGAGGTGGCCGAGTTCCTGCCCTGGTACTCCAGCGTGCACCGAGGGGCTGGGTACAAGTCGCGGCGGGCGACCGCCGCCTACGAGGCGACCCGGGCCCGGGTTCTCGACTTCGCCGGCCGGCCGGCGGACGACGTGGCCGTCCTCTGCCGGAACACCACCGAGGCCCTCAACCACCTCGCCTACCGGCTCCCGTTCGGGCCCGGTGACGTGGTGGTCACCACCGTGGTCGAACATCACGCCAACCTACTCCCGTGGGGTCGGGTGGCCGATCGGCGCTACGTGGAGTGCGACCGTGACGGCACCTTCGGCGTCGACGACGTCACCCGGGTCCTCGACCAGGTGGTGGCCGACGGTCGGCGCCCGGCCCTCCTCGCCGTCACCGGGGCCTCCAACGTCACCGGCTGGCTCCCTCCGGTGGACGCCATCTGCGCCGCCGCCCATCACCGCGGGGTCCCCGTCGTCCTTGACGCCGCCCAGCTCGCCCCCCACCGCCCGCTGCCACCCGGCCCCGACTTCGTGGCGTTCAGCGGCCACAAGCTCTACGCCCCCTACGGCACCGGCGCCCTGGTCGGTCCCCGCTCGGCCTTCGTCGACGGCGACCCGTTCCTGGCCGGCGGCGGCGCCGTCGACCTGGTCGACATCGACGAGGTCATCTGGACCGAGCCCCCAGAGCGCGAGGAGGCCGGTTCCCCCAACGTGATCGGCGCCGTCGCTTTCGGCGCCGCCATGACCCAGCTCACCGCCATCGGCTGGCCGGCCATCGTCGCCCACGAGACCCACCTGGCCCGGCTGTTGCGCCGCGGCCTCGCCGCCATCGACGGTGTCCGGCTCCTCGGGCCCTCCCCCGGCACCGGCGATGACACCCTGGCGGTCGCCGCCTTCACCGTCGAGGGGATCCACCACGGCCTCGTCGCCGCCCGGCTCAGCGCCGAATGGGGCATCGGGGTCCGGCACGGCTGCTTCTGTGCCCACCCCTATCTGCTGCGGCTGCTCGGCCTCGGCCCCGGCGCGGTGGCCGAGGCCCGCCGCCACGTCCTGGCCGGTGACCGCCGGCACATCCCCGGCGCCGTCCGGGCCAGCTGCGGCCTCGGCACCACCGACGCCGACGTCGCCGCGCTCCTGGCCGCGGTGGCCGACATCGCCGGCGGCTCCACTCCCCCGGTGCCCTACGCCCAGGACCCGGTGACCGGCGACTTCTTTCCCGAGTCCGACCGCGCCGGGTGGTCCGCCACCGACCGCCCCGCCGGGTCGGCCTGCGCCCGAGGCTGAACCGACAGTGCCTGTCCCGTTCTCCCGCATCGCCGCCACCCTCGCCGCCGTCACCGTGCTCGCCGGAGGGGTGGCCGGTGCCAGTTCCGGGTCCCTGGCCACCCGGTCGGCCGCCGGCCAGGAGGCCTGGGTGGCCACCGGCGCCTTCGACAGCCAACCCGGTGACGTCGTCACCCCGGTCGACCTGGCCGCCCGCCGGGTCGACCCGGCGGTCACCACCGGCAGCCAGCCGGTGGCCATGGCCGTCGCCGGTGCCCATGCACTGGTGGTGGTCAACCGGGGCGTCGACACCCTCAGCGTCGTCGACACCACCACCGGCACCGTCACCGGGACCGTGGTGGTCGGCATGCAGCCCGACGCCGTCGCCTACGTCCCCGGCGTCGCCGGTGGCCATCCCATGGCCCTCGTGGCCAACTTCGGAAGCGACACCGTCACCCCGGTCGACCTGACGACGTTGCACGCCGGAAAGCCCATCCCGGTCGGCAAACAGCCCGACGCCATCGGCGTGTGGACTCCCGGCGATGCCGGTAATGCCAGTAGTGCCGGTAATGGCAGTGGCGGCCGGGGAGTGGCGGTGGTGGCCAACTTCGGTGACGGCACCGTCACCCCCATCGACCTCGCCACCATGCAGCCGGGTCCGGCGGTCAGCGCCGGCACCGAGCCCGACGCCGTCGGCATCGTCCCTCCGATCGGCGACGCAACTACTGGCAGCGCCACGGCGCTGGTGGCCGACTTCGGCACCGACACCGTCATCCCCGTCGACGTCGCCACCATGACCGACGGCCTGGCAGTGGGCCTCGGGGGGAACCCCACCGATATGGCCGTCGCCGCCGACGGGACGGCCTGGGTGGCCGGCGGAGCCGCCCTCACCCCGTTGGCGCCCACCCCGTCGTCTCCCCCGACGTCGTCGGCACCGACGGGGTCAACGGCGGGGCCAGTGTCGTTCGCCGCCGGCACCCCGCTGTCGCTCCCCGGCGAGGCCGAAGCCGTGGTCCTCCAGGGTTCCGGTACCGCCTGGGTGGCCCTGCAGAACGGCGATCTGGTCTCGGTGGCGCTCCCGTCCGGCAAGGTCGGCCGACCGGTCCACGTCGGAGGACGCCCGTCGGCGGTGGTGATCCCCTCCTGGTCCTAACCCTCGCACCAGTGCCAACCCGGTCGCGTTCGCTACGGGGTCGTCTGGCCACAGTCAGGCCGTACGGCCGTAGCGGAGGTCAGCCAGGTCCTCCGGGGTCACGATGTCCAGCCCCCCTTGGCGAATCAACGCGGCGGCACGACGAAGAGCGGTGCGCCGGTCCGGCTCTTCGAGTGCACGGTGTCCGCCAGGGCGACCGATTGCCTCGCTCGACCGGTCACGTGAGGGTCGAGGCCGTCGGTCCATGGGCCAGTATGCGCGCCGAGCCGGGGATCACACGATCGACCACCGCCGACGATGAGCTATTGACGGTTTATGTCTTGCAATAAGATCGAGGTGGTGGCACGATGACAGAGAAGCCGTTCCGGTTCACCCGCGTGAGCCGCAAGCATCGCATCGGCCGAGCACACGCCCGGTATGTCATCGAAACCTACGAGCCTTCGGCAACGGAAACACCGGAGAGCGGCGACATGGAGCTGCTGTGGGTAGGTGAGGACGAGCGAGGCAGGGAGTTGGAGATCGTGGCGATCGACAAGGCCGACTACATCCTGGTCATCCACGTCATGCCAACGCACTACCGGAGGAACCCTCGATGAGCCAGCGCAAGCGGCGGACGATCACCATCGGTCCGGACGTCGACCTCGACAAGGAGGACGTACGGCTAGCGGATGGCCGCCGCCTGACCAACGAGCTGGCGGAGGAAATCGCTGAGCGAGCCGTCGCCCGTCATCGCGGCCGGCCGTCGGTCACCGGGGCGCAGGCCAGGACCCCGAGCCTGACCGTACGGGTGCCATCCGACACCCGAGCCGCCTTGGAATCCATCGCCAAGTCGCAGGGCCGGCGGTTGGCCGACGTCAGCCGGGATGCCCTGACCGACTATGTCGCCCGGCACGGCGATGAGATCGACAAGGCGTCGTAGCCGCCATCGAAGCTCCTCGTCGGCATTTACCGGAGGCGGCGGCCGGGCGTCAACTGGCGTAGACCGCCCGGGCCCGGAACCGGAGCGGACGCTCGTCGAGCTCCTCCAGGTAGTGCGCCACCCATCCGGCCACCCGGGCCACCGAGAACAGCGTCCGCCCGGCATCCGCCGGCATCCCCGTCGCCCAACTGATCGCCGCCAATCCCAGGTCCACGTTGGGGGCGGGCACGCCGTTGGCCGCGGCCAACCCCACCACCGTGTCCACCAGCTCCCGCTGCTCCGGCCGGGCCACCTCGGCGAACCGGGCCAGCAGCTCCGGCGCCCGCGGGTCCCCGTCCTTGAACACCGAGTGCCCGAACCCCGGGAGCACCTGCTGCCACCGCAGGGTGTCCGCCACCGCTTCCTCCGGCCCCTTGACGGCGGCATCCACCAGTAACCGGTACGCCAGTTCGCTCGCCCCGCCGTGCAGCGGCCCCGCCAGCGCCGCCAGCCCGGCGAGGACCGCGTCGTACGGGTCCGCCCGGGTCGACGCCGCCACCCGCACCGCCACCGTCGACGTCGCCAGCTCGTGGTCGGCCAGCAGCACCATCGCCGCCTCCACCGCCCCCTCCACCGCCACGTGCCCCGGCCCCGTCGCCTCCGGTCCGGTTCCGGCGTCCGTCGGCCGCAGGGCAGCGGCCAGCCGCGCCGCCACCGGCCCATCCCCCGTCGCCAACGGGGCCGGCGGCGGGACCGTCCCCGACCCGGGCGGCGGCCCTGGTGGCGGCCCGGCGACCGACGCCAGGGTGGCCACCAGCTGCCGCCCCACCCGACGCACCGCCTCGGGCCGCAGGTCCGCCCGCATCGGGTCGGCGGCACCCACCATCACCACCGCCCACCGCAACCGGTCGGCCGGCCGCAGCCCCTCCGGCACCGACAGGGGAACCGCCGTCCATCCTCCCGGCCTGGCCGAGTCCAGGGCCGGGTCCGGGGCCGCCGAAGGGTGCCCCCCGCCGCCGACGGTCGGGGGCACCGCCCGGGCCGCCTCCGGCGGGTCGGCACCCCACAGCAGCTCGGCCACCTCTTCGTAGGTCGCCGTCCGGCTGAGGTCCACCGCCGGCCGTCCCCGGTAGGCGGGACCGTCGTCGCGGAGCTGGGTCACCGCCGTCGTCACCGTGGCCAGCCGGGTCTCCACCTTCCGGCCACCCCGGGAACGCCGGGCCAGCGCCTCCACCTCGTCGGCGTCGAACAGGCTCCGCCGGCTGTCCGCCGCCGGGTACGACCCGAGGAGGCCCCGGCTGACGTAGGCGTAGAGCGTCGCCCGCTTCACCCCCAGCCGCCGGGCCGCCTCCGCCGCCTCCATCGTCCGGGCCATCCCGCCACGCTACCGCCGATCCGGCCGGTGAGGTTGACTTGATCAATATTTACAAACCGGCCCCGGCAGCCCAGGATGGAAGGAGCGAACGACGACACGGGCCGCGGGAGGCCGCGACCGGACCCGGCCGGACCAGACAGGGCCAGATCAGACCAGCTCAGACCAGCTCAGACCAGACAGGAGGGCTCCCATGGACACCCCCGTACGAGGCCTCGAGGGCGTGGTGGTCGCCGACACCGCCGTCGGCGACGTCCGCGGCCAGGAGGGCTTCTACCACTACCGCCAGTACTCCGCCGTCGACCTGGCGGCCAGCCGGTCGTTCGAGGACGTCTGGTACCTCCTCCACCGCGGCCACCTCCCCGACGCAGGCGACGCCGCCGCCTTCACCGCCGAGGCCGCCGCCCTGCGGTCCCTCCCCGACGGCGTCGCCCGGCTGCTCCCCGCCATCGCCCACCAGGGGGCCCCGCTCGACGTCCTCCGCACCGCCGTCTCCCTGCTCGGCGCCGAGCTCGGGTGGGAGCCCACCCACGACATCGACGCCACCACCCTGGCGGTCCAGGCCACCAGGCTCGGTGCCGCCGTCCCCACCGTCCTGGCCGCCGCCCACCGCCTCCGCCAGGGCCTACCGCCGGTGCCGCCCCGCCCGGAGTTGCCCCACGCCGCCAACTACCTCTGGATGCTCAGCGGCGTCGACCCCTCCCCGGCGGCCGCCCGGGCGGTCGAGCAGTACCTCATCCTCACCGTCGACCACGGGTTCAACGCCTCGACGTTCGCCGCCCGGGTCATCACGTCCACCGGCGCCGACCTGGCCTCTGCCGTCTGTGGGGCCATCGGCGCCCTGTCCGGCCCCTTGCACGGTGGCGCCCCCAGCCGGGCCCTCGACATGCTCGACGCCATCGGCCGCCCCGACCAAGCCGAGCCGTGGCTCCGCGACGCCGTCGCCCGCGGCGACCGCCTGATGGGGTTCGGCCACCGCGTCTACAAGACCGACGACCCCCGGGCGGTGTTCCTCCGCCACGTCGCCACCTCGGTCGGTGGGCCCTTGGTCGACTTCGCCGAGGACGTCGAGCGAACCGCCGTCGCCGTCCTCGCCGATCTCAAGCCGGGCCGGCAGCTCTACACCAACGTCGAGTTCTACGCCGGCGTCGTCCTCGACGCCTACGGCGTCCCCCGCGACATGTTCACCCCGACGTTCGCCTGCAGCCGGACCATCGGATGGACCGCCCACATCCTCGAGCAGGCCGCCGACAACCGGCTCATCCGGCCGGCCGCCCGTTACGTCGGCCCGGCCGCCCCGGCCCCGCTCCCCGATCCGGCCTCGGCGTCGGCCGCCTGATCGCCCTGGGCGTCGGCCGGCGGAGCGTCCAGCAGGTCGGTGAGGTGTTGTCGCACCCTGGACAGCTCGGCCAGCGCCTTCGACCGCTTGGCGTCGAGCTCGTCGATCTGCCGGTGGATGTCCTGTTCCTGCCGCCGGGCCTGGTCGATCAGCTGGTCGGCCTCCGCCCGGGCCCGGGCGAGCACCGCTTCACGTTCGGTGGCGAACGCCCCGCGGGCCGCCCTGGCCTCCGAGTCGGCTTCGGCCCGCAGCTGGTCGGCGGCTTCCACGGCGGCCTCCAGCAGCACCCCGATCCGCTCGCCGAAGGCCGTCATCGACCGCGGCACCGGCGCCTCCGACCGTTCCTCCAGCTGCCGGACCCGGCGGCGCAGCACCGCCAGCTCCCGGTTGGCCGACCCGGTGGCCTCCTCGGCCGACGCCGTCCGGTTCTCCGCCTCGGCCAACCACTGGTGGAGGTGCGCCAGGTAGTCGTCCACCTGCCCCCGGTCGTAGCCGCGGACCGCCACGGCGAACTCCGGGTCGGCCATCTGGCTCGTCTGGCCGCCCTGGCCGCCCTGCCGGGGCGGGAGCCCGTCGCTCGGCGGGTCGGTGCCGGCTCCACGGTCGGGGCCGCCGGCATGCCGCGGCCGCCGTTGCTGGTTCTCGAAGTCGGTCAGAGCCATGTCGCCTCCTCGGTCAGCGGCGCCGGTGGTCGGGAACGGGACGGGTCGACCCTCTGGTCGTGGAACAGCTGCCGGAGCCGGGCCAGCGCCCGGGACTGGGCCATCCGGATGGCGCCGGGACGACGGCCGAGCACCCTGGCGACCTGGTCGGCCGGCAACCCGGCCACCACCCGGAGCTCCAGGATCTCCTGTTCGTCGTCGTTCAACCCCGCATACGCCGCCCTCAACCGCACGGCATCCTCGGTCTGCAGCAGCGCGTCGTGTGGCTGGGCGTGGTCCAGCGGCTCCGCCCCACCGTCCGGCAGGTCGGTCCCTCGGGCAGGCGCCTCGCGTCGGTGGGCCCGCTGGGTGTCCACCACCACATGTCGAAGGATGCCATACAACCAGGCCTCAAAGCCGGCACCCTCCCCCGACCAGCGCTCGATGGACGCCACCGCCCGGGTCATCGTCTCCGCCACGGCGTCCTGGGCGTGCTCCGCCGTCGGCAGTCGCCGACGGGCATACGTCAGCAGCTTCGGGTACGCCGCCATGTAGAGGCACTCCCACGCCTCCTCGCTGCCGGTGCGGGCCCTCGCCACCACCATGTCCTGGGCGGCGCGAGCGTCCTGGGCGGCGCGAGCGTCCTCAACCGAAGCGTCGTGGGCGGGTGCGTCGTGGACCGAAGCAACGTGGACGGGGGTCGCCGAGGTGGTGCGGTCGTCGGTGGCGTCGTGGGCGGCGACCGGCACCCGCCTCCTATGCCCCGCGCCGCGCCGGACCAAGCAAACCGCAGCGTGCGGGGCCGTCGGGGTCGGGTACCGCCGAACCGCCGAGGTCGGGTGCCCGCGGGTCGGGCGCCGGCGGGGTCGGGCGCCGTCGGATCTGGGTCGGTCGACGGTGGCCCGAGGGACGACGCCGAATTCCTGGCGGACGTCCTCGAGGTCGCGGTAGGCGTAGGCGAAGTGGTCGATCCCGGCCATCACGTCGACGGTGGTGGCCCGGCCACCTTCTATGGTCAGTTATCGGATCTGATATCCTCCGTCTGTGTCCAGCGACGACGACCGCCCACCTCCTGGGCTCGAGCGGCCGGATCTCCTACGGGTATTGGAGTCGGCGGCCAAGCTCCAAGATGTCGTCCCCGATGCCGTCCTGGTCGGCGGCTCGGCTGCCGCGCTGTGGGCGAACCATCGGTCGTCCTATGACCACGACCACGTCCTCGCCGATTTGGGGGAACGGTTCGACGCCGTGCTCGACGCCGTGGAGGAAACCGACGGATGGGTGACCAACCGGGCCCAGCCGGGGAAGATCATCCTCGGCGACCTGGGAGGTATCGAATCCGGACGCCCGCTGGACCGACTGGAAGTACGTCACCGACGCCTGTCGGGGCTTGGCCGTTGAGATGACGCAGTGAGCACCGGGCTCGCCTTTCGCAACATCGACGCATCTCCCGACGACCCCGTCGAGACATGGCCCTTCGAAGGGATCGTCGCCGCGGTCGAGCGGGGGTTTCTCCCTGACTGGCGCCGCCTGGCACGAGCCATCCACGCCGACCCTTGGGGACCAGTTGCCCAGGCGGTAGACGACGCCGTAGAACTGTCCCACCCGTACGGCACCACGGATCTGATGCGAGGAGTGATCACGCGAGCCCGCTCTGAAGCGGCCCAGGCCGAACGGCGGGAGGTGGCGGCCGATATCAGTACGTTGCTGGCGACCTCCGGCCTGAGCCGGCAGGCGTTCGCGGGCCGCATCGGCACCTCCACCTCCCGCCTCTCGACCTATCTGTCCGGAAAGGTCACCCCCTCGGCAGCCCTCATGATCCGGATGCGTCGCGTGGCGGGAGGGGCGGCCGGCCGGTAGCGCACAGCGTGCCGGCTGGGAGCCCGACCGTTCATGGTGTGCCATTCCTGAGACCCACGGTCGGGCAGTTCCTCGACGACTGGTTGCCGGTGCATCGAACCCAGGTCAGGCCGTCGACGGCGGACCGAGACGAGCGGACCCGGCGGCTGTACTTCCTGCCGATCGAGCACATTCGGATCGACGACATCACCCACGTCGTGGTCGATCGTTGGCTGGCCGACGTCCGTGGGCGGGGAAAGTCACCCCGGACGACCCAGATGTGCAAGGCCCTGCTGGCCACGGCCATGCAGGAGGCCGTCCGGCAGGGCCTGGTCGGCCGCAATCCGACGAAGCTGGCCCTTCGGATACGGGTACCGCCCCCCGATCCGAGGTACCTGACCCTGCCAGAGGCCCAGCGGCTCCTGATGGTCGCCCGTACCCATCCGGCCGGGTTGGGGGTGGCCTTGGCGGTGCACCTCGGCCTTCGCCGTGGTGAGATCCTCGGCCTCTCCCGTCGGGACCTGGACGTCCAACGAGGGACGGTCTACGTCCACCAGAATCTGGTTCGAGTCCGGCAGGGAGAGGGATGGGCACTGGTCCTCGGGCCGACCAAGACGGTCCGCTCCCGGCGGCGTCTCCCCATCCCGGCCGGGCTGGCGTCATGGATACAACAGGCCGCTGAGCAACCGGCCCGCGGCGGCGACCGCGGCCGGCCGGTGGGTCCGCACGACCCGGTCGTGGCGACGGCGACGGGCGGGCGGATGGACCCGGACAACTTTTC
>Ga0134126_10000307_pt1 | contig 63858 bp, 69 predicted proteins | sample KB31752_FD_96881 | JGI IMG/M metagenome (GOLD analysis project Ga0134126, IMG submission 96881) | Terrestrial soil microbial communities with excess Nitrogen fertilizer from Kellogg Biological Station, Michigan, USA - KB3-175-2 | ecosystem: Environmental > Terrestrial > Soil > Unclassified ...
CACCAGCCCCAGCATCGACACGATGCTGATGAAGGAAATGAAGTGGTTGCGCCGCTTGGCGCGGATGTAGCGGGTGCCGATGTAGAGTTCGAGGGGACGGAACATGCGAGGCAACCGGACCTGAGTGGTAACCAGACTCCGTTCGCGCTGAGCGTAATGAGCATCGCGAACGAAGTCGAAGCACCGCCGTCCTTCCGCTTTGGTCCCATCTTTGTCCAAGATGGGACCTGCGCCAAGGACGAACGGGATGTGACGCGCAAGCGTGATGGAACCATCATGCGCGGGCAAGCGGTTCAGACCATCAATGGCTGTCGGCGTTCCCTGACGCGGCGGTGCCGGCGCCTTCCGCACCCAGCCGCATCCGCAACCTGCGCCGGGTATCCACATCGAGGTTGTCGGGCAGCAGCCACAGGTGCACGCGTCCACGCGGCGGCCAGCGCAGCGTCAGCACGATCAGCGGCCCGAGCACGCGCGCGTTGCCGATGGCGCCCTGCACTGTCCGGCTTGCCTCGACGATGCCATCGCGCAACGTGATGTCGGCGGTTCCGTCTTCGCGCCAGACCACGGCCTTGACCCGCGGTCGCAACATGCCCGCGATGATGGTCGCGAGATAAACCACGGTCGCGAGGTGCAGGCCGTGATGCAGCCAGGCGGGCCCGCGCATGAGCTGCACGGCCACCAGCGCGAGCAGGCCGACCACGAGCGTCGCGGCCACCAGCAACCACGACACGCGGCAGTTGAACCCGATCGCCGGCGCCTGCTTCACGGCGCCAGTCCGGCGCGACGGCGGATGTCAGTGACGATCGCGCGCCATTCCGCGCGCGGCGGTTCGGCGTGTCCCATCAACCAGTCCCAGAGTTCCGGATCCTGCCGATCGAGCAGCGCATCGAACATGGCGAACTGCGCTTCGTCCATGGATGCAGCGTGCGCTTCCAGCCAGCCGCCCAACAGCGCGTCCAGCTCGCGCGTCCCGCGCCGGCAACGCCACTGCATGCGCTTCAGGCGCGCGTCGGTCACCGGCACGAATCCTGCTCCCCGTGGAATCCGCGCCGTCAAACGGTGCGGTTGACCAGCATCAACTTGATCCCGGCGATCGCCTTGGCCGGATTCAAACCCTTCGGACAGGTGTTGGTGCAATTCATGATGGTGTGGCAGCGGTACAGCTTGAACGGATCATCCAGGTTGTCCAGGCGTTCGCCGGTGGCTTCGTCGCGCGAATCGATGATCCAGCGATACGCCTGCAGCAACGCCGCCGGACCGAGGAAGCGCTCGGGGTTCCACCAGTAACTCGGACACGAGGTGGAACAGCACGCGCACAGGATGCACTCGTACAGGCCGTCGAGTTTCTTGCGGTCTTCCGGCGATTGCAGGCGTTCGCGCGAACCTGGCGCGCTGGCGGTTTGCAGCCACGGCTCGATCGACGCGTACTGCGCATAGAAGTGCGTCGTGTCCGGCACCAGGTCCTTCACCACCGGCATGTGCGGCAACGGATAGATGCTGACCGCGCCCTCCGGCAACTCGTCCAGCCCCTTGGTGCAGGCCAGCGTGTTCTCGCCGTCGATGTTCATCGCGCAGGAACCGCACACGCCTTCGCGGCAGGAGCGGCGCAGCGTGAGCGTGGGATCGATCTCGTTCTTGATCTTCAGCAGGACGTCCAGGACCATCGCCATGCCGGTGACATCCACCTCGTAGGTGTCCACGCGCGGGTTGCCGCCGACGTCCGGGTCCCAGCGATACACCTTGAAGGTGCGCACCTTCTTGGCGCCGGGCTTCGCGGCGAAATGCCTGCCCTTCTGCACCTTCGACATCTGCGGCAATGTGAATTCGGCCATCTTGGGTTCCGTGTTCGTTGAAACTTTTTTTGAGTGAGGAAAGTCGCTCGCTACGCTCGTTGCAAGTCGCGCCTGCGGCGCTGCAAATGGCCAAGAGGAACCGCCGTCCCGTGGCTCTTCCCTTTACGCTTTACAGGGCGCGCAGCACCCGACTTGCCCTTCACTGCTCTCAATACACCCGCTTCTTCGGCGGCACGCTCGCCACTTCGTCGTCCATCGTGTTCGAATGCACCGGCCGGTAATCGAACGCGCAGCGGCCGTTGTCGTCGATGGCTACCATCGTGTGCTTCATCCACTCGGCATCGTTGCGTTCGGGATAGTCCTCGCGCGCGTGCGCGCCGCGGCTTTCCGTGCGCTGCTCGGCCGAATGCATCGTGGCCACGGCCTGGCCGAGCAGGTTGGACAACTCGAACGTTTCGACGAGATCGGAATTCCAGATCAGCGAACGATCCGTGACCCGGATGTCGGCAAAGCCCGCGTACACCTCGTCGATTTTCGCGCAGCCCTGCTGCAGCGTTTCTGCGGTACGGAACACCGCCGCGTCGGCCTGCATGGTCTTCTGCATCTTCAGGCGCAGCTCGGCGGTCGGCGTGCCGCCGTTGGCGTGGCGCAGCTTGTCGAGCCGCGTCAATGCGGGTTCCAGCGCGTCGGAAGGCAGGTCGCGGTGCGGTGTATCGGGTGTGACCACTTCGGCGCAGCGGTTGGCGACCGCGCGGCCGAACACCACCAGGTCCAGCAGCGAGTTCGAACCCAGGCGGTTGGCGCCGTGCACCGACACGCACGCGGCTTCGCCGATCGCGAACAGTCCTGGCACAACCACGTCGGGATCGTCGCCGACCTTCTGCACCACTTCGCCGTGGTAATTGGTCGGGATGCCGCCCATGTTGTAGTGCACGGTCGGCAGCACCGGAATTGGCTCCTTCGTCACGTCGACGCCCGCGAAGATGCGCGCGGTTTCGGAAATGCCGGGCAAACGTTCCTTCAGCACGTCGGCGCCGAGGTGCGCGAGGTTCAAATGCACGTGGTCGGCGTTGTCGCCGACGCCGCGGCCTTCGCGGATTTCCATGGTGATCGCGCGGCTCACGACATCGCGCGAGGCGAGGTCCTTCGCGTTCGGCGCGTAGCGCTCCATGAAGCGCTCGCCCTTCGAATTGGTGAGATAGCCGCCCTCGCCGCGCGAACCCTCGGTGATCAGGCAACCCGAACCATAGATGCCGGTCGGATGGAACTGCACGAATTCCATGTCCTGCAGCGCGAGGCCCGCGCGCAACGCCATGCCGCCACCATCCCCGGTGCAGGTATGCGCGGATGTCGCGCTGAAATACGCGCGGCCGTAACCGCCCGTCGCAAGTACGATAGCGTGGCCCTGGAACAGGTGCAGTGTGCCTTCGTTCAAGTCGATCGCGAGCACGCCGGTGATGCGCCCGCTGCGCGGGTCCTTCACCAAGTCCGTCGCGAAATATTCGACGAAGAACTTCGCGTCGTGTTTCAGCGCCTGCGTGTACAGCGTGTGCAGGATCGCATGGCCAGTGCGGTCGGCCGCGGCGCAGGTGCGCTGCGCGACGCCTTCGCCGTAACGCGTGGTCATGCCGCCGAACGGACGCTGGTAGATCTTGCCTTCGGGCGTGCGCGAAAACGGCACGCCGAAGTGTTCGAGTTCGATGATCGCCGGAATCGCTTCGCGGCACATGTATTCGATCGCGTCCTGGTCGCCCAGCCAGTCGCCGCCCTTCACGGTGTCGTAGAAGTGGTAGCGCCAGTCGTCCTCGCCCATGTTGCCGAGCGCCGCGGCCACGCCGCCCTGTGCCGCGACCGTGTGCGAGCGGGTCGGGAACACCTTGGTCACGCAGGCTGCGGAAAGGCCTTTCGCGGCAAGTCCCATCGTCGCGCGCAAGCCTGCGCCGCCGGCACCGACCACCACTACGTCGTATTGATGCGTTTCGACCTTGTAACTTTCAGAAGGCATGTCCGTCCCTTTTCCGGGATCCAATCAGTAGTAACCGGTGCCGGTGAGCCACACTGACAGCACGGCCATCACGCTGGCCAGCGCCGCCAGCACGGCGCCGAAGCGCAGCGCGATCTGCAAGGTCACTTCCAGCCAGCGCGTGTGCACGTAATCCTCGATGATCACCTGCAGCCCGAGCGCGCCGTGCCAGAACAGGCACACGCTCAACACGATCAGGAAGATCGCGTGCACCGGCTGCGCGATCGACGCCAGCACTTCCGGATAGGTGGCATGCAGCAAGCCGCCCACGAGGAACAGGAACCAGATCGACAGCGGGATCAGCGCGATCGCGGTGACGCGCTCGAGCCACCAATGATGGACGCCGGTGCCGGATGCACCATTGCCACGCGCCACCTTGAGCGGCGTGCGCAGGCCGTCCTGCCCGGGATAAGTGCTCATGCCGCACCTCCGCCCATGCGCACGATCAACAAGATCCAGACCAGCACGGTCAGCACCACGCTGAGCGCGAGGATGCCCCAACCTACTTTCCAGTAAACCGGCGCGAACTCGCGATCGCGGTTCGCGGGGCCATAGCCCTGCCCGACGTCGTGCAGCAAGTGGTAGATGCCGTGGCAGAGATGGAAAAGCAGCGACCACGTCCAGAGGAACAGCAGGATCATTCCGATCAGGCTGCCGCAAAACCACGCGAACGCGTTCCATGCCGCACCGCTGGAAGCCGCCGCGATCAGTCCCCACGCCACCAGCAATGCACCGAGGCAGAGGAACAGCCCGGTCAACCGGTGCAGCGTCGACTGCAGCATGTTGATACGCCAGCGATAGATGCCGAGATGCGGGGAAGTCGGGCGGATATTGGGCATGGACGGATTCCTAGTCACGGCTTGCGAATGCTGCCCCCACGCCGGCACGACGGCCGACGATCACCCACCATTCTCGCACGAACGCGTGCTCGCTGCGAAGCCGCGCGCTTCGCAGCGAGCACGCGGCGATCAAAAATCTATGCAGCGGCCGTTCTTTTCCCAATCGCCGTAGCGCGTCGGGTCGAGCGCGTCGCCTTCGGGCGTGGGACGTTCGCGCGGTGCGGTGCCGGGCGGCGCGGCAGGCGCGACGCCGGGATCAGATTGCGTGTGCGGGTATTCGTGGTGCTCGTCTGCCATCACTGCGGTTCGTCGAACGAGTTGTATACATTGTCGCACCGCCATCGATGCATGTGCGCCACTGCTATCTTGTGCATCACGCATCTTCTTGCCGCATCATGTCGCCCGTCGTTCTGCCCGAACTCCACTGCATCGCCATCGAAGGCCCCGACGCGCGTCGCTTCGCGCAGGCGCAGTTTTCCGGCAATGTGGAATCCCTTGCACCAGGACAATGGCAGTGGAATGCGTGGCTCGATGCGCGCGGGCGCGTGCAGGCATTGATGCACCTCGCCCGCATGGGCGACGATCGATTCCTGGCGATCCTGCGCGGCGGCGATGCCGAAGAATTGCGCGCCGGTCTCAATCGCTATTTGCTGCGCTCGAAAGCCACCGTGACAACGCGCGTGTTCTCCGCCATTGCCGGCGATGCAGTGCCGGCGGGGCAAGTCAACGCGGACGCGCAGGGCGCGATCGTGTTCGGTTACGGCGATCGCAGCCTCAGGCTGGTATCACCCGGCGCCGTTGCCGATCCGCAGGCCGCGAACGCGTGGCGGCTGGCGGACATCCGCGCGGGCTGGCCCAGCTTGCCGGCAGGCGACGCACTTTTCCTGCCGCCGGCCCTGGGGCTGGAAAGACTGGGCGCGGTGTCGCTCGACAAAGGCTGCTATCCCGGACAGGAGATCGTGGCCCGACTGCACTACCGCGGTGGCCACAAGTTCGGCCTCGGCCACGTGCGTGGGCAGTTCTGGCTGGAGCGCAGAAGCTCCCTCGACGCCGATGGCCCCGATCCTGTCCGGGTGCTGGATTGCGCGAAGGCGAACGATTCAGTCGAAGCCTTGGCAGTCATTCCCAAGTCGGATTCAAGCACCATCAGCATCTTGGGTCACCCATTCGATGTCATATCGAGATATGACGCGTAACGTGATCTAAACGCCCGCAAAGCCCTTACGGCTTTTTTACATTCTGGCACTTGCGCGGTCGCGAGGCCGCCCCTACCCTTCGCGCAGCTTCGCAAGCCGGGTTTGACGCGTGACCCGGTCTGGATGCGGTCCGGAAGATCTGCATCACGTCCAGACGGCGACGTTCGCCGATTGCACAAACGTATTGGCGCAATGCGGAACCTGCCAGCCCCGGCCCCTTTGCCGGCGATCGCTTCCAGGCCCGGGCCAGTTATCCATCCACTTGCGGCAACGCCTGCGGGCGCGCCGTGATCCAAGCCAGGTGCCGGCCTGATCCGGCATGTGGTGCCCTCATAGGAGAACGACCCGATGACCTTGGGCCTGTTGCTCGGAATGATCGCGCTGCTTCCACGGCCGGTTGCCGACCAAACCTGTCTGGCAGCTACCGTGTACATGGAGGCGCGCAGCCAGCCGACCCGCGGCCAACTGGCCGTCGCGGAGGTTGCGCTCGACCGGCTCGACATGGGTCGCTATGGCAATACCATCTGCGACGTCGTGATGTCGCCCCACCAGTTCGCGCTGACCACCACGCCAAAAGACTTCACGTTCGACAACACTGCGGCATGGAACAAGGCGTGGCAGGTCGCGGGTCAGGCGATCGCGATCTGGTCCGAACCCGTCTCGGATCGCAAGCTGGTGGTGCCGCACGCCAATCATTTCATCCGCCTCGGTTCCACCGCGACCTGGGCGAAAAACCCGGTGGCGAAGATTGGCGACCACGAGTTCTACGTGGTCGACTGACGCAGCGGGATCAGCAAAGAAAAGGCCCTCGCTGAGAGGGCCTTTTCGCTTCATCGGTCAGCGGATCAGTACCGATAGACCTGATCGCCGTGGATCATCACGTAATCGCCCACCTGCACCTGCGGCGGATTGCGCTGCGTGACGGTTGCGTATTGGCCGTCCTGAAGCTGCACGACGACCTGCCAGCCGTAGTCGCCGTTTCCGGAACGGGAACCGATCGCGTGGCCGGCGAAGCCGCCACCTACCGCGCCGGCGACCGTCGCCGCGGTCCTGCCGTTGCCCTTGCCGACCTGGTGGCCGAGCAGACCACCGACGACCGCGCCGATTACCGTGCCCACCGCAGCGCCATTGCTGTTGCCCAACTGCACCTGGCGGATGTCACGCACGTAACCGCAACCTTGGTAACACTGGTGGCCGCCACCGTAATAGCCGCCCGGCGGCGGTGGTTGGCCATAAGCCGGACGCGTGTTGTAGGTGGGCTCGCAGCCCGCGAGCATGGCTGCCGCGGCAACCGCGCACGCCAGCAGGGATGCACGCCGCAAAGCGTGGGGGATTTTCACGAACGATGGTTTCGACATGTCTTTGCTCCTTCGTGCGTGGCCGTCATGACGCTCACCGGTAGTAGCTGCCACCTTGCTTGTCGCTGGCAACGACTACGCCATTGCGCACGGGTAGTCCCGTGCCGACGCCCGGGTTGTGGTCCATGCGGACATGCCCGGCTTCGCCGTTCAATGTGTAGGTGACGTCATAGCCGACCGTCCTGGTGGATGTGGTCTTGTCCGTGACCGTGCGGCAGACGTTGCGGGTTTCCGTCCGGGTCGCATTGTTTTGCTGATGGTTCTTCTGGATCTCGTGGCCGGCGAACGCGCCCGCCGCCGCGCCGCCCACCGTCGCGAGCGTCTTGCCCTTGCCGCCGCCGATTTGATGGCCCGCCAAGGCACCGACCAGCCCGCCGACCACGGCGCCGCCGACCTGGTGCCTGTCCTTGTAGGTTTCCGGAACGGCAACCTGCTCGTCGCGGCACACCTGCCGCGGCTTGCTGGTCGTGGCGGATTCGGTGATCGGTTGCACCGCCACCACCTGCGCGAATTGCGGGGCCGCCGGCGCGGCTAGCGGGGCCTGTGCCGCCGTCACGTTGGGGTCCTGCCCAGGCGGCAGCGCGGCCGTCGCTGCGGAAGTGGCCGTGGTCATGTTGGCCGGGGTAACCTGGGCCTGCTGATTGCCTGCGTTTCCACAGCCCGCCAGCGCGGCCATGGCAACGACACCGAACGAAGCGGTTATTGCGCGTGTCAATCTCGACTCATGCCTCATCGTGCTCTCCCGGCCTCACGGCCCCTGATGACATTTCGATTCAAACAACCCGACAATGAACCGTTCATCAACGCAGCCGATCGGTTCATGTTTGGCTCCAGCGTACCGCAATGACGGAAGTTTGCCCACACGCTGCTCTCTTCGACAGCCACGTGCATCTGGACGCGCCGGAATTCGATGGCGATCGCGCGCGGGTGCTGCGCGACGCGCGCGCGGCGGGCGTTGCGGAAATGCTGATCCCCGCCGTGACTGCGGCGAGTTGGCCGAAGCTGCGGGCGCTTTGCGCATCCGGGCCGGGGTTGCATCCCGCGTACGGCCTGCATCCGTGTTACCTGGAGCAGCATTCCGATCAGGATCTCGCCGCGCTCGAAGTATGCCTGCACACACATCCGGCCGTGGCTGTCGGGGAATGCGGCCTCGATGGCATGCAGCCCGGCCGCGAACGCCAGTTGCACTTCCTGCGCGGCCAATTCGAAATCGCACATCGATTCGACCTGCCGCTGGTGCTGCACGCGCGCCGCGCATTTGAAGCCGTGATCCTGGAACTGCGCAGGTTCGGCAAGCCGCTGCACGGCGTGGTGCACAGTTTTTCCGGCAGCGCGGAGCAAGCAGAGCAGTTGTGGAAGCTCGGCTTTCATGTCGGCATCGGCGGACCGGTGACCCACGCGCGCGCGCGGCGGCTGCACGCGACTGTCGCGGTGTTGCCGGCCGAAAGCTTGCTGCTGGAAACCGATGCGCCCGATCAACCAGGCGCTCGCCACCTGGGCCAGCGCAACGAACCGGCGTTCCTGCGCGAAGTGCTGGATTGCGTGGCTGCATTGCGCGGCGATGATCCCGATGAACTCGCGCGCCAGACGACCGCCAACGCACGCCGCCTGTTTCGCTGCGCGTGAACGTCAGGGTTTCGGCTTCAGCAGGATTTCCAGGGCACGCCCGGCCGCCGCAAACGCGAACGCGCCCGTGACGTGCGTGGCCGCGCCGAGTCCGCCGCCACAATCCAGCTTCAGCGAATCGACGCCTTCCGGACGCGTGCCGCACACGCTGCCGTCGGCCTGCGGATAGCGCACGTTTTCCAGCGAATACACCGCCGGCACGCCGAAGTAGCGATCGCGATTCGATGGAAAATGGAACTCGTGGCGCAGCTTGCGCCGCATCAGGCCGAGCAGCGCGTCGTGTTCGGTGCGCGAGAGATCGCGCACGCGGATCAATGTGGGATCGGTGCGTCCACCGGCCGAACCACACACGATCAGCGGAAGCTTGCGGCGCCGGCACCATGCCGTCATTTCCACTTTTACGCGGAACGCGTCGCAGGCATCCAGCACCAGGTCGAAACCGCGATCCAGCAAGTCGCCGAGCGTCGCAGGCGTCACGAAGCGTTCGACCGGTTCGACTTCGAGCGCCGGATTGATGCGCCGCAACCGTTCGGCCATTACCGCCACCTTGGCTTTGCCGAGCGTATCGGTGAGCGTATGCAGTTGGCGATTGGCGTTGGAGATGCACACCTCGTCGGCATCGATCAGCGTCAGCTTGCCGACGCCGCTTCGCGCCAATGCCTCCGCAGCCCACGAACCCACGCCACCCACGCCGACGATCGCGACGCGCGCAGCGGCAAGGCGCGCCACGCTGCCGGCGCCGTACAACCGTTCGATGCCGGCAAAACGGGAATCTGTCATTCGCCCATGATAATTACGATCAGGGCCGGCCGGTCAGATGCGCACCCGCCCGCGCAGGACATCCGCGAACATCGCCCAGTCGCCCATTAGGCTGTAAACCGGATGCCGAAACGTCGCCGGCCTGTTCTTCTCGAACGCGAAATGTCCGATCCATGCGCAGCCATAACCGCAGACGGGCGCGCCGATCAGCCACCAAGAATTGCGCGTCGCGATCGCGATGATTATCGACGCGATGACCAGCCACGAGCCGAGAAAATGCAGGCGCCGACAGCGGCGGTCGGTATGCTCGCCGAGATAGAACGGATAGAACTCGCGAAAGCTCGCGTACATGCCTCGTTGCATCCCAAGCACTCGCTTGTCTTGTTCGACTTCACACGAAGCGGCTGTTGTGGAGAGTCAGGCCACGGAGCTCTTGGCCATGGATGGCGGCTGTAACGGCCGTGGTGGAACTCATCGTCGCGAAATCCAAACAAGCCATGTGGGACTTCAATATGGCAGCGATCAAGGATGATCGCACAAAAAAACGAAAAACCCCGCATCGCTGCGGGGTTTTTCGTGTTGCCTTGGCAACGATGACTCAGGCGGGCTGCACCTGGTCGGCCTGCAGGCCCTTCGGGCCCTGCACGACATTGAAGGTCACCTTCTGGCCTTCCTGCAGGGACTTGAAGCCGGTGCCGACGATCGCGCGGAAATGCACGAACACGTCTTCACCATTTTCGCGGCTGATGAAACCGAAGCCCTTGGCATCGTTGAACCATTTCACGGTGCCGGTCTGACGCTCCGACATAACTGACTCCTTACTACTCGATTGGTTGAAAAACAGCGCACTTGCATGCACAACTTGAAGCACTGACTAGCGAGAGTGAAGACAGCGATGCGATCGTCGAACGGTCAGCAACCGGCCCCAAACAAACCATCCCCGAATGGCTTGGCTAACTCAGCGGCGCGATCGTACAGCAGTTGTCCCCCAAAATGCCAGTGCGGCGGCTGCCGAGCGCCTCCGAAACTCGCTCGCGTCATTCGACCCCGTTTCGGCGCCGCAAAGCCTCCTCGATGCCGACCAGCGCCGCCAGCCCGCCGCTCAGAACCAGCGCAGCCAAGCCATAACCGATCAGCCCCAGCACCGTCCCCAGCGCCAGCGGCACGGGGGCTGCGTGCGAAACCGCGGCGGTGATTCCGTAGGCGACGCCGGCGGCGATCAGCAGGATGCCGATCCACGCGATCACCCGCGCGGTGGCGAGCGCGAGTCCGAGGTGGCGGGTTTGCAGGTTTCGATACGGCAGCCAGCGGCGTGGTTCCAAGATCGATTCTCCGATTGATCACAATCCATCGTAATGCGTCACCGCATTGAAAAACATTCGATAGCTGCCGATGGTTTCACCGCGCCAGATCGGGTTGTTGGCGAACAGCAGCACGTGCCCTTTGCCGTAGCGCGCGTCGACCACCACGGCGTGTCCGCCCATCGCGCCGCCGTTTTCCAGCAGGCCCGAAATCAGCAGGTCGTCCGCGTTGGCCCAGCGCGCGATCACGGCCGGCCGATCGCTCTTCGGAATCACGAATGGATTGTTGCGCGCCTGCTCGGCATTCAATGGGACGGCCTGCCACGGTTTCACGTCGGGCAATTCCGGCGGCGCCTGGTACGGGCGGCCTTCCGGCACGTCGGCATCATCGGGGCCGCCGCGGCCGGTCGGGCGCGAGTAGTCCTTGGCCGTCACCAGCCCGCGGTTGCCGATGGTCTGGTCGGCGACATTGAAGGACATGCCGCCGGAACTGTAGAGCGCGAAGGAGCTGTCGTAGCCGGCCGCGATCGGACTGTCCTTGTCCACCAGATTCGCGCGCAGCACGCTGCCGACCACGCGCAGATCCCCGGCCTTGTTTTCCGAAACGCCCGGCGCAAGTCCAACGTCGATGGCGAAACGCGCGGTGTCTTCCGAGGTGATCAGCAACCCGCCTTCGGCCACGAACCGTTTCAGGTTCGCGACACCCGTTTCACCCAGGCCCGGACGAATGTCCGGTGTCGAATCGATGCGCCCGAGGTTGGGCGTGAGTCCGGTTTTCTGCCACGGCATCGGATTGCCGTACATCGGCAGGCCATCGACGATCAACTTGGTGTTGGCGTAACCGACCGGGCCGAACAGGATCACGTCGTACTTGCTGCGCAGGTTCGGCTCGCGCGAAACATCCTGCGTGCTGATGTAGGTGTACGGCACGTGCAGCTTGTCCAGCGCCATCCGCCACCAGCCTTCCGTCTGGGTCGAAAGCCAGGTGTGCATCAGCGCGATGCGCGGCACGCGGCCCGTCACGCCCAACGACGGCAGCGAGAGGCCCGGCTGGTCGAAATCGCCCTGCACTTCCTGCATCGACACCTTCAGGACGGACGTGTCGAGGACGCGCGCGACGTCCACGCCGAACAAATCGCCGAACGACCAGCCGGTATCGTCGTACGGATGCTTCTGCGGATCGTCGGGCGACCAGTACTGGCGATCCAGTAAGGTGTCGGCGATGCGCGAATACGGCTGGTCCATGCGGATGATCCAGCTTCCCGCCGGGAAAGTGTGCCTGGTCGTTGCGACTTTGGGTGGCACGTTGGAATCGGTGGTCTTGTCCTTCGACTTGCCGTCGTCGCTGCTCTCCGTGTCGTCCGCGACTTCGACGGTGAACGGCGCACCCGCGCGGCTGATCTCGACATGCTGCAGGTGCAACGCGTGCAGCAGATGCATCTGCGCGCCCTTGTCTTTCTCGCTGCCGGTGAGCACGTAGGCGGCCGGACCGGCCAACCGGGGTTTCTCGATCGAGCGTTTCGATTTCTGCCAGAAATTATCGAGGAAATGCTGGCCGTTCTGCGCGAAGTAATAAAGCCCCGTCAATAAGCCGGACTGTTCGTAGTTGTTGTTGTCGCGCTGCGACCACAACACCCTGGGCAGCGGCGGATTGGGTTTGTACCAGGTGCGCGCGTAGTCGTCGGGATCGAGGATGCGCTCTTCGGTATCGGCGCCGCCGTTGCCGAAAGTCTCGTAGAGCCGGCTGATGCCGTTGTGCATCGCCGCGATGAACATCAGATAGCCCGGACTCCAGGTATCGAAATTGCCGTGCGTGAACACACCGGGCAGACCCAATTTGGTCAACTGCTCGACGTTGTTCCAGCCGATCTGCTGCCATTCGCTGGTGAGGATCGGATCGATCCATGCGTTGTATGGCCCGTCGCCTACCGTGTTGTCGTACAGGAACGGCACCGATTCGTGCAGGTCGTGCAACACCTGCGCGTGCCAATCGACATAGGTGTTCAACACGTTCTTGGTGAGATCCAGCGTCACGCCCATCGCGTCGCGGTTGTTGTCGTGCGCGACGTAGTGGCCCCAGTAAATCAGGTGAGGGTAGTTTTCACCCGGATGCGCGCGATGCCACCTGTAGAGGTCGACCATGCGGTCGCGGCCATCCACCTCGACCACCGGCGTGATCAGGGTGATCATGTGCGAGCGGATGTACTGGATGTACGGCGCGTCGTCGACCGCAAGCCGATACCCCAGCTCCATCAGCGCCGTCGGCGCGCCGGTCTCGGTCGAATGAATGGTGCCGGTGATGTAGTAGACCGGTACCGACTGCTTGATGAGCGCCGCGGCCTTGGCGTCGTCCATGCCGAGCTTGCGCGGATCGGCCAGTTGCGCGAGCCGCGCCTTGTTGGCGTCCAGATCCTTCATCAGCGATTCGTCGGCGATCGCCACCGCGATCATCTCGCGGCCTTCCTCGGTCTTGCCGATCGTGAAGACCTTCACCCGCGGTGTGATCTTGGCCAGCATCCGGAAATAGCGGTACACGTCTTCCGCATACGGCAGCATGTTGGGCGCGCCCGCGACATCGCCCAGCACCGCTTCCGGCGTCGGCACCGTTTGCGATGCCGGCAGGTAATCGGTCAACGACGTGTTGAAATCGGCCTGGGTGGTGTACTTCGCGATTTTCGCGGTGTACGCCTGATCGACCGGCTGGTCCGGAGCGCGCGCATACGGATTGTTTGCGGCAGCGAGCGCCGTGCCGCACATCGCCAACGCCAGCCACGCCAGACCCAAACGCATGCAACGCATGTCCCCACTCCCGCCACGGTTCAATTCCGAAGCGTAGCCAAAATCAGCGCGCGGCGGGGGTGTCGAAAGACATGGTGGGTTGTGGCCGGACGAATCGTCTCAATCGCAGGTCAGCCAGTGCACGCTGAATTGCCGGGCCGGATCGGTCCAGACTTCCGCGACCTGCAAGCCGGCGCGCGCCGCGAACCGGGCGAACCCATCCAGCGTGTACTTGCAACTGTACTCGACCAGCATCGCCTCGCCTTCCACGAAACGGAAGGTGCGGCCGTCGAGGTGCACGTCCTGCCCGCGCCGGCTGACGATGTGGGTTTCGATCCGTTCCGCCAACGGATGCCAGCGCGCACGATGGCGGAAACCGGCCAGGTCGAAATCCGCACCCAGTTCCCTGTTCATCCGCACCAGCAGGTTGAGCGTGAATTCCGCGGTGACGTTCGCGTCATCGTTATAGGCGGCTTCCAACGCAGCCTTGTCCTTGACGAGATCGATGCCGATCAGCACACCGCCGTCCAACACGCCGCCGCCCTGCCCGGCCTCGTCGCGCATCTGCCGCAGCAGGCGCAGCGCGTCATCCGATCCGAAATTGCCGAGTGTCGAACCCGGGAAATACACGACCGTCTGCCGCGGCGCGCGCGCCGCACGCGGCAGCTTGATCGGCCGGGTGAAGTCCGCGCACACGGGCAGCATTTCGATGCGCGGGAACTCGCGTTCGAGTTCGCCAACGCTTTCCGCCAGCGCGCTGCGCGAGATTTCGACCGGAACGTAGGCTACCGGCGACACGAGGTTCCGCAGCAGCAAGCGCGTCTTCAGGCCGCTGCCGCTGCCGTATTCCACCAGGCGCACATCCGGACCCAACGCCGCGGCGATCGCGCCGACGTGTTCGCGCATGATCGAAAGCTCGACCCGCGTCGGGTAATACTCGGGCTGTTCGCAGATGCGTTCGAACAGCGCCGAACCGCGCGCGTCGTAAAAGTATTTCGACGACAACTTTTTCGGAGATGCCGAAAGGCCGGCCAGCGCATCGGCCAACAGACCTTCGCCGGGTTGATGGTCGTCCAGACGGTACGCGCGCAGCGGATTCGATTTCATGCGTCCCTCGCCAGGCGGATGCCGCTGAACTGCCAGCGCGCCGCCGGATAGAAGAAATTGCGGTAGCTCGCGCGCACGTGTCCGGCCGGCGTCGCGCACGAACCGCCGCGCAGCACCCATTGCCCGCACATGAACTTGCCGTTGTATTCGCCGAGCGCACCGGATGCAGGCCGATATCCCGGATAGCCGACGTAAGGACTGGACGTGCATTCCCACACGTCGCCGAACATCTGCAGCGGACGCGCGCGATCCCCGTGTGCGGGCCAGGGACGCAACGCGCCGGAATCGACGAAATTGCCCTCGATGGGAATATCGTGCGCCATCGCTTCCCATTCGAACTCCGTCGGCAAGCGCGCGCCCGCCCAACGCGCGAAGGCGTCTGCTTCGAAAAAACCCACGTGGCAGACCGGAGCGGCCGGATCGAGCGCCTGGCGTCCGCCCAAACCGAAGCTCGTTTCCAGCGCATCGTCCCAGTAGAGCGGATGCGACCAGCCTTCGTGCCGGACGAGATCCCAGCCTTCCGACAGCCACAGCGCGGGATCGCGGTAGCCGCCATCGTCGATGAATTCGCGGAATTCGGCATTGGTCGCGCAGCGATTGGCGATCGCATGCGGATGCAGCAACGCGCGATGCCGCGGCGACTCGTTGTCGTAGGCGAACCCTTCTCCGGCATGGCCGATCTCGACGATGCCGTGTTGTCCGGCGATGAAGTGCAGCGGCACGGTTTCCAGCCTCGGAGTCGGCGGCGCCTCGCGATACACCGGCTGCAGCGGATTCAACGAGAACAGGTGCAGGATGTCCGTCAGCAAGAGTTCCTGGTGCTGCTGTTCGTGATTGAGCCCGAGGATGACGCGCGCCATCACGTCACGATCGTCGCCGCGGCGACGCAGCAACTCGAGCATCGCGTCGTCGACGTAGGCGCGCCAGGCAACCACTTCGTCCAGCGTCGGCCGGGTCAACAGCCCGCGTCGGGGCCGCGCATGCATCGTCCCGACGCTTTGGTAGTAGGAATTGAACAGGAAATCCCAGCCATCGCGAAAACGCCGATAACGCGGTTCGAAATGCGCCAGCAGGAATGTTTCGAAAAACCATGTCGTGTGCGCGAGATGCCATTTCGCGGGGCTTGCGTCCGGCATCGATTGTGCGACCGTGTCCTCGGGCGTCAGCGTGGCGCACAGCGCCTGCGTCGCGCCGCGCACGCGCCGGTAATTCGAACCGATGTCCCCGGATTCGTGGCGATAGTCATCCGGCCTGGGCTGTGCGGACATGCGAGGATCACCTCGATGGGGCGCGGTGTCGGCTACCCTACGCGCGCAAGCCTTAATTGGAACAGTCCATCCGTTCAGCCCGTGTGACGGTTCATGCCGCAATGCGAGACGAAATGAAGCAACCCGTTCCCATCGACGATCCTGACATCGCGCCGCAAAGGCTGGAACACGCATCCGCGCTGCCCGCGCATTTCTATGTCGGCGCCGAAAGCGTCGAACGCGATCGTCGGGCCGTGTTTGCGCATGGCTGGCAGTGGCTGGCGCGCGCCGATCAGCTGACCGCGGCGGGCGATCACGTGGTCGCAGACATTGCGGGCGTGCCGCTGCTGATGGTGCGCGGTGACGATGGCGCACTGCGCGCGCTGCACAATGTCTGCCGTCATCGTGCCGGGCCATTGGCGACCTATGACGGCCGCGGCGCCAAACGCCTGCGCTGCCACTACCACGGCTGGAGTTACGCGCTGGACGGACGCCTGCTCAGCGCAACCGAAATGGAGGATGCCTGCGATTTCGACGCGGCCTCGGTGCGGTTGCCGCAAGCGCACATGGCCGAATGGCGCGGCCTGGTGTTCGCCGCGCTCGATCCCGTCGTGCCATTTGCAGACGTGATGGGGGGCGTCGATGCGAGACTCGGCGAACGACCCCTCGACCGCTACGTCTTCCATCGTCATTACGCCTATGACATCGCCTGCGACTGGAAGACCTACATCGACAATTACCTCGAGGGCTATCACGTGCCGCACATCCATCCGGAATTGAACCGGATGCTGGATTACCGCGACTACGTGGTCGAAACGGCGCGCTGGCATTCACTGCAGCACAGTCCGCTCGCAAGCGATGCCGCGCTTTACGGCGACGGCGAGGCGCTGTACTGGTTCGTGTGGCCCAACACGCTGCTCAACGTGCTGCCCGACCGGATGCAGACGAATCGCGTGATTCCGCTGGCGCCGGGGCGATGCCGCGTGACGTTCGACTATTTCTATCCGCCGGACACGCCCGACATCGGGTCACGCCACGCCAGCGACCACGCCTTCAGCGACCTCGTGCAGCGCCAGGACGTGGACATGTGCGAAACCGTGCAGCGCGGCCTCGAATCCGGCTCCTATCGCGCGGGCCGGCTGAATCCCAGGCGCGAAAACGGCGTGCATCACTTCCACGAATTGCTGCGCGAAGCCTACCGTGCCGCGCATTGAACGCGGCGCAGCAGCTTGGGTTTACAACACCGGCGAATCGTCGTGCAGCATCTCGCGGCGCACGATCGCGATCGGCGCGAAGCCGTGCTGCATGAAGGCGTCGTGGAATTGCTCGAGATTGAAATCCTTGCCTTCCTTTTTCTCGACGTCGGCGCGCAGCTTCAGGATCTCGAGCTTGCCGAGCGTGTAATACAGGTACGTCGGATCGGAAGTACCGCGCTTGGTTTCCACTTCGCCCACCGCCGGCGACTGGTAACCCTCGTCCACGAAGAATTGCCTGGCCTGGTCCAGCGTCATCTGCCCCGTGTGCAGCTTGATGCCGACTATAAAGCGCGCGTTGCGCAGCAGCGCATCCTGCAACTGGCCGAGTCTCAGCAGCAACTGCTGGCGGCGGTCCTTCGGAAATTCGTACTGCGCCAAGCCTTCGTCCAGCATCATCTGCTCGCAGTAATGCGCCCAGCCTTCCGCGTTGGTGGCTGACCCGAGCAGCTTGCGCACGCGGTCATTCACCTTGTGCATCCACAGGAACTGGATGTAATGGCCGGGATACGCCTCGTGCGTCGCGACGCTGGTGATCACCGGATAGCTGAATTGCGCCATGAACTCGTCGGTGCGCTGCTTCGGCCAATCCTTTTCCGGCAGCGTGACGTTGAAGTATGCGGTGGTCGCCTTCGTTTCGTATGGTCCGGGCGTGTCCATCGATGCGAACGTCGTCGCGCGCATGAACGGCGGCGTTTCTTCCAGCGTCGGGCGCACCGTGGACGGAATCGTGATGATGTGATGGCTGTCGATGAAGCCGATCAAAGTGTCGAACGTGGCACGGAACGTGTCGAGCAGCTTGTCGGGCTGCGGATGATCGGCGGCAAGTTCCGCCAGCACTTCGCGCGGCGTCTTGTTCGGGTCGAGTTCCTTGGCCACTTTCGCGAATGCAGCCTGGTTCGCCTTCATGTTGGCTTCGTCGAGCGCGATCAGCTTGTCCAGCGGCAGGTCGACCATCTCGTCGTATTTCAGTTTTTCACTGAAGGTCTTCGCGCCGATCCGGAAGTCGCCGCGGGATTTCGGCAACACGTCGTTCTTCAGCCACGTCTGGTAATCGTCCAAGGCCTTGGTCACGGCCCCGTTCGACGTCGCGAATTGCTTCTTCAGCGCGGCGTCGCTGACGTCCCCGAAAGCCGACGGCACGTCGTGCCGGAAGAACTCGATCAGGCCCGGCAACTGCTCCAGCGCAATCTCGGTATAGATCTTCGGCGGATTCTTGAGGTTCGCGCGCGCAGCAAGCAGCGCCGCCGGCATCTGTTTTTCGCGCGAAATCAAATCGCGCAGGCGCGTTTCCGGCGGTGCGAACTTGCGCTCCATCAGCGTGAACGCACTGGACGTGATGCCGCTGGAATAGAAATCCGGATTCTTTTCCCAAGGCCGGATCGCCTGCAACGTCAACAGTGAACTGCGGATGTTGTTCAACACCAGGTCACGGTCGCCGCGCACGAACAGGCTGAGCGATCCGGGATCGATCGCGGCGACGCGACCTTCCCAGCCCTTCAATGCTTTCACTTCGGACGCAAACCCCGCGCTCGAATAATCCTCGAGCTTGCCGTCGTAGAGGTGGACGCCATAGCTGGTCGCCGCGGAGGGATTGGTCGGCAGGTAGAACGTATCGAAGTATTGGTCGGCCAGCTTCGAGAATGCCCGATCCGCGGCTGTCGTCTCCGCGGGTACCGCCGCGCCTGCCAGCAAAGGCGCAAACAACAAGGCCCACGCCGCGAAACGCCACCGTTTGCTCAATTCACTCAGCATGACATTCCTCCCCACCCATGACGTTTGATCGCCGGGCCTTGCCCGAAGCCCGTCAGGCTAACAAGACCTGCGCCGTGTTCCCCGTGCCAAAGGTTGGCCGAGCGCTTGCAACCGGAAACGAAAAGGGCCCGGTTGCGGACAACCGGGCCTTGCATTGGAAACGCGAAAATCAATGATCGTGGCGTGAGTAGTAATGCCCTTGGCCATCGCCGTGATAGTCACCACCACCGCGATAGCCGCCGCGACCGCCGTAGCCGCGATGGTCATATCCGCGCGAGCCGCGGTAGTAACCGTGCCCACCGCTCGAATACACCACGCCGACGTTCACGCTGCCGTAGCTCGGGTAAGCCGGGTAGCTGTAATAGCCGCCGTCGTTGTACGAATACGCGGGATAGCTTTGGTAATAGCCCTGCGGCGGATAGCTCTGCGCGGGGTAGTAACCGTTGTCGTAATAGCGGTCGTGGTGCTGACTGGCGCTGGCGATCACGCCGCCGATCACGGCGCCCACGACCAGCGCACCCAGCACCTTGCCGGAATCGTCGCCATGGCCGCGATAATCGTGCGCCATCGCCGCCGGCGTGGCCAGCACGGCCGCCGCGACCAGGGCGCAGGCGAGCATCAGCTTGTTGCGGATCGAACCGGATTTGCGTTGCATGGCGAACCTCCCCTTCTCAAGGTGGGCGCCAGTATCACCGCACCAGGCTAAATCTGAACTGAAGAGTTTTGTTATTTAAACGCTAAGCATTCAGTCACCTGGAAGCGCCACGCACCGGCGTCAAGCACCCTTCGCCGCAGCCGCGCCGCGATCCTTGCGCTTGCGCGATTCCAGCAGCGCCTTCAGATTCGCGACGGCCTGCTCGTGGCTGATCGCCTTCGGCTTCGGCGCGCGCGGCTTGGGTGGCTTGCGTGTCGGCGCATGCGCGGCCGGCGCCGGCTGGCGCGGCAACTCCACCGTGCCGCCCAGCATCCAGTCGTCGTTGAAACGCGAACGCGGAATGTAGGAAGGTGGGCGGCGCTTCGCGGCGCTGGCGCGGGCGGCGGCCACCGCGCGGGCGGCGGTTTTGACCGAAGCCGGCCGCGCCACGGGTTTGGCAGCGGCAGCCGGCTTCTCCGCAGCGCGAACTGGCTTGGCCGCAGTTTTGCTCGTGGCAGGCGGTGCCTTCACCACCTTCGCGGGTTTCTTGACCGGTTTGCTCGCAGCTTTCCTGGCAGCTTTGGCGGGCGTCGATGTCCTGCTGGCGGCCGGCCTGGCTTTGGCAGGCGCCTTGCGCGCTGCGGGCTTGGTAGACTTGCCTGCGGTTTTGCGTTTCCGTGATGTTGCCATTGCTGCTTTCCTCGTGTCGTTGCGTTGCAGGCTCGGCCTTGCGGGCCAAGGCGTGACGAGCCGAGCCAGTTGTGATGCCTTCGATGGCGGACGGCTGCGAACTACAAGCTGCGTCCGTCGACGGGGCGGATTTCCAGACCGCCGGGTTCGACCCCTTCGAGGCAGCGGACGTTCACCGCTGCCATCGGATGCCGCTCATGTTCGCCATCGGCGAATGGCGCTACCCCGCAAACGGGGCAGAAGTGGTGGGCTATCTTGTGTTTGTTGAAACGGTAAGTGCTCATGTCCGCTTCCGGCGTGGACAGCCTCAGCGCAGCACGCGGCACGAACCACATCAGGTAACCCTTGGGCCGGCAATGCGAGCAATTGCACTCCATCGCGGTGCCGATCTCGCCATCCACGTCGAAGGCGATCCGGCCGCAATGGCACCCGCCACGCCATGTCGTCATGTGCTTGGTCCGAGCGTCAGGCCTGCAACATTATCGCATGAACCGGCCTTTCCCGCACGTGTATCCTGTTGATCCCCCTCCCGAAGCACTCCCGATGCGCAGCTTCGACGATGAACACGGCGGCCACTGGCAGGCCGCCCTGCTGGAAGCATCCTTCGGCAACGTGATGCTGATTTTCAGCCGCATCGGCGCCGGCGGAGTGCTGCACATGCCACTGGACACCGCCAATTTTCATGAGGCGGAACAACTGCTTGCCAAGGCCGACGAGAACGCGCTCAGGCATTGGCTGGCGACCGCGCAGCCTTGGGGATAACCGGCGGAGCTCAGCAGCGCAATGCTGCAGTCTCGCGAATGCTATCGATGACCGCGGAATCCAGTCCCACGTTGTTGCGCTCCAGCACCTGCTCGGCGCGATAGCTGGATCGCACCAGCGGACCGGACACTACCTCAAGGAAGCCCATGCCGAGCGCCAGCTCACGGTACTGCTGGAACTGCTCTGGCGTGACGAAGCGCGCCACCGGCAGATGGTTTTGCGTCGGGCGCATGTATTGGCCCATCGTCACCACGTCCACGTCGGCGGCGCGGATGTCGGCCAGCGCGCGTTCGATCTCGTCGTCGGTTTCGCCCAGGCCCAGCATCATGCTGGTCTTGGTGACGGTCTGCGGCGCGTAACCCTTGGCGAACTTCAGGATGTCCAGCGTCTGCCGGTAGCCCGCGCGCGCATCGCGCACCGGATGGGTCAGCCGTTCGACCGTTTCGACGTTCTGCGCGTAGGTCGCCAGGCCAGCGTCCAGCACGGCCGCGATGTGTTCGTGGCGCCCCGCGAAATCGGGCGTCAACGCTTCCACCGCCGTCTCCGGCGTGCGGCCATGGATCGCGCGAATGCAGGCCGCGTAATGCGCCGCACCGCCGTCGGGCAAGTCGTCACGGTCGACCGACGTCAGCACCACGTATTTCAGGTTCATCAGCGCGACCGCGTCGGCGACGCTGGCAGGCTCCAGCGGATCCAGCCAGCCGTGCGGATTGCCGGTCGACACCGAACAGAACTTGCAGGCGCGCGTGCACACCGAACCCATCAGCATCAATGTGGCGGTGCCGCGGCCCCAGCATTCGGCGATGTTGGGGCACTTGGATTCCGCGCATACCGTCGACAGCTTGTGCGTGCGCACGATGTCGCGAATTTCCTCGTACTTCGCGCCGGCGGGAAGTTTCACCCGCAGCCAAGGCGGCTTGCGCGCCACGTCCGGCATGTAGCTCAACTTGCTGGGCCGGATGCCGTCCTTGACCGCGCGCGTGCCCTGCGGACTGGTGAACTTGCTGCCCGGCGCCGGGCGTGCATTGCCGATCGTTTCGCTCATGGGAGTATTGTAAACCCGTCCATGGGAAACACCGCGCACATCCATGTGCGCGACTATTGGAACAAGCAACACTGCTGGCATTCCTTACCCGGCGAGGAACGTTGGATGCAGCAGTTGCTGCATGAAAACCAAGGTGACTCGCGGTTCCATGATCACGGTGAACAGCACGCCATAGGCCGCGCCCCACGAGTGCGCGCTGTGGTTGACGTAGCCGCCGCCGCGGTGGTCCATGTAGATCGAATACGCGACGAACGCCACCGCATAAAGAATTGCGGGAACCGGAAAGAAGAACACGAAAATCATCGACCACGGTTTCCACAGAATGAAGGCGAACAACACGGCCGAGACCGCGCCGGATGCGCCGAGGCTGTAGTAGTTCGCGTTGTGCCGGTTCTTGATGTATGTCGGCAGGATCGAGACCAGCAGACCGCCAAGGTAGAACCACAACAGCCCGAGCGAACCGAGGTGCATGGCGTACAGTCCGCTCCGTTCCAGCGCGCTGCCGAAGAAGAACAACGTGATCATGTTGAACAGCAGGTGCTGGAAATCCGCGTGCACCAGCCCGTAGCTCAAGAGCCGCCAGTACTCGTGCTTCTTCGCGACCGCGGGTGGCCACAGCAGCAGGCGCTGCATCAGCTTGCGGTCCTTGAACGCCACCCATGAAACGACGCAGGTGACGGCGATGATCGCGAGGGTCAACAACATGTCGGTCGGTATCCTTCATCGGCGGAGGTTTCACAAATGAATCCCTGCAACGCATGTGCAACCTTTCGTCACATTTGGTGCTAGGCTGGGCAGCGTTGCCGGGGACCATCGACCACATCGGAGGACGCCACCATGCATGCATCGTCGCGCAGCGGTTCACCAGGGAAGATGCTGATATTAACCGCCAGCCTGCTGGTCGCCATGGGCGCAGCAGCGGCCATGGCCGCGGAGCCCATCGTCGGCCCGCCCATCGCCATCGGCGAAACCGGCGCCGCCGTGGCCGACCCGCTGGTGCCGGTACCAGCCGAAACGCCGTGCATGGTCACGCTGTACACGGCGAATTCGCCCACCGGGACGTTCGATGATTATTCCGCCCATCCCTTCAACTATGCGCCGCCGGCGGGCTGCAACGGACCGTGGAACAAGGTGGTGTTCAAGGCCGACTTCAATGTCAGCACCGGGCGCCAGTACGACCGCACCGCCAGCGTGTGGATCGGCGGCGTGAACATGTATTTCGGGACGACCCAGGAACCCTCGGCCTCGCGCAGCCCGAGCTGGCACGTCGAGCGCGATGTCACCAACCTGTCTTCGTTGCTGGCGAGCGCGCATCCCGGCAACGCCGTGGTCTACAACATCTACAACAGCACCTACAATGGTTCGATCACCGGCAGCGCGGAGCTCGACTTCTACCCCGCGACCCCGGAATATCCGGCGCCGCGCGTGCCCGACCAGGTGCTCTCGCTCGGCAGCGATCCGGCCGGCAACGCGGTTTCCATTTACACCGACCAGACGCCGATGTCGCAGACCTTCACGCTGCCGGCCAACATCGATCGCGCCTACCTGGTGGTCACCGCCGAACCGCAATCCGGCGACGAGTTCTGGTACTCGTGCGGACCCGATGCCTATGCGTCGATCACGGGCTGCGGCGGCACCGCGTTCCGCGAAGCGGAAGTCGCGATCGACGGCAAGGCCGCGGGCATCGTGCCGATCTCGGGCTGGGTGTTCACGGGCGGCGTGGATCCCTACCTGTGGCGCCCGATTCCCGGTGTGCAAACGCTGAATTTCGAACCGTATCGTGTTGACCTGACGCCGTTCGCAGGCCTGTTGGACAACGGCCAGCCACATACCGTCAGCGTCAGCGTGACCACAGGCGATCCTGCGTTCCAGAACAACAGCCAGCGCTTCGATACCGCGGCCACGCTGCTGCTCTACCAGGATCACGAGGCGACGCAATTGACCGGCGCGCTGACTCAAGATGCCGACACCGGCGTGCATCCGGTGCAGCAGAACGTCGCCAACCCCGATGGCATCCACTACACCTTCGGAGTCACGTCCCACCACAGCCTCGTCACCCGCGGCTATCTCGACACGCCGCACGGACGGGTTCCCTCCAACGTGGTGCAGGATGTCCGCTTCAGCAACAGCCAGCAGGTGACCAGCAGCGGCACTGCATTCGTGCAGGACATCACGCAAACCAGTTCGGCCTCGCAACGTTCGTATGGACGTCCATACGACGGCAGTTCCGCCGACGCGACGACAGGCTGGTCGTTCCCGCTCGACATGGACATCAACGTGCAGATAGCCGACGACGGCAGCGAAACCCAGGCGACCACCGTCAGCCAGAACTATGCGCGGCAATACAGCGAAAGCGGCCCGGGCGGACACTTCGCCTCGAACCGCAGCCAGTCCGACAACGCGGCCGACACGTTGAACTTCGACGCGAGCGGCAACTTCACCGGACCGACCGGACAGCAGGCGTCGCAGGGCTATACGTTCACCGACTCGCGCGGCGCGTGCTACAGCCGCACAGTGAGCGCGGCCGCGGGCGCGGTCACGCAGGTGACGGACGGCAGTGTGTGCATGGCGCAAGGACATAGCCGCACGCATTGAGGCGCGTTTGAATCCACGTGACGGTCGCCGCACGCGGTGACCGTCACGGCGCCCAGGGTGTATGCTGCCGAGCGTTCCGGTTCGCCCTGTTCCGACTGCCGATGGCACCGCATCGCCGGTGCCCAACCCACCGCGCGAGGATTGTCCATGTCACCGTACCGCCGAGTCCCTCTCATTGCCATCGCCTTCGTGATCGGCGTCGCCAGTGCCTGCGTGATCTCCCCCGCGATCGCCAGTTCGCCGGTCACCGTGACCTTCCAGCCCAACACGCATTGGGTGCAGGAAGTGGACACGCTAAATCATTACGACTACTACCACGATTACTCGGTCGCCATCGAGCCCGGCAAGATCCTGCAGATCAACCTGATCACACGCGACCCGAACATCTTCTTCAAGATCAAGAACGAGACCACCGGCAAGCAGGAAGTCGACACCTACCAGACCGGCGCCACCACCTGGTCGGCGCCCGCCGGGACGGCCGCGGCGACCTACACGATCCACGTCTACGTGCAGCCCGACGCGCTGCAGCGCGATGAAACGCCGAAGTACGCACTGCAGATCGGCCAGTACGGCCAATCGGACATGCAGGCCGAAGCGACGCCCGTGACGTTCGAAGCCAACAATCCCTGGGTGCAGGAGTCCGGCACGCTGGATTCCCAAGGCTCTGCACGCGATTACACGGCCGACATCGCGGCTGGCCAGACGCTCGCGGTCAACCTGGTCACCCAGAATCCGAAGGTGCACTTCAAGGTTGCCGCGAACGGGCAGACGCTGGTCGACAGCGCGACCACCAACGCAACCCAATGGACCACGCCGGTGACCACCGCGGCGACTTATTCGATCAGCGTTTACGCCGATCCGGCCGCTCTGCCACCCGGCACCCGCGCTGGATACACGGTACAGATCGGGCATTACGCGCAGGACCAGTCGCAGGCCGCGCCCGCGGGCACGGCGGCAGCACCGGCTTCGACAGCGGCTCCTGCAGCTCCGGCGGTGCCAGCTGCTCCCGCGACTGCCGCGAATCCAGCGACGCCGGCGACCGCGAGTACAAGCGGCAACTGACGTGGGCAACGCGGCGCATCGCATGCGCCGCGCGCACCGCCAAGCTCGCACGCTTTCCGTGGGAAGCCCTGTGCAAAAGCCTTTGTTCGCGATGGTGTCCGTGCCGCCAGCGACGCGATTGTGAAGGATGTACGGGCGCTGTTCGACAAGGGCTGACCCTCGCCATGGATCGCACGTGCCCTATCTCATTCCCGCGCATCGCGCTTGCCGCGATGCTGCTGGGTGCAATGTCGATCGGCAGCGCGTGGGCTGCCGGTGCCCCGCCCGCCCGTTACCGCGTGATCGGCTACGCGACAGGCTGGTATCCGGCGCAGGACAAGTATCTTCACAAGATCGACACGCTGATCTTCGCGTTCGCGAAAGTGGAAGCGGGGCGCGTGGTGTTGAGTGCCGAGGCCGCGCAGAAACTGCAGCGGATGATCGCGCTGAAGTCGCGCGACCCGGCCTTGAAAGTGGACGTCTCGGTCGGCGGCTGGAGTGTCGGCGGATTTTCCGAAGCGGCCCGATCGGCTGCGGGCCGCAAGCTGTTCGCCGACAGCGCCGCGCAGATGCTCGTCGCACACGACGCCGACGGGCTCGACATCGACTGGGAATATCCGGGGCACAACGAGTCCGGTATCGCCTCCAGTCCCGACGACCGGCGCAATTTCACGTTGCTGCTGCAGGCGGTGCGCGCGAGCCTCGATGTCGCCGGCGCCGCGCATCATCGCCATTACACCTTGAGCATCGCCGTCGCCGACGGCCCGTTCGTCAGCGGCGTCGACCTCGCGGCGGTGAATCGCTACGTCGACTGGTTCAACATGATGACGTACGACTTCTGCAATTCGTTGACACCGGACACCTGCCACCACACCGGCCTGCATGCATCGAAACTTGCGCCCGCCCATGCGCGCACCACCGGCCGCGCGGTACGGCAGTTCCTTGCAGCGGGCGTGCCCTCGGGCAAACTGGTGATCGGTGCGGCGTTCTACGCGCGCGTTTTCGGCGGCGTCAGTCCTGCACACGACGGCGTGTACCAGCCGTACCAGAAATTCGTCGGCGAAATCCCCTGGCCGAAACTCAAGGCGGAATTCATCGGCAAGCAGGGATTCGTGCACCATTGGGATGCGCAGGCGGACGCGGCGTGGCTGTGGAACGCCGGAACGCACACGTTCATTACCTACGACGATCCCGAATCGATCGCCGCCAAGGCCGCGTTCGTGAAGGCGCACCACCTTGGCGGCATCATGTACTGGGAACAGAGCCTCGATCCCACCGACGAATTGCTCGACGCGATCTGGCGCGGACTGCACTAGCCCGCGCCAGATCGGGCCGCGTCACTTCGCCGGTTTGCGGAACCGGTAGATGAACTGGCTGGTATGGCCACGGATCGAAGGATCGAACACCTTGATGTTCAGAGGGTCCTTCGGATTGACCAGCGCATCGCTGGAACCATCGAACACGAAGCCCGCGGATTCGACTTCCTGCTTCACCACTTCGGGATCGATCCGGTGCAGCGTGTCGGTATCGCTGATGCCGGAACCGGCGGGCGCGATGTGGTCGATCACGATGAATACGCCACCCGGCTTCAGCGCGTCGTAAACCTGCTTGTCGAACTTCTTCATGTCCACCGGACCCATGAACGGGTCGTGGTAGTCGTGGTAGTTCTGCGAAGTGAACACGACGTCGACTTTCTGCGGCACGCTCAGGGCTGCCGCCGGCTGTTTCAACAGGCTTACGTTCTTGTAGGTGTCTTTCGCGAGGCCCTGCCAGTTCGCGAAACTCTTGGCCGAGAACTTCGCCATCTCGTCCGGCCACACGGTATAGACGTGGCCGTGCGGGCCGACGATGCGGCTGAAGACGCGCGTCCAGTAACCCGAACCGGGATCGAGTTCCACCACCTTGTCGCCAGGCTTGACGCCCGCGAACGCCATCACGTCGGCGATCTTGCGGCGCGCGTCGTCCTTCTTGTCCGCTGCGCGCGCGGGATCGTTGATCGCACGGGTAATGTAGGCGGGAATCTGCGCGGCGCCGGAACCGGACGCCGCGGGCGCGGAAGACTGCGCGACCGCAGCCGTGGGCAGAACCAACGCAGCAATCAGGGTGAAACCCAAGGTTCGCATGACGTGTTCCTCGTGGGCGGGCCTTCCATTGTGCTCCCAAAAGACCCATTCCGCGCGGGCTGCTTGTCGGGTCAGGAGGTCGGCGTCCGGCCGCGGCGCCCGAGCAGCCAGTCCAGCGCCTGCGCCTCGGTTTCGAACACGTTGTTGATGAAGCCGGCGTTCATGCCGGCGATGACGGCGTAGCGATCGGGTTCGATGAACTCCGGCCTCGCGACCATGGCGACACGCACACTGCCCCTGCCCGCCCTCGCCCATTCGCCCATCAACCAATAACGCGCGTCCACCCCCGGTGGCTTGATCCCGGTGATCGCGGTGATGTCGACCAGCAACTTGTCCAGACCGGATTCCTTGGTGCGATGGATCGCGTCGGCAATCTGGTGCACCCCTTTTTCCAGCACCTGTTCGCCGGTCAACCGAAACCGCGCCACTTCCCCGATCACGTCAAACAACGCTTCGCCCGTCGCAGGCTGCGCGGGCAAGTGCCGATTTCCGTCGTGGCCGGACAGCCACGCCAGCGCGCGCTCGCGGGTTTCGAACAGGTTGCTGATGAAGCCCTGGTTCATGCCGAACGCGATGCCGAAGCGGTCTTCGGAAATGAACTCGGGGCGTGTCACCAGCGCCATCCGCACCGAACCGCGGCCTGCCTTGGCCCACTCGCCCATCAGCCAGAAGCGCATCTCGACCGAGGGCGGCTGGACGCCGGTGATGCCGGTGACGTCCACCAGCAGTTTGCCCAGGCCGCGCGCCTTAGTGCGCAGGATCGCGTCGGTGATCTGGTGTACGCCATCCACCAGATCCTGCTCGCCGCCGATCGAAAAGCAGGCGATGTCTCCGAACACTTCGAACGAAGGCGAACCCATGGGACACCCAATGGAAACGCGCGGGACGCGGCGCGATGGTAGCACCGGAAAGCCGCCGGCAAACGTGCCGCGCGGCCTTCGCAAACTCGATCAGTTCGCCACCACCAAACGGTTGCGGCCGGCCAATTTCGCGCGGTAAAGCGCGGCGTCGGCATCCTTAACCCACTCGCGCGTGCTGTTGGTCGATGCGGGGCTGCGCGCAAGCCCGATGCTCAGGGTGCTGCGCAAGCCGGGCGCGCGTTCGAGCAACGAACAGGCCACGCCGGAACGGATTCGTTCCGCCACCGTCGCGGCCGCATGCATGTCGATGCCGCACAGCACGACCGCGAATTCGTCACCGCCGTAGCGGCCGGCCAGATCGCCGTCGCGCAGGCTGCCGCGAATGATCTTGCCGACCTGCCGGATTACTTCATCACCGGCGGTGTGGCCGTGCTGGTCGTTGATGTGCTTGAAATGATCGATGTCGATCAGCAGCATCACCGCGTCTTCGCAGCAGTGGCGCAGCATCACGGCCGTGACGGCGTCCTCCCAATGCTTGCGGTTCAACAAGCCGCTCAGGCTGTCGATGCTGCCGATGCGCAGCAATTGGCGGTTCTGCACGCGCACCCGCCGCGCCAGATTGCGCATGATCGCGCCCAGCGTCATCGGAAACACCACCAGCAGCGGCAGCGACGCCAGCAACTCCACGATATCGGTCGAAGGTGCGAACGTAAGGCCGTTCGCCACCGCCGCCACGCAGCACGTCAGCGCCATGGTCAACAGCCCGCGCAGCGCCAGCCAATGTCCATCGCCCGCGATCAGGGTGATCGCAAACATCGTCGCCAGCAGGATGCTGGGCAGCAGACTGAATTGCATCAGGGCAATCCACACGCCCCCCATCGCCGCATCGCCAATGAAGAAGCGCTGGTCCAGCACGATGGGATCGGCACTGCGGCGCAGCGCCAGCCACGCCACGTGCGGCCAGACCAGCGCGTACACCGCCAGCATCATCCATGCGGACATGGGAACACCGCGCCGATACAACACCGTCCCGACCATCACCGCGCCCAGTGCCAAGCCTAGGGTGCGCAAGCCGTGCGAACGTCGCACGACGCGCTGGACCTGATCGGCCGTGAGGGCATGGGTGACTGGCAGTACGTCGAAGGACATTTTCGCGAGCGTTCCGGTGGTTCACCCAACACGGAGCAAGGCCGGTGCCACACCCGCGGCGGCGTGTGATGCAGTCCACATACGGAAACAGATGTTCACGCCGCATTGCGCGCCACGTCCGGAAACACGCGGCACGGAAACAGTTGTTTACCGCGAACGTCCTTCGTGCTCAGGCCTTCAGGCGCCAGCCCGTGCGGAAGATCCACCACACGCCGGTGAGGCACAACGCGAGGAAAAACAGCGTCGCCACGATGCTGATCCCGACATTGACGTCGGCGAGTCCGTAGAAGCTCCAGCGGAAACCGGAGATCAAATACACCACCGGATTGAACAGCGTCACCTTCTGCCAGAACGGCGGCAGCATGTGGATCGAATAGAAACTGCCGCCGAGGAACGTCAATGGCGTGATGATCATCAGTGGCACCACCTGCAACTTCTCGAAGTTGTCTGCCCAGATTCCGATGATGAAACCGAACAGGCTGAAGGCGACCGTCGTCATCACCAGGAACAGCACCATCACGCCCGGATGCGCGATCGAGTAGTGCACGAACACCCGCGCGGTGGCGAGGATGATCAGGCCCACGACGATGGCCTTGGTCGCGGCCGCGCCCACGTAGCCTGTCACGATTTCGAGATACGACAGCGGCGCGGAATGCACTTCGTAGATCGTGCCCACGAATTTCGGGAAGTAGATGCCGAACGACGCGTTCGACACGCTCTGCATCAACAGCGACAGCATCACCAGTCCCGGGATGATGAAGGCCGCGTAGCTGACGCCTTCCACGCTGGTGATGCGCGAGCCGATCGCCGAACCGAACACCACGAAGTACAGCGAGGTGGAAACGACCGGCGACAGCACGCTCTGCATCAGCGTGCGCCCGGTGCGCGCCATCTCGAACTTGTAGATCGCGCGGATGCCGTGCAGATTCATGCGTCCTCCTTCACGAGTTCGACGAAGATCTGCTCCAGCGTGTCCTGGCGCGTGCTCAGGTCCTTGAAGCCGATGCCGGCGGCGGCCAGATCCTTCAACAGTGCGGTGATGCCGGTACGTTCGCTTTGCGTGTCGTAGGTGTAGGTGATCTCGTCGCGCTTGCCGTTGAGTTCAAGCGCGTACGCGGACAGAGCTTGCGGCAACCCGGAAATCGGCTCGTGCAATTGCAGCCGCAATTGTTTCTTGCCGAGCTTCTGCATCAAGGCAGTCTTTTCCTCGACTACGATCAGCTCGCCCTTGTTGATCACGCCCACGCGGTCTGCCATGTCCTCGGCTTCCTCGATGTAGTGCGTGGTCAGGATGATGGTGACGCCCGATTCGCGCAGCCGCCGCACCATCGCCCACATGTCGCGGCGCAGTTCCACGTCCACGCCCGCGGTCGGTTCGTCGAGGAACAGCACAGTCGGCTGATGCGACAAGGCTTTCGCGATCATCACGCGCCGCTTCATGCCGCCCGACAGCATCAGGATCCTGGCGTCGCGCTTGTCCCACAGCGACAGGTCCTTCAACAACTGTTCGAGATAGGCATCGTCCGGCGCCTTGCCGAACAGCCCGCGACTGAAGCGCACCGTGTTCCACACCGTCTCGAAGGCGTCGGTCTTCAATTCCTGCGGCACCAGCCCGATGATCGTGCGCGTTCTGCGCCAGTCGCGGATGATGTCGTGGCCATCCACGGTCACCGTGCCCTGCCCCGGGTTCACGATGCCGCAGATGATGCTGATCAGCGTGGTCTTGCCCGCGCCGTTCGGACCGAGCAGCGCGAAGATTTCGCCGCGCCGCACCGTCAGGTCGATGCCCTTTAGCGCCTTGAAGCCGCCTTCGTACGTCTTGTCGAGGCCGCGGACTTCGATCACCGGATCGGCGATCGCGCCGCGCGCGCTGAAATCATCTTGCATGGGCATGGCCATAAATAAACCGACGGGTATTGTATTTATGACTTGCCCCGCGGCACAAGCTACTAGGACGATGACGTCGGTCAATCAATAGCGTCGCACCCCTTTTATCTCGTCATTCCGGGGCCGTCCGCGCTGTTTGCGGGCGGAACCCGGAATCCATCTTGATTTTTGTCGGACAGCAACATGGATTCCGGGTTCGCCTGCGATGAAGCCGCAGGCGCCCCGGAATGACGACAATTCCATGGCATTCAGTCGCGTCGCTCATTGTTTGGTGGCGCGCAGATAGATGCGCCCGTTCTTCACCACGAAATCGATCTTCGTGGTGTTGCGGATATCGCGCGAAGGATCGGCGTCCAGCACCACCATATCAGCCAGTTTGCCGGGCGTAATGCTGCCGCGCTTCGCGGATTGCCCCAGCGCCGCGGCGCCGATTTCGGTGGCAGCCTCGATCGCCTGCAGCGGCGTGAACCCGCAATGCTCGACCAGCAGCGCCATTTCCTGATGCACGGACGGCATCTGATCGAGTTCGGGCCCATTCTTGCCGTACGGGAAGCCAGCGTCGTCGGTGCCTGCGTCGATCTGCACGCCGCGCTGATGCGCCAGCCGCGTCACCGCGTAACTCCAGGGCATGATGCCCGCACCCACGCTTTGCGGATGATGTTCCGCCTCGTTCTTGAACACCAGCAGGGTCGCATCGAGAATCGTGCCGCGCTGTTTCATCGCGTCGAACAGCGCGAGGATCTGCGGCGCATCGGCCTTTACGTGTTCGAAATCGCCCATCGCGCGCATCCTGTAATCGTCCGGCACGCTCGGCGCCGCTTCCCACACCAGATACGGGCTGTGCGAAATCGTGTCGGCGCCCGCCTCCACCGCGTCGCCCGGCTTGGCCGGGAAGATCGTTGCGTGCGTCCAGACGCGCAGCCCCTGACGGTGCGCCTCGGCGGTGATCGCCTTGACCAGCGCCGCCGGAAGATTCGCATACAGCTTGATGCCGGTCGCGCCGGTGCCCTTCGCTTCCGCAACTGCCAGTGGAATGTCGGTCTTGGCCGTAATTGCCTGCATCCACGGCGCAAAGCCCAGCGGTTCGCCCTTCGAGGCGTCCTGCGCGCGGACGTCTTCCTTGAAAAAACTCGGCCCCGCCATCAGCGCAACGTAGAAAATGTCGGGCGTCACGAACGCATCGGAGTTCGTCTGGCTTGCGAGGAATTGCAGCAGGCGATCGTCGCCCGCCATGTCGCGGATGCCAGTCACGCCGCCCAGCAGCAGCGCATGCAGGAACGTCTGGTAATGCGTGATGTCGGGCTCGGCATCGGTGATGTGCACGTGCGCATCGATCAAGCCGGGGATCACGTATTTGCCGTTCAGATCGCGCACGTCCGCATCTTTCGGCACTGCCTTGCTGCCGCCCGGGTACACCGCGGTGATCTGCCTGCCTTCGATCTCGATCGGCATGTCGTGCTGCACGGCCGACCCGGTGCCGTCGATCAGGCCGACGTGGGTCAGCAACAGCGGTTTGGGCGCGGCGGCCAAGGCGGGCCACGTGAACAGGCAGAGCAACAGCGGCAGGATGCGTTTCATTGGCGTGGCCCCGGAGAATCCGCCAAGGATAAACGCAACATGACCCGCCGGTGATCCGCGGTGGGCAACCATATGGTTGCGTATTCTCACGGCCAGTCTTAACATGCAACCATGAGGTTGCACATACCCGGACGGAGGACAAGATGAACACGAACACCGACCGCATCGAGAAGCAGATCCTGTTGAAGACGCCGCGCGAACGCGTCTGGCGCGCGCTCAGCGAGGCCGACCAGTTCGGCACCTGGTTCGGCGTGCGCTTCGACGGGCCGTTCGTCGAGGGTGAGCGGCTGACGGGAAAGATCGCGCCCACGCAGGTGGACGAGGAAGTCGCCGCGATGCAAACGCCTTACGAGGGCACGCCCTTCGAATGGCGTGTCGAGAAAATCGAACCGATGCAGCGCATCGCCTTCCGCTGGCACCCATTCGGCATCGACAAGACCGTCGACTACTCCAGCGAACCGATGACGCTGATCGTGTTCGAACTGCACGACGCACCCGAAGGCATATTGCTGACCGTCACCGAATCGGGCTTCGACAAGCTGCCACCGGAACGCCGTGCGAAAGCCTTCGCGGCCAACGAGGATGGCTGGACGCACCAGATGGAGCTGATCCGGAAATTTCTCGCTCTCCCGACATGATTTCGCGCGCCATGCGGAAACAAACCGCGCTGCAGAATTCCGCGCCAGTGTTCGCCGCGCTTGGCGACCCCACGCGGCTGCGCCTTGTCGCTGCGCTGTGCGCGGGCGGCGCGCTGTCGATTGCGCAACTCACCGCCGGTACCGCGATCACCCGCCAGGCGGTCACCAAGCACCTGGAAGTGCTGGCCGGCGCGGGGCTCGTGAACGACATCCGGCAAGGCCGCGAACGCTTGTGGGAACTGGAAGCTGCGCGCATCGACGAAGCACGACGCGCACTGGATGCGATCGCGCAGGAGTGGGATCGCGCGTTGCAGCAGTTGAAAGCGTTCGTGGAGAAGTAACTCCGTCAAATTCCGTTCGCCTTGGGCGTAGCGCCGCAGGCGCGAAGTCGAAGGGTCACGTACAACTCCGCGTTTCGACTTCGCGGAGCTGCGCTACGCTCAACACGAACGGAGTTCCGCTCAGCGCAGCTGGCTGTCCTTGCTCCCGCGCCGGTTGTAGCCGCTGAACGTGCCCTCTTCGCGGTCGCGTTCGGCCTGGCAATTCACGCACAGGCGCACGCCCGGCACGGCCTTGCGCCGCGCTTCCGGAATCGGCGCATCGCATTCTTCGCAATGCTTGAGGCTCGGACCCTTGTGCTGCTTGCTGCGCGCGCGCGCGACGGCATCCGCGACGGTCGCGTCGATCTGATCCTGCACCGCATCGTCGTTGACGAAACCCTTGGCCATGCCCACAACGTAAGGCCACTCATCGCGGCTTGCAACCCGCGCGCGTGCACGCGTTCAGGCCATGGGCGTGGCCTGCGCCTGCACGCAATTGCGGCCGCGCGCCTTGGCGGCATACATCGCGGCGTCGGCGGCCGCGACCAGCGCATCCGGCGACGCGCCCGCGTCGCGCGGACAGGCCGCACCCACGCCGATGCTGACGGTCACGTAGCGACCTGCAGGTGAATCGGGATGTGGCAAGGCCAGTTCCTCGACGTGGCCGCGCAAGCTTTCCGCCACCTGCATCGCCTCGGCCAGTTCGCAGCGCGGCAGCAGGATCACGATTTCCTCGCCGCCATAGCGCGCGGCGAGGTCGCTGCCGTCGCGCACGCGCGCCGCGCACAACTGCGCCAGTTCGCGCAGGCATTCGTCGCCCTGCTGGTGACCGCTGCGATCGTTCAGGGCCTTGAAGCAATCCACGTCCACCATCAGCAATGCCAGTGACGCACCGTCATTCGCATGCCGCCGCCACTCTTCCGCCATGCGCGCGTCGAAGCAGCGGCGGTTGGCGATGCCGGTCAGGCCGTCGCGCATCGACAAGTCGCGGAGCTTGCGATTCGCCGCCTCCAGTTCGCGCAGCAGGCGCGCCACATGGATGGCGCCGGCGACCTGTTCGGCGATCGCGTCGAACACCGCGCACACTTCCGGCGTGAAGAAATCGCCGCGCGTGCTTTCCAGGTTCAGCACGCCGTGCATGCGGCCCCGATGCCGGATCGGCACCAGGTATTCCGAACTTACGTCGTGGTTGCCGGGCACGTAATCCGGATCGTTGCGCATGTCCGTGATCAACTGGCACTCGCCGGTGCGCGCGCAGCGGCCCGCCGCGCCCAGCGTCACCGGCCACGGCATGCCGCCCGGCAATTCCAGTTCGATGCGGCCCGACCAGACTTCCTGCACGAAATGCGTGCGCTCCTCGTTGAGCAGGATGATGCTGGCGATCGTGACCGGCAGCCGCCGGGTGATGCAATCCACGATGGCGCGCAGCACCGCTTCCAGCGTGTCGCCCTGCAGCGCCTCGTGCGACACTTGCGCCAGGATTTCCGTCAGCATGGCGCGCCGGCCGACCGCGTCGCGTTCGTCCCACAATGGATGCTGGTTGCGGATGTCGGCCGTCTGGGCCATGGGCTGCGCCATCACGATCCCCTTCCCCTCGCCAGTGTATCGGCGGCAGCGGGCGCGGTGTCGATTCCGGCCAGCCCCGATCGTCGCAGGCATGAGCACAACACCGGAGCATCCATGCAACTCTACGGCCACCTCTTTTCGTCCTACACGCAGAAAGCGTTGATCGCGTTGTACGAGCACGACATCCCATTCGAATTCCTGAACCTCTCGCCGGACAGCCCGGATGTTTACGCCGAATTCGCGCGGCGCTGGCCAATAAAAAAATTCCCGCTGTTGGTGGACGGCGATCGCCAAATCATGGAAGCCACCAGCATCATCGAATACCTCGACGCCCATCATCCCGGTCCTGCGCGATTGATTCCGCTTGATCCCGATGCCGCCGTGGAAGTACGCATGCTCGACCGCTTCTTCGACAACTACATCAACGGTCCGCAGCAGCGGATCGTGTTCAACCAGTTGCGCCCCGAAAGCGATCGCGACCCCTACGGCGTCAACGAAGCGCGCGCCGCACTCGAAACCGCCTACGCATGGCTCGATCAGCGCATGGCGGGCCGCGAATGGGCCGCGGCCGATACCTTCAGCCTCGCCGACTGCGCCGCCGCGCCGGCGCTGTTCTACGCGGACTGGACGCACCGCATCGATGAGAACTTTCGCAACGTGCACGCGTACCGCGCACGGTTGCTGAAACGTCCGTCGTTCGCGCGCTGCGTGAAAGACGGCCGCCCGTATCGCCCGCTGTTTCCGCTGGGCGCACCCGATCAGGATTGATTGAGAGGAGAACGATGATGAGCGAATCGAAATGGGTTCCAGCCGCCGAGCTTGCTGCCCACAACCCCGTACGTTTTCCCAACGAGAGCGCCGAATACCGCCGCGCGCGGCAGGCCTTGCTGGCCGAGGAAATCGAATTGCGCCGGCACATCGAACGCGTTGCTGAACAACGCCGCGCGCTTCCACCGGGCGGCGAAGTCACCGGTGACTACCGCTTCACGGGCGAACGCGGTGAAACCGATTTCGCGGGCCTGTTCGGCGACAAGCAGACGCTGGTGATCTACAGCTGGATGTTCAGTCCGCAGCGCGAACGCCCCTGCCCGATGTGCACATCGCTGCTGAGCGCCCTGGAAGGCGAGGCGCGTGACATCGAACAGAACGTGGCCCTGGCGGTGACGGCGCGCTCGCCGATCGAGCGTCTGGCTGCGTTCAAGCGCCAACGCGGCTGGCGCAATCTCAAGGTCTACTCCGATGGCAGCGGCGACTACACGCGCGCCTACGTCAACCCGGACGACGGCGACACGCCGGCTTTCAATGTGTTCACTCGCCGCGATGGCACGATCCGGCATTTCTGGGCAGGCGAGATGTTTGCAACCCCGCCCGATCCCGGCCAGGACCCGCGCGGCGCACCCGACCTGATGCCGCTGTGGAACATCCTTGACTTGACGCCCGAAGGCCGGCATCCGACCTGGTATCCGAAGCTCGAATACGGCGAATAAGCGTCCGGTTTGAGCGGATCGGCGCGGCATGGCACGATCGTGCCGATGGACGAACGCCCCGCCACCGCGCATACGCTTCGCGATCTCGCACGGCTGCGCCGCGTGCGCGACCGCATCGATCGCGAATACGCGCAGCCGCTGAATGTCGAGGCGCTGGCCCGCGGCGTGCACATGTCGGCCGGCACTTGAGCCGCGAGTTCAAGCGTGCCTTCGGCGAGTCGCCTTATTCCTGCCTGATGACGCGACGCATCGAACGGGCGATGGCACTGCTGCGCCGCGGCGACCTCAGCGTCACCGAAATCTGTCTCACCGTCGGTTGCGCGTCGATGGGCACCTTCAGCACGCGCTTCGCCGAACTGGTGGGCATGCCGCCTAGCGTCTATCGGCGACAAGCGGCGCGCGCCACCGAAGGCATGCCGTCGTGCGTGGCAAGGCAAGTGACCAAACCGGTCAGGAATCGAGAAGCGCCGGTGCGCGAACCTGGCCTAGCATGACGGCACCCATCCAACAGGCGAACCCGCATGGACATCACCATTCATTCGAGCAAGCTTCCACAGACCGACCCGGATGCGTCGCTGGTCTTCTACCGCGACGTGCTCGGCTTCGAAGTGCGCAACGACGTCGGCTACAACGGCCTGCGCTGGATCACGATGGGACCGCCGGACCAGCCGGACACCAACATCGTGCTGTTTCCGCCGTCGGCCAGCCCCGGCGTCACCGATGAGGAAAAGCGCACCATTTCCGAGATGATGGCCAAGGGCACCTACGCGATGATGCTGCTGGCCACCAAGAACCTCGACGCCGCTTTCGAAAAAATCCAGGCCAGCGGCGCCGAAATCGTCGAAGAGCCGACCGAGCAACCCTACGGCGTACGCGATTGCGCCCTCCGCGATCCCGCCGGCAACCTGCTGCGCGTGCAGGAGCGGCGCTAAGACTCGCCACGAGTACCCACACAGGAAAGCAATCATGGCAACCAAGAACGCCACCAAATCATCGGGATTCACCGCCGAAGAACGCGCGGCGATGAAGGAACGCGCGCGCGAATTGAAGAACGCGAAACGCGGCGCGGACGGCGAAAAAGAGGTACTGGCGGCCATCGCCAGGACACCCGAACCCGAGCGCAAGCTGTGCGAACGCCTGCACAAGGTCATCCGCGAAGCCGCGCCGCAACTCCTGCCGAAGACTTGGTACGGCATGCCCGCCTACGCCAACACCGACGAGAAAGTCGTGGTCTTCTTCAAGCCCGCATCCAAGTTCAAGGACCGCTATCTCACCCTCGGCTTCAACGACAGCGCCAGGCTGGACGACGGTGCGATGTGGCCGACCTCGTATGCACTGACGAAGCTGGGCGCCGGCGAAGAGAAACAAATCGCGGCACTGGTGAAGAAAGCGGCCAGCTAGCGGCCCCGCACCGTACACACTACACGCCATTCCCGGGTCCGCACCACTCGTATTCTGCGACTCGCCCGCGAATTGGCGAAGACCAGGCCCTCTCCCCCGAGCGCAGTTTGCTCGGGGGAGAGGGTTGGGGTGAGGGGGCGGGACTTTGCAATGCGATACCGTTTCGATCGCGCAAAGCTTTCCCCCTCACCCTGCCCTCTCCCCCAAACGATGAAGCCGTTTAGGGGAGAGGGTTCAACAGCAGCACGCGTTTACACCCGCAAGCCTGCTGGGTGGCTTGTCCCCTCCTCCCAAACCACCGTTTGTTAGGGGGAGCGGTCGTCAATAGGACGATCAGGCGCTAAACCCGCGTTTCCGTGCTGCGCCGAAAAACCGCCAACTGAGCCTCGAACGCACGTTTGTACGCGGGCCGCGCTTCGCCGCGCTCAACGTAAGCCGCCAATGCCGGAAACTCGCCCAGCATGCCGGATGGCTTCAACCGCAGCAGCGCGTGCACCATCATCAGGTCGCCCGCACTGAACGCGCCGTCGAGCCAGTCGGCATCGCCAAGCCGCGCGGAAAGTTGTTCCAGCCGTTGACGGATCCGATCCTTGACGAGCGCCAGGCGCTCCCCGGCCCAGGGCTTGTCGCCCTCCACGATCCTGACGGTCACGAGTTCGAGGATGGGCGGCTCCACCGTATTGAGCGCCGCGAACATCCACGCGATCGCGCGCGCCCGGGCATTCGCCTCATCCGGCAGCAAGCCAGCGTGGCGCTCCGCGATGTGCAAGACGATCGCGCCCGATTCGAACAGCACGAGATCGCCTTCCTCGTAGGTCGGAATCTGCCCGAAAGGATGCAGCGCGACGTGCGCGGGCTCCTTCATTGCCTTGAACGAAACCAGTCGAACCTCGTAAGGCTGGCCTGCCTCTTCCAGCGCCCAGCGGACGCGCATGTCTCGCGCCAGCCCCTGGCCGCGGTCGGGTGATCGTTCGAACGCCGTGATGATGGGGATCATGGGAGCGTTCCGGTCAACCGCACGCCGGATCGAGCTGCCGCAACTCGCACTCGACTTCCCATTCATCGCCGTGCACGTCCAGGAAACGCTTCGTCAGTTGCAGTGCGTGCTCCATCGAATCCGCTTTCAGCAATGCGTAGCCACCGATCACTTCCTTGGATTCGGTGAATGGGCCGTCCGATACCGACTGCTTGCCGTGGGACAGCCGCACGCGCTTGCCCTCGGCACTCGGCCGCAGGCCTGCGGTATCCAGCAGCGTGCCGTCCGCGGTCATCTCGGTCATCAGTTGGCCCATGTCCGCCATCAGCTTTTCGCTGGGCTTCTGGCCTGTGTTCTCGGTGATCCGGATCAGGGAAAGGAATCGCATGGTCGTGTCTCCTCGTGGATGGGCGGAGCCGCCGCCGGCGATGCCGGCAGCGTCGCGCTCCTGTCATGGCGACGAACGAGGGACGCTTGAATCGACACGCGCGCAATCAAGACGCGTTGTCGAAATACTTCTCTCGTCCCGCACTCCGGACAATCGCGGAAGAACTCGTTGCTTTTTTCCGCAGTTTGGGTGAGTGACCCGGCTGGCAGGTGAATCGTATTGCGGTATTACTGTCGCAAGCACTGCATTTGAAGTAGTAGCCGTACTTGCCATACAGGATGGCGCCGTTGTTATTGCCGCATTTCTTGCAGCCCAGCCCTTGGTGTGCAGCAGGTTGCATGGGCGTTGAAGTTGTTCTTGCGTAGCCTTGCGGACACACGTCAACGACGGGCGATGTCTCAACCAACCATTCCGGTAACGGCCATCTGACAGGACGATGCTGCGCGGCCAGCTGCTCGGCCACGTCTTGCATCGTCTCGGACGAAACGATCTTGGCCATCGATGCCAAGGTGGTCAGCGTGCTTTCCTTATCGATGTCGTTGAGGATGCTGGTCTTGATCTGATCGGCCTTGATGATCCTGCTGGTGTCGAATTTCTTTGGTCGATCGATTCTCGACTTTGAGGAAACCAGAACAAACGAATGACATGCTGGTGTGATGCGCATTCCAAGGCGCACCGGTAGATCGAGTGTTTTCAACACGTCCTTCAGCACGGCAATGTGACGCTCGTTTTGCTCGAGCGGCGATTCCATGCCTTCGTACGTACGCTTGTAGTCGTTCCAGCGCAGAAACTCACCCTGCTCCGTGATCTTGACGCTGGCATTGAAATGCTTGGACTCCAGCACGTAGCAATCCAGCCAGCGGTTCATGATCAGATGATCGATCTGCGCAACACGGCCGTTGTGCTCAAGGCGCAAATCATGGACCACGGCACGATTCGGGGACTGCTGGAAATGAAAATCGATCTGGTAGGCCGATTCGGCTTCGCCTTGCATGCCCGCTTTCCGCACCCTCAGCTCTTTTTCGGCGCGTCTCGCTGCCTCGCCTTTCAAGGTAGCGGCGGCGCGTTCCAGTTGCGCGAGCTCTTCCGAGTGTTCGTCGGCCTTCTTGATCAGCATGTCTTCTCCCCGTAGTGCAAATGTCTCGGCGCTTGGCGTCGCCCCTCAGCGGCGTCAGCGATTTCGATGGATAAGAGCATACGATGGATGCTTGTCAACACTGAGGAGTTCGGCCCTCAGCCTGCACCAAGCTCCGTCGTCCGCTGCCGCAGGTGAGGTATCACCCGAGATCAGGTTCGCAATTCCGCGCCATGCAAGGGCTTTTCGTTCACGTTGCGGTTCCCATCGGGCGCGATTGGGCGTACGCTCGGCCCTCCCTGACCCAAACCGGAGCGCCGCCATGGCCCTGTGGAAAGAACCCGTCAAGTCCCCGTCATCCACGTTGCAGGATCCACCCGACCTGGCGCGGTTCGATATGCCCGTTCCGGCAGAGGCGCCGGCTCCGGTGAAACCGGTTTCCACCAACGCGGCGCCTGCACCGGCGCGCTCCGCGGCCGAGTCGCTCATCTCGCCCGACCTCGTCATCGAAGGCAAGATCGAAGGCGCCGGACACGTGCGCATCGCCGGCCGCTTCAAGGGCGACATCAACGTGCGCGGCGATCTCACCATCGAGAGCGGCGCCAAGGTCAACGGCAGCGTGCGCGCGGAACGCGTGACGGTGGCCGGCGAGCTGACCGGCAACATCGAAAACGCGCAGCACGTGGAACTGCTGCAGACCGGCGCACTGACCGGCGACGTGAAATCGCGAACCTTCAGTGTCGCCAAGGGATCGCGCATGCGCGGCAACGCCGAGTTCGGCTGGGAAGACGACAAGGCCGGCGTCACCGACATCCACAAGAACAACGGCAACGGTCTGGCCAAATGACCGCCTTGGGTGCGGGCACGGCGGGCGCGACGCGCACGTGCCCGCATTGCCGCGAGACGATCCTGGAAAGCGCTGCGATCTGCCCCGCCTGCAACCACAAGTTGCGCTACGGCGGGCCGGCCAGCGACTTGGCGGCGCCGGCCGCGCTGACGCCGCTGAAAGTGGAAGGCAGCTTCCGCAATCCGGATCGTGGCGCGTGGGAATACTCGATGGTGCTGGTGATCCGCAACGAACGCGGCGAGGAAATCGCGCGGCGGCTGGTCGGCGTCGGCGCGATGCAGCCCGGCGAGCAGCGCTCGTTCTCGCTCAGCGTGGAAATGAATCCCGGCGGGAAGCAGCCGCGCACGCGGCATTGAATTGCCACTGATCAATCCATCATTCGTCATTCCGGAATCGCGAAGCGATATCCGGAATCCAGCGCCTTTTCATTCGATGCGTTGAGCGAAAGGCACTGGATCCCGGCTTTCGCCGGGATGACGACGACGGGATCCCGTATCTCCTTGCGAGATTTCAGTTCTGCAACTTGCGCAACTCCGCCGCCACCGCGAATACGTGCGGATCGTCGGCGCCGAGCTCGCGCAGCGCATCGGCGAGATTGAGCACGTAATCACTGTTGCGTCCACTGGGCCCGCTTGACGCTGCCACGTGACGCGCGATGTCCGCCTCGCTGGCGTCGCCAAGCCATGCCGCGTTGCCGGAGTCGGCGATGTAGACCAATCCATCCGCGTAGCCGCCGTCGCCGAAATCCAGCGTCACGTCGTGGCGCAGATAGCCGTTCTTTTCGCGGAAATCGATGTACTCGAACGTTGCCGGCGCGACGCGATACGCCATGCCTGCGCACACGGCGCCGGGCTCGGCGACGAGCGTCGCCACGCGGCCGGGATGTTCGGGCGTGCCGCGATGATCGTGCGAACCCTGCCACAGCCGCCGCGTCCAATCGCGGATCGTCGCGAACCGGCGTTCGATGAATGGAAAATCCGCCTTGTAGATCAACGAGCCGTAGCCGAACAGCCACACGCTCTCCACGCCGGTGAAATCGTGGCGCGTGCGGTTGACGCCGGTGGTGTCGTGGCCCGCTGTCGGAACGACAATCATGATGGAATCGGGTGATCTTTCTGGACAGCGTGCATTATCGTGTGCGCGATGCCTGCAATGGAGGATGCCATGACACGCTACACCGCCGAACGCGCGAGCGTCGGGACTCAATCCATCGTGATGCTCGCCGATGGTGCGGGACGCCGCGCGCGCATCGCCTGCCATGGCGCTGCGCTGTTGAGCCTGGAAGTACCGCGCAACGGCACGCCCTTCGATATCGCGTGGGGTTATCGCGACGCGGATGAAATCCTCGCGCGCTCAGGTTCGCACTTCGCCATCCTCGCCCCATTCGGCGGACGCGTTGCCGATGCGCGCTACAGCTTCGACGGCCAGTCCTTCGATCTCCAGCCCGGCGTCACCGGCGCCGCGCGCGAGTTCCGCCACGGTTTCGTGCGCGACACGGATTTCGCGATCGCCGATCTGACAGCCGGCGACGCGTCGGCCACCGCAACGCTCGCCACCGACGCGATCCGTCCCCGCCCCGGCTATCCGTTTGCCATCGATCTCGCCGTCCGCTTGACCCTGGATGCCGGAGGCTTGGCGCTGGAAGCACGCATGCGCAACGTGGGTGATCGCGCTGCGCCGTGCTTCTTCGGTTGGCACGCGTACTTTCGTGTGGGCGACGGCATGGCCGACGACTGGCTGCTGGAGATTCCGGCGCGCACCGCGATCCGCACCGACGCGCGCCTGATTCCGTTGCCCGGCGATGCCGCCTACGTGCCGCTGGAGGAAACGCCCGCGCTGGATTTCCGCGGCGCGCGCCGTATCGGGGCCACGGTGCTCGACAACGGTTATGCCGGACTCGCGAGCGATCGCGATGGACGCGTGCGCACGCGCCTGACCGATCCCTCGTCGTCATTTTCCATCAGCGTCTGGCAGGAACGCGGCGTGATGCACGCGTTCACGGGCGACACGCTCGGCGCGGGTGCACGCAGCGCCATGGCACTGGAACCGATGGAATGCATGGCCGATGCTTTCAACCGGCCGGATTGCGCGAGCGCCATTCGACTGGAGCCGGGCGCGGAACGCGTGTTCCGTTGCGGCGTCGATGTCCCGCATCCTGACGACCGGAGCGACTCAATTGCGGACCGGTGGCACCAGTTTCAGCTTGGTGCTGCCGACCGGGCGCTTGGGCCGCAGCATGCGTTCCAGCGCAGCGGGCGGAATGGGATACGAGTAAAGGTATCCCTGCCCTTCGGCGCAGCCCGCCTGCAGCAGGAACTGATGCTGCGCTTCGGTCTCGATGCCTTCGGCGATGGTGGTGAGGCCGAGGCTTCCGGCCATGGCCAGCATGGCGCTGGTGATCGCGGCGTCGTTGGCACTGCCGGGCAAACCGGTGACGAACGAGCGGTCGATCTTGAGGTACGCCACGGCCGGCAGCTTCAGGTACGCCATCGAGGCGTAACCGGTGCCGAAATCATCGATCGCAACCGCGATGCCGAGCGCCTGCAAGGAGCGCATCGTCCGCTCGGTTTCTTCGCCGAGCCGCAGCATCGCGCCCTCGGTGATTTCCAGCACGACGCGTTCGGGCGCCACCACGTTGGTCAGCAGCGCGTGATAGACGCTGTCGACGAAGCCCGGATGGCCGAACCAGCGCGCCGACACGTTGATCGCCACGCGGATCTGCGGCATGTGCGCCTCGTCCCAGGCGTGGATCTGCGCGCACGCGGCATGCATCACCCACTCGTCGATGCGGTGGATCAAGCCGATGCCCTCGGCGACGGGAATGAACTCGCCCGGCAGCACTTCGCCGCGCTGCGGGTGCGTCCAGCGCAGCAGCGCTTCGACCGCGACGATGCGGCCGGTGTTCAATTCGACGCTCGGCTGGTAGGCCAGGTGGAACTCGTCCTCGATCAGCGCCTGGCGCAGTTCCGTCGCCAGCAGCATCCGCTGCCGCGCATCGGCCTGCATCATCGGCACGTAGAAGCGCGAAGCGTTGCGCTCCTCGGACTTGGCCGCGTACATGGCCGCGTCGGCGTTGGCGATCAGTGTTTGCGCGTCGTTGCCATCCAGCGGATAACCGGCGATGCCGATGCTGGCGCTGACCACCAGCTCGTAATCGTCGACGTGGAAGGGTTCCGACAGCACCGCGAGCAGGCGGCTGGCCAGCGCCGCGGCATCCTCGCGCAGGCTGAGGTGCTGCATCAGCACCGTGAACTCGTCGCCGCCGATGCGTCCGGCGATGTCGCCTTCGCGCAACTGTTGCTGGATGCGCTCGCTCACCAGTTTCAACAGGCGATCGCCGACCGCGTGGCTGTAGCTGTCGTTGACGAACTTGAAGGCGTCGAGGTCGATGAACAGCACGGCCACGGCACTGCGGTTCTTCGCCGCGCGTTCGATGGCCAGTTCGCAATGGTGCTGGAACTGCGCGCGATTGACCATGCCGGTCAGCACGTCGTGCGCGGCAAGGTGTTCGAGGCGGTAACGATCCGCCTTGGCTACGGAGATGTCGCTGAAGACCGCGACGTAGTGTTGCACGCGGTTTTCCGCGTCGCGGATGGTGCTGATGTCGAGCTTTTCGGCATACACCCTGCCGTCGTTGCGGCGGCTCTGCACTTCGCCCGACCAGTGGTGGGTGGCGACCACCTCGTCCCAGATCGTGGCCGGCAGCGGGCTGCCGTCGGCAAGCGTGCGCGTGGCATCCAGGCGCATCCCGGCCAGGTTCTCCGCCGTGAAGCCGGTAAGCCGCGTCGCGGCCGCATTCACCGTGAGGATCTTGCGGTCCGCGTCCGCGATGATCACGCCTTCCGCGATGCTGGCCAGCGCCTCGGCGGCCACGCGGCGCACGCGATCGCTCTCCACGCGCTCGGAGATGTCGCGGATGATGGCCTGGCGCACGACCTGCTCGCCCCACACCGTCATGCTGCTCTGGGTCTCGACCGGGCGCCTGGTTCCGTTGCTGGCGCGCAATTCACCGCTGCCTGACGAACCCTTGCGGACGATGCCGTCCTCGAACAGCCCCATGTAATCGACGCCGACCAAGTCTTGCGGCGCGCGCCCCGTCCAGGCGCTCGCGGTACGGTTGGCATCGATGATCGCGCCGCTGGTCTCATCCACCATCATGATCGCATCGGGCGCGCTGTCGAACAGCAGCCGGTAGCGCTCCTCGGTGCGCCGGATGCGTGCCAGCACGCGCCGTGCCATCCACAGCCAGAGCCCGATCGCGACGGCGGCGGAAAACATGATGCCGGCGAAGAGGACGCGGCCGGTCCACACGGCGCCGCGGGCGATGCTCAATGAAAAAAGGTTCGAGCGCGGCTCGATGAACGCGTTGATGGCGCTGATGCGGCTGCGCTGGCGGACCACCTCCGCCGGGGTCATGGCCTTGTCGGCGAACGTGCGGTGCAGCGTGTCCGCGATCGTCCCGAGCTCCGCGATCGCGCCATCCGTGGATTGCCATTCGCGCAGCGCGTCGCTCATGTAGGGCGCGTCCGCAAAGTGGTGCAGGATGAATACTGCACCGGGAATCGCCACCGTCATGGCATGTCCGCGGCGCATCTCGTCTTCGACGGACTGGTACTCGAAGTGCCCCGACAAGACCATGTCGCGCGCCTTGCGCAGCGACTTCAGGACGGCGTAATTGTCCTGAAAGCCGGCGTAATCCGCGGGGTCGCCCGTGGCGACGTAGTGAAGCAGGTCGACGGTCGCCTGCTTCTGGGCCTTGGACCAGATGCTCTCGCCGTTGAGGTAACCGGCGAGGGCGATCTGTGCCTGCACGGTAAGCCACGTGAGCAACAGGATCAGCACCACCACCGCCACAAGTGCATAGACGAGCGGCAGCAGGCGCCTGTTCATGGGCTTCTGCAGGAGCTGGGCGGAGCCACGGCGCATGGGCAACGCGGGCCTTCACGTGAGCATAGGTGTCTCCTTTTCAAGCATTTTTCGTACCAAGCTGCGGCATTCACGCTGCTGCAACCTCGTCGTAAGCCTCGTCGATCTGGAAAGTGAAGCCCGGACGCACCGAGCGGTCACCCAGAATCCGCATGGCGATGTAGGTCCGCTTGATGCACTCGGCCACGTGGGCGACTTCCGCCGCTTTCGGCGCGTTGCCCATGAGCGAGCAGACGATTTCGAGCGCCTCCCAAGGATGCTCGTCGTCATACGCTGCGTGCAGTTGCAGCCAGCGCAAGCTGCCGCGCCGCCGCGATTCGGGGTACTGGGCCGCGAAACTTTCGCTTTCGTACAGAATGCGGGACCATTCGCCCGTGGCGCCTTCGACGCCGTAATTGACCGCGGCCAGGCTCGCGGCCAGCGAATCGCCGCTGCTCACTTCCTCGCACCAGTCCGCGAGCGCCTGCGTACCCGGCGGCAACTGGCCCTGCATGACCTGTTCGCGCGGCACGCCGGCGCCTTCCGCCCAGTTCAACCAGTACTCGGCGTGATTCTGCTCGACGCGGATGTTGCGCACGAGCCAACGCCGCGCGAGATCTTCGCCCTCGCTGCGCCCGTAACGCGTCTTCAGGAGACTGCGCGCCATGTAGCAAGGGAAACGCTCGATGGCCGGCCAGGCGCCGACGACGAAACGTGGCGTGATCGTCGGGTCTTCGTTGGTGCACATCTTCGTCCACAGCTCATGGTCCACCACGGTCTTCTTGACGATGTCGCATTCGCCGACCATGTCCTGCGCCCATTGCGGATAGCTGCTCAGTTCGGTCAGGGGCCCACTACGTTCAAAACGCGCACTCATGATGTTCTCCTCGGGTCAGGTCGAGTCTTTCGGGATACAGCCGGGATACAGCACAAAACAACAATGGATGGATGAAAACAGCGCGGCAATGGCTTGATTCCACTCACCTCCATGCCGGGTCGAACCGGCAGCCACGAAACGCACGCGTACGGATTGCCCACTTAAAAAAAACAGATGCGAAAAGTCGGATAACCCACTGACGTTTCTTGTCATATCGCTCATCGAAAGCGGGCTAAACGACCAACGGTATGTGCTACTTTACGCTTTGTTCGCGAGAAATCCATCACAATTTTTCACAATCGGGCCGGTTTTCCCGGCTTTGCTGGTCTGGAGCGTCGATTTGAAGGCGAATGGGCTTGGAAATATCTCATATTCAACTGTAAATTTGATTCGTAATATCATGTTTTATTTGAATCAATAAGCTGATCAGCGGACGACCACTGTGAATACGTGGTCGCCGCGGAATCGCCATGCGATCCCGCGCTTGCGGAAACCATCAATGGGAACGTGCCGCGTTACGCGTGCGTCAGCGCGTAATCGACGGCCGCGCACACGGCGGACGCCTGCGCGACATTGCACTGCTCGGGCGTGGCGCGCGGGCTGTCCGGATACACCTCGGTGGTGGTGCGGTAACGCGCGGCGGTGATGCCGGCGCACAGTCCCCACCGCACCAGCGGATATTCGATCACGCCCGGTGCCATCACGGGCGAGCCGATGATGGTGCCGTCCGGATCCGCCGGCGCGATATGGGTCACTTCCGCCACCGCGGCGATCACGGCCTGCTGGAACTCCGGTTGCGGATTTTCGCTGTCTGCACACAGGTAAAAACCATCCGGGATGGTGCCCGGCTCGAAAGACGTTCCATCGCGCGCGGCGAGCGCGGGACGAAACTCCGATTCGTCGGTATCGGTGGTTTCATGCAGGTCGATGTGCATCAGCACGCGGTCGCGGAACGAAGCGACGAAGCGCATCAGCGCGGCGGATTCCGGCGCCGCGCTGCGGGCGAAGAAATTGCGGTTGGGATCCAGCGCATGCGGGTTCCAGCGATGGATGCGCTCGTAACTCCACGGACTTACACACGGCGCGATGACGAGGTTGGCGCGCCCGGCGCAGGCGTCCGCGTGCCGCTCCGCGAATCGCAATGCTCCATGCACGCCACTGGTTTCGTAACCGTGCACGCCGCCCGTCACCAGCATGACCGGCAGCGCGTCATTCCATTCGCGGTTCTTCAATGCGAACAACGGATAGCTGTCCGGCGGATAGTCGAGCTTGCCGTACTGCACCACGTCGAAGCGCGGGCGCAAGCGTTCGATCGTGCCCAGCACCTCGTCGGCATAACTGCGCTGCTTGCGCTGGCGCGTCAGCCACTCGGCTTTCTCGGCATCACCCCACGGCTGGCCGGGTGTGCCGATGGGATAAAAGGCGTCGGTTCCCACGCGTTCCCTCCGCTGGTCGGGTTTACTGTAGCAGCCCGGAGCGATCCAGCCGGACAGGCATGCCCTCGATTTTCACGTCGGCGCCTCCATATCGGCCGCATCTCGGCTGATGAGACCGCCATGACCACCCCTGCTCCGCTCCGCATCGATTTCGTTTCCGACGTCGCCTGTCCCTGGTGCGCGGTCGGGCTGGCAAGCCTGCAACAAGCGTTGGCGAAGCTGGACGGCAGCATCGAAGCCGAAATCCACCTGCAACCGTTCGAGCTGAGTCCCGACATGCCGTTCGACGGCGAGGACGCGGTCGATCACATCATGCACAAGTACGGCATCAGCGAGGCGCAATCGGAAGCCAACCGCGAGGTGATCCGCGAGCGCGCCGCGGCGGTCGGGTTCAGCTACAACATGCAGCGCGGCAGCCGCGTGTGGAATACGTTCAACGCGCACCGGCTGCTGCACTGGGCCGAACTGCAGGATCGCGAGAAGGCCGTGGCGCTGAAGCAGGCCTTGTTCCGCGCCTATTTCACGGACAACGAAAACGTTGCGGACCGTGACGTGCTCGTGCGAATCGCGAACGACGTCGGCCTGGACGCGAGCGAAGCGCGCCGCGTGCTGGACCATGGCGACTACACGGACGAAGTACGCGCGCAGGAACGCCACTGGCAACAGGCCGGCATTCGTTCCGTGCCCGCCGCAATCGTCGATCGCCAATACCTGATTTCGGGCGGCCAGCCGCCGGAAGTCTTCGAGAACGCGCTGCGCGAGATCGCCGCCAAGGCGGCTGCCGCCTGATCACCCCGGCTGCAGCACCAGCAGGCGCACCACGCCCCAGATCGCCAGCAGCAACAAGAGCACCCAGGCGATCATCGACAGCATGAACGGATTGTGGCGCGCGCCGGCATCGCGCAGGTACGCGGGGATGTACCACACGCGCGCCGCGATCCACACCAGCCCGAGGATGCCGGCCCACGTCGGATTGCCCCATGTCGCCGCCAGCCACAGTGTCGGCAGGAACATCACCGTGTGCTCGAGCGTGTTCATCTGCACGCGGAACGCACGTTCGAAACCAGGATGTCCCGTGGTGGCAGGCGCCTTGATGCCGTGGCGATCGCGCGCACGTGCAACGATCAATCCGGACGCAAGCAGCACCAGCACGTTCAACAGCACGACCAGCACGGGCAGATGGATCACGTCGGAATCCTTGGACGGGAATGCCGCGAAGTGTGGTTTGATCCACCGGGCGTGTCCAGTTGCGGGAAAAAGCGGGCGCCCTGCGGCGCCCGTTCGCATTGCAGGTTGAACCTCGGCTTCACTGCATGCTGATCGTCCCGTGCATCAGCGCCGAATGGCCCGGGAAGCTGCAGAAGAACACGTAGGGGCCGCCGCTCTTGATCTTGCTGACCGGGAAACTTACCGACGCGGTTTCGCCACCGCCGATCAATTTGGTATGCGCGATGATGCGCGAATCATCCGCCTTGATGTAGCCGTTCCCGAGGCCGGCCGCCGCGCTCTCCTGATCCACGGCCTGCATGTCCGATTGCTTCGTGATGACCACGTCGTGGCCCATCGATGCCACGGGCAGCTTGCCGGTGTGCTTCAAGGTGATCTTGAAGTTGGTGCAGGACGCAGGCACGGTGATCGACCCGACGTTGTATTGCATCGCGTCGTTGGCCTCGATTTCCGTGCCGCAGTTGGTCACGGTCGCGGCGGGTTTGTCGTTGGCCGCCATCGCTCCGGATGTCGTGGCGGGGGTTGCCGCGGAACTCGCGGCGGCGGCCGCCGTTGCCGGGCCCGCCATCGGAGCCGTTGACGCTGACGACGGTGCCGTGCCGGCTGGCGCCGGTTCGTTCGGCGCCTGGGATTGGGTGTTGTTTCCGCATGCCGAAAGCACCAGCGTGCAGGCGACGACAAGCGCGGGCATCTTCAGGTTCATCATCCGGTCTCCTTGTCGAAATGGCGGATTGTGGAAATGCAAGGCTCCACATGACGTGAAGGCCCGCGCAGGCCGTCACGCACCGGTACCCGCGGCGGGATGCCGTGCTTCACGCGTTGACATCAAATCAACCCGCGCGTGGCTAGGCTGTGAAGCTTCGTGCAACGCGGCGTGAATACGATGCGTCGAACCCCCCGTGATCCGGCCAACGATGCGATTCCACCGGGACTGCGCATCGGTGCCGCGTTCGCGTGGCGCCTGCTGGTGATCGGTGCGGCGATCGGCGGCGTGCTCGCGCTCGCGTGGGTGTTGTCCGAAGTCGTCGTGCCGTTCCTTATCGGCGTGATCCTGGCGGCCTTGCTGGTGCCGCTGTCCGCATTCCTGCAACGCCACCACTGCCCGAAATGGCTGGCGATCATCGTCGCGTGGATCGTGCTGCTCGGCGTGATCGCGGGGCTGGCGTCGCTGGTGACCGAGCGCGTGCTCAATGAAATCCCGACCCTGCAGAAGCAGGTCGCGGGCGTCGGCGACCAGTTGAAGTCGCTGTTGGCAACCCACCCGTTCGGGCTCGACGCCGCCAAGGTCAGCCGCTACATGTCTGAACTCGGCCAATGGCTGCAATCGCACGCTTCCGATGTCGGCCTGCGCGCCGCCGCCGCCGGCTTGCGCATCATGCACATGCTGGAAGGCATCTTCATCATCATCTTCGTGATCCTGTTCGCGATGATCGACGGCGCCGAAATCTGGGCTTGGGTGACGCGGTTGTTTCCGAGCCGCGCCCGTGCGCGGCTCGATTTCGCCGGCCACGCCGGCTGGCATACGCTGAGCGCGTTTGCACGCGTGCAGATTTTCGTCGCCGCCATCGACGCTGTCGGCAACGGCGTCGGCGCATGGCTGTTGGGCGTGCCGCTGGCCACGCCGATCGCGGTGATCGTGTTCTTCGGCGCGCTGGTGCCGATCCTCGGTTCGATCGTTGCGGGCGCCGCCGCCGTGCTGATCGCGTTCCTGTTCAACGGACTCGACCACGCGCTGATCATGCTGGGCGTGGTGCTGCTGGTGAACCAGCTCGAAGGCAACGTGCTGCATCCCTTCCTCACCGGCGGCGTGGTCAAGGTGCATCCGCTCGGCGTGGTGGTCGGCGTGATCGCGGGCGCCTCCGTGGGCGGTGTCGCGGGCGCCTTCCTCGCGGTGCCGGTCATCGCGACCGCGAACGCGATGATCAATGCGGCGGCGGACTATTCGTCCGGCGCAGGGGCCCATCATGCGTCCGTCCCCAACGACAGCACGGCAACTCCATGAGCGAGGCGCTGCACATCGTCTGTCCGCATTGCGAAGCGGTGAACCGCGTGCCCTCGGATCGCATCGACGCTGCGCCCACGTGCGGCCGGTGCCATCGCCGGTTGTTCGAAGGCAAGCCGGCGGAAGTCGACCGGGCCCGGTTCCAAAAACATCTTTCGCGCAACGACATTCCGGTGCTGGTGGATTTCTGGGCGCCGTGGTGCGGGCCGTGCAAGATGATGGCGCCGCACTACGCGCAGGCGGCAGCGCAGCTGGAACCGCGCATGCGGCTGCTGAAGGTGGACACCGAAGCCGAACAGGATCTCGGCGTCGGCTACGACATCCGCAGCATTCCGACACTGGCGCTGTTCCGCGGCGGCCGCGAAGTCGCGCGCCAGGCGGGCGCGATGCATACGTCCGGCATCGTGCAGTGGGCGCGTTCGCACGGCGCGTGAATTCGCATCGGCGATCGAATGCGCAATGTTCAATCAATGGGCGGCAGGTTCGGGCGGCGGTCCATCCGGCCGCCTGCGCATGAAACGCGCGAAACGCGGCAAGCCGCTGGCCGTCAAACCATTGAACCGATACGTCAGCCACGACCCGACCGGCGGCGGATCGGCGCGGTCCGCATCCGAGAATCCGGAACCGATCGAAAAGCGCCGCCCGTCCTGCATGCGCACTTCCAACGATCCCATCCTGCCCGCGAGCCGGCCTTGCCCCGGCTGGATCGCGACCACCTGCGCTTCGGCATCTTCGTAGGGCTTCAGCTTGAGCAGGCCGACGCCGCGGCCCGCCCGGTAAGGCGTGTCACCGCGATGCAGCACCAGGCCTTCGCCGCCCTTGTCCACCACGCGCTTGAGTTCGGCACGAAGCTGCGTTTCGTTCGCGACGTGGAACTGCCGGATCGCCACCACCCAAGGATCGCCGATGGCCGCGACCGTGGTGCGGATGGCCGGCACGCGTGCATCGAAGTCGCCGCCCTGTCCCGGCAAGTCGAATACGTGATACGTCACCTCGTGCCATGCCGGATCGTTCGCGTCCGCCGTGCGCACGATGGTGGACGCGTGCGCGAACTTTCCGTAGCCGACCCACAGCTCGCCATCCAGCGGCGTCTTCGGCCAGTTCTTCGTGAACCACGCGGGCACATGCACGACGGTGCCGCCGCGCGTGAACAACTGGTGCCCGTCCCAGTAGCCGCGCACGCCGTCGAACTTCTCGCTGACCCAGTAGCGGGACAGGTCGACGCCGCCATGGTAGAGATCGACCAGTTCGACCGGCGGCGGCGTTGCGCCGTGCGCCTGCGCCGCGAAAACGACGCTCCACGCAAGCATCACCACCACAACCCAGCGTATCGGTCGCATGTCTGTCCCTCGCACGTTGAAAGCAGCAAGTTTCAAGGTTGCGCGTGAATCCGTCGGCAGTCCACGGCCGCGTTGCCGCGCATCCTTTTCGGAAAATCGTGTAGGCCATTCCCTACTGCGGTGGGCGCACGCCGCGCGGCAATGTCACAATCGCGCCGACGGCACGGACGAAACCATGACCCTCGACAAGCATCTGGAAAAAGGCACGCCGCTCGACGGCCGCTCGCTGCTCGAAAACGTAAGCCTGCCCGCAGCGGTGATCTTCGACCGCACGCTCGAGCACAACATCGCATGGATGCAGCGCTTCGCCGACGACCACGGCGCGAAGCTCGCGCCGCACGGCAAAACGACGATGACACCCGCATTGTTCCGCCGCCAACTCGACGCGGGCGCGTGGGGCATCACGCTGGCGACAGCCGTGCAATGCGCCGCGGCTTTCGAACACGGTGTCACGCGCCTGCTGATGGCCAATCAACTCGTCGGCGTGCCCAACATGGCGATCATCGCCGACCTGATCGAGCGCGGCGCGGATTATTACTGCCTCGTCGACAGCGTCGCCAACGTCGAAGCGCTGGATCGCTATTTTGGTGCGCGCGGCGTGACCCTGCAGGTGCTGGCCGAACTCGGCGTGCCGGGCGGACGCTGCGGTGTGCGCAATGCGTCGGAATTGGAGACGCTTGTCGACGCCATTGCCGCTGCGCCTGCGCTCGTGCTCTGCGGCATCGAAGGCTACGAGGGCCTGATCGGCGGCGCGCACGCCGTCGATGCCATCCGTGGCTACGCCCAGCGGCTGGTCGCGACCGTGCGCGGCTTGCGCGATGCCGGAGCGTTCGCGGAGCGCACGCCGATCGTCACCGCGGCGGGTTCGCAATGGTTCGACCTGATCGCCGAAGCCTTCGATGAATCCGACCTGCGCGATCACTGCACGCCGGTTCTGCGGCCCGGCTGCTACGTCGTGCACGACCATCGTTCCTACCGCGATGCGATGGCCGAGGTGAAAGCGCGCCACCCGGAACTCGCAGGCGAACTCGTGCCTGCACTCGCAGTGTTCGCGCACGTGCAGTCGCTGCCGGAACCCGGCCTTGCCGTGGTCGCGATGGGCAAGCGCGACATCTCCGTCGATCCCGACCTGCCAATCCCGCTGCAGCTGCACCGCCCCGGCGAGCCCGCGAAGCCCTTGCAGGATTGCAGCGTCCGCAAGGTCATGGATCAACACGCGATGATGGTGATCCCCGAACGCGCGGACATCCGCATCGGCGACATCGTGTCGTTCGGCGCGTCGCATCCGTGCCTGACGTTCGACAAATGGCGCCAGATCCTGCGGGTCGACGACGCGTTGCAGGTGCTGGAGACGATGCCGACGTTTTTCTGATCGGCCATCGGATCATTCCGGCACGCGTGGTCAGCCATCGCGGCGGGCGCAATCAACGCGCCAGCCGCGCAGTGATCTCTATCGCCAGCGCCGCGGGATTCTGATCCTCGTCCACCTGCACCACCACGCGCCGATAGTGTTCGTGGTCGAGTTCGAGGGTCAGGCAGCGGTTCGGATCGTGAAAGTCGTAGAAGATCGCGCCTTCGTCGGTGAAGAAGGTTCCGGCGACCTTCACGCCGGGCACGTTGGTGCCGATGCGGATGCCACGCCACCATGCAGGGGGCACCGGCTCGAACACGACCGAGCGGATGTGGTCGTAGGGAATGTGCAGCGATCCGTGCAACGCCAGGATCTCGTCCAGCGGACTCATCCGCACGCTGACGCGCTCGGCTTCGAGTTCGATACGTGCCATGCCCCTTCTCCTTCTGTCGCGCGTCAGGATTGGCGCGTTATTTCCATTTATACAACGAAGCGTAATCCGCGCCGGTGCGGCGGCAGGCGCGCCAGGCCAAGCCGCCTTCGGCCATCGCGTCGCGCACGCTGGGCGCGATCAACTGCAACGCGCGCGCGGCGCCGCGATCGCGCAGGCGTTGCAAGCCCGAGCGCTCCATCAAATCCAGCGCCCACGCCGGCAGCAGCGCGGCCGCCGCGCCCAGGAACAAATCGCGGCTGAATCCCGCGAATGGAATCGGCAACCGGATCGAGCCGAGGATGCGCAGCGTTTCGCGCGTGCGTGCATCGAACGTCAGCTCCGCGCGCACGCGCGCGAAGAATGCATCCAGCTCCGTCGTCGATCGCGGTACCTCGCGCGCGCCCAGCGCTTCCGCGATCCTCGCCATCTCCGCCAGATAGCGGTCCTGCATCGCGGGTGGAATCGGCGCATGGCAGTAGCGCTCGTACGCGCGCAGGAAGCACCAGCAGCCAGCGCAATGCACCCACGCAAGCAGATGCGGATCGTCCGCGCTGTACGCGCGGCCATCCGGCGCGGTGCCGTGGACGCGGTGGTGAATCACGCGCACGTGCTCGATGGCCGCTTCGGCCGGCGCCCGCGGCGCGTAAGTGGTACGGCCGACGAACGCCGTGGTGTTGCGCAGGCGGCCGAGCGTGTCGGTGCGGAACGCGGAGTGATCCCACACGCCCGCCAGCGCCAGCGGATGCAAGGCCTGCAACATCAGGGAAGCCAGCCCACCCGCCATCATCGACGGAAAATCCGCGTGGATTTTCCAGGTCGCGCTGTCGGGGCCGAACAGGCCGGGATCGCCCGGCGGCGCGTCGTAATCCGGCGCCGGCGCATCGCGGCTCAACACCGCAAGCACCTGCCGCCGCAGACGCCTGCGCGCGGGCGACGGCAGCAGTTTCACGCCGGGCAAGTCCGGGCGCGCAGCATTGTCATTGCGATGATGCCCGCGCCCGTCGAGCGTCATGTCATCGGGATCGCGCATGCTTCCACTGTACGCCATCGCCGCACGCATCGCCGCCGGATCGTACTCACGCGACGGTCGTGACAAGCAGGCCGTTATTTCAGCGTGCGGTCGAACAGCGCGGACATTTCGGACCAGCCGCGTTCGGCCGCCGCCGCGTCGTAAGTCGGAAAATCGGTCTTCATCCAGCCGTGCGCAGCGCCTTGGTGCACCTCGCAGCGATAGCGCACGCAGGCAGCGTCGAGCGCCTGCCTGAGGCGCTCGACCATTTCCGGCGGACAACTGCGATCGTTGTCGGCGACCGCGATGTACAACTCCGCGCGAAGCTTCGGCGCCAGCAGGTGCGGGCTCTCCGGATCGTCGGTGGCCAAGCGTCCGCCGTGGAAGCTGACCGCGGCCGCCACGCGATCGGGATGCATGCCCGCGGCCGTGATCGCCATCCCGCCGCCCATGCAGAAACCGACGGTGCCGATCTTGTCGCCGGCAACGTCGCGGCGTGTATCGAGGTACGCGAGGAACGCTTCGGTATCCTGCGCGGCCTTGGCGTTGCCGGTGGTCGACGTCATCGGCCCGACCGTGGCGCGGAAATCGCCGGCGAAGGCCGCCTTCGGATCCAGCGGGCCATACGCGCCGTAGCGATAAAACAAATCCGGCACCAGTGCGAGGTAACCGCCTTCCGCAATGCGCTCACCGACCTGCATCAAGGCCGGACGGATGCCGAATGCATCCATGTACACGATAATCGCCGGCCACGGCCCCGCGTCATCGGGCGTGAACACGTGCACCGGACATTGCCCGTTGCGCGTGCGGATGCTGACTTCTTCATGCTTCATCGTGCCGGCTCCTTTTCGGAAAACATGCAGCGAACGCAAGGCATGCCGCACGCAATCCCGGCATGGTAACGCGGCACCCTTCGGCATCCGGACCACCGGCGCCGTTTCCCTTCACTTTCCAATCGCCCGGTTGCGGCAATCTGTCGGGATGAGCACCGCCGAGAGTCCCGCCATTCCCGATGTCTCGCGCACATCGATGGCGATCGCGGCGCTGTCGACGGTGGTCGAGTGGTACGACTTCACGCTGTATCTGTATTTCGCCACGGTGCTGTCGCGGGTGTTCTTCGGCGGCGGCGCCCGCTCGCTACTGGCCACGCTGGCGGGATTCGCGATCGCGTACGGGATGCGGCCGCTGGGCGCGATGGTGTTCGGCCACATCGGCGACCGCATCGGCCGCCAGCGCACGCTGATGCTGTCGATGATGCTGATGACGCTGGCGATGCTGGCGACGGCGTTGCTGCCCGACTACGCCGCGATCGGGCCCGCATCCGGCGTGTTGCTGTTGCTGCTGCGCTGCTTCATGGCGTTTTCCGTCGGCGGCGAATACACCAGCGTGGTCGCTTACCTGCTGGAAGGCGCGCGCGCGGAACGTCGCGGCTTGATCACGTCGCTGGCATCGGCCGCGAGCGAGATCGGCGCGTTGCTGGCGGTGGCGATCGCGGCGCTGACGGTCGGCGCGATGAGCAGCGCGCATCTCGATGCCTGGGGCTGGCGGATTCCGTTCTTCGCCGGCGCATTGCTCGCCGGCTGCGTGTGGATCGCGCGCTCGACGATGCAGGAATCACCGGATTTCCTGCGCCAGGTGCAGCAACACAGCGTGCCGGAATCGCCCTTGCGCCACACGCTCGCCCACCATCGTCCCGCGTTGCTGCGCACCTTCGCCATCTCGGCGCTGGGTTCGATCACCTATTACGTTGGCATCACCTACGTGCCGGCGTTCCTCAGTTCATCGCACATCCTCGGCGAAGGCCGCTCGCTGTGGCTGTCGACGATCGCGGCGGTCGCCGTCATCCTGGTCACGCCATTCGCCGGCGCGCTGTCCGACCGGACCGGACGCAAACCGGTGCTGATCGGACTGGGCATCGCGAGCATGCTGTTGCCGTTGGCGATGTTCGGCTTGATGGCGGGCGGCGGCGAACTGCGCATCGCCATCGGCGCGGTCGTGCTGGCCTGCGTCGCCGGCGGCGTGAGCGCGGTCGGCGCGCCCGCGACCGCCGAGCAGTTCCCGGGCGAAGGCCGGCTCAGCGGCCTGGCCCTCGGCGTCACGGTCGCGACCGCACTGTTCGGCGGCCTGACGCCTTTCCTTGCCGAACTGCTGGTGCAACGAACCGGATGGGACGCGCTGCCCGGCGCGATGATCGCCGCCGTCGCTGTCCTCGTCGTTCCGGTATTCCTGACGATGCCGGAAACACAGCCACGGCGCGCCGGAAGTGGGGTGCGCAAGCATGCGCCCTACGCGGCAAGGAATCCTTGAGCGGATTTTTGCGCGCTCGATCTGTTCGTTGTCTTCGGCCGCAAGCCTGACGCCATTATCGTTGGCGGACATGTTGCGCCTCACCAATCTCAAACTGCCGCTGGACCACGCACCCGACGCGCTGCCCGCCGCCATTTGTGCGCGGCTCGGCATCGCGAGCGATGCCTTGCGCACGTTCACGATATTTCGCCGCGGCTACGACGCGCGCAAGCGCGGCGCCATCGCGCTGATCTACACGCTGGAACTGGAAGTCGCGGACGAAGCGGCGCTGCTGGCGCGGCATGGCAACAGCCGCGACCTGCAGATCGCGCCCGACACGCGCTACCACCCCATCGCACCGGCAACCCGGCCGCCCGAATATCGCCCGATCGTCATCGGCTTCGGACCGTGCGGCATTTTCGCGGCGCTCATCCTCGCCGAAGCGGGCCTCGCGCCAATCGTGCTGGAACGCGGCAAGGCGGTGCGCGAGCGCACGCAGGATACTTGGGACCTGTGGCGCCAACGCCACCTGCACGAGGAATCCAACGTGCAGTTCGGCGAAGGCGGCGCGGGCACGTTTTCCGACGGCAAGCTGCACAGCAATATCCATGATGCGAAGCACTACGACCGCAAGGTGCTGCAGGCATTCGTCGAGGCCGGCGCGCCGGAGGAAATCCTCTACGTCAGCAAGCCGCACATCGGCACGTTCCGGCTGGTCGGCGTGGTGGAAAAGTTGCGCGCGCGCATCACCGCGCTGGGCGGCGAAATCCGTTTCGGCCAGCGCGTGGATGACTTGTTGATCGAAGACGACGGCCACGCCACGCGTCATGTGCGCGGCGTGCGACTCGCTGGCGGCGAAATCTTGCGCAGCGACCACGTGATCCTGGCGCTTGGCCACAGCGCCCGCGACACCTTCGCGATGTTGCACACACGCGGCGTGTACCTGGAACCCAAGCCGTTCTCGATCGGGTTTCGGATCGAACACCCGCAATCGCTGATCGATCGCGCACGCTTCGGTCCGCAGGCCGGCCATCCCATCCTCGGCGCGGCCGATTATCACCTTGTCCACCACGGCGACGACGGCCGCTCGGTCTACAGTTTCTGCATGTGCCCCGGCGGCACCGTGGTGGCCGCGACCAGCGAAGCCGGCCGCGTGGTGACCAACGGCATGAGCCAATATTCCCGCAACGAACGCAACGCCAACGCGGCGCTGGTGTGCGACATCACGCCCGCCGACTACGCGGCTCATGGCGAAGGTCCGCTGGCCGGCGTCGCGTTGCAGCGGCATTGGGAAACGCACGCGTTCGAACTCGGCGGCGGCGACTACACCGCGCCGGCGCAACGCGTCGAAGATTTCCTCGCGGGCCGCGCGACGAAAGCCCTCGGTGACGTCACCCCGTCCTACAAACCCGGCGTGCGCCTCACCGATCTTTCCAGCGCCCTGCCCGGCTACGCGATCGTCGCCATTCGCGCCGCCATTCCGGTCTTCGCGCGCCAGGTTCACGGCTACGCACTGCCCGACGCCGTCCTCACCGGCGTCGAAACCCGCACGTCTTCACCCATTCGCATTCGTCGCAAGCCTGAGGATCTCCAAAGTCTCAACACCCGCGGCTTGTATCCCGCTGGCGAAGGCGCCGGCTACGCGGGCGGAATCCTTTCCGCAGCGGTGGATGGAATCAAGATTGCGGAAGCGGTGGCCGCCGATATGGCGTCAACGACCCAACGCGCTGTGCAACCCGGCTGATCAGCGAAGTCGCAGCCCTCACGACAGCGAGGCGTTCCCCTCCTCTTCCAACGCCTTGCGGCGCGCTCGCCAGGTTTCCGCGGTCTGCGGCTTGACGAACAGCGCCACGATCGCAGGATCGGCTTCGCGCGCGCCGCGCTCCATCCGGTTGACGCATTGCTCGACTTCAGGGGTCGTCAACGCATCCTCGAATTCCGCGCTCAGCATCGCGACCACCTGGTGCGGCCCCATCTGCATCGTCAGCACGCCGTTGGCGCTGCGCACGCCCGGGTCTTTCTTGGCGATGGCGAGTATCCGCTCGCCCACCTGCGGATGCGCGGGTTCGCCCAGCAACAGGCCCTTGCTCTCGCGCGCCAGCAACAGTGCCGAGGTCGCCAGCACCAGCGCGATGCCGATCGATGCCGCGCCGTCCATCCACAGCGCGTGCAGCACGCTGCCGCCATAGATGCCGATGAACGCGATCAGCAACCCCAGCAACGCGGCGCTGTCTTCCAGCAGCACGGTGAACGTGGTCGGATCCTTGCTTTGCCGGAACGCCTGGAAATAGCCGAGCTTGCCCTTGCGCGCCCGGAAATCGCGCAGCGCGATCGCCCACGACGTGCCCTCGAACACCGCCGCGATCGCGAGGATGATGTAGTTCAGCCACAAGTCCGTGTGCGGCGTCGGTTGGCGCAGCTCCAGGATGCCCTCGATGCAGGACACACCCGCGCCCAGCGCCAGCACCAGCAGCGCCACCACGAAGCTCCAGAAATACAGTTCGCGGCCATGCCCGAACGGATGCGCGCGGTCCGGCGGCATGGCGGCGCGGTTCATGCCGTGCAGCAACAGCACTTCGTTGACGGTATCGACCGTGGAGTGCACGCCCTCGCTCCACATCGCCGAACTGCCGGACAACGCCGCCGCGATGAATTTGCTGAGGGCAATCAGCAGGTTGCCGCTGAGCGCGGCGTACACGACCAAACGCGATTGCGAAGACCTGGCCATCGCGTATCATCCGTTGCCGGCCGGAACGTCATCGGCGCCGGCCGTCGGTCGCGCAGCACGCCCGCAAGCCCGCGTGCGCCTGTTCGCATCCCTGCGAGATGGCTTCATCGGCTGATCCAAACTCCCGGCCGGCACGCCTTCCAGCCTAAAGCAGCCTGCCCGTCCGCGATCGGTGAGCTGCCCGGGTGCGTTGGGTTGCGTTCACGCAGGGCTGGCGTTCGCCTGAACCCGAATACACGCGGACGAAATATCGGATATACTTAGCGGGCAGCGCTTGAGGCAATTTCGGATGCACTGCAAAAACTTGCGGCGAGTTTGCCTCACTCTGTGCCGTAATTCATCCATAGTTTTCAAAGGTATGTGTCATGGCGGATCGCCAAAGCGGTACAGTCAAATGGTTCAACGATGCCAAGGGCTTCGGCTTCATCACCCCGGAAAGTGGTGACGACTTGTTCGTCCACTTCCGTGCCATCCAGGGCAACGGCTTCAAGTCGCTGCAGGAAGGCCAGAAGGTGACCTTCGTCGCCGTCAAGGGCCCGAAGGGCATGCAGGCGGACCAGGTGCAGGCGGCGTAAGCCTCCTCCCAAGCTAGCAAGGAAAAGCCCGCTCAGGCGGGCTTTTTCGTGTCTGCGCAAGGGCGCTTGACGATCATTCGTCCCGCTGCGCAGCAAACACCGATTCGATCGTCGGCGGTGCCGTCGGTCGCGCGTACATCCGTTCCACGTAGTCGCGCAGGACGGGCGCATCGCCCAGCATGTCGGCTTCCCGTGCCCAATCCAGCGTGTAGGCGGCATTCAGATCCGCCACGCTCAAGCGGTCGCCGACCAGGTACTCGCGTCCCTGCATGTGCCTTTCCAGCACCGCGAGCATCGCCTTGCACTCCTGCGTCGCCGTCGCGATGTCGGCGGAAAGCCGCTTCTCTTCCGGATAGATCACCGTGTTCCGCGCAACGCGCCAGAGCGGCTGCTCGATTTCGGTGACCAGAAAGAATATCCAGCGGTACATTTGCGCCCGTTCCGCGACGTCTTCGGGGATCAGCCCGGCCGCCGGACACTTTTCCGCCAGGTAAAGCTGGATCGCCGAAGACTCCGACAGCACCACCTCGCCATCGACCAGCACCGGCACCTTTCCCGTCGGGCTGAGGGCACGGAATGCCGGCGAGCGTGCCTCTTCGCTGAAAGGCGCTGTCGGTATCAGTTCGTACTCGAGCCCCAGTTCGTTCAAAAGCCAAAGCACGCGCAACACGCGCGTCGGCGGCACGCCATACACCTTCATCCTGGTCATCTTTGCGCGTCCTCATCCGGCGATTTCAAGCATCTCCTGACGTCGACGGATGGCGCGGGTGCAGATCGACACGACGCAAATCCGCGTACCTGTCCGGGGTGTATAGTGCCCACAGCAGCAGGCCATCGAATGCCCGGCTCGCGGATACAGGCCCGCTGCGGAGGCGAAGGTGAAAGCCTTCATCCTGTTGCTGCGAGTCGCCGCAATCTTTCTCGTCGCGTCATTGGCGGGTTGCGCAAGCCTGCCCACCGCCGGAACGCGTGACGTCGCGCCGCTGTTCCACGACGCGTTTTTCAAACCATTGCCAAAGCCGATCGACAGCCATGCGGTTTTTGCCGTCGATGCTTCGATGCGGCACTTCATCGCCACGGAAATCGTCCCGCAGAGCCATCACGAAGATCCGCGACAAGCCCTCCTCGACGCGGTGAGCGGCAAACTCATGATCGATTACGACTCGGAGATGACCCGCACCGCGTCGCAAACCTTCGCGGCGCGACAAGGCAATTGCCTGTCGCTGGTCATCATGGCGGCGGCCCTGGCCAGGCAACTCGACATCCAGGTTACGTATCAGGAGGTCTCCCACTTCGACACCTGGTCGCGCGACGCCGGCTTCGCCATCCTCAGCCAGCACGTGAACCTGGTGCTCGGCCCGCGCAGCTCGGGCGTCAGGTATTTCCAGGGCGATGACGTGCCCCTGATCGTGGACTTCCTGCCATCCCGGCAGATGGCGGACGCCGTGTCCCAGCCGATCGCGGAGCAGACCGTCATCGCGATGTACATGAACAACCGCGCGGCCGAAGTGATGGTGGGTGGCGACCTCGATCGCGCGTACTGGTTCGCCCGCGCGGCGCTCGAGGCCGACCCCGGATTCGCGAATGCCGCC
>Ga0134126_10000309_pt1 | contig 63751 bp, 53 predicted proteins | sample KB31752_FD_96881 | JGI IMG/M metagenome (GOLD analysis project Ga0134126, IMG submission 96881) | Terrestrial soil microbial communities with excess Nitrogen fertilizer from Kellogg Biological Station, Michigan, USA - KB3-175-2 | ecosystem: Environmental > Terrestrial > Soil > Unclassified ...
ATAGAATCAATGGTTTCAGAAGATATAAACAAAAAAATGTGGAAACTAAAAAAGAAAAAAAAGAAGCAAAAAAAAGAAAAAGGTAGTAATAGTAATACTGTCTACTTTTTTCAGGACAAGACACTCCTCTCTTATCACTGATCCCTCATCACCAATCTCTCATCCCTCCCTTCTACCTGTATTCAATCGCCTTTACAGGCTGTATTCTTTTTATCAGCAAAGATGGAATTATCAGCATCAGAAAACAAATAATTAATGTAGCTATGTCAATTACAGCCACCTGCCAATAAACGATATCGGCGTGGGCCACTTTCATATAATAGGCTTCCTCATCCAGCTTGATAAAACCCGTGGCTTGTTGCAGATAACAAATTCCTAAGCCAAAAATTGTACCGGCGATTACGCCCGTAAAAGCAATGATGGTCGTGTTGTAAAGAAATATTTTTTGAATCGTACCATTCCTGGCGCCAATGGCTTTCAAAATGCCAACCATAGTGGTTCTCTCGAGCACCAGGATAATAAGGCAAGTAATCAAATTGACGACAGCCACCACCATCATGATGACCAATAAAATGCTTTTGATGCTTCCCTGCAGGTTAAGCCAGTCAAAGATATTAGGATAAATTTCCTGGATGGTTTTACTGTACCAGTTTCCCGGCAAAATTTCGGAATCGTATAAATAATTATTAACGGAATCAGTTTGTTTATAGTCTTTCAAAAATAATTCGTAACCTCCAATCTCATTGGGCTGCCAATCGTTTAGCCTTTGAATCAACTTGATATCACCGATACAAAAATTATGGTCATATTCGTCGATTCCTGTTTTAAAAATACCTGCTATCTTTAATTTCCTGGCGCGCTGGCTACCATCCGCCTGGATGAACAAAATGATGACGCTGTCACCAACCTGGGCTTCTAACTGGTTGGCCGTATAAGCAGAAATGTCAATATCTTTACTGTAACTACTATCCGCAAACGAAATCCATTTTCCTTTTTGCAAAAAAGAATTGATACGGCTGAAATCAAAACTACTGTCAACGCCCTTCATCAGCACACTCTCTATATCATCTTTATAACGGATAATTGCGGACTTGGTGGCATAGCGCGCTACATTTTTCACCTGTGGAATTGCTTTTAGGAAAAGTTCAAGCGTATCATTTCTTGTTATGGGTGATTCTTCCGCGATGTTAGCCTGGTTTAATGCGTTTTGTTGCACACGTATATGACCCCAAAAACTGAATACTTTGTTGCTGATTACATTCTGAAACCCATTTACGAAGCTTAACGCCACTATCATTACCGCTACGCTTATGGCAGTAGCTGTGATTGCCAGCCCGATGATAAACCGCGAAAAAGTTTTTTGCTTATTAAAGGCGATTCTTCGCGCTATGAAGGATGAAACATTCAAAAGACATATTTTTGATATCTTGTAAAACTAATTTTTTTTAAAACATTTAAATGAAATCACTGAAAGTTGTTTTTTTTCTCTTGTTTTTTATAGCGGGAGAAAATTTATTGGCCCAGGCTCCGGATCATGTTTATGTTGACAACATCGCTACCGTACGCCTGCACCCTGCCGGAAATCAATTGGCCATGGCCATCATAAATTTGAATAGTAATGACCAGCTTGAATTGTCTTTTGACGACCTGGATGGGGATACAAAATATTATTATTATACCTACCAGCTTTGCAACAGCGATTGGACGCCGGCCAATATCGGGCAATTTGATTATATAAAAGGATTTACTCAAAACCGGATCACTGATTATCATTATTCAGCTGTAGCGCTTACCAGGTATACACATTACAGGATAATGCTGCCCGACAGGAATATGTATCCCACACGTTCAGGAAATTATATTGTAAAAGTTTTTTTGAATGGAGATACATCTCAACTTGTTTTCACAAAGCGTTTGTTGGTGCTGGATAGCAAATCAGATGTCAATGCGCGCATTATGCAGCCATTTAATCCTCAATACGCAGAGACGTATCAGAAAATACAATTTGTAGTTAATGCAAAGGGTTTAGACCAATTAAACCCTTCTCAACAAATAAAAATAGTTATTCTGCAAAATAGCCGATGGGACAATGCTTTGACAAATTTAAAGCCGACAATCATTCGCGGCAGCAAACTTGAATACAATAACGAAAACACAATTTTTCCGGCAGGAAGGGAATGGCGGTGGGTTGATCTCAGGGATTTTCATCTGCAGGGCGAAAGGGTTTTAAAGGCAGATTATAATAGAAATTCCACCGATATTTATTTAAAAAACGATGGGCCGCTGGCTGGGATGCATTATCTCTACTATACAGATTTGAATGGCCTCTACACAATTGAATCCACAAGGGATACCAATCCTTATTGGGAAGGAGATTATGCGACAGTTTATTTTTCTTTTGTGCCGCCTAACGGTGTTGCATACCCTGATAAAGACATGTATCTTTTTGGCCAGTTGACAAATTATAATTTTAGGGACAGCCTCAAAATGGTATTTAGCCCGGATAAGAAAAAATATGAAACCCGTCTTTTTCTAAAACAAGGTTATTATAACTACACTTACCTCGCAGTCGATAAAAATAATCCTGCAATTTATAGTGAGTTGGATGGCAATTTTTTTGAAACTGAAAATCTTTATACCATTCTCGTTTATTACAAATCTTTTAGCAGCAGGGCGGATGAGTTGATAGGTATTGGAAACTTTAATTCGAGAGCAGAGCAACCGTCTTTAGGATTTTAAATTCTTCATGTAGTAATGTCAACGTTTTGTAATTTTTTATGAAAATAGCCGTCTGAATAGTTATTTTGTGAGCCGTGAGTTTTTATTGCGTTTGTTTGAAATCCGTAGATAGAACAATTCGTCTTTTTTGTTTATTTACTGTCAACTTCCCGGGGCGCTTTCATTAATTATTAGCTAAAAAATATAGAATTTTATACTTGATTCTCTAAGTCTTAAAATGATTTTTTTAACAGATTTTATCGAACTTTAAAAAATTATCTCTCGTACTTATTTTTGTGAATATTTTTTTTACATGAAGAAAGCGATAAAAAAGCATCCGTTAGCCATCAGGTGGTTTCACTGGATCAATTTCCCGATCCTTGCGGTGATGGTTTGGAGTGGCATGTTAATCTATTGGGCCAATGATGTGTATCGAATCGGCTGGGGCGACAAAACCATTCTCAGATTTTTTCCGGATAGCTTTTACAAAGCTCTCAACATTCCATTTCGTCTTGCCGAAGGAATGAGTTTACATTTTGTTTTTATGTGGATATTTGCTGTCAATGGTTTTATCTATGTATTGTATCTTCTTTTTTCAGGCGAATGGAGGTATATTTTTCCTGACAGAAAATCAATTAAAGAGTCACTGATTGTAGTGCTTCATGATCTGCATTTAACAAAAAAAGTTCCACAGCAAAAAAAATACAATGCGGCTCAAAGGATTGCATATACTGTTGTCATCTTTATGGGATTGGGTTCAGTATTGACGGGGCTTTCTATATATAAACCAATCCAGTTTCAAAGGTTAACGTCGATGCTCGGCGGATATGAATGGGCGCGTATAGAGCACTTCACGCTTACCATTCTTTTTTCTTTATTTTTCCTGGTGCATATTATACAGGTAGTCCTGGCGGGATGGAATAATTTTCAAAGCATGGTTACCGGTTTGTTTTTAATAAAAAATGATGAGAAAATATTTTCTCCCCTTATAGTTCCTGTGGTGGAACAAAATGACGATAAAATTGCATTGGAAAAACCGGTAATAATTTTACCAAATGAAAAAACAAATGAAGACTTTCCTCCCACCGCTGATAATGAAGGCGAAAATCGGCAAGACTTAAATACAAATACAGATGAATGACCAGGAAGAAATATTGATATCTTCAAAAAAATTCAGGAATAGAAGCATTGTAGCTTTTATCCTTTTTGCCGGAGCAATCGTAGCTTCCATTTTTATCTGGAAGTGGCTACATCGGCAACCGGAAGTAGCAGACGCGCCGAAACCATTAAGAAAGGTATTAAGCGTAAATGAGAAAGTTTTTTCAAAAACGCTAAGCAGTAATCACTTCGCAAAAACATATCCTGTTTCAGAAGCTGTAAAGCAGGTAAGAGTCAACGGTGATATTGGTTTGAAAAACGCACTTGATAGCAATTGGAAGTTGCACCTCGTTGAAAATACCGGCGATACGGTTCTAATTACTCTTGCCGACATCAAATCTTTGCCAAAAACGGATCTTGTTTTTGATTTTAAATGTATTGAAGGATGGAGTCAAATCACGCATTGGGCAGGGGTGAAGTTCAGCGACTTCGCGCGAAAGTATAACCTGGATGCACAAACGCAAATGAACTACGTGGGATTATCAACGCCTGATGAACAATATTATGTAGGTATTGATATGGCAAGCATGATGCATCCTCAAACCCTGCTGGTTTATGAGATGAACGGAAAACCGCTGCCTCTCAACCAGGGTTATCCGCTTCGCCTGATAATTCCCGTAAAGTATGGCATCAAAAGCATCAAGCGCATCGGAACAATATTCTTCAGCAATACACCTCCGCCCGACTACTGGTACGAGCGCGGTTATGACTATTATTCCGGATTATAAAACTTCCTTTTCGGCGGTTGCACTTTCTGCCAAATAATCATCTCCTTCATTAAATAAAATATAAATCAGGAATCTGCCTTTTTTGTTGATTTACTGTTCGGGAAAAAAATAATTTTGTTAAAACCTTATTTCATGTTTCTTTTTCTCCCGAAAAAAGCCACCTGCATTTTTGAATGGGTTACCTTTATGAACTAAAAAGCAAAACACCTTTCATTGCCTTTAAAATTATTTATCGTTTAATTAAATAAATTATGACAAGCCCCGAACAAATAAAAAAGCACTACATAGATTATGTGCTTACCAACGGCGAAGCGCCAAAGTCAGTTTATAATTTTGCAAAATCTTTAAAAATTTCCGAGAGCGATTTTTACAAAATTTATTCATCCTTTTCAATGATTGAAAAAAAAGTGTGGGAAGATCTCACCTTGCAAACGCTTGTAAAAATTAAAGAGCAGGAAGTATGGGCGCAATATTCTTCGCGCGAAAAAATGCTTTCGTTTTTTTATAGTTATATCGAGCTTTTAAAGACGCAACGGAGTTTTATTATTTATACTTTAAAAAATCATCCTAAAAGATTGACTACCCCGGATGTGCTATCAGATGTAAAACCCCTGTTTGAAAACTTTGCGGAAGACATCATTAATGAAGGAATAGACAGTGGCGAGCTTACAGAACGAAAATTTATCAGTAAGCGCTATAAAGACGCGCTTTGGATCCAGTTTGCATTCATCATTAATTTCTGGATAGACGATGACAGTCCTGCTTTTGAAAAAACCGATGAGGCCATTGAAAGAGGTATCAATGTTTCGTTTGACTTTTTTAAAAAATCGCCTCTCGACAATCTTTTTGAGTACGGAAAATTTTTATCGCGTAATAGTAAATTCAAAGAAAGAATGGGAATTTAAAAAGCCTTATGAAAACACAGGAATCTATGCCCACCACTAAGGTGGCACGATCGGCAAAGTTTATAGAAACCGGCTTCCGGATTGGTGGGAACTATGTAAAACATTTTTCGAAAAAATTATTCAATCCCGATCTTACCCGTGATGAGTTGAATGAAGATAACGCGGAAGATATTTATAATTCATTGAGTGAATTAAAAGGTTCTGCTTTGAAAATTGCTCAAATGCTGAGCATGGATAAAAATGTGTTGCCAAAGGCTTACGTTAGCAGGTTTACACAATCTCAGTATAATGCGCCGCCACTTTCAGGCCCGTTGATTATAAAAACTTTTACAAAAAGTTTTGGCAAATCACCTGAAAAAATATTTGATACGTTTAATTTAAATTCAATCCGGGCAGCGTCTATAGGACAAGTACATGTCGCAACTTTAAATGGTAAGAAACTTGCCATTAAAATTCAGTATCCGGGCGTAGCCGACAGTATTTCTTCCGATCTTAAGCTGGTAAAACCATTTGCATTTCGCTTGTTGGGAATGAGCGAAAAGGAATTAAATATTTATATTAAAGAAGTAGAAGAACGCCTGCTTGAAGAAACCGATTATGAATTGGAAGTACGCCGTTCGATTGAATTTTCGAAAGCCTGCTCAAAATTAAAAGATGTTGTTTTTCCCGTTTATTATCCTGAATTATCGTCCGCTAAAATAATTACGATGGACTGGGTTGAGGGGTTTCATCTAAAAGAATTTTTGGAAACCAATCCTTCACAGAAGTTGAAAAATAAGATAGGGCAGGCGTTGTGGGATTTTTATAATTTTCAACAACACGAATTGAAGGCAGTGCACGCCGATCCGCATCCGGGTAATTTTTTAATAACGCCCGATGAAAAACTTGCCGTTATAGATTTTGGCTGCATCAAAGAACTTCCCGAAAATTTTTACCAGCCTTTTTTCTCCCTGGTCGTTCCGGGCGTTATGAACGACAAATCGAAGACCATCAAGGCTTTCAGGGAATTGGATATGATTCATGCTGATGATAATGAAAAGCAAATCGAATTTTATTACAAATCCTACAAAGAAATGATTTCACTTTTTGCCTTGCCTTACCGCAGCAAAACTTTTGATTTTAGCAAGCCGGAATTTTTTGAAAACCTATATGCATGGGGAGATAAAATCGCAAAAATGCCTGAGTTCAAACAGCCACGCGGCGTAAAACATTTTATTTATGTAAACAGAACCAACTTTGGTTTATACACACTTTTAAATGAATTAAACGCTACTGTAAAAACCGACACCTTTCAGCCGCAACTCAAATAAACGCGATTCCTGTAAAATAAAAAGGATACTGCCTAACTCGCAATCATCATAACATCATAAGTGTAGCCAAAGGCATATTCAGGCTTATCCCAATAAATTAATCTATCGGTTTGCCCTAAGGCATTTGGACAAGTAGCCTTTCTTAAACTCATAGTATTCAGGGTTCTGACAGATAACAGTGGTTAGCAAAATGTTCGCAACTGTAAAGGTATTTATCAACAAAAATAAATATTACGCAAGTATGATAATTTTCAAGAAAAAAATAAACGAAATGAGAAGGTTTTATCGTCTTAATAAAAGTTTAATTTGAAAATTAACCCTTTAAAACAAATAAAAATCTTTAAATCTTATGAAAACCAATAAACTAATTCATGCTTTTTATGTTTGCCTAATCGTTGCAGGTTTTACATGGGGATGCCAAAAAAGACCAATCAATTCCCAAAGTATTAGTGATGATGATACCATTGTAGCTCCCAGTAAAATCGACACTACACTCTATACCTTATCAGGATCCGGAGGACAAGACACGGGCGAAATCTTTTTATCAATCAATTCTAATTCCAGTACTACCGGTAACCTGCTTATCCTGGATCAAAAGGGATATATCGTAAAAGAAAAAGCACTGGGTTCAAGAGCAGATGATTTTCAAAAATGGGTCATCAACGGGCAAACCCGGTACTCTTATCTACTGGTAGATGGGCCTGACACCACCGGGGGGCCAACTACTGAAGAAGGCTATGATGTTATTTGCGATTCCAACCTCAACGAATTGAGCAGGGCAAAATTCTTATCGCAGGGGAATGTGGACAATCCCGATAATGACAAACTGGATGTACATGATTTTATTTTGCTGGGCGATAATCATTATATGGCCATCAGCGCGCAAAAAGAAAGTCCGACCAATATTCCGGATAGCTTGCATCCGGCAAAGAATGTCAAAGTTACCGCCTGTTTGATACAGGAAGTGAATAATGGCCAGGTGGTATTTCAATGGGACGGTACGAATTATCCTGAACTTTATAGCTCCAGTGTAGAAAACAATGATTTCACAGATTCGGTGGACAGGCTGGATTACATGCACATGAATTCACTTTGTATAGATTCAAGCGATAATAATATCATTGTTTCTTTCAGGAATTTGAATGAGATTATAAAAATAAATCGTGTAACGGGAAACATAATGTGGAGGCTGGGTGGACCTTACAGTGATTTTCCGCTCACTGCTGATGAATTATTTTTGCGCCAGCATTATGTAAGGCTCATTGATAAAGATCAGACGCTTATTTTTGTAGACAACGGGCAAATTACATTACGCCCCTACAGCCGTATCCTGGAATTTCAATTAGACCAAAATGCAAAACAGGTAAATAGTTTTAGCGCATATAACATTCCTGATAATTTTATTCAATACGCGGGCTCTGTAAAAAAAGCGAATGGAAGCTATTTTATCGGCGGAGGTTCGGCCAATTATGCTTTGCAGGTAAACTATACGACCAATGAGGTATATTTAAGATTGAATCAACTTTATTCAAGCTATCGTGCTATAAAATATTAAAGCCAAAATAGAAGTGCATTTGATGATTTAAAAATTTGTTGTCAATAAATTTTTGATAGTAGCATTTGCTATTAAACAATAGACCTTATATTTGCAGCCGGCAAGTCTTATACGGCCAGCTCCTACAGAACTCCCCCAGGATCGGAAGATAGCAAGGGTATGCGGTTGAGCGGTGCGATGTAAGTAACTTGCCGGTTTTTTTTATCCTAAACCATCTTTATCCAAAGACAGGTTTCACTAATTTCTCCGCTAAAATCCTTAAACAGTTGCGATGCAGATTTTCGCTAAAACTTCCCAGCGCTTATAAACTATAAATAAAATATCTTCGCGCGATTATTAATTTTTTAAAACATTTTAAAGACGATTATGAAATATTTTATTGACACGGCCAATCTCGCTCAAATTAAAGAAGCACATGACCTTGGAATCCTGGATGGTGTAACTACAAATCCTTCCCTGATGGCAAAAGAAGGCATCAAAGGAGAGAAGGCAGTAAACGCACATTACCAGGCAATTTGCGAAATAGTGGACGGTGGCGATGTCAGCGCGGAAGTGGTTTACACAGATTTTAAATCTATCATAGAGCAAGGAAAAAAGCTGGCTGCACTTCATAAAAATATAGTAGTAAAAGTTCCGATGATTCCTGACGGAGTAAAGGCTATTAAATGGTTTACGGATAATGGCATCCCCACCAATTGCACTTTAATATTTAGCGCCGGACAGGCAATGCTCGCGGCAAAGGCAGGCGCAAGGTATGTTTCGCCTTTTATCGGCCGTATAGATGATAGCGGTTGGGATGGCCTGGAACTCATCCAGCAGATTGCTAACATCTATGCGATACAGGGAATTAAATCTCAAATTTTAGCAGCGTCAATCAGAAGTTCGCTTCATATCATTAAATGTGCTGAAGCCGGAGCTAATGTTTGTACATGTCCTTTGGATTCAATTATTGGATTGACCAAACACCCTTTGACGGATATTGGATTGGCTAAGTTTATGGAAGACGCGAAGAAGTTTGCGTAGCGGGGTGAACATTGTAACAAAAGTCGTGCGGGTGTTTTATTTTTATCTTTAATTTTCAGAGCGCTTACTATGATAAAAATAGGAGAATACAATTTGCTGAAAGTAATCAAAGAAAAATCCATGGGGGTTTTTCTGGATGATGGAGCTGAAGGGATTTTATTGCCCAAACGTTTTGTGCCGCTTCATACAAAAATTGGCGATGAACTGACCGTCTTTTTATATCATGATGGGGAAGACAGACCCATTGCTACCACTCAAAAGCCATACGGAATATTAGGAGATATCGTGAAATTAAAAGCGGTAAGTGTTACGCACCAGGGCGCTTTTTTGGATTGGGGATTAATGAAGGATCTTTTTATCCCTAAGTCAAAAATCAAAAATTTTATGGCGCCCAATGGTGAATATTTGGTGAAGATTGTAATGGATGAGAAAACAGGACGGTTGGCTGCGACAGAAAAATTAGAGCCTTTTCTGAGTAATGAAAACCTCACGGTAAAAATAAAAGATGAAGTGGATTTGATTGTTTACAGGCAAACGGATATTGGCTATGAAGTAATCATCAATAATATCCATAAAGGTATTTTACATAACAATGAAATTTACCGGAGCATTAGTATCGGCGATCGTTTCAAGGGATTTATAAAAAATATTTTACCCGAAAATAAAATAGACGTTGCCGCCGGGAAACCAGGCTACCAAAGGGTAGAGGATGAAGCAGAAAAAGTAATGCGTTTATTAAAAGAAAATGGCGGACATCTTCCTTATCATGACAAATCTTCACCGGAAGATATCTACGCATTTTTTGGCATGAGTAAAAAAACTTTTAAAATGACGACCGGGAATTTATACAGGCAGCATAAAATAATCTTTACTAAGACGGGCATTCAGTTGGCTGACAACCAGACTTCGCAGGAAACAACACTATAAAAGATTTGTGTTTTCCCTTTTGCGGCGTATCAACAAATCTTTTTATCGCCGGTTTTTTTTACCAAAGGTTCTTTTGTTCTTCATTGGTTCTTTCAGGAATCTCCGCGGGATGAATCCTCCAGTCAGGATCATATTTTACAATCATTGCCAGCCATACGGTTCTGGATAATCGCATTAAGGCAGGTTGTAATGCGAGCATTAGAATGCCATTAAAAATCAACCAGCCGAATATCCGGTTGTCATCATAAGATATCCCGATTAAAAGCCACCAGGCTAAGAACGTAAACACGCTGATGATCACGGTTATCCCGTAGCTTACATAACTGGAACCATAATAAAATCCAACCTCTATATCAAAGTATTGTCCGCATACTTCACAGGTTTCATTCATTTTCATAAAGCCTTTGGCATACACTTTTTTGTTTACAAACATATTGCCGATCCTGCATCGCGGGCATTTACATTTCAATAAGTTTAAAATGCTGGGATTATCGTGGCTATTTTCAGGCTCCATATTGTTCATCCTTTTGCGTCGGTGCAAATTTAGTACATAATTGTGCCAGGAATAATTCGAAGACCTGTTAAATCAATAAAATTTTAGTTACAGAGTTGTCTTTTTCTTTGATGTCAACTTATAACCATAGGTGGCAAAGTACAGGATAAACAGGTAGCAGGGAACTAATATCCAAAATGCCTGTTGAAAGCCAATACTTTCTCCTAGCGCAGCCCAAATTTTTGGCAGCACAGCGCCCCCGGAAATGCCTACAACCAGCAATGCGGAACCAGCTTTTGTAAATCTGCCCAGGCCATGAATGGCCAGCGGCCAGATTGCAGGCCATACCAGGGCGTTAGCTAAGCCCAGTAAAGCAATAAATAATATGGAATTGTACCCGGAGGTAAAAATGGCCAGCAAGGTAAAAATGGTACCTAAGATTGCGGAAGCTTTTAACGCAGTGGTTTGTGACATGTATTTTGGGATACAAATAATTCCAACCATGTAGCCAATCAGCATTCCCAACATAGTGTAAGAGGTAAAATGTTTGGCAATATCCAGGCTGATGCCAATTGCTTTTCCATATACCTGTATGATGTCACCTGCCATTACTTCTGCGCCTACATATAAAAACAGGGCGATAAATCCCATCCACAAATAAGGGAAACTAAAAATCGTTTTTCCATCACTGTTAGCTGTTTCATTACTATCGTCCTCACCTTCTGCTTTTACCTCCGGCAAGCTTGAGAAATAAATAAAGACTGCGAGGGCCAGAAGTACTACTGCAATAATAATATATGGAACAATGACTCTTGATGCGAGTGCATTTAATTCCACTACTTTTTGAGCGGCATCAAGTGTTTTTAATTTTTCTATCAGCGCTTCTGAATCTTTCAGTAAAAACGCTCCCATAATGAGAGGAGCCAAAGCGCCCGCACCTTTATTGCAAATACCCATTACACTGATGCGTTTAGCCGCACTGTCTATCGGGCCCAAAATGGTAATATACGGATTGGAAGCGGTTTGCAATAATGCCAACCCTGTTCCGATGACGAATAAACCAGTAAGAAACAAACCAAAGGTTCTTGTATTCGCGGCAGGGATAAATATTAATGCGCCTATCGCCATCAATATGAGTCCCCACATCATTCCTTTTTTAAATCCGGTTTTCTTTAAAACCCACGAAGAAGGGAATGCCATCACCGCGTAAGAAATATAAAACGCAAATGTCACCAACACAGCTTCCGAAGTTTTTAGCTCGCAAGCTATCTGCAGATAGGGTATCAAGGTACTGTTGAGCCAGGTTACAAACCCAAAAATAAAGAACAGAATTCCTATTATTACGATTTGAGGGGTATAATTTGGTTTTTCGGAAACGAGGTTTTGGTTCACTTTATTTTATTTTATTTCACGATGAAAATAGGTAAATAATAGATACAATACATAAAGTTTTTAATAAAAAAAATTGAGCTGTATTTTCATCGTAGTAAAAGCCAAAAACAATCGTTTGCGCGATTTTTTTTTAATTATAAATTAGTTGTTCAAATGGTTTGATAGAAGAAATATTAAAAAATAAGTAAATTGCTCTCTTTTTAAAAACCTAAATAAAATACATGAAAAAAATCGCTTTATCTTTCTTAGCCTTTGTTTGCATTTTATCGCTTACGGAATGTAACTCGTCCGGGTCAAAAAATATTTCTAATTCCGATTCTACCGCGATCGCATCGGCAACCTCTGATTCTTTTAATGTAAAAGACAATTGGAAAATTGGTGTTCAAATGTGGACGTTCAGAATGTTTCCTTTTGATAAGGCATTAGATAAAGTTGACAGTGCCGGTGTCAAATATATCGAGGCTTTTTGGGGTCAGCCTTTGGGTGCTGGTTTAAAAGATAGTTTCGGTATCAGGATGTCAGACGAAAGTAAAGCCAAGGTAAAGCAAATGCTCCAGGCAAAAGGAATCAGTATTGTAGCGATGGGCGTGATAAGCCCTAAAACAAGGGAAGAGTGGAAAAAAGCTTTTGATCTTGCGAAAGAATTTGGCCTTAGCTATATTACGGCTGAACCTATCAAAAGTCAATGGGATATGGTAGATAGTATGGCGGGTGCTTATGGTATAAAAGTGGCGATTCACGATCATCCAAAGCCTAACATGTACTGGAGTCCCGATTCTGTTTTAGCCGCAATACAGGGCCATCCAAATATCGGCGCATGTGCAGATTTAGGCCATTGGGCCAGGAACGGATTAAACCCGGTTGATTGCCTTAAAAAACTTGCCGGACATGTATATGGCGTGCATTTAAAAGACATCGTAAAGTTTGGCGATACTCAGGCAGACGATACAGTTGTTGGAAAAGGTGTTATTGATTTTCCGCCCATCTTCCAGGAATTAAAAAGGCAGCACTTCAAAGGAATGTTTTCTATTGAACATGAATCCAATTGGTACAATAGCGTGCCAGATGTGATAGAGACGGTGAAATTTTATAACGACCAGGTAGATAAATTGAAATAAATTATCTCGTCAGATATTGAAAGCCTTTATTTCTTCGCCAGTGATTGAAGAAATAAAGGCTTTTTTAGTCAGCTATTCTTAAAAAAAATCGGTTAGTCCTTACTGTTAGATTTCATCGAATAGAAAATTGAATTTTTTGTTTGTTTACTGCGCAGACGTTGATTCCATTCTACTGCTAATCTAATTTGTCAATCCATTGTTGAAAATATCCTTGCTCAACAGGGAAATCTATTTTGTCTTCTTTTTTAAAAATGCCGAAAACAGTGCTACCGGTTCCGGTCATGGAAGCATAGATTGCCTGGTTCGCGTACAAACTTTCTTTGATTTTTTTGATTTCGGGATGCAAAGGGAAAACAACTTTTTCAAAATCGTTTGTCAAGGCGTTTTCCCAGGTGATGGTGGGCTGTTGAATTATTTCTTTTATTTTTTTCGAAGGGAATGCAGGTTTTATTTGCTGAAAAATCTCTTTGGTGTTAACATGGATTCCAGGATTGACGATCAGTATTTTATAAGCAGACAGTGACAGAACAATTTCTTCCATTTTTTCTCCACGTCCGGTAGCAAGGCTGGGCTTATTCATTAAAAAGAAAGGACAATCGCTCCCTAACTGTAATGCATAATCGAACAATTTTGATTGAGAAATGTGCAGGTCGTATTTTTTATTGAGAAGTAACAACGTAAAAGCCGCATCGGCAGAACCGCCGCCCAGGCCGGCTCCTATCGGAATCGCTTTATACAAATGCATGTTTATTTCCGGAAGTTGAGGATAATCTTTTTTAACTAAATAGTAGGCCTTTAGGCATAAATTGTCTTCTGCTTCACCTGCTTGTATTCCCGTATTATTAAATTGAGTATTATTTTTTGCTGTTACAATTTCTAAAACATCATACAGTGGAACCGGAAAAAAAAGAGTTTCAATATCATGATAACCATCTTCTCTTTTTTGAAGAATATTTAGCCCGAGATTTATCTTACAATTGGGAAAAATTACCATGGGAAAATAAGAAATACGAGATAAGAAATGAGAGATAAGTTATAAGTAACAGAGACATTTTTCGACCGGCCATGGACCAAATAAAATCCGACATCAGACATCCGACATCAAAAAATCCGACATCCCAGATCAATTTCCCTTCCGCCTGTTGATTTCATCCCTTATCGAAGCAGCCTTAATATAATCTTCATGCTCAAGTACTTCATTTAGCATGGATTCTAATTCAGGTAGGGTCATTTTTTTAAGATCATCACTTTTGTCATCGCTATGAGTAACCACCACTTTTTTCTTTTTTTCATCTTCGTCCATCAATATACCGGCGCTATCAAGAATATTGTCGTAAGTATAAATAGGGCATCCGAATCTCACTGCCAACGCTACAGCATCTGAAGTACGCGAATCTATTTCAATCGTATCCTTATCAGACGAACAAACTAATTTAGAATAAAAGATCCCTTCCTGCAGATCGTTGATAATAATTTCGTGAAGATCTATATTAAACGCCATCATAAAATTTTTCATCAGGTCATGCGTGAGCGGACGGCTGGGCTGCATGCGCTCAAGGGCGACGGCGATAGCCTGTGCTTCAAAACCTCCTATTACTATGGGAAGCCTGCGCAAGCCATTAACTTCACCCAACACAACAGCATAAGAATGCGTTTGAGTAATACTGTGAGAAAGGGCTACAATTTCCAATTCTATTTTCTTCATATTATCTCATCCGGTACGACCGGATCATTTTTAACCACAAATATAAAAATTAAATGCCTTTTTTGAAGTTTGCAAGATTTTAAAAAAAACAAATTCTTTAAGTGTTAACTGATCCCCTTCATTTTTTTTACCGCTTCTGTAATTTTAGGAACTATTTCAAAGGCATCGCCGACGATTCCATAATCAGCGGCTTTAAAAAACGGCGCTTCGGGGTCTTTATTGATGACAACAATTGTTTTGCTTCTGTTTACACCTGCCAGGTGCTGAATAGCACCCGAGATTCCAATGGCAATATATAAATTGGGTGCAATAGTGAGTCCGGTTTGGCCTACATGTTCATGGTGTGGCCGCCAGTCGCTATCACTCACCGGTCGGCTACAGGCAGTAGCTGCGCCAAGCGCTTTGGCAAGGTCTGTTACAATCGCCCAGTTTTCAGGCCCTTTCAATCCGCGGCCACCGCTTACTACTATTTCAGCTTCTGCCAGCGGAATTTCTCCCTCTACTTTTTTGACTTCGTTTATTTTTACTTTCGACTGAGGAATTTCAACGTTTAATTCGGCGATTTCAGCTGATCCTTCGCCTTCGGTTACTTTATAAGAGTTGGCATTTAAGGAAATAATTTTTATTTCAGTTTTAATAGAAACATTAGCAAAAGCTTTTCCGCTAAAAACACTTTTTTTAACGACAAAACCATTTGATGTTTCGGGCAGTGCTACAGCACCGGAAACCAGACCTGCTTTTAATCTTACCGATAAGCGTGGTGCAATTGCTTTGCCGTTAAAGTTGTTGGAAAAAACAATCACTTTTGAGCCTGTATTTTTCGCCGCTTCAGCGATGATATGAGTGAACACCTCATCGTCAAAATTATTCAGCGCTTCATTTTTTACAGCATGGATTTTTTTTAAACCATATTTCCCCAAGGCAGCTAAATCATCGTTTACATTTCCCAAAACGATTCCTTCAGCAGTGGTACTTAAAGTTTCCGCCAGTTTAGCGCCATAAGAAGCCGCTTCAAAGGAACTTTTTTTTATATGTCCGTCTGCCTGGTCTAAAAATATTAATACACTCATTTTGAAAATTAAAAATTATCAATAAAAAACTATTACTGTTCTAAACTTACGTGCCGCAGCAGGCAAACAAATAAGCAAGATTTCTGTTTTCTAAATCGTCTAAACCATCTAATCTTTCTAAACTCTTCACTCTAAACTTTCTAAACTCTAAATCACTTTCGCTTCTTCATGCAGCAACCGCACCAATTCTTCCGGCTGATCTGCGGGGATTAGTTTTACACCCGCTTTTGCCGGTGGTAATTCAAAAGAAGTAATTTCTGTAAACGTGTCTGCCTGCACCGGTTCCTGTACTTTTAAAGGTTTTGTGCGTGCGCTCATGATGCCTCTCATGTTAGGAATTCTTTGTTCTGCCATTCCTTTTTGGCAACTGACTACCGCCGGAATTGTTACTTCATCTATTTCTTCACCTCCTTCTATTTCCCGCTCTACTGTTGCTGTATTTCCAGCTAAAGAAAATTTTGTGCCGAGAGAAATAAATGGAAGACTTAGTAATTCTGCCACCATGCCACCAATGGAAGAACCGTTATAATCTATCGTTTCTTTTCCTGTGAAAATAAGGTCATAATTATTTTGTTTGGCTACTTCTGCGATTTGTGAAGCGATAAAAAAATCATCATGGCTGTCGCTGTTTACCCTTATTGCTTCATCACCGCCAAGCGCCAAGGCTTTGCGGATTATTGGGTCATTATCCGCGCCACCTACATTAATTAAATGCAAAACAGTTGAAGGCTCCGCTTCTTTCAATTCAATTGCTCTCACCAAAGCATACCATTCATCATAAGGATTCAGAATGAATTGCACGCCAGCTTCCGAAAATTTCGTGTTGTTGTCAGTGAAGGCTATTTTTGCCGTGGTATCCGGTGTTTTGCTGATGCAAACAAGTATCTTCATATTCTGCTTTTTTGGGAGCTGCGAAGATACTAAGTAAAAAAAAAGTAAAAAAGTATTTGATGGACAGAATTGATAAGCTTAAAGAATATATGAAAACTGCGGATAAGGATAGTTTTTTGCAACATGCGCTGGCATTGGAATACATAAAAATCGGGAATGACGAAGAAGCAAGAAAGCTATTCAACGAAATATTGAAAAGGGAGCCAACTTATCTTGGCTCGTATTATCATTTGGGAAAGTTATTGGAAAGGATTGGGGATCCCGTGAAAGCGATGCGTGTTTATAAAAGAGGAATGGAAGTAGCTGAGGCAGCTAAAGATTCTCATTCGTACAGTGAATTGCAGGGCGCCTGGGAAGACGCAGAAGATGAATTGTAAAACGAAAATCATCATTATTTGTTTGTTTACCGTCCTCGCATTTATTTAAATAAGAGCATGTCATTACTAAAAGAATTTATTAAAAATATTCAGCAACAAAATCTGTTTCAAAAAGATGATTACCTGTTGCTGGCGACCAGCGGCGGCGTTGATTCTGTGGCATTATGCGAATTGTGTTACAAGGCGGGTTTTCATTTTGCCATAGCGCATTGTAATTTTCAGTTAAGAGGGGAGGAGAGTGAAAGAGATGAGAAGTTTGTAATTGCACTTGCCGAAAAATACGGAGTAAAAATTTTTGTAAAAAAATTTGATACAAAAAAATATACAGAAGAAAATAAAGTTTCCACACAGGTAGCCGCGAGAGAATTAAGATATGAATGGTTTGATGAGTTGCTGAGAGAGGTATTAGGTATCAGGTATCAGGTATCAGGTAAAAATCATATCCAGGATAATCAGGAATTTAACTCAGATTCCACTCATCACTCATCACCCATCACCCGTCACTCATTCCTCCTCACCGCTCATCATGCAAATGACAATATCGAAACCCTGCTAATGAACTTCTTCAAAGGCACCGGTATCAAAGGTTTGCAGGGGATTTTGCCCAAACAAAGAAAAATCATCCGGCCATTGCTGTTTGCAAAAAGAGAAGCAATACTGTCTTTCATAGAAGAAAATAATTTACCGTTTGTAGAAGATTCATCCAATAGTTCTGATAAATATACCCGCAATTATTTTCGCCATCAACTGATCCCGTCTATTCAAAAAGTTTTTCCGCAGGTGGAAGAGAATCTGACGAATAATATAGAAAGATTTAAGGAAATAGAAATTCTATACCAGCAGTCAATTGACCTTCACAAGAAAAAATTACTGGAACAAAGAGGAAACGAAATACATATTCCTGTTTTGAAATTATTGAAGTCAGAACCTTTGAAAACCCTTACTTATGAAATCATTAAAGACTATGGTTTTACTTCGCATCAAACTGAAGAAGCACTCGCTTTACTACATGCTGAAAGCGGAAAATATATTTCATCTTCAACACATAAAATTATCCGCAACCGCAACTGGCTTATCATAGCGCCTATAAATACTTTAGAAGCCGGTCATATTTTGATCAATGAATCTGACATCGAATCAGATGGTTGTCAGATTGATTTTGAATTGGGAGAATTGAAATTTAAAAAACATACGAACGGGAATAATAGAATACCCGCGTCAAACGAAGTGGCTATGCTGGATTTGAAAAATATTACTTTCCCTTTATTGCTGCGCAAATGGAAACAAGGCGATTATTTTTATCCTTTAGGAATGCGGGGTAAAAAGAAACTAAGCAAATTTTTTATCGACCAAAAAATGTCATTAACAGACAAAGAAAAAATATGGGTTATCGAAAGCAATAAAAAGATAACCTGGGTTCTCGGTAAGAGAATTGACGATCGGTTTAAAATTACAGATACCACAAAAAGTGTGCTTTCGGTTTCCTTCCATAGAGATGCCATGCATGTCGTTTCTACGAAAGGATAAGGGGTTCCTCCGACTAAAGTTGGTGTTGGAAAATCGGTCATGCCTACGGCATTAGACGTCCGTGTATAACTGAGAAGGGCAAGTGCCGTCGGCACGACTGATTTTGTAACATGAGAATTTATTCCCTTGTAATTCCCCTGGCATATTCTATAATCAATGGAATACGCGCCGACGTGAAAAGATGAAAGCATCCATTTACAGAAACGAAGACGATGCTCACAGAGGTCATTTAGAGAAAAAGCCCTGGGGACAAAAAGAATTTTCAATGCTTGATCCTGACAATAATTTATTGACATTCGGGCAACCCTAAAGACACCATGCATGGCGTCTCTACAAGGCGTCGTTACAACGTTTTTAAATCATACACCAACCGTATTCCCATTGGCAAAACAGGCGTGGCATAATAAGGTTTGTATAATTCCGTTAAAAATTCAGTGTTCGGTGAATAGCTTCCATTCGCTGAATGTTGTTTTTTGAATCGTAGGCCGAGACCTATATAATACTCCAGCCTGAGCCTTTTATCATTTGTAAGATCAGACCATGTGCCGAATTTAATATTGACGCCATACGCATTTTTTATATAATGAAAGGTTGTGTATTCTTCATAAGACGGAACGCCATCAACTACATCTTTTCCCTGCCAGCCGGTTAATTGATAAGCGACATGTTTGTAATGAAGCTCGACCTCAAAATATTCTCGTCTGCCATTGTCGGGATAAAATCGTAAAAACGGACGGAAAATGAATCCCTGGCAGTGTTTGCTATCGCGTAAATATGCCGAGTTGAAGATATAAGCAGCGTCCATTCCGAAAGACCATTGCGGCGCAAATTTATATTCAGCGCCTATGGAAGCATTCTCATCGTAAGGATCCAGCAGACCTAAAAAATTAAATCTTCCAACAATTTTTTTGGAGGAATCAATAAAGTTATATCGCCGGCTATCTTTGTCAGGATGCTTTCTGCTATAATCATACCGTACTTTAGAAGATTGTGCTCTTGCGATACTGTAAATGATGATTAACAAAAAAGCGATAATAAAAGATTTAATTTTCAATTGATATTTTTTATAATAACAGGGTTTCGGTTGTCTGTAATATCGTAAAGAATAAGACCGGTAGCAGTCCAGCAAATTAAAGTATTTTGATAGGGAATTACATCCTGGTATTGTCCGTCGGCAAGGGTTTTATTAATAAGAACGGGATCGTATGGCTGGGAAATATCAAACAGCAATATTCCGCTCCATTTATCACACACATACAGTACATCTCCTGAATAGCCGAGGCCATAAGGTTCCCCTAATGGGTAAGTGGCAACCTGCTCGGGTTGGGTGATGTCTTTTATATTATAAACCGCCAGCAGACTTTGGGTACCGCCGCAAGGGCCATTGGTACGAAGGGTAGCATAAGCTACCGAATCCTTTGCCACTACCGGATCGCAGCGACGCATTACTGTTGGTGAAATAGCGCTGCTTAATTTTTTAGGATGGGCAGGATCTTCAATCGAATAAATAAATATTTGGGTAGGGGAGCCAATAAACAATTTATCCTTAAAGGGAAAAATAGTCTCAATGGTGAAACCAATGTCCTCAGTGTTTTTCAGCTGAGGATCAGCGGAATTTGAAATGTCAAATACTTTTAGCTGCGAATTATCTACTGTGTATAGGTAATTGCCCACAATAGCAAATGTGGCAAGAGAGCCGCCCTGACCGGTTGTTTCAGTGCTTTTACCCCCCGGTGAAGAGGAATTTTTTTCGCAAGCGAAAAAGCTAAAGGAGGAGAGCAACAAATAGAAATACTTTTTTTTCATAATTAATTTTTAACGACGACAATTTGGTAAAGGAAGACTGTCATTCTGCTCCCATCTTATTATAACTCCTTTTGATTTATCGGTACATTGGAAATATACATTGGTAAAAGGGGGATAATCCTGGCTAACCGGCGGAAATACATTGGCCACCCTTTTCACAAATTGTGGATTAGCCGGATTGGTGATATCAAATACAACCAGGTCTGTATAATTATTGGCGTATAAATAATTGCCTTTTATCGCTATATCGCTATTTAAAGGAATCTTAAGAAAAGCAATTTTCGTAGGGTCGTGATCTTTATTATCTATTATATGAACGCCGGTGAATAAATCGTTTTGAAAGATATAATTTTTGTATGCATAGATCTTGGCCGCCTGCACTGTTGGCTGTGGCGGTTCCACGGAATATTGCTGTACCGCAGCGAGCGTACTGTAAACTGGTACATAGATATGATTGGTCACATCCGTGAGAGGTTTAGGATCGCACGAAAAAAGACATAACGCGGGAATAATGATCAATAGCAGTTTTCTCATAACAATGTTTTTTATAAGACAACCGGCAGAACCATTTCGTTGCATGCGATTTTTAGATTTGATGACTTTTCCAATATAGTAAGCCAATAAATAATCGCGATTTCTATTTGAACCCTTATAAAACGGCCAGCCAGCTGATGTTTTAGCGATCGCGATTTTTTTTTGATAGACAAAAAATATGGGTCATCAAACGCAATAAAAAAATAACCCCGATTATCGGGCAAAGGATAGATGAACGTTTTAAGATTACTGAAAAAACAAAAAACGTTCTTTCGATCTTGAGTTCAAAAAGCGAATACCTCTCTCACAGTAAATCAATAAAAAAGATGATTTTATATTTTGATAAACCTGCATTATCTGCGAAAAGTCGCTTTTCTAAAAAAAAAATGTATTTTCATTTCTGATTCCCCTAATTAATAATGAATCACCTTCGCTACCTGTTTATTATTTTCGTAATTGGCTTGTTTCCTTTTTACTCAAGCGGGCAAATTTCTACGGCTTCCAACGAGTCAATTTCTTTTTTAAATTCAAAGGAACTTTATCAAAATGCAATTGGCGACGATTCGCATTTATACACTGGCGAAGCATATTATCGGAATGAAGTCTCTCTCAACGGCAATCCTTTTTTTATGTCTGATTCCATGCAGCGGAACGATATATTTTATGATGGTACTTTATATAAAAATGTGCCATTGCTATTTGATATCGTAAAACAGGAAGTGATCATAACCCGGTTTCATAGCAATGAAAAGATTCAATTGGTTGACGCAAAAATTAAATATTTTACGTTTGCGGGACATAGGTTTGAAAATTTTTTGCAGGAAACAACCGATAAAAATATTTCCAATAATGTTTACGATGTAATATACTGTGGCAAAGTAAGTGTACTGGTAAAGAGGCTTAAAATGTTTAAACCAGGCCTCGCTCCTGAAGATCCTCACCGGTTTGTTAAGATCGATAAAATTTTTGTGCGCCGGGATAGCAATTTGTTTGAAATAAAAAACAAAAAATCAGTTTTATATGCTTTTGCTGATAAAGAAAGCCTAGTAAAATCTTTCACCAGGAAAAACAAATTCCGGTTCAAAAAAAATAAGGAAAAAGAATTAATAATGACGGCTGCTTATTATGACACCTTAATTAAATAAAATGCGAAGTATTGCAATTTTTTGTTTTATCGGAATTGGCTGCGCAATGTTTTCGCCTTCGCTAAAGGCTCAGAATACCAACATCAATGGTGCATTTAAAAACATGTTTTTCCCCGAATTTGCAACACAAATAGAAGCCAAAACCAACTTTCATTTCTATTACAAAAAAGCTGACCTGGATTCATTTCCAATTGACGTTACAATAGCAAAGGAATCAATATCCCAAATTTTAAATCAGGTTTTTCGAAATACTGACTTCAGGTTTTCTGTTGATACCTTCAATCATATTTTTATTGCAAAAAATATCCAATTGCAAACCCATCTCTCTGCAGATTTTTTTATTCCCGAAAAAAATAACGTTGCAGAAGATGAAGAAGAATCAAAAAATAAAGAAAACCAAAAACAAATATCAGCTTCCAATTTTGAGCAAAATAAATTATTTAAAATTGGTTCTCAATCTTCCGCAAAAAGAGGAAACGCCGTGCTCACAGGATTTATAAGAGATAATAAAAACGGCGAACCGATACCCGGCGCGTCCATTTATGTTGACAGTATTTATACGGGAATTGTTACCGATCAGTTTGGATATTACTCAGTCGCGCTGAAACCGGGAACACATATTCTTGAAGTGACAAGCCTTGGTATGAAAACAGCTTTGCGCCATCTTCATGTTTATTCCGATGGCAAATTGAATATCGAACTAAGAGACGAAATACTGAGTCTAAAAAATGTGATTGTCACCTCTGATATAAAATCAAATGTGCGAAGCACGCAAATGGGGATTGACAGGCTTTCGGTAAAAACGATTAAAGAAGTTCCGGTGGTCTTTGGTGAGGCCGACATTTTAAAGGTGGTACTTACATTACCCGGCGTAACTTCTGTAGGCGAAGCCAGCACAGGGTTTAACGTACGGGGCGGCTCTGCTGATCAGAATCTTATTTTATTCGATGGCGCCACTATTTATAATCCTTCACATTTGTTAGGTTTCTTTTCAGCCTTTAACCCCGACGTAGTAAAAGGAGTGGAATTGTATAAAAGTGTCATTCCCGTAAAATACGGTGGACGCCTTTCTTCTGTACTCGATGTAACCAGTAAAGATGGTAATGATAAGAAGATTTCAGGAACAGGTGGCATTGGATTATTAACAAGTAAATTTACGCTTGAAGGGCCAATAAAGAAAGATAAAACTTCTTTTATTCTTGGAGCACGAACCAGTTATTCCAACTGGATTCTAAAGGCAATTCCTAATTCGGCTTACAGCAACAGCAGGGCTTCATTTTATGATGCCGATATTCATATCAGCCATACCATCAATGCTAAAAATAATTTGTATCTCACAGGATATGTCAGTAATGATAATTTCAGATTTGATATGGATACCACTTATAAATACGGCAATAAAAATGCTATTGTAAAATGGAAACATATTTTCAACAATAAATTTTACAGTGTATTCTCTGCCGGTATCGACCACTATCAATATCAGGTCAGTAGTAATTCAAATCCGGTAAATGATTTCCGGCTTGATTATGCTATTAATCAAACCCACTTTAAAACGGATTTTAATTACAGGATTAATAACAGCCAATCTCTTGAATTTGGCCTCAGCAGTATTTTTTACAAACTTCATCCTGGCAGCTTCTACCCAAATGGCCAGCAGTCTTTGGTACAGCCTGATATTTTATCTCCCGAACAAGGCCTGGAAAGCGCGGCATACCTTGGCTATCAATATAATATTTCTTCGAATTTGTCATTCAATGCAGGCTTGCGCTATTCAATGTTTAATTATCTTGGGCCGCGTGATGTTTATAATTATGCAGCCGGTGTGCCTAAAGAAACGGCCACTATTACGGATACGGTTTCTTATCCTGCAGGAAAAATTATTAAAACTTATTTCGAACCGGAATATCGCTTGTCCCTTCGCTATGCTTTGTCCGCAGATGCTTCCATTAAAATAGGGTACAATACTTTAACCCAGTATATTCATCAACTAACAAATACAATTTCTATTTCACCAACCGACATTTGGAAATTGAGCGATGTGAATATCAAACCCCAAACATCAGAACAATATTCACTTGGATTTTATAAGAATTTTAAATCGGGGAATATTGAAACCTCTGTTGAAGTTTATTATAAAACGCTTCACAACCTTCTTGATTTTAAAAGCGGCGCCTCGGTTCTTCTTAATTCTCATATAGAAACTGATATCATTAATTCAAAAGGCAAAGCGTATGGTGCTGAATTTTTGATTAAAAAAATATCAGGCAAATTAAATGGCTGGCTCAGCTATACCTATTCCCGTACGTTTCTTAAAAGCGACGACCCGCTTGCCGGCGAAGAAATAAACCATGGAACCTATTATCCCGCGAGTTATGACAAGCCGCACAACGTTAATTTTATCAGTAATTATAAATTCTCTCATCGTCTAAGCCTGTCCGTTAATGTGGTATATAGTACCGGCCGTCCAATCACTTTGCCCATTGCCGGTTTCTATGCTAATGGCGGCCCAAGATTATTATATTCAGACAGAAATGCATACCGCATTCCGGATTATTTCAGAACAGACGTTTCGATAAATCTTGACGGGAACCATAAAATAAAACAAGCATTACACAATTCCTGGTCGTTGGGCATCTATAACGTTACCGCAAGAGACAATGTGTATTCAGCCTATTTTGTGTCAGAAAACGGGGTAGTGAAGGGATACCAGCTCTCTATTTTCGGGACGTTAATTCCTTTTGTATCTTATAATTTCAGATTTTAAAAAATGAAGCGTTTATTGAATATATTATTTCTTTTGATTGTTTCCGGGGTGATTTATATCGGTTGCAAAAAATCTTACAGTCCACCGGCGATCAATGTTGATTACAAGTACCTCACCATTGATGGTTCATTGATAAACAGTGTTGATTCGCCCAGCGTAATTACTTTAAGCCGAACAGCGAAACTTACCGATTCGTCCCTGGCCTATAACCCCGAAACAGGTGCCACAGTATCTGTAGAAGATAGTGCCGGCGGTTCTTTCGCTTTCGCAGAAACAAGTGGAGGCCGGTATCGTTCAAGTCCTTTATCGTTGAATCCTTCTGATAAATACCGCTTAAAAATCACCACATCTTCCGGCGAAAATTATGTATCGGATTATGTGGCAGTCGAACAGACACCGCCGATAGACAGCGTTACATGGCAACAGAACAACGACGTGATGATCTATTTATACACGCACGACCCAACAAACAAAACAAAATATTACCGTTGGGATTTTACTGAAACCTGGCAGTACGAGGCGCCATTACAGGCAGAACTGAGCCAGACTGACGGCGTTCTATTCTATGTTGATGCTACCGATCAGACATTTGATTGCTGGCGAAGCCTTAATTCCAGTTCAATTTTAGTCGGCACTTCCATAGCGCTTGACCAGGACGTAATTAATAAAGCGCCCATTACAACGGTCCAACAAAATACCCAGAAGATAAGTATCCGGTATAGTATTTTGGTCAGGCAATATGCAATTGCGCCAGACGCTTATCAATATTTTAGTGTGCTAAAAAAGAATTCAGAAAACCTCGGGTCTATTTTTGATGCCCAACCTACCCAACTTGTTGGCAACATCCATTCTGTACAACATCCTTCAGAGGTGGTGATTGGTTTTTTTACGGCTTCGTCCGTTGAGCAACAAAGAATTTTTATTTCAAAATACCAGGTAAGTAACTGGAATTTTGTGGACTCAAATGCTGAATGTAAGCAGCTGACAATTGATCACGCACCGCTACCGAATCCTGAATTTTATGTATATGACTACCCGGATACCAGTTATTATCCCTATTATTTTGGCGCCGCAACTCTCCTTATAATTACAAAAAGAGAATGTGTCGATTGCAGGTTAAAAGGTGGGGTTAATCAAAAACCTTCTTATTGGTAAAAATCATAGATGAACAAAGCACAAAAAATATTGAAACGAATTAAAAATTATAAATGGCTGTGCACCTTCCTGTTTTTTATTGGCGCAGGAAATGCTTTTTCGCAAAATATAATTCCTGCCATTCAGCAACAAATTGAAACCTATAACAACAACAATTACCAGGAAAAAATTTTTCTTCATACCGATAAAACGGTTTATGCAAGCGGGGAGATGCTATGGTTTAAGGCGTATGTAACTGATGCGGCGAGCAACCAATTTTCTTTGTTAAGTAAAATTGCCTATGTGGAAATAATCAATGCGGCGGACAAGCCTTTGATGCAGGCTAAAGTTGATATTGATTCAGGCAGAGGAAGCGGATCCATTGTGATTCCTTCGTCCATCAGGACAGGAAATTATGTAATACGCGCCTATACTAACTGGATGAAAAATTTTGATCCGAATTTTTATTTTCAGGAATCTATCACCATCATTAATCCTGTTAAAAAACCACTGGAGGAAAAACCGGATACTGCAACGCGTTTTCACATTCAGTTTTTTCCTGAAGGAGGAAATTTGGTTTATGGTCTTAATAATACGGTGGCTTTTAAAATAACAGATGCTTATGGAAAAGGCTTGCGGGGAAAAGGATGGATTGTAGATAATAAAAATGATACGTCCGCAACTTTTGAAACAGAGCGTTTTGGGATGGGAACTTTTTCTTTTCACCCGTTGGAAGGAAATACTTACCACGCCATTATAAAAATCAATGACGAAATCATTTCAAAAGCGCTTCCTGAAATTTATGAGACAGGATGGGTAATGCATTTAACGCAACAAGGCGATAATTTATCAATACATGTCGACTGTAATGTTGCAAATGAAAATGATATTTTTCTTTTCGAGCAAACAAAAAATACTGTAAAGTTTGCCAGGATGCAAACCCTCAACAATGGAAATACAACCTTTACTTTTAATGAATCTGAATTGGGTGAAGGCATTTCACAATTGACTGTTTTTAATAAAGATAAACAGCCCGTATGCGAGCGGCTTTTCTTTAAAAGGCCTACCCATCTTTTGCCAATAAAATTAGAGAATATCCAGTCAGAATATGCTGGAAGAAGTAAGGTAGATATGGATATTAGTGTTAATGATAGCAGTAAAAGCAATTTGTCGCTTGCCGTTTACTTAGCCGATTCATTACAGCCTCTTCAAAATAATAATTTGGTAAATTACCTGTGGCTTTCTTCCGATTTAAAAGGCCCGATTGAATCTCCTGAATTCTATTTTCAAAACCCGGATTCTGTGATTGAGAAGGCTTCCGATAATTTAATGCTGACGCAAGGATGGAGGCGGTTTAAATGGGAAGATGTTCTCAAGAATATTAAACCATCTTTTACTTTTTTACCTGAATATGAAGGCCACATCATCAGTGGCAAATTATCACCAAAAATTGCCGGTTTACCTGTAAGCGGGATTCCTGTTTCTGTGGCCGTTCCCGGAAAATATTTTAAGTATTCAAATACGGTTTCCACTTCATCAGGAACTTTTCATTTTAATGTTGACAAATTTTATGGTGATCGCGAATTGGTTGTTCAAACCAACAAAGAAGATAGTAATTACAATTTGATTATTGACAATCCATTTTCCGAAACTTTTACCCAAAACTTCATCAAGCCGGTTCATTTAACTTCATCTCTTTCCAATGAAATAATGTTGAGAAGCATTGGTGCGCAGGCCCGGCATATTTATCAGCCTGAAACCACTCAATATTTCAGTGTGCCGCCTTCGTACGATACTACCGCTTTTTTTGGTGTCCCGGAAAGGCGGTATTACCTGGATGCGTACACGAGATTTCCGACTATGGAAGAAGTAATGAATGAATATGTAAAAGAAGTTCACTTAAGAAAAAGAGATAAAATGTTTTATTACCGCGTTTTTAATGAGCCGAAAATCAATTATTTTGATGATGATCCGCTCGTTTTAATCGATGGCGTTCCGGTTTCAGACCTTAATAAAATCATTAACATCGATCCTTTAAAAATTAAGAAAATAGATATTGTAACAGCAAAGTTTTTCCAGGGAAACAGTCAATACGATGGCATTGTGAGTTATGGGACTTATAATGGCGACCTCAATGGCTACACACTTGATCCCAATTCCCTGTTGGTTGAGTATGACGGCTTGCAATTAGAAAGAGAATTTTATTCTCCTCAGTATGAAACACGCGAACAAAAGCAGAGCAGCCTTCCTGATTACCGGAATGTACTTTATTGGTCGCCATCGCTTCATGTAAATCCCGGGAAACAAAATATTTCATTTTATACTTCCGATTTACCGGGAAAATATATTGTCGTTGTGCAGGGAATTTCTGATTCAGGCCATATTGGTTTTGCTACAGAAAGTTTCAACGTTTCATCAGGAGCTGATACAAATTAATTTTCGAACCAGGCTTTTCAGTCAACCAACCTACCTCTCCGGCAGGCAGACAAATAACTCAGTTTTTTATTTTGAAGAACAGGGAAGAAAATGGAACCAGTCGGATGAAAAAGTTTGGAAATGAAAAAGTATTCGTTTTTCTCTTTTTTATTATTGTGCAACTAAAACGCGTAAACGAAAATACAAATTGATTGAAGTGCAAGCTCAGCTATCTCACAGAATCTTTGCTACAAAGCTTCCGTTAAGATGAATTACGAATGTTGATTGTTATTCCTTAAAGTACGTTGCTCTTCAAGCAATGGAGGCTGCAGTTAGCATTATTCAGCCGTTGGTTCCTTCTTTACACCAAAGACAATCCCGTTAGCAGCAAAAAAGTTTCTCAAATAATCATATTTCTGGTTACAAAAATAACCTGCTTTTATTTTCTTTGAGCTAAGTCTATATCCGGAACATTCAAAACAAATTTCAATAAAACCAAAAGTTTTGCCGTTAGCGTCAATAAACAAAATGGCGTTTCTCGGATTATAACACATGCTTTCCGAAAATGAATAAAATGATCCTCCATAACCTTCATTGAATAAAATATCGGTAAGTGTATCTATTTGAGATTTGCCAATGGTTTTGATTTCTTTAAGCCTAGAATAGTCAACTTCTTCGTTTTTCATCGGCAGTTCACCACCCATTATAACGCTATCAGGTTTGTCAAAGGAAACAAGTTTTATTTTGGCCGCTTTATTAAATGGAAAAAATTGAAGCCTTTCCGTAATCGAATACTTTTTTTTGTAAAAGCAATTCTTATCTCTTTTATCCTTTTCAATTTCCTTCTTTGTCAATTGTCGTGGTTTGCCCGGAATAGTCGTAGGCTGAGCGTAGGAATTTGCCTGAATACAGAATGTGAATAAAAAGAAAAAGACTTTGCCCATGTATCAGTCAATTTTATGAGGTATCCTTTTACAATTACTGTTTACGTTTGACGCGATGGGCTGGCATTGTATATTTTTTAGCCCGATTCGAAGCCATACTGAAAACCAAAACTGAAGGTAAATACAAAAAGGGGATATTTGTTTGTTTGCTGGAAGTATAGCTGATAGAGAATTACAGCCGATTATTATTCCGTCCGCCAGCCTGTTGATTTTTAGTTTTTTAAAGAAAAGCATGCTTTCTTGCGAAACTATAAAAAAAATTCCCGATTTGTTCTGCGGTTTCTTTTTAGAATATAAAATCAGGTATGGTCATAATGATATATCACCTATCGAAGTTACTTCAAGTATTTTTATATTTCTATTTGCAATCCATATTCAAAAGGAAGACAGATTTTGTCGTCCAATGACAGTCCTAGATGATAAAGTGCAATTTTCTTAATAACTAAGCTATGTATCTATTTTAATACCCGAACTGTAGAATATAAAAAGAACTGTATCATGATTTAAGAAATTTGATTCTCTAAAATTTACATTATGCGAAAGATTTTTTACTTCATGACGTTTTTAATAGTGACTGCATTTGCTGCAAATGCACAAATAACAAAGAATGTACAATTAAAACGAGAAATTGATTTGATGCGGCGAATGCATCAATTGCGTAATTCTGCTGATCGCCACCAGTTTTTTCCGATAAAAATTAATCCATACTGGGAAAGTATTGATGCCCCTCACTCGTACGACAACAGTTTCGTTGGCGAGATCCAGGTGCCCACAGACAACTCTGTGTGGACGCCAATAGCTTATGACAGTATTCCAAATATTTTTTGTAACCGGTTTATACGTACCATAAATGGAGGTAAAACATGGCAGTTTGATACAATTCAATCTCCTTATGGATACGTAACTTATAATTTAGCAGCAACTGATGCAAACACTTGTTATGCTTCTATGTTTGTTGGAGCTACGTTTGCGGGCAGCGGCATTTTTAAAACTACTGATGGCGGCGCTCACTGGAAACAAACCGGCGCAGGCCAGATTTTTACATCGAGTACATCTAATAATGACTTCGTTTATTTTTTTGACAAACAACACGGTTTTACAGTAGGTGATGGCAACGGTGCGAATAGCTCCCACCTTGAAATATATACAACAAGCGATGCCGGCGATACATGGCAACGTGTGCCTGATGCAAATATTCCGCCTGTAGCTGGCAGTACTGCATATAGTGCTTTTGTACACGTCTACGCCTCTTATCAAAACAGGATATGGTTTAGAGCATCCGACGAAAATGGCAATAATTATATTTATCGTTCAGATGATTTAGGGCATCATTGGAAAATGTTTCCTTTTAATTTGACAGATAAATCATACAACAATCTTGATTTTGTGGATATGCAAAATGGCATAGCTGTTGGAGCAGCTTTTGATGGGGTTACCAATTCTTATGAAGCGGTTACACATGACGGAGGAGCCACATGGACAGAGGTAACTCCAAAAGGTTATGTTATGGGCGGGTTTGCCGCCACCATTCCGGGAACTCATACAATAGTATCTACATTGGGTGGCCCTGGTTACGCACCCATATATGGTTCTTCTTACAGTAATGACTATGGCAAAAGCTGGACATTGATTGATTCAGGTAGGTACGCTTCCCATTGTGCCATCGCATTTCGAAGCCCTCTTGTAGGATGGACATCCAGGGATGTATCATTAGACCCAAATGGCGGAATGTTTAAGTGGAAATATCATATTTCATTTGACAATACTGCTTCTTCAGAAAGAGACACTGCAGCTATTTCGCCATTAACAAAAGATGATTTATCCAATGCAATCGGCGCGGTGCTATATCCTAATCCGGCCACAAATTTGATAACAATAAATAGATTAAGCGCTTTGAACAGTACAACGCTTTCTGTCTTTACCAGTTTAGGAGGAGCTATTCAACAAGCAATTATAAGTGGTGAAAGCTATTCATTAAATATTCAAAAATTACCGGCCGGCAGCTACTATGTAAGAATACGATCCGGGGGCAAAACGGAAACGTTACCATTTATAAAGCAATAATCATTTTTCGGGTAGTTTTAAAGGTTAAAGCGCTATAATTAATTTTATAGCGTTTTTTATTTAGCCTCCTCGAAGGGTTTTTCTCTTTTGCCATCTAAACTATTTAGATTGCCAGCATAATATACTGGTCTCCGGCCATTGGGATCAAGGGAACTTAATTGCCCGAACAATGGAATGCGCCCGAAAAATCTTTCAAGACCTTTTTCCTGTTTTTTATTCATAATTTCGAAAAAATAAGACGTGTATTTGGCGAAGCTTTTTGCCAAAAGTTTAAACAAAGAAAATGAAAAAAATAGGATTCTTATCGTTTGGGCACTGGGCCAAGCATCCCTCATACAGGACACGGTCAGCGAGTGACACCTTGCTTCAGTCAATTGATTTAGCGGTTGCTGCCGAAGAAATCGGTTTGGATGGTGCGTATTTCCGGGTGCATCATTTTGCTGCCCAGTTAGGCTCTCCGTTCCCATTGCTTTCCGCTATTGGTGCCAAAACAAACACTATCGAAATTGGTACCGGAGTGATAGATATGCGTTATGAAAACCCCTTGTACATGGTGGAAGATGCAGGAGCTGCTGATTTGATTTCCGGCGGCCGGTTGCAATTAGGCATCAGCAGAGGCTCACCGGAACAAGTGATTGATGGCTGGCGTTATTTTGGTTATGAACCGGCTGAAGGAGAAGATGACGCAGCCATGGCGCGACGCAAAGCACTCGAATTCCTGGATAAGTTAAAGGGCGTCGGTTTTGCTCCGCCCAGCCCCAATCCCATGTTTCCCAATCCGCCCGGATTATTGCGGCTGGAGCCACATTCCGAAGGACTGCGCGATCGCATCTGGTGGGGAGCAGCTTCCAATGCTACTGCTGTGTGGGCCGCCGAACAAGGAATGAATCTGCAAAGTTCGACCCTGAAATATGATGAAAGCGGCAAACCTTTTCATATACAACAAGCCGAACAAATCAGGCTTTTTAAAGAAGCCTGGAAAAAAGCAGGGCACCAACGCGAACCAAGAGTTTCGGTGAGCCGTTCCATATTTGCATTCGTGAATGATCAGGACCGTTATTATTTTGGCCAGGATGCAAAGGGCCAGGATCAAATCGGCTTCATTGAAAATGACAGGCGTGCGATTTTTGGACGAGGCTACGCTGCAGAACCTGATCAGCTCATCAAAGAACTGGCAGAAGATGAAGCAATCAGGGAAGCTGATACACTGCTGCTAACTGTCCCCAATACCTTAGGCGTTGATTATAACGTGCATGTATTGAAGGCTATCCTGGAGCAGGTGGCGCCGGGGTTGGGATGGCGGTGATCGGTGGCTTCAATTCAATAATGACATGAGTACAGAGCAGCCCCAGGCCGGGGCCTGTGGCGGAAGGGGGTCGTTTTTACTAGCTTTTATAAGTTCAATAATCTCTTCCATATTCCATTTGTTTTTATTTTTCCGTGAATCTTTTTCCTGATGCGTGGTCGTCGTTTGTAATGACCTTTGTTGGCGCAAGAATCCGTGCCTGTTGCACATAATGTTAGTTGTGTAACAGGCACGGACGCTTCCGCTAATTATAATTAAAACACAACCTTGCGTTGATTAGTGGGCGATTATCTTATTCGATTTTTAATTACACAATCAATTTCGTCAAATCTTTCAATTTCTTGCGGTACTATTAACACATTTTTACCCGTGAACGAATTGGAAGCTACAGCGTAAATCCATAAATCGCCTTTTTTATATGTAACTAAATTTATCTGATTGAACTCTATGCAAGTATTATAACCATAAGTATTTCGTTTAGCAACATTATATAGGGCAATATTAACTAAATTCAATTGCGGGGTATTTTCTAAATCTATTTTCTTTGTTATAGATTGTTCGTCAATAATAATAAGAAGGTTTTCTGCAACTAAAGTGGTGTACTTTTTTCTGAGAAAGTATAAAAGTCCTGATAGCAATAAAAAAACAAAAAAAGAAAGCAATTCTCTAATAATATTTCCGTTGGAAGTGAACTCATTTTTCAAATTTGGTAATTGTACTACAATGACGGTCAAGAAGCCGAGAATTAGAAGCCTGAATATATGCTTGTTTTCCTTGCCTACATATGATTTGAGTTTGCTTGTGTCTAATCTGTACTGCGTCATTTTGTTATTCTGACTAATGTTTGTATTTATCTATAAGACGCGACCGCCCATTTCTTAACTGCTTCGTTTTCATCACCCTTATTCTTCGTTTTTTATACTGCTGGTTGCGTCAAGCAGTCCGGTAGCTGTTAAATCGCCATTTTATCCCATCCCATCTACTTTCACTTCCCTGTTTATCTTTGCAACCAATCCCTGCAAAACCTTTCCCGGACCACATTCCGTAAATTCAGTAGCGCCATCGGCTATCATTTGTTCTACCGTTTGCGTCCACCTTACGGGGCCGGTTAATTGGGCAATAAGATTGGTTTTTATTTCCGCAGGGTCGCTTATAGCTTTGGCCACTACATTCTGATAGATTGGGCAGAAAGGTTTATTGAATTTTGTCGCTTCGATGGCTGCAGACAATTCATCTTTTGCGGGCTGCATCAATGGCGAATGAAATGCCCCGCCAACCGGAAGAACGAGCGCTCGTTTGGCGCCTGCCTCTTTTAATAAAATGCAGGCTTTTTCAATGCCGCTTATAGAACCGGAAATGACAATTTGGCCCGGACAATTATAATTTGCGGGTACGACTATATCGTTAGTAATTGAACTACAAATTTCTTCTACTTTTTTATCGTCAAGCCCCAGGATAGCCGCCATCGTTGAAGGAAAAATTTCACATGCCTTTTGCATTGCCTTCGCTCTTATCGAAACTAATTTCAACCCGTCTTCAAAGCTCAGGCATTCGTTAGCTACCAGCGCTGAAAATTCACCAAGGGAGTGGCCGGCAACCATATCGGGTGTTAAGTTAGCGATCGTTCTAAATGCAATTACCGAGTGAAGAAAAACAGCAGGTTGTGTTACGTTTGTTTGCTTCAATTCATCCGCCGTGCCGGAGAACATAACATCAGAAATTTTGAATCCGAGAATAAAATTCGCTGTTTCAAAAAGCGCCTTTGCGTGCTCGTTTTCATCGAATAAGGTTTTTCCCATCCCCGTGAATTGCGATCCTTGCCCCGGGAAAATAAATGCATGTGCCATAGATTATATATTATTATTTACTTTTTGCTTTTAGCTTTTAGCCTTTAGCTTTTAGCTTTTAGCCTTTAGCCTTTAGCCTTTAGCTTTTAGCCTTTAGCCTTTAGCTTTTAGCCTTCAGCCTTCAGCCTTCAGCCTTCAGCCTATCTTCTTTTTATTAAATCCGCTTTTATCAAACTAATAAATTCATTTCGGGTGGTTTGCTTTTCAAATTCACCACAGAATGCTGAAGTGGTGGTTACGGAATTCTGTTTTTGTACACCGCGCATCATCATGCATAAATGTTCTGCCTCGATAACTACCGCTACGCCGAGAGGGTTTAAGGTTTCCTGGATGGCATCTAAAATTTGGGTGGTCAGCCTTTCCTGTACCTGCAACCGTCTTGCAAAAACATCTACCACCCGCGCCAATTTACTTAGTCCGGTTATCCATCCGTTTGGGATATAAGCAATGTGTGCCTTTCCAAAAAATGGTACCATGTGATGCTCGCACAAACTGTATAATTCAATATTTTTTACTACGATCATTTCACTGATATCTTCATGAAATTTCGCAGAGTTTAAAATTGCGTGAGCATCCAATCCGTATCCCTGCGTGCAATACTGCATTGCTTTTGCCAGCCTTTCGGGTGTTTTTAATAAGCCTTCTCTTTCGGGGTCTTCGCCTATCAGCCCAATCGCTTCGCGATAGTTTTTCATTAAGCCTTTCGTCACATCTTCATCATAGTGTTCTATTCTTTTGTAAGCCATAAAATATAAGTGTTTTAATAGTAAATGAAAAAAAATTAAAGTGCGGGATACTCTACGAAGTTCCTGGGTGTTTCGTACAGCCTGATTTGAAGATCAAATTTAGTATCTATCTTCTTTTGTAAAATTTCATATATCACAATCGCTATATTTTCTGCGGTTGGATTCAGGTTTAAAAATTCCGGCACGTCAAGGTTGAGGTTTTTATGGTCCAGTTTTTCGATAATAGATTCTTTGACGATATCACTTAAAATTTTTAGGTCCATTACAAAGCCTGTTTCAGCAGAACGCTCGCCGGTTATTTTAATGACCAACTCATAATTATGGCCATGATAGTTAGGGTTGTTGCATTTTCCGAATACCGCGTAATTCTTTTCTTCGTCCCACGCAGGATTGTGTAAGCGATGTGCTGCATTAAAATGCTCTCTGCGGTAAACCGATACTCTTTTGTCCATTTGATAAATATAAATTAATACTTATTATTAATTCCCGAAATATTCTACAAAAATCCGGGGTGTTTCATACAGTTTGATGCAATGTAGTTGTACATTTTCCGGGAGGCGGGAAACCAATTGATTCCAAATAGCAACGGAAAGATTTTCAGTAGAACACATTTTATTTTTTAAAAACGTTACGTCGAGGTTTAAATTTTTGTGATCCAGCTCTTCCAATACGAACTGCTTTATTAAGATGCTTAACTGCTTTACGTCAATGACAAAACCTGTATCACCCGAAACTTCCCCTTTTACGGTTACGTGAAGTTCATAATTATGCCCATGCCAGTTTTCGTTGGCACATTTTCCAAAAACAGCATCATTTTTTTCTTTATCCCATCCAGGATTGTACAATTTGTGAGCTGCATTAAAATGTTCTATACGTGTTAAAAATACCATTTCAGCCTTAAAATTTTTTTGTAAAGGTAATTACTGAAATTTAAGCCGTATTCATTTTTATTTTCGGGCGGTTTTCAATGATACGCCATACATGAAGGACAAACCTTTCATTATCTCGTTTAAAAAAAAATAGAGGAGCGTTTTTACGAAATAAAAGTAAGTAAATGCACTAATGATAAATTGGTTGTTATACCACAAAAGCAGTAAATGCCATGTTTTAAAAATCAGGCAATAACGCCCTTGCCAAATGTCATAGCGGCGCTATCTTTGTTGCAGAAGTTGATTGATGTTTAACAAACATTAATCTTATCCAAATCCATTGAAAACAAACACCGATGACTATCGGGTTCCTTAATCCGGGAAAAACCAAATTAAAATCTAATATCAATCAACTTCTTTTTTTAAAAAATCACGTTGCTTTTTAATAATTATTGATTCTAATTAAAATCGAACTTCCGCACTTATCATGCGGGAGTTTTTTCTTAGTGGCAGGTATCAATTTATTTTTTTTAACTTCCCTGTTTAATTTAAAGATTATCCTATATTTACTTATTGTTTTGCTTTTGAGTCTATTCGGTTCTTTATCCCCCATGGAAAATTTTGTTGCTGATTAAGGATTACATACAATGATTTAAAACCGTTCAATTAAAATATATGAACAGGCATTTTAATGCATTTATTAAAACATTAATTTCTATCAAAAGCGTTCTTTTTCTCTTCCTTCTTTTTTCATTAACGTTTGCAAGTGCCCAGCCGGGTACTGAAAAAGGTTTGCCCTTTATTACTAATTATACAGCAAAAATGTATAACGGAAATGTTCAAAACTGGAGTATTGAACAGGATAACAATGGCATGATGTATTTTGCAAATAATGGAAATGATGGCCGAAGCGTAGCAATGACCTATGATGGAGTGAAATGGAACCCAATACTTGGTTCGGGAATAGGAACAAGTGCTACAACACGATGCCTGGTAAAAGATAAGGACGGCATTATTTATTACGGCTCTGTAGGCGACTTTGGATTTTTAGAGCACGATAGCCTTGGGCAAACAAAAGCCTATTCCTTAATAAAATTTGTACCAAAAGATAAACGTGTTTTTTACGATACGTGGTCTGCTCAAATCACTGATAAAGGAATTTACTTTCAATCAAGGGAAAGGTTATTCAGACTTGCAAAAACGGGGACGGGCAGTAACCTACAATGGATCTCAAAAACCTGGGAGCCCGCTACCCACTTCATGTATACCTTCTATCTTGATGGAATCTTGTATGTTCATGAACAGGGAATTGGTCTTTTAAAAATGGTAAATGACTCCCTAACCCTTATCCCCGGGAGTGAATTTCTTGGGAAGGATCGGTTACAGGTAATGCTACCCTTTAATAGAAGCGCGACTCAAAAAAATAGCTCCACTCAAGATCAATATCTACTGGGATCAATGGGCGGCAATCTCTATGTTTTTGATGGTAAAAGTTTCATTCCCTTTAAAACCGATGCCGACAGCATCTTGAAATCAGCACTGCTTTATAAAGGAATTGTTTTGGATGGAAATATTGCCCTTGCAACAACAGGCAAAGGATTGATTATTATTAATCCGGCGGGGAAAATACAACAAGTGATCAACCGAAGTAGCGGGTTGCAAAGTGAATCTATTTATTCGGTGTTCCTTGATAATACGGGCGCGCTGTGGTTGGGCCTCGATAACGGCATTTCAAAAGTGGATGTTAATTCACCCTTTACGAAATTTGGAGTTGAATCGGGCATTTCTTCCAGGGTACTTTCTATGGCCCGGTTGCCGGATGGCTCTTTTTATCTCGGCACTAATAACGGATTGTTACAGTATAATCCTTCGCAATCAAAATTTGAAATTAATAAGAGCATAGCAAAGAACCAGGTATTTAACGTGCTCGTGGATGGTAAAACCTTATTAATTGCTACCGATGGGCTTTATTTGATAAAGGACGGTAGGACCTTTTTGGTGCGACCCTCGATAGCAGGTAATTTAAAGCTAACGTCTTTATCAATCTCAAAAAAATACCCCAACATTCTTTATGCAGGTAGTAGTTTTGGGATTACGCTCTTTATGCGGGATCCGGGAAAAAACACCGGATGGGAATATGTTGGCGAAGTCCCCAATATCAAAGAAGGTGTCTGGTCATTTGTTGAAAAAAAAGATGGTGGGATGTGGGCGGGAACTCAAGGCGGGGCGACCTATCTTGTCACGCTGTCAATTGAGGAAAACGGGAAGCCTGATCTTTCTAAAACACGTGTAGCAGTGTTTGGACCGAAACAAGGATTCAAAACGCCTTTTAGCTCGATATTCACTTTGAATCATACCATTTATTTTGGTGGGGATTCTGCTACATACACCTTCGATGAAAGCAAAAATCAATTTGTAAAGGCAAAATTTGATGGGTTATCTAATTTCGGTGGCCTGGAAGATAGTGCCGGTAAAATATGGTTAGGGGCCGGTGACGCTGACAACTTCCGGGCAATAATTGCCACTCCAAAACCTGGTGGTAACTATCAATTAGATTCTACCTCTCTCTTACCCTTAATTGGTATAGCGGGCATTCCTTATCCTGATATCAATGACATCGTATGGTTTACCTCCTCCGATGGGATTATTCGCTATGATCAGAGAATAAAGGGAAATGTGGATCAACCTTATAAAACTGTAATAAGTAATATAGCAGCAGAAAAACAAAAACTGAACCCTGACCAAATCGCAGGCAACGATCTCCCAAGGATAAAATTCAATCAAAATTCTCTACGCTTTGAATATGCTGCACCTTTTTATGAACAGGAAGACAAAATGCAATACCAGACCTGGCTTGAAGGTTTCGAAAAAAGCTGGAGTGACTGGGGAAAAAATACTTATAAAGAATACACCAATCTTTCGCCGGGCAAATACACTTTTCATATAAGGGCCAAAAATGTTTATCAGAAAATAAGTAAAGAAGCTGTCTATTCATTTACAATTCTTTCGCCATGGTATCGTACCTGGTGGGCTTATTTGTTATATGCACTCCTGTTTTTGTTGGCTGGTTTCTTAATACTGAGGTCGCGTACCGCTAAACTGAAAAAGCAGCACCGCGAACTGGAAAAGGCCATCAAGGAAAGAACTGCGGAATTAAGTGACAGGGTAAAAGAACTGGCTGTTATCAACAGTGTGCAGGACGGATTGGTAAGAGAGATGAAGGTGCAATCAATCTATGATTTGGTGGGCAATAGAATTTGTGAATTGTTTGATACCCAAACCGTACTGATAAGAACATTTAATTATACTACAGGGAATGAAGAATGGCAATACGTTATTGAAAAAGGAGTGCGGCTTTACAGTGAGCCCCGTCCATTTATATGGGCTAACAAGCAGCTTATTGAAAATAAACAACCGATTTTAATTAACAAAAATTACCTGGAATTTGCGGCGAAGCACGGAAGCACCGGCGTTTCGAAAGGGCTGCCACCAAAATCTGCTCTTTTTGTTCCAATGATAGTTGGCGACGTGGTGAGAGGTTCCGTAAGCCTTCAAAACGTGGAGAAAGAAAACGCATTCAGCGATACCGATGTGCGATTGCTGGGAACACTTACCAATAGTATGAGTGTAGCCCTGGAGAATGCACGCCTGTTTGATGAGACGAATTATTTACTTGCTGACGCAAAACAGAGGGCATCCGAACTGACAACAGTAAATAATATTAGTAAGGCATTGGCTTCACAACTAAACCCCGGCGAGCTTATCCAGTTTGTTGGCGATCAGTTGCGCGATCTTTTTAATGCCAATATTGTTTATCTCGCTCTGTTGGATAAGAAAACGAGAATGATCAATTTCCCTTATAAGTTTGGTGATGAAATGAAACCTATAAAATTAGGAGATGGATTCTCATCAAAAATTATTTTATCAGGCGAACCCATTCTTCTTAATAAAGATGTCAATACAAAAACACTGGAACTTGGTATTCACCGTTCTGGTTTGCCCGCAGCTTCTTATCTCGGCGTTCCGATACCCGTCGGAGATGAAATCATTGGTGTATTAAGTGTACAAAGTACTGAACAAGAGAACCGCTTTAATGAAAATGACCAACGATTATTAACCACAATCGCATCCTCTGTTGGTGTGGCACTTCGAAACGCACAGCTTTTTGAAGATGTGGAACAGGCCAAAATGGAAGCGGAGAATGCCAGTAATGTTGCTAAGAAAGCCAATGAAGCCAAGAGCGCTTTTCTTTCAACAGTGAGCCACGAATTAAGGACACCACTTACTTCTGTTTTAGGGTTCGCCAAAATTATCAGCAAAAGACTTCACGAGAAAATATTTCCAATTGTTGATCAATCCGATCCTAAAACCGAGAAAACCGTAAACCAAATTAACGAAAACTTACAGGTGGTTATCTCTGAAGGAGAACGATTGACTCACTTGATAAATGATGTACTTGATCTTGCAAAAATAGAAGCGGGCAAAATGGAGTGGAACGAGGAAAATGTTTCCATTCCCGAAGTTGTAGAGCGGGCAATTGCAGCTACTACTGCTTTGTTTGAACAAAAAGAAGTAACGCTTACTAAGAAAATTGACAGCAGTGTTCCGGATATTACCGGGGATACTGATAAGTTGATCCAGGTTATCATTAATCTTTTTTCAAACGCTGTAAAATTTACTGAAAAGGGTTCGGTTACCTGCGAGGTGTTTCAAAAAGACAAAGAGGTTATTGTAAGCATCACAGATACGGGTATTGGTATTGCACCGGAAGATTATGGCGCTGTGTTCGAGCAGTTTAAACAGGTAGGTGGGGATACGCTTACGGATAAACCAAAAGGTACAGGATTAGGGTTGCCAATTTGTAAAGAAATCATAGAACATCATGGCGGACGTATTTGGGTGGAGAGCGAGGTAGGCAAAGGAAGTACATTTTCTTTTGCGCTTCCTTTTGCTTCATCAGAAAGTAAAATCTTTAAAAAAGACAAACCGATTCACCTGGATGAATTAGTGAAGCAACTGAAAGGGCAAATGATATTTTCTCAATTAAAAGTTGCCGGCAAAAATGCTACCATTCTTGTAGTTGATGATGATGATTCAATACGCTCGTTATTAGAACAGGAATTAAGCGATGCAGGCTATTTAATTGAGCAGGCAACCAACGGAAAAGCAGCGTTGGAAAGTATCCGCAAAAAACGCCCCGATTTGATAATTCTCGACGTGATGATGCCCGAGATGAATGGGTTTGATGTGGCAGCCATTTTGAAAAACGATCCGCAAACAATGGATATCCCGATTATTATTTTGTCTATCGTGCAGGATAAAGCGAGAGGTTTTAGAATTGGTGTTGACAGGTATCTCACCAAGCCAATTGACACGGCGCAACTATTTACTGAAGTAGGCAATTTACTGGAACAGGGTAAATCAAAAAGGAAAGTGATGGTAGTAGATGAAGACAGCGAAGCCGTCCGTTCACTAACTGATGTATTGCAGGCTAAAGGTTACCAGGTAGTGGAATCGGATGGAAAGGAATTGGTAAAGAATGCGATAGACTCACAGCCGGACATCATTATTTTAAATTCTCTGCTATCGGGCAACCAGGAAATAGTCAAAACGTTACGTTTCGAAAAAGGATTGGAAAATGTGTTGTTTTTTATTTATCAGTAGAGAGGCGGAAGGCAAAAAGCAAAAGGCAAAAGGCAAAAAGCAAAAAGCAAAAGGCAGGAGGCAGGATGTGCATCAGTGAACAAAGAAATAATGGCAATTTCTGTTTTTCTTTTCTTGAAATATGTTGATAATTACGAACTAAAAATTAAGAACTAACTAATGGAACAAAAACTTTTAATTGTAGATGATGAAGCGCACATCAGGATGCTGTTGGAACAGACACTGGAAGACCTGGAAGATGAAGGGGTTAATTTCTTTTCAGCACAAAATGGCGAAGAGGCGTTTGAAATAATAAAAGCTGAAAAACCACAGCTGGTTTTCCTGGATGTGATGATGCCTAAAATGAATGGCATGGAAGTGTGCAGAAAAGTAAAAAAAGAATTGCAACTCAACGATGTTTTTATCGTATTGCTTACTGCGAAAGGACAGGAGCTGGATCGGCAGAAAGGGCAGGAGGTAGGGGCCGATCTTTATATGACGAAACCATTTGACCCGGAAGTGATACTGGAAAAGGCAAAAGAAATATTGGGTTTGTAAATTATTGAACGTTGTTTACTGCTAAGATAAAATGGCTAAATTAAGTTTAAAGAATATTTTAAGCAAGGATATTGACAGCATCAATATGGTAACTTCTTTAGCTCAACAATTGAACGCAACCATATATATAGAAGATAATAATGGCAAAATCCTGTTTTCCAACGGACCCCCTTCTTCTGCTTTTCAATTTCCTGTTTTATTTGAAAATGAAACAATGGGTTGGGTTAAAGGAAGTGAAAAGGGAGATGCTATCGCTAAAATTTTATCACATTTATTAAGCAAAGAATCTGAACGAAAAAACTTAGGAAGCGAGGTTTTAAACTTATACCAGGAAATAAATTTAATCTTTAATTTTTCTGATAAACTGGCGCAAACAATAGGAGCAAAAGCCATTTCAGAAATTACACTCGATGAAGCAAGCCATGTAATTAATTCGGAAAGTGGGGTAGTAGTTTTATGGGATGAAGATAAAAAATGCCTGGAAGTAGAAGCATCAACGGACAGTCAATTTTTTGAAAAGCAAACCATCAATAAAGAATTGCACTTGTTGCTCGGAATCATTCTTAGCGGGCAGTCAGAAATCGTGAGTGATTTTGCTTCTCTGCAAAAAGCCGGTATTCTTTTACCTGGAATTCAATCCGTAATTTATTCAGCACTAAAAGTGAAACGGCGGATAATGGGCGCTATTATTCTTGGTAGCAATGAACCCGACAAATACACCGCCAATTCATTAAAGCTTTTAACAACACTTGCACTGCAATCTTCATCGGCAATAGAAAGCTCGCTGCTGTATGAGAAAAGCATCAGGGAAGCAGAAGAAAGAGAAGCCGCGATGCGAAAAGTATTTGACGCGACTGAAAAATTTGTTCCCTACCAATTTTTAAAATCATTAGGCCATGAAGTAATCACCGATGTAAAACTTGGCGACCAGGCCGAAAAAGTAGTTACGGTACTCTTTACTGATATTCGCGACTACACGAGCCTTTCGGAAAAGATGACGCCGGAAGAAACATTTGGATTTATTTGTTTGTTCAATGCAAGGATGGGCCCTATTGTTCGTAAACACCAGGGTTTTATTAATCAATATCTTGGCGATTCTATCATGGCTATTTTCCCGGTGAATGCAGCTCATGCCTTAGAAGCTGCCATTGAGATTCAAAGAGAAATCCAGGCGTTTAATAAATTACAAGAGCAAAAAAATAAACCGCGCATACAGATAGGAGTGGGGCTGCATACAGGTTCTCTCATCATGGGAATTACCGGTGACCGGGACAGGATGGATGCCTGCACTATTTCAGATACCGTTAATACAGCCTCAAGAGTAGAAAGCCTTACCAAACATTATAAAGCATCTATTTTATTGAGCGAAGAAAGTCTGAAACAAATAGAACATCCTGAAGTATTTCATCTCCGAAATCTTGGTTTGGTGCAATTGAAGGGAAAACTGTCATCGATCAATGTTTACGAATGCTTTAGTAGTAATACTGATGAAGAATTGCAGCAAAAAATTGAGACCCTTTCCATTTTTAATGAAGGAGTTGCTTGTTATTTGAATCAATCATTTGAGAATGCGAATCATGCGTTTAAGAAGGTTTTACAGATTAATGAGAATGATCCTACTGCAAGATTTTTCTATCTGCATACAAAGCAGATTGTAGATTCAGGGGTTGATGAAAAAAAATCCGGGGTAGTAGAAATGGAAGAAAAATAATTCCTTTTCGCCTAACGTTCGATTACCATATTTTTACCCGCACGCTGTCTGCTCTGTACATCTTATCTCCAGGCTTTACATTATAGGTTTTATAAAATTCATCAAGGTCGCTGAAAGGGCCGTTCACTCTATATTTTGCAGGAGAATGAACATCAGTCATTAATAGTGTTTTAAGTCTTTCAGGACGGTCTTCAAATAAATAGCTTAAAGCGTAGCCCATAAAAAAGCGTTGCATTGGGGTAAGTCCCCAGAGCGTTTCATTCTTCTTATATGCATCAGATTTTTTGAAAGCATCTATGCCTATTTCAAGTCCGCCAAGGTCTGCAATATTTTCTCCCTGCGTAGCGTGGCCATTAATGTGTATACCCGGCAACGGTTCATATTCATCAAATTGTTTTATAATGACGGCAGCCCTTTTTGCAAATTCAGCAGAGTCATTTTTAGTCCACCAATTGTGCAAATTTCCTTTGGCATCATATAATCTTCCCTGGTCGTCAAAGCCATGTGTAATTTCATGGCCGATATAACTTGCGCCTACATAACCATACATAGAGGCATCATCCAAATCTTTATCTTCATATCCGGGAACAATGAATGCCGCTGCAGGAAAAACAATTTCATTATTGCTTGGATCATAATAAGCATTATAGGTTTGCGGATACATATCCCATTCGTCTCTGTCAACAGGTTTGCCTAATTTATTCATTTCAAAATTGTGCCACCATATCCTTGAATTAATCACATTTTGCACATAGCTTTCTCTGCTTATTTCCATTGCAGAAAAATCTTTCCATTTATCAGGATACCCGATTTTCTTTTTGATAGCTTCTAATTTAACGATGGCTTTTTGTTTGGTACTATCGCTCATCCAGGTTAATTTTTCAATTCGTCCTTTATACGCAGAACGAATTTCTTCAGCCATTTTTTCATAGCGTTTTTTGGAGGTTGAATCAAAATATTTTTTTACATAAAGTTGTCCAATAAGTTCGCCCATAGCATTTTGTTCAGATTGTATTACTCTTTTCCATCGAGACTTTCTTTCTTTTGCCCCACTAAATAATTTGCCATAATTAAATGCTTCCACTCCATATTTTTCCGGTAATGCATTTGAATATGAATTTACCAACCGGTAGGTTAAATAATCTTTCCAATCGTTGATTGATGTTGAATTTAAAATGCCATCCAAAGCTTTGAAAAATTCAGGCTGTCCTACAATTACAGAATCTATATTGGCCACACCAATATTTTTTAAGAAATTTTCCCAGTCAATAGATGAAGAGAGTTTTTTAAGATCTCCAATTGGCATTTTATGATAATTGGAATAAGGATCGCGTAAATCGGCAAGTGTACGTGATACCTTTGCCAGCCTGGTTTCCAATGCCAAAATGCTTCCTGCAGTTTTTAAAGCCGACATGGAATCGCGGCCCTGGAATTCGAGAATTGTTGCAATGTGTGCACCGTAAGCCTTACGAATATTTGTGGTGGATGAGTCTGTTTTAAAATAGTAATCGCGTTCCGGAAGCCCCAAGCCGCCCTGGTTAAGCTTAAATGCCATTACATCACTATTTTTATCATCCTGGGAAACGTCATTGCTGAAAAATGCACTAACACCGATCTTATCAAGATCGGCGACTGTTTTAATAAATGAAGGAACATCAGTAATTGAATTTATTTTATCCAAATAAGGCTGCAGATATTTGGTGCCTTGCTGTTCAATAGTAGCGCTATCCATTGCTGTCGTCCAAAAGTCTCCAATCTTTTGCGATGCCGAACCCCTTGCTCCTCCGTGTTTTGCTGCCGCTTCGCTTATTTCACGAAGACGTTGGTCATTTTCATTATCTACGATGAACGCAATTCCCCATGAACTTTCGTCGGGGGGAATTGGATTGTCTTTTATCCATTTGCCATTGGCATAATCAAAAAAATCATCAACAGGATTAACCGTTGTGTCTATATCTGCAGCAAATATATCTTTTGGTGTTTCTGCATTTTTTGTTTTACAGGAAAAAATACCGAGGCAAATAAGAATGTAAAAAATATATTTTTTCATTTGATAAAATTGAGTGGATAAATGTAAGAAATATGGGTTATTGCGGGAGCAAAATGTATGCTCTTTCACAAATTAATTAGAATGATCTTACTGCAATATTTTTCTATCTATATACAAAGCAGATTTTAGATTCGGGCGTTGATGAAAAAAAATCGGGAGTAGTAGAAATGGAAGAAAAGTGATGCTCTTTCTAAATTCTGCACGAACAGTAAACCAACAAATAGTTTAGATTTCTATTTTTATTTTTTCCTTTATACTCTTGAGGCTGGCAACAGATAATTGTTCTATAAAATGATCACAAACATCCAACGCCGCTGCTATGTCATACTCTTCTACATTTTCTATGGGATTGCGGCCGCTACCTCTCAGGCATTTTACAAAAAGCATAATAACTGGTGCCACCTGTGATATGACTGCTGCATCATGAACAGCGCCGCTATCCAGGTACGTTACTTCAATATTTTTTTCAGCAATGGAATTGGCCAGGAGCTTCCGGAGTTTTTTACTACATGTAACTGGTTCTGTTTCATGGATTAATTTCCATTCAAAATAAATATTTCTTTTGTCGCAATGTTTTTCACAGAGTGAATAAATGAATTCATACGCATCGGATAATAATTGCCCGTCTTCACTTCTTAAATCAAGCGTACAGTTTACGGTGCCGGGTATGGTATTGCTTGCAGAACCGGGAACATCTAACGCCCCTACCGTTGCCAGTATTTTTCTCTTTTCTTTTGAAGCATATTTTTCTACTCCCAGGATAAATTTGGCAGCGGCGCATAATGCATCCCTGCGCAAATTCATGGGAACCGTTCCCGCGTGGCCACTTTCGCCCGTAAAGGTGATCTCGATTTTCTTTTGCCCGATGATATTATTTACAATTCCTACCGGGATATTTTTTTCAAATAAAGACGGCCCTTGTTCAATATGAATCTCAAAATACCCGAGCCAATCTTCGGCAGGTATGGCATCCTGTTTCAGCCGGCTGATATCGTAGTTCAGCGATTGCAAAACCTGTGATAATTTATTGCCGTCTTCATCTTTTATTTCGAGAAATTTATTTTTGAAAGAACCGGCGATCACCTTGCTGCCGAGGTATCCTGCATGAAACCGGATTCCGGATTCCTCAGCGAAAGCAATGATTTCAATATGAAAAGGAAGGTGAATATTTTTCGCTTTGATGTTTTCGATAATATCCAAACCCATTACAATTCCTAAAATACCGTCAAATTTCCCCGCGTTTACGGTAGTATCGAAATGTGAACCTATTACAAATATTTTTGCTTCAGGATTGGCACTAAATAGTCTTCCTCTTATATTTCCGATATTGTCAATCCGGACATCAAGGCCGGCTTCCTCCATCCATGAGGCAATTTTATGGCCGCATTCTTTCAATGCCTCGGACCCAAAGTTTCGGCTAAGCCAACGTGTGTCGTCGCTGTACAAGCTAATCTCGTCTATCCGTTGCTGAACTTTAGTGGCTCTTTCTAAATAAACTTTCATAATTGTAGTTCCAATTAAAAATAGAACAAAAAAATTTGAGATTAAAGTTGCACGAAGTAAACGATTTTTTTTGAACTCGTTTGGAATTAGTGACTTACGATGTTATTAAAAAAAATGATATTTAAAACCAACCCTGGCAGCGGCAGATTGGCGCACCTTCCACATCTGAAATAAGAATCATCGTTATTTGTCTGTCTGCCGGACAGGTATGCTCGTTCACTGGTCATCATGGTTCGGAGATCATTTGTTGTCGTCAAACCATGCGGCCATAGATGGCATATCTTTTTCAAAACCGCCTGGAATATCAAAATTAATAAATCCTGTTTTTTTGTCCGTCCTGTTTGCAAAAGTGTGCATTGTGTTTTCCGGGATTCTTATAAACGTTCCTGTTTCAGCATCAATCCATTTATCGCCGACAAAAAACGAGACAGGCCCTTCAAAGACATAAAATGTTTGGACAATATTTTCGTGCAAATGCGCGCCAGGTCCTTCGGAATGCGGATCCAGCCACCATTCTGATATGCTGTATTTATTATCCGTTTCCGCTACGTCTGCCTTGAAAATAGCTGTCATTGGCCCAAGGTTATATTTTCTTCCCTGTTCTCTTTTTAGAAGGATAATTTCTTTTTTTGAATCGGAGTTTTTCATTTTGCTGATATTTTTTAAAGACGCCATCGAAAGAATTTTATTAGTCCGATGACTTCCGAACTTAAAATTAAAAGTTTATTTTTTAATAGGGTTCAATACCTCAGTTAGAACCTTTGCCTGCGCAAAAATCAATTCGAAAAATAAAAATCGTCGGTATTTGTGGCTTTACTGTTGGTGACAGTAAGAAAGAATATCGCTTTGTATTGGTTCCTGATCGTATAAAGATGTTTCCGAAGAATAGAAATTACATTGCTATAACAATCATTTCCAATTCTTGAAAAACACTGACTTTATAATTTTGTACTTTGCAATTCCATTTTTCATCAATTATTTTTCTTTTATGAAAACAGATAAAATACGTTGCCTATTTCCTTTTGGGTTGATCGCCCTGTTTCTGATCAATACAGCTATGGTGAATGCGCAGACTTACAGATCGGAAAATTTATTTTACATGGTTGGGTCGCAGGCGGGTTATGAGTCTTTCGTGAAACATGCTGATCAGATTTCTATCATTTGCCCGGATGTTTACCAGATAGATAGTGCAGGAGTGATAACCGGTGAAGTGGATCGGAGAGTGCTGGAACTGTCCCAAAAAAAAGGTATTAAGGTAATGCCTCTTTTTGCTTCCTTTAACCAGCGGGGAATTCATTCGTTACTGACAAGCGAAGCGGCCAGGAAAGAAGCGATCAGGCTGATGCTTTTTTACGCACGCGAGTTTCATTTTTATGGCTGGCAGTTTGATATTGAAGGTATTTACTTTGCTGACAAGGATGCATACACGTCTTTTTTTCAACAAACCGCTGACAGTCTTCACAAATATGGATTCGCCATTTCCAGCGCGGTGGTAAAGTCGGAGCAGCCTGCGCCTGAAAGTTCTAATCCGGCGTACCAGCGTTTTCTATACGAAAACTGGCGTGGCGCATTTGATATACCGGCTATTGCCGCTGCCGGTGATTTTATATCCATCATGACCTACGATCAGCATACGTCTTTTACACCGCCCGGCCCGGTAGCAGGTATTCCCTGGATGAAAAGGATCGTGGCTTACTTACTGAATTCGGGTATTCCGGCTGATAAAATATCACTGGGTATTCCTGTCTATTCCGATTATTGGTTTCCTACAGATGGTGGCATTACGGGGCCACGCTCTGCCCGCGATGAAATAAGCTACGCGGCTGCAAAAGATTTGCTGGACAGGTACCAGGTTTCTACAGAATGGATGGCAGATCAACAGGTGTCTTATACTCATTGGGAAGCAGGAGGTATCTTTAACTGGATGTTCATGGAAGACGCGAGGTCGTTTTTGCCAAAGTTAAAACTGGCTCCCGCCAATCATTTGCGTGGTATTTCAGTATGGGTATTGGGCTCGGAAGATCCGGAGATGTGGAATGTGTTAAAGAAGGAAGCGGTTACCGTTAGAATAAAATAAGTAATTAAGAATTGGAAATTATATTCTTCAGTTGATATTTTCAATCAACCGAATCGTTATTGAATACATTATTTATTTACAAGGAAATATACCACCTGGCAAGCATTTCCTTTGCTGCCGGAATTTTTATCGGCTGCAATTCTTAATCGTAAAACATGTTTTTTATTCTTTAAATTCTCTGAGAAAAGTACATACCACGGGAGATATAAATATTGACTCCATTGGGTATAAAGGTCCATCTGCTTAAAAGGTTTTTTATCGACACTATACTCGACGATTCCAGCGTCGGGGCCTGAAACAATTGCCATACCAATGGCCGTTCCTGTAAATGAAAGTGTTAACTCATCACCAGGATTTGTTGCTTCCAAAACGGGTACGTGTACAAAGCCATCGCGTGTCTCAACCTGGTACTTAGGTGCCCAGTCAGGGATTAATTTCCATCCGCTTTTTATTTGTGCATTTTGAACGGAGAGATAGGAACCGTTATCAAAATTATATTTGTTTAATTGTGCCGGCAATTTATAGGGTTTTAAGTCATTACCAATGTTATCTGCTTTATCAAAGCAATCGGTCAGTAATGATTTCATCGTTTCAAAGTAAAGCTCCTGGCCATAGGGCCCGGGATGTAAATCTTTGAAATCATATTCCCAGCTAAATTCACCAGCCTGTATTTTATCGTAAACCTCCTTTGCCAGATTCACCGAAGGCAATTGGTAGTGATGCGCAATCATCTCATGATTGTGAACTGCCAAAGGTGTTTTTCCTTTTGCATAGTCTTCCAGCTTATTGGGATCTGCAAACGAGAAAAATACAATATCCATATCCGGGTTACTTTTTTTGGCATGACGAACAATTCCTTCAAGTGACCGCACTTGTGTAAGGCTGTCCGTTCCGTTCGCATTATCATTGACAGCGGCTTCAACAAAAAGCAAATCAACTTTTCCACTGTCTAAGACATTTCTTTGGAGCCGAAATGCATCCGGCAAACTTCCAAGTGAAGGAATGCCTGCGGCTATAAAATGAAATTTTGTTTGCGGAAAACGCTCTTGTAGAAATTGAGATAATTTATTTCGCCACCCGGGATTGTATGTAATGGAACCGCCTAAATAAGCAACAGTAACCGGTTGCCCGTTTTTTATTTTCTGATAAAATGAAGACAGTCCGTTTCTAACTTCAAAATAATTCTGATAAGGAAGCGGGTTTTTCACGGGATAGGAATTTTTAAAAATAAAATCAGCCCACTGTTCGGGATGCGCTATCACAAAATGATGACCGTCTAATTCCTGTTTACCTCTTGTCATAGGATAAACCGTGATTGGGCCACCCAACTTCATATAGTTATCTACAAGTACAAAAGTATTTTCTGAAGGTGGGACAATTTTATCCTGCAAACTTATTACATGCATAACAGGCACTTTAAAAGCAGCCAATCCACCCAGGTTATTAATTGGATTATCATTGTAATCCATGGCCTGCCTTTCTGTAAAACCGTAGACTTCCTTTAATTGTTTCCAATTGTTTGCATCACCTTCTCCTTTGCCTTTACCACCTGGCCAGCTTTTTATATCGCATACGGGCGCTTCCGCATAGATACAACTTACCTTATCCGGGTTTCTTTTTGCCCAACTGTAAACGTATAAACCACCGCGACTAACACCTTCTAATGCAACCTTATGGGCAAATGATAATTTTTGCGTGAGGTAATTATAAAAGTCATCCCAAACCATCATGGCCTTTGGCGCGCCATATTGATCGTTCGTATTTATAAAAGCGATATAAAATCCTTTTTGCAGTAATAGGCTATCCATTGTAATATGCCAATCAGGAAAATGTGCACGCCATACCCAGGGATTACCTGACAACGGTTTTGATGGTTTTACATAATAGGCCGGAATACCATTGAATAAAAATTCGCTTTTTTCAAAGCCATGCCATTGAGTTTTTTTTTGAGCGGTAATATTCTGCGCATGCACATTTGAAATGGAAAACAACAATGCGAAAGCTATACAAGTATATATGCGAAAACTTTTTTTATTCATTTTTTCGACTTGAAGATTTAAAATTATTGTTAGACTTATTTCAACTGCAGGCAAGTACCTCCCCGGTAGTTAAAAATTCTTATGCCAGTATTTTTATTCCCTTTCCTTCCAGGTATTTATAAATCGCGCCGTAGGCCTCGCTACGTGCGAATTCTGACCTGCTAATATCCTTGCACCAGAAAAGTATTTTTAATTGGCAGGATTGCGATGTTAAATTACTGATTAGAATCTCGGGTTCCTTCTTTTGCAGCGTATCAGGAAGGGTCTGTATGATGCCGGCGACATCAGCGTTGATATCATCTGAATAAATTAATTTGTCGATGGTAAAAGTCATGTCAATCCTTTTATAATTGTTGGTGAGTGTCCAGTTCACAATATTATGAGAAAGTATATCGCCATTGGGAATGATTACTTCTGCGCCTTCGGACGTCAGCAGCGTGCTGGAACGAACGCTTATTTCTTTCACCCTGCCTTTTTTATCACCGATTTCTACCGTGTCTCCAATTCTTAACGGCCGGTCAAATATTAAAATAATGCCTGAAACAAAGTTGTTCACAATGCTTTGCAAACCCAATCCAATACCTATTCCAAGAGCTCCTAATATAACTGTGATTTTATCTATCGGTAAGCCTGATGCAGCTACCGCTAAAAGGAATCCGGCAATCAATAAGACGAGCCGCGTAATCAACAACCTGGATCGCTGCCCTTTATTATCAAACGCTGCATCATCGCCGATATCGCCAAAAAAATACGCGATATATTTTTGAAGAAAATTGGCCGCCCAAATGATTAGCAGAAACAAAATAATACCTCTTAAGGTGAAGGTAAAGCTTCCCAGTTTTCTCTGAATGGTGAGCACATCCATAACCTGGTCCGTGATGGCAGAATAAATGTTCAGGTTAGTAGTGAAAACCACCAGCCATATAATTACCGCTAAAAGACCGGTCAATTTTACAATTCCTTTTGAAATGAGTTCATCATCAAATTCTTCAGGATAATTTTTACGCATCCGGCTGCTTTGAATTTGCAACAGAAATGCCTCCTTCACCGCTTCGATGAAAATGACGAGTCCGGCCATTTGAATTATCGCGTAAATGGCTGTCGAACTGAATATATTTGCAAGCGTTACTCTGCCAAATAGATTGCATATAAACGCCAACAGATTCAATAAGACATAAAGCCACACCACCAGAAAAACAATCCTTCGTTTTACATACTGCTTTCTAAACTTTAGCGCCAGTATTATTGCCAGCACAAACGATACGCCATTTAAGATAAGTAGCCACCAACGTTGTAGAGAATAAGGTAATCCAAAGAGTCTTGAAAATAATATCGCAACAAAAATAGCCATAAACACAAGCCACCAAAAGAAGAGGTTCGCCGCAAACCGTTTGCGGAAATAGGGTGTGAGCGTAAGCATCAGTAAAACCACGATGGATTCGATATAAATCTCGGGCGCATTAAGATCGAACAACGGCGCCAGGTTCAGAATAAAGATCAAAGAAGCGAAAACGGGTAATGGATTTATATATTGAAATCCGAGTTTGTCCAACGCGGCTAATTTATTAAGCCGCTTCATGCTCCTGAAATTTGAAAATATCCAGAAAAAGAAAACAATGCCTGTCAAAAGCAATAAGACGAGTTGGCTGCGCGTGTGAGAGAAATAATATTGAGTGATTTTTCTTTCGTCAGAAATCAAAGTTTTATAATCTTTAGGTGTTTGCTTTCCGGTATTAATTCTCTTTTTACGCGATTCCCACAGATAGTTTCTTTCTTTACCAAAAGCCTTCAGACCGGTGGTTTTTAAGAGCGTGGCAACGTCGCTTTGTAATTCCGATATTACCAACTGGTTAGCTGAGGTGCGGGCCAGGGTATTATCTATGCTGCGATTTACTGATTTTACAATGCTGTCCGCGGTCTTCCATTTTGTGCGAAGCTGTTTTAGCTGGTCGTGGAAAAATGCCAGCAGCGCTGAATCCCTAAAAATATGGCGCACTACGGTATCTTTCCTGATGTTAAAAACACTTTTTTTAAGTGAGTCCAGGTTTTCATCAAAATCATTCAGCCGGGCGCTGTATTTTTTTGTATCGTCTTCCAACTGGTCAAGTAGCGTGGCAAACATTTGTACATTCCTGATGTTCAGGATTCTTTCTGTTGAGGAAATCCTGGATTTAATAATGGCCAAAGCTGAATCATCTTCATCCAACTGCTGGTTGATCATATTGATCGCATACGTTGGCTGGCCCGCGGCAGATGCTTTATTGAGCGTTTGAAAAATCCTGCCGATTGCAAGTAAATAATCGCTTCGCGTAAGCGTATCATCATTGGCAAACATGGTAGAATCTAATGACCTTCGATGTGGCCTGATGGTATCTTGCGCCATTGCCGCGCCATGTAAAAAAATCAGGAGAATAGTAAGCCGGAATAATTTCATGAAATATATTGAATGCTGACAAAATTAAGGAGGAAGTGTTGTAACATGGAAATATTTTATGCGATCTATAAATAGCTAAAAAAGAGGTGACATTTATTTCCTTTACATCAAAAAGGGTAGCGTCTATAATTATTTCAACGCAAGAAGGTTGCTTTCTTGTTAATAATCAACAACACATTTTTATATCGCCAGGGACTCCAAAATGGGAATCGTCCTTATTTATTGTTTTACTGTTCCCACTGAGTCTTGGTAGTACCAACGCGCTGTACATCGTCGATGGTAAATGGCAGGTAAAATTTCGAATGTATTTTAACTGAGGTATTGCGCAAAAAACCGCTTTGAAAATCGACAATTTTATCCAAACAAGTTTGTGCTTAAATATCTGTCGCCGCGGTCGCAGGTTATAAACACAATGACGCCCTCTTTCAATTCTTCACTTAGCCGTAACGCGGCTGAAGCGGCTCCACCACTGCTTGTACCTGCAAAAATACCTTCTACTTTTGCCAGCCTGCGTGTGGTTTCTTCCGCATCATGTTGGGATACATCCATAATCCGGTCAACTTTTTTTGCATCAAAAATTTTGGGCAGGTATTCCTCGGGCCATCTGCGAATGCCGGCGATAGAAGCTTCCTCGGTAGGTTGGCAACCTATAATTTGTATCGAAGGATTTTTTTCTTTTAAAAAAGTGGAACATCCCATAATGGTGCCGGTAGTGCCCATAGCACTTACAAAATGAGTAATCTGTTGCGCGGTATCTCTCCATATTTCAGGCCCGGTAGTTTCGTAATGGGCTAATGGATTATCAGGATTGGAGAATTGATCCAACATATAAAATTGGCCACCGGATGCTTTTTCTGCAGTGTAATCGCGGCACACTTCTATATTTTCAAGCAGGGTTACTTTTGCTCCGAAAGCTTCCATCGCCAACACTCTTTCACGGGTAGAATTAGAAGGCATCACGAGTTCTATTTCCATGTTAAAAATGTTGGCCATTAAGGCCAAAGCAATACCTGTATTGCCGCTGGTGGCTTCTATCAGTTTGGTATCTTTGGTAATGTCGCCACGTTGTAATGCATTACGCATCATGTAAAGCGCGGGGCGATCCTTTACACTTCCACCCGGATTATTACCTTCCAGCTTTGCATATATTTTTACATTTGGGTTAGTGTTCAGCCTTTGTAATTCCACCAGTGGCGTATTTCCCACTGTATCTAAAATCGTTGCCATTTCTTAAACTTTGTTTTTAATGAATTTGCTTTCTACTACTGTTATCTCGGGACTATGATATACCAATGAACCCGGCGGCACGGATTGCGTAAGCCATACATTGCCACCGATTACCGATCCTTCACCAATTAATGTATCGCCACCCAGGATCGTAGCTCCGGAATAGATGACTACATTGTCTTCGATAGTCGGGTGTCGTTTTATCTTCACCATATTTTTGCTAATGCTAAGCGCTCCCAGTGTCACGCCCTGGTACATTTTTACGTGCTCGCCTATTATTGAAGTTTCGCCTATTACAATACCGGTGCCATGGTCAATCATAAAATACTCGCCAATCCTTGCTCCCGGATGAATATCAATCCCGGTTTTGCTATGCGCAAATTCGGTAAGAATACGTGGTACAAGCGGTACGTCTAACTGGTGCAAGGCATGGGCAATCCTGAAGAAGGAGAGCGCATAAAATCCAGGGTAGGCGCGAATGACTTCAAACTCAGTCCTTGCAGCCGGATCGCCCTGGTGTATCGCATTAATATCCGTGTTGAGTACGCGGTACAATTCAGGTAATTCCTGAAAAAATTGCGCACTTACAGCTTCATGATTGCAATCGGTACAAGCTTTTGTAGCATCCAGTATTCTCACCAATTCTTTTTCCAGTTTGATAAAATCATCTTTGATGCCTTCAGGCGACTGGTAAGTGAAATAGGAAAGTTCAGGGTATAAAACGCAGATAAGCCTTGAAGCCCAGTCGGAAATTACTTCATTGGAAGGAACTTGCTCTTTTTGCTGTTGCTTCAGAAATATATTTTTAATCAACTCCTCTTTCATAAGATGGCCTTGTCATTTTTTGAGTTGCAAAATTAAATATTTCCTTTCGGGTACGAACTGATTTATTTTTTGGAAGATAAAGTTGCAGGATAAAAGGTATCAGAAAGATTCAAAAATGAAAATAAATTCAAAAAAGGTGATATTTGTTCGTCTGCTGATGTCCGGGCAACGCTGAGGATAGAAAAGTTTTTAGTTCTTCGATTTTGCTCGTGAGGCAGTTAAGAGCTACGATTGTTATCGGGTATTTGTCAAGATTCTGTTGATGCTTTAGGGTTTTGTCAATAGTCAGCAAGATGTCAAATTTATTTTCAAATGGAATACCTCATCAACTTTCCATTTTTAATTCCAATCAACTCTAATTTAGCAACAGTACAAACTTCAAATTCGATTAGATACTTTTAAAGCGTTTGGTAATGCGTTTCTCAAGCAATATTTTCATTGAGAATATTTGATGGCGATTCAATTAGCTTAGATAATGGATGTACTTTATTTCGAATTTTTTAAAATAGCTCCAAAAAGAAATTATGGAATTTATAAATTTTTAAATCTTACGTTAAGATATAAATCAGAATCCAACTCCTTAAATTTATTTTATGTCTTTTAAAAAGTTATGTTTTCTATTCCTTGTTGGTTATGCTTGTTCAGGATTTGCTCAATCTCAAACAAAATATGCCGACACCATACAAGAAAAAATTAAACAAGTTGAAAACAATATTTCGGTTGGGTGCAAATAGAAGGAGTGAAAAGTGTTTGGACTTTACCTGAACGAATGAAATATTATCATGTTAACGGATTAAGCATTGCGGTTATTCATAATTATAAATTAGAATGGGCTAAAGGTTATGGTTGGGCTGATTCAGCAATGCAAATTCCTGTTACAACTCAGACACTTTTTCAGGCAGCATCAATCAGTAAATCCCTTAATGCTGTCGGCGTTTTAAAGCTCGCACAAGAAAAAAAATTAAACATTCATACTGACATTAATAGTTATCTAAAAAGCTGGCAATTACCTGCCAGTAAATTCACTGCTGATAAAAAAGTAACTGTTTAATTTACTAAATCATACGGCAGGGTTGAATGTTCATGGTTTTTTAGGATATGAAAAAGGTGATAGTAGTCCTTCAATAGTTCAAATTTTAAACGGAGAAAAACCAGCTAATTCAGAGGCGGTAAGGTCATACGCAGTGCCCGGGACGAAAGTGGAATATTCAGGTGGTGGTGTATTGATTTCTCAATTAATTTTAATGGATATTACGCATGAGCCTTATGCCAAATATCAATGGGATGAAGTATTAAAACGACTGGGCATGACTCATAGTTTTTACACGCAACCACCATCAAAAAATAAAGCCGCATTATTAGCGACTGGCTACGACACTAACGGAAAAGAGATAAAAGGCAAGTATCATATTTATCCTGAATTAGCCCCGGCAGGACTTTGGACGAACCCAATTGATTTGAGTAAATTCATCATCGAAACACAACTTTCGTACGAGGGAAAATCAAACAAAGTTCTTTCCCAAACTATGACAAAAGAAATGCTCACTCCTTTTAAAGGCAGCGATGCCGGGTTAGGTGTATTCATTGATTCTATAGGTAACAGAACCTACTTCCAACATGGCGGTTCAAATGAAGGTTTCAAAAGCCAATACTTTGCAAGCCTTAGAGGCGGTGACGGGGTTGCAGTAATGGTGAATTCAGACCAGGATGCAATTTTACGTGATGTTATTAATAGTGTTGCCCAGACATACAATTGGAAAGATTTTTACAAGCCTGAAAGGAGAAAGGTAATCAAAGTGCCTGATGATACACTCGAACGATACGTTGGTAATTATTCTTTTAATCAAATTAATATTTCAGTTTTTAAAAAAGGCAATAATCTATTTCTGTCACGAAACGGAGGTGCTCCGATGCAATTATTTTTTACATCCGATACAGATTTTTTTGTGACGGAAATTCAGGCAAGCAGCGTAAAATTTGAAAAGAATAAAACCGGTGATGATTACGATATTGTTATACAAGCCGGAGATAACGATTTAAGGTTTCTAAGAAAATAAGCTTTTTATATTTATGCATTCCATTAAAGTATACCGTTAAGTTTTATGTATTGAAGTAACATTATCGTCTTCCCATCTTTAATTTCTCCATTGCTCATCATTTTCATTGCGTCTTCAATATTGATTTCCAAAACTTCAATATTTTCTTCTTCGTGTTCAACGCCGCCACCATCTGTAACTTTCATTTCTTTTGCGTACTCTGCAATAAAGAAGTATAAAATTTCTGTTACCGATCCCGGCGACATATACGCTTCAAATATTTTGCGCACTTCTGTAATTTTATATCCTGTTTCTTCTTCGGTTTCCCGCCTGATGCAATCTTCTGCATTGTCTTTGTCCAATAAACCTGCACAGGCTTCAATTAACATTCCCGTTTCATTTCCATTTACAAATGTTGGAAGTCGAAACTGTCTTGTAAGAATAATCGTTTTTTGCTCTTTGTTGTAAAGTAAAATTGTAGCGCCATTTCCTCTGTCATAGGCTTCCCTACTTTGCGTCAGTTTTGACCCATCCTTTTTTGTGTATTCATAAGTAATTTTTCTAAGTACGTACCAGTTGTCAGACAGGATTTTGGTGTCTAATATTTTTATGTTGTCTATCATTTGAGTGTTGTCTTATTTACAAATTCGCGTTCGGGGAAGAATTTTATTTAATTCATTTTGGTGTAGAAGCGGTTATATTACTTCATTAACTAAAATAGTTAAATTAGGCTTGTCTTTATTTTGCAGCACCTTTTTTATTTTTTCAATCGAAGACAATACAGTTTCATAATTATTTTCGGGAACGTTTAAAATTATAAATCTTATAGAATATTTTGAAATGTTTTGTTGGTATTGCAGGTTTTTATCGGAGTTAATCAAAAAATCAAATTTATCTTTTTGCATCGCTCTGATTAAGTCTCCATTCTCTAATGAATCCCAGTTCTTGTCAGCAACAGTATATATTTCACGTACATGCCGTAAGCGTTACTTAATTTTAACCGGCAGGTTTTCATCAAGCAAGACCTTATACATATTCCGGTGAATGAAAATTTAATAAATTTTCAAAATGGTTTAAAACCTGTATTGCCTGGTCTTTTTTAACAGAGGGGAAATCTGCTAAAAAATAATTCAAAGGATGTTCTGCTTTTAAATAATCAAAAAGATTTTTAATAGGAACCCTTGTATTAGTGAAGACAGGATCCCCGCTTTGAATATTTGGAGATATAGTAATTGGGCGCGTCATTTTTGCTTTAAAGATCAAGCATTTTTTTGTCTGACATACAAGCCGCGAACTGAATAAGGAATTGTCCTGGCCTAAAACTTAATAATCGGGTAGGTTTCTGTGATCTCATTTACAAGTTCTTCATTTTTAAGCTCAACCCTAACCTCGAGTGAGGGGCAGTCAAATTCAGGAATCCTGCACCAGAATCGGATTCATTTTATTTCATTTATACTCCGCGCTCCATTGCGCCTTAGCAAAACTTATATACTGTTCCCAATCATACAAAGTAATATCATGTTTTCCTTTACGGATATGATAGTGAATCGTGTTTCCAATAGGTTGTTCCACTTGCGGCATTTCATCAGTTCCTAAACCTTTTTTGCCAAATAAAGAATACACTTCACCAGCATGCCAGGCACTTAAAAATTCCCCTTTAGGATCGCTCCATAAATCATCTGCAGCGCTCGCCACATACAAAGGACGCGGAGCAACGAGAGCCAATAATTCATGTTGGTCCACCGGCAAATCAAAAACATTATCATCATATTTTTTATAGGCATCCACAAACCAATAAGGAAAACTTTTATTGATTAATTTTATCGTTTCGCCAAACCATCTCCTTGACAAAGCTGCTCCTCCCTCTCCGGATTCATTGGATATCACGATGCTGAATCGCGTATCAGAAGCTCCGGCCCATAATGCCGTTTTACCCAGGCGCGACAGCCCTATCACGGCTACTTTTTTAGCATCCACTTCTTTGTCCGTTTCCAGGTAATCCATGATACGGCTCAGTCCCCAGGCCCAGGCACCTATCGCTCCCCATTTTTGCGGCTTTATTTTCAATTCATTTTGCAGTGTGGTACGCATACCCGTTTTCCATCCATCTTTTTTATCCAGCTCTATATCACTGTAACACGCCGTAACTAGACCAAAGCCATTTTCAAGAATGGTTTTTACCGGCCATCTTGAAGATTCTGTTCCCCTTGAAGCATCATCGTTTTGTTTATCAAATTGGCTAAAGACCAAATTATTAGAAAGTAGTATTTGTGGATCCGGTTGAATGGTAGCGTTCCCTTTAAAGTTCAATCCTACAAATACCGGTACAGGCCGCTTAGCATCTACAGGCAGATACATCAGTACATCAATGTGAACCGAAGTATCCCCGGGCTTCAGAAAGATTCTGATCTGTTTGCGGATAGCCTTTCCTCCTAAAGCATCTTTGCTCTCTTCTCTTATTTGGTAACGTGCTGCCAGCCTTTGTTTGGGATAACGGCCATACACATTTTCTTCAAATAAATGATAGAGATACGGCCGCTGAATTTTCATCCATTGATCTGTGGTTTTAACGCGTTTGCCATTGGGCATCATTAGTGGGTCGGGCAGCGTGTAAGGGATAACGTTGGATTCGGTCTGATTAGCCGTGTCGGCAGGAAATTGAGCAAAAGCAGGTGTTACTTCTATAAATCCTACCACTAAGCAAATAATTACTAAACTATATTTTCTCATAACTATAATTTTAAAAACTCAATGATTTTATCCTCCCCCGCATCTTCGGTCATAATCGAAAAGTTTTGTTTATTCTTTTCTAATGTACTGATGTCAATCTCTCCGGATGGCAAAAAAGTTGGATGGGCATTATAAAGCAACAAATATTTATTGGCATCTAAAGCCAGGGCAGTTTTAAGTCCGCCTACGCGCATTATTCCGGGTATCCCCACTGTCAGCATTCCTTCATCTGAGTTGGGATCAAAATGATTGCCATCAAGGATGTACTGACTCACATCGTTGGTGACAGTTGCCAATAACAACGACGTGATCCCTGTATTACCGGTAGAATAAAGACCAATATCACCGGGCAGATTGCTGGTTTCTTTGATAAAATAAATAAGCGTTATTAAATCCTGGATCTGCTCCTGGCGGTCGGTCAGATTATAAGTAGTAAAAAATTTTTGTTTTTCATCTCTGAGCGTCTTCGTGGAATCCTGGAGAACATGCTCGCCCTGTTTAAACAAATCCGGCGCTAATACATTGCATTTTTCATTGAGTAATTTTTCAATTATGTCTTTGGGGTTGTCGCTGCCATCTGCAACCCAGTGATTTTTCCCGTCATCGGCTGTCACGATCACAGTTTTTTTTGCCTGTGTAAGCGGTTGGTATAATACACAGGGGATCCAATTATTTTTGTCTTTTTGGGAAATTAAAAAACGCGTAGCAATAAAATCTTTTCCCTTAGCGCTTCCCACTATTTTACAATCTATTCCGGCGGGTGCAACATAGCCTGTTAAATGCCGGAAAGCAGTGCCATATAAAAGTTTAAATGAATCCAGGCTTGGCTTATCCTTCGGCCAGTAATGCGCCAATTGCTTTGAATAAATATCTTTTAATAATTCTTTTAGCCCTGCTTCATCTAAATTATTGGGGACATCATGGTATTCAGAAGCAGGTAATTCCTTAAAACTTTTTGTTCTGTCAGTACTAAGTTGTTTCATAAAGGCTAATAAATCTTTGGCGCTGTCTGCTACGAAAGTCTTTTCCCTAAAATGATTTACGTCGCTGTCATGCAGTAACCATTTCCCAAAAAATTCATAGGCGGCTTCTCTGCTGGCTTTATTATAATTATGAACATAATCAAAATGTGCATTGTCTAATTTGTTTTCTGCATCATAAAGATGATAGATGGATTTCACCATCGGCATTATCGTGTTCCTGGTATTATAGGTCCAGTCATGAGTATCTGAAACTAATAAAAGGGGCTTTGGCGCTGCCATAGCGCTAATTTCTACATTAAAGGTATTGATTCTTAAACCTGGTGCATTTTCACATAAGTCTCCGCCCTGCATATTATTGCTAACCATATTTACCGGTGCTGTGGCCTTAAAGCGCGCATCCACTGCTGTTAAAAGAAGCGTTTGCGTGGCTCCGCCGGAAGCGCCTGTTATACCGACTCTCCCGGTATCTACTCCGGGAAGGCTTAACAGGAAATCCAATGCTCGAATGCTATTGCGTAATTGCAATCCCAATAAATTAATACCATATAACTGTGAACTACTATCGTTGGCAAAAACATGAGATACTTGTTTGGTATCATTATAACCAACCATATCATAACTGAAAACTACATATCCCTGCCTGGCGAAATTAATACAGCGGCCGGGTATAGAGTTTATGTCGTCGTTATTAAACCGGCCGAAATTAAAATGCCCGTGTGGAGTCAGAATAGCCGGAAAAGGTCCCGTTCCTTTTGGTCTGTATAAATCGCCTACAAGAAAATAACCCGGGAAGGTTTCGATAGAGACTGTTTGTACCGAATACGTGTCATGCTCAATTTTATGATAATAGTGGGGATGCAGCGGGTTCGCCGGTGGCATAGGCCATAGCCCGGCAGCAACTAAAATTTGTTGCCTGAGAAATTCTTTTCTTTTTTCCCAGTCTTCTTTATTCTTATACGCAGGCATATCATCATATATCGTTTCGATGCCTCTGCTAACTAATAGCCGTTCATCGCGGAAAGTTACAACCCGGTTTTCCAATGAGTGGCGATCATACACTTGTGTCAATGAAGAATAACTTGCCGGTGGCAGCGTATTCAAATCCTTTTCCGGAAAACTGAAGGTTTGTTTTACCGCTGCAATTCTATTTTTACAACTGCATAAAAATATGGCCACGGAGGCTACCAGGCCAATTAAAAGATTTTTTCGCATAATGATAATGATGTTAAAATTTCTTCCCTTGCTTTCGATCTTTCTAACATAGGAAGCCTTTCTTGCAATCAGGTATTAAAACTATATCATTATACAATCTTTATCAAATGATTTTTCAACGAATCATTTATGAAAGGAAAAGATTTTGCTGTTCGATAATTGCAAATCTCAATTATTTGCCTGCCTGTCCGGTAGGTAGGTCCGTTTGCTGGTTGGATGAATTATTACTTGTACGTACCTGATGAAATA
>Ga0134126_10000310_pt1 | contig 63707 bp, 48 predicted proteins | sample KB31752_FD_96881 | JGI IMG/M metagenome (GOLD analysis project Ga0134126, IMG submission 96881) | Terrestrial soil microbial communities with excess Nitrogen fertilizer from Kellogg Biological Station, Michigan, USA - KB3-175-2 | ecosystem: Environmental > Terrestrial > Soil > Unclassified ...
GCGCAGGTTCCGGTAACAATCACCAGAAGGATAAGCTGGCAGGGAAATAATCGGTGGAATCTATTTTATAATCTGTGAAATCATTATATCATGTTTAATCAATTCAAAAATATCGATACGGCTTTTAAGCATATCAAGGCGTTCAGTATCGCACTGGTCGTGGCAGCGGCGGTGATCTCCTGCTTTGCCGTCTATAAAAGCGAGGAGATGGTAAATCAGGCGATGGGCCGGGTGTTTATCCTGTACAACGGGAAGATACTGGACGCGGTGGCGGCGGAACGCAGGCGTTATCTGCCGGTGGAGCTGCGCGATCATATCAAGACGTTCCACGAGGACTTTTTTAACCTCAGCCCGGATGAAAAGGCGATCCGGGCGGGCGTGACCAGGGCTTTGTATTTGGCGGATGAATCGGCCAAAAAGCAGTATGATAATTTAAAGGAGAGCGGGTATTACAATAACCTGATTTCGGCCAATATCGTGCAGCAGGTGGAGGTGGACAGCATCCGGCTGGACCTGGACCAGGAGCCGTACGGGTTTACCTGTTACGCGACGGAAAAGCTGACCCGTTCAAGCGGTACGACGCTGCGCAGGCTGGTTACAAAGGGACAGGTCAGGACGCTGAACACGGAAACGGACAATAACCCGCACGGTTTCCTGATCGAAAACTGGGAGATCCTGGAAAACGGGGATGAGAACGCTAAAAACGAGTTGCCATGAAAGTCATCATGTATTTAAAAAATATGGGGAAACGGCTGGCGGTTTGGCTGAACCGCCGGACGGCGTACTGGAATCGGTCATCCAAGGTGATCGCGCTGGCCATTTTCTGCCTGCTGTTCGGCGGATTCAGCCTTTGGATGCTGCTAAAGGCTTTTTTTAAGTAGGCGGAAGCGGTTATGCTATGGGTCATTATTACACGAAATATTAAAATCATTGTAGGTTATGGAAAAACGAGAGAAAAACAAATTCAAATTCCTGCTATTCCTGCCGGTCCTTGTATTGCCGTTTCTCGCTTTGGGCTTTTATGCCCTTGGCGGCGGTAAGGGCGGTGAGGCCGGGAAGGCGACGGTAAGCACGGGGTTAAACACAGAATTACCGGGCGCGCAGCTAAAGGGCCGCAAGCAGGCGGATAAGCTGGCGCTGTATGAACAGGCGGTCAGGGATTCGGCACGTTCGCGGCCGGGTTTGGCCGGGAATGCCTTTGCCGCGATGGGCTGGGACAGTGCGGGGCGTAGACACTTGCAGCCCGCTGAGATCAACGAGGCGAAGATCACGGAGCGGCTGGCGGAGATTAATAGGCAGGTGAACGCGCCGGTAGCGCATATTGCCGCTTCTCCGCCTGCTTTGCGTGAGCCGGCTTCTTCGGCGGAGATCGACCGGCTGGAGAAGCTGATCAAACAAAAAAGCCAGGGTGACACGGTCGACCCGGAAATGAAGCAGTTGAACGGGATGCTTGACAAGATTATGCAGATACAAAACCCGGGTTTAGCGAAAGCAAAGCAAACGGATAAGCTCGTTTCAAAAGACAGCGCATTCAAAGCCATCACCGCCATGATTGACGGTAACCAAAAAGTGATGAACGGCGGCGTTGTTAAATTACGATTGCAGGATTCCATCCGGTTAAATGGTATTACCATCCCAAAAGGACAATCCATAGCCGGCTCGTGTACGGTCGCCAACCAGCGGCTTTTTCTGGATATTAAAAATATCCGCATGGGTACATCCATTCTCCCGGTCAGCCTGACGGTCTTTTCACTGGACGGAATGCAGGGTATCAATGCGCCGGAAGCGGAATTAGGCAAGGCTGCCGGCAACGGCGCAAACGAAGCTTTGGAAAATATGGAATTCCTAAGCATGGGCCAATCGCTGTCAACGCAAGCCGCAACAGCCGGTATGAACGCCGCCAAAGGTTTGTTTGGTAAAAAGGTGAAGAAGATCAGGGTGAGGTTAAAGGGCGGGGTAACCGTGCTGCTCCGCATTAATAAGTGATCCCATGCAACTGGAAACCAAATATGCGGAAAGGATCATCAGCCTGCTGGAAGACGCACAAGATGCCGGGCTGCCGCATGTCGTCCTTGAGCTGCGGCAGCAGGATATGGAATTGCAGCCACATCACCTGAGTTTGTTTGAAAAGCTCGGCGATGCTTTGGACTACCTCGACAGGGCGGCAGGGAATAACTACCTGCCGGGGGATGCAGACTATCCGGTTGAGTACTGGCACGCAGACCAGTTACTGGAAGAAATTAAACAAGCGAATTTATTAACCATAAATAAAATTGATATGAATTTAAACAATTTGGAGAATCTCAAAGAGGAGCTAAGAACGCTCCGCTTTGAGGACAGGGTGGCGGCACAGATGGAAGAGCAAATGAAAAACGGCGTTTCAGAATTTACGCTGCGCTCGATGGTGGAAGGTAATAAGGGGCAGGTGGATATGCTGCTACACTTTAAGCAAAGCAACCAGTCGGATCATTATTACCTGAACAAGTACGATGTGACGCTGAACAAGGCGAAGCCGCTGGCGGAAGGGGAGAAGTACCTGGTTGTTTTCCCGAAGGAGGAAGCCGGGAAAAACAGTTTTGTCAAGTTTGATGTGCCGCATGAGGCCATTGCTTATTTTAAAGAGAAAAAGGGCACGAGTGAACTGGCGATCGGGAAGATCGCTGGCAAGAAACTGGAAACCAGCTCGACGCTGGCGACGATGCAGGATGACCGGGTGAATTTTGTGGCGAAGGAATTCAACAAGGTGTTTTATGCGCCGCCGGTTACCCAAACGTTTTATGTTGACCGGGGAAAAGGTTTTACTTCGGAACAGGCGGCCAATCTGATTCAGGGGCGGGCCGTGTACCGGGACGATATGCTTAATGTGGGCGGTCAGAGCTACCAAGCCTGGGTGAAGCTGGATATGGACCGGCCAAAGGACAGGAACGGCAATTATGTGACCAACCAGTACCATGTGCCTTCGTACGGGTTTGACCTGGAGAAAACGCTGGATAAATTCAATATCCGGGAGCTGGGCGACCCGGCAAAAAAGGCGGAGATCATGGAAGCTTTGCACAATGGTAACCGTCCGCTGATTTCCACCGTAAAAGACGGGGAACCCATTAAACTGCATGTGGAAGCGGTTCCGCGTTATTCAGCGATCAACTTTTATCACGAGAACGGCAAGCCGGAGAAAAGGGAGCAGTTTGAACTGGCGCCGGTGAAGGCAGCGGAAAAGGTTGTGGGCAAAGGCAAGGAGCAGGAAGCGGAAATGACGATTGCGCGGTAGCCTGATCTGTCCTTTTATTGCTATTTTAGTTAATTCATTTATAAACCAGTCATCATTAATCAGTTATTATGAAAAAGTTTAAGGCATTGCAGGAATTGGTCAGCACAGCAGAAAAAGATGCTGCTGCATTTTATGACAAGGGCAATAAAGCTGCGGGAACGCGTTTGAGAAATGCGCTGCAGCAAATCAAGGTGGCGGCTACGGGTATCCGCAAGGAGGTGACGGAGACGAAAAACGCTTCAAAATAGCGGGTGTTTTGTTTAAAAAGAAAGCCTGGTCGTTGACCGGGCTTTTTTTGTTTTGGGCATTGCCCTCCGGGCCGGGCTCTCCATTCCAATCTTTGATTCCATCAAAGGATTTCCTTTCCGATCCCTAATGCGCAGGCCAGCCGCTGCGGCCGCTTCATTCCGTTTCCTTCATTCAGCCGCCTCCCGGCAATTACAGGACGGTCCGCGTTTCGCGCCCCCGACCTTGCCGCTTACCGGGTGTCAACCTGCTCCATCCGGTCCTGTATGATCCAGCCGCCATCCTCGTATTCCAGCCAGCCGCGTTCAAAGCAGAATTTCCACATGCCGTCCCCATCCATGTAAATGCTCGTAAAATATTTGGTATTAATTCCTTCCACCTTAAGGCTGCCTGTTGAAGACATAATACCGCCGTTTGGTGCGATTGGGCCGAATGATTTAAGAATCTCATAGTTGCGCCTGATGATCTTAAAAATCTCCGGCAGGTTTTCATGTGCCTTTTGCTGTTCACGCAGCGTTTTGGTCCGGTTAAATTGATTGCGGCACCCATCGTTGCAAAACCGTTTGTCGGTACGTCCGTACAATTCCCTGCCGCAATTTTCACAGCCCTTTTCGATGGTTTTACCCGGTATGCTCATTTTGTCGCTTTTTTATAATTGGCTGGTAACCTGATCTATAAACGGTTTTACCGGGTAAATGTTCTTTTTACCGGGTAATCGGTTAGTGCTTCCCAGTTTTGGGTCATTAAATAGCAAGATCATGAATAACCCAGTATTGGCCACGGAAAGTTTTTCCCATAACCGGAAGCATTACTTTTTTGATTTTATGCAGGCGGTCAACGGGAGCTATTATATTAAAATATCCAGGAGTGACGAATTAGGCGACAACAGCTATCAGAAAAAAGGCATCGTTATTTTCCAGGAGAACTTTGAATTTGCCATCGAAGCTTTGTCTTCCCTGTTCAGGACGGCGGCCTTTCAGCAGGCCGCCAATGACCCAAAGCACAAATCATCACCTTATGAACGGACGACCGGTATTAAGAGCTGGGACCCGGAATGCCGGCCAAGGGAAAAGATGATGGAGCAGGGGCGTGAAGCCATGGCGGACGCTGAATTGCTGGCGATGCTCATCGGCTCCGGCTCACCGCGCGAGACGGCGGTGGACCTGGCAGGGCGGATATTGTCCAGCGTTGAGCACGACCTGAAGCGGCTATCCGAGCTGACGGTGGAGCAGTTGTGCCTGTTCCGGGGCATGGGCCACGCCAAATCCCTTGCCATCATATCTTCGATGGAGCTGGCCTCTCGGCTGCTGGAAAGGCAGCATAAAAAGATATGGTTGAAGGCGGTCAACGATCATTAGCATATAGTTAAGCCAGCGGGTCCAGCCGCTTCACGATGTTCAGCCGCTTCCCCGCGCTTTAAAAGACCGGCCACGGAATTCCCTTCCCGCTCCGCTGCGGGTTTCCGCGCCCGGACTTTTTACGGGACACTTTTCAGCTTTTTTTAACTGACCGGTATGCATGGTCATTCCCTCTATTGGCTTTTGGTGTACAAATTTCTGAATAGCCGGGTCTGAATGCCAAGACCGGGCCTTCGGTTTTTGCAAAAAAATCTCCACACCTCGCTTCGCTCGGGTCGTATTTTTTTTCAAAAAGTCTTGTCCTTCAGTCCGGCTCGTTCAGGTGCGGCTGGTACAAAAAGCCACCGGAGGCGTGAGCCGATGGGGACTTAAAAAACCAAACGCAGAAAAATCATGAACACGAAACAAAGCAGGGAGCCGCCGGGGCGGAGAGCCTACAGACCGCAGACCCATCACAGCAGGAGAAAACAAATTAGAAAATCATTTAAAAATCCACAGTTATGGAAACCAAAGTAAAAGAAAATCACAAGGAAAACGGAGCTGCAAAAAAAGAGGATAAAGCAGCATTTGTAAACGCCAACCCGGTCAATAAGGACAGCGTGAAAGCCCTGCCCGAAGCGGGAGAAAAGGGAACGGACGTAAAAGCCGGGGAGCAAAAACCGGCGGCGCAGAAACCCGAGGCGCCAAAACCCGAGGCGCCAAAACCCGAACCGCCAAAAGCGGAACAGGCGCAAACCGAGGCCGGGCAGGTTGCTAAAAAAGCCGCCCTGAATTTAGAGGCATCGTTGAAGTTTATCGAAGAAATGCACCGCAAGGCAAAACAACGGGCGAAGTTGCAGGAAACCATCAAAAATTTGGACGACTTCAACGTGGAGCTGCGGGATGAAGCGGATTCCACCGACACCAATTTTTACAACGGTTGCGTGCTGACCATCGAGGACGACCAGCGCCGGAAATTTGAAACCAAAAATCCGACGATCATTTGGACAGTTGCGCAGATGGTGAATAACATGTGCGTGGAAAAACTGGCTGAAATCGAAGCAGGGATTGTCATCCCGCAATAAACTGGTAATGGAAACGCCCCCTGTGGCTGAACAACGGGGGGCGTATTTCTAAGATAGAACATCTTAAAAGCTAATGCAATGTTAGAATTATTTATTGAATTAACCGACCAAATATTTTGGGAAGGTTACGCCCGGCAACTGGCAACCGATAACCCGGTACTGTTCCGGTTTGAACTGGCAGAATTTATCAATTCCTATCAAAACGAGAATCATGAAAGATAAAATATTTCTGATCGTCAACCTATGGGTAAAGACGAAGCACCCGAAAATAAACGATGCAGTAAAGGAACTGGAAACCGCATCACAACTGACGATTGCCAATACACCCAACGTGGAAGTATTGCAATGCGAGATTTTGAAAACACAGAGTAAACACGACAAAAAACAGCAAAAAAATGGCACACGATATTCATTATAATGCGCAGACGAAAAAGCACAGCTTTTTCAGCGTAAAGGAGAAGGCATGGCACAATTTAGGGCAGATCATTACCAAATACCCCACCAGCGCCGAAGCGCTGGGACATGCCGGGCTTGACTTTGAAGTGGTAAAACGCCCGAACATTCACCCCATGCCAAGCGGGGTAAACATCATTTCGGATAACAGTTATTTTACGTTCCGCACCGATACGGAGCAGGTATTGGGCGACAAGATCGGCACGGATTACGAGGTCGTACAAAACCGGGATGCGTTCAGTTTCTTTGACAGCATTGTCGGGGGCAGGGAGGGCATCCTATACGAAACCGCCGGGGCATTGGGGAATGGCGAAACGATCTTTATCACCGCCAAACTGCCGGATTATATCCGGGTGGGGCGGACGGATTGCATCGAAAAATATTTGTTCCTCACTTCATCGCATGACGGCACGGGCAGCATTACGATCGCATTTACCCCCGTCCGTATCGTCTGCCGGAATACCTTAAACGCCGCCCTTGGAAATTTAACCAACTGCGTGAAAATCCGCCATACCGCCAGCGCAACCGATAAGCTCAAAGAAGCCCATAAACTATTGGGTATTTCCAGCCGGCTATCCGAAGAACTGCAAACCATTTTTAATAAATGGTCAAGGGTACGGATTTCAGACCCGGAATTAAAACGGCTGATACAGCTGGCGATGGTCCCGAACAGGGAAATTTACGAGCAAATCAAAACGGGCAGGGAGCAGGAGTTAAGCAGCCATTTTAACAACGTGGTCAGCAGTATATTCGATTATGCCATGACCAGCCCGACCCAATTGGAGGAAACCACGAAAGGAACGCTGTTCGGTGCCTACAATGCGGTTACCGGGTACTTTCAGAATGTACGGAATTTCAAAACGGAAGAAAGCAAGTTTAAATCCATCATGTACGGGACGGGCTTTGACCGTTCGCAGACTACATTTAATCTTTGCGCCGGGTTCGCACAGGAAGGAAACCGGGCGCTGGTACTTAATTAATCAACCGGGGGAGCAATCCCCCCTTTTTTTAAATTAAATTTAACGATATGAGCTATATTATTTTGGAACTGCACGGCGGCGCGGAATACGCCGCGATTATAACCGACGAAGAAGGAAACAACAAGGTGTTTGAGTTGCGCGAGGACGCAGAGGCGGAAGCAGAAGATTGCCAGGACAGCCTAATTGTGGAGTTGTAGTCCAAAAGGCCGGGTCGCCCGCTGTTGCTACGCAACAGACGGGCGTTGCTGTCGCAAATAAAGATTTTTAGATTTACCTCAGAAGTGCACCTAAAGTGAAACTGTCTGGGTGATTATGCCTTTTTCGCGAAGCCATTCAAATGAATCTTTGATTTGTTCTGCGGAGAATCTTTTTTTGCTCTCTGCCCAGTCGTAAAAGAGATGTGTTAATGCATTTTGGTTTATTATCGCTTCTTTTCTTTTTAATTCCAGGAAACAAGCAAAAACGGTAATCGCAAGCTCCGTAAACTCCGTGTTTTGTTTTCTGAATAGCTCAATGATAGATTCAATTTTTTCATGGCGATCTCCGAAATAACTCTTATAATAAGGTTTATATGTTTCGTGGCGTTCCAGGGGTACGAATTTGTAGCGGATATAATTGTCCACCCTTAGCTGTTCAATGGAAAACCATTTTTGCTTCTGGAATTCCTTTCCGATAGTATGCATGAACTTGTTATCAAAAGGTCCGGCAGCTTTTTTACCATAACGCCCAGTAAGATCCATTTCGGCCATGTGTTCGCATAGGTAAACCAACTTTTGAAACTTAACCCTTCCTAATGATGGTTCGTTGTGAAGGCGTTCAGCAATCTCGGCCGCCAATACTACTCTCTTGAAATAGGTTTGACGCTCTTCTTTTCGTAGGGATTTTTCGTAAGTTTCCAGACATTTAAGTTCTTGATGCTCTTGTATTGTATTTGGAGTAACAAGGCCGGCCAGCATCAATCCCTTTTCAAAGTCTTCAATTGAGAATTTTTTACTCATCGCAGTTTTCGTTGAACTCGTTGATAGCCTCTTTTATCTTTACGATTGCACGTTCACGGATTTTTCGTACGGTTTCTTTTTTAATACCCAATTTCAACGCTAGGTCTTCTGTAACGTCATCTGGTAAATATTTTTGGAATTTTTTATGTTCTATATCTGTCAGGATAACAGTTTGTTCCTTTTTATTCAACTTTTTTAATATAAATAATGCAATTTCTTTTTTGTCCTTTAGACCTACAGCATCCAGGTTGCTTTCGTTTGCTTCTAAAATATCATCAAAGTAGGTTTTATGTGTGATAGTCTTCTTTTTATTTTCATTATAAAAATCATTGAATAAGTTTATTGATATCCGTTTAAGATAGACAAAAATGGCCGCACGACTATCCGGTATTTTGATTCCGTCTGTTTTAAATGATTTATACTTTCTAACATTTGAGAAGGTATCATGGGCTATCTGCTTTCCAATATGCGGTTCGAGATTTCTCTTCTTACAAACATCCAGGCAATGGGTTGTCAAGTCAACTATAAACCTATTTACGAACTCTGTGTAGAGCTCATTATCTCCATTACTGGAACAAAGCTGTTCAAGCAACGCCAAATCGGTTAAATTAGTTAGAGTAGGGTTAAGGTTTAACAATTCTTATAATTAGGTACTGCGAAGCGTGACATTTACAAAGATAGCGTGTCACGCTTCAAAGTATAAAAGTTAGGCGTACTCGTGTAAATATAATTTATTTTCGTACTATAACAGTAAATAAACTTTTTCATTCAAGCCACGCACAATAACAAAATAAGGAACAGGATCTAATTTCAATAATTTTAAATATATTAAATCGTATGAATATGCAGAACAAAGAAATTGACAAAGAACCGCTGTATCTTACAATAAATGATAAGAAACATGAGTGGCATAAAGAATATATTACGGGCGCTGAAATTCGTAAATTGGGTAATATTGCCGCTGAAGACGAGATATATCTTGCTATAAAAAAGCCATGGGAAGATGAACCTGTGCCTGATGATAAACAAGTGAATTTGGCGCGGCCTGAAATAGAGCATTTTTATTCAAAAGATCGTAATTTTAAAGTAGCGCTTATCGTAAATGGCCGGCCTAAAGCTTGGAATGAAAAAACAATAACATTCGAACAATTAATAGTTCTGGCCTTTGGCACTTATGATCCCAACCCCAACAAAGTTTATACAGTTACTTATGACAGGGGGCCGCATGAAAACCCGGAAGGTAGTATGGTGAAGGGTGAGAAACTTTTTGTTAAAGAAAAAATGATTTTTAATGCTACAGCAACAGATAAATCGTAGTCCGGATTTAAAGCGTCTGAGGGACGAAGGATTTGAAATAGAGGTGAAAGGCGGCTACCTCATTGTCCATCATATACCATGTGTCAATGCTAATCGCGAGGTTAAGTTCGGGAAACTGATTTCTTCACTTTCCTTAAATAATAACGTTACCATTAAGCCGGATAACCATGTCATCAATTTTATGGGAGAATATCCTTGTAATAACGATGGTACAATTATTACCGGAATTCAACATTCCGGTCAATTGAATCAACACTTGTTCGATGGAATAGTGATTAACTTTAGTTTTTCGAACAGACCAGCAAATGGTTATGACAATTACTATGAAAAGATCACACGTTATGTTGAAATTATTTCTGCGCCCGCCAGGTCTGTCGATAAAACGGTTACCGCAAAGACATTTAAGGTCGTTGAGGATAATGAAGATGAAACAGTTTTTAAATATATCGACTCTAATTCCAGCAGGGGCAACATTTATCAGTTGAATTCGAAATTTAAAGGACAAAGCATTGCGATCATCGGGTTAGGTGGCACGGGCTCGTATGTGTTAGATTTTGTGGCCAAAACCCCAGTAGACAAAATACTCGTTTTTGACGGCGATGACTTTCTACAGCATAATGCCTTTCGTTCCCCGGGCGCCGCCTCGACGGAAATTTTGAACATGCGCATGAAAAAAGTTGACTACTTTACTGCGATTTATTCCCAGATGCATCGGGGGATACAAGCATTTCCTGAAAATGTGACGGAGGCAAACATTGATCTGCTGAAAGCAATGTCCTACGTCTTTATTTGTATTGATAGTAATACTGCAAGGGGTATGATCATTTCAAGACTAAGGGGATTTGGCGTAAACTTTATCGACACAGGACTGGGGGTGAATGTTGTGGAGGATGCATTAATTGGAACCATCAGGGTTACTTTAGGCACATCCGCAAAAAATGATCATATCCCAAATAGAATTGGTTCAGCCGAACACGATGATAATGACTATGCAACAAATATTCAGATAGCTGACTTAAATGCACTCAATGCATTGATGGCAGTTATCAAATGGAAAAAACTATGCGGATTTTACCAGGATTTAAAAAATGAGCATCATTCGACTTATACCATCAATACTTCCCAATTGATAAATGAAGATACAATCGAATAAATTATTATGAGCAAAGGAACAGACCTGTCACACATTTATGACTTAAGAAATAATTTTACGGTTATCGGCCTTACGGGCCAGATCGGTTCAGGATGTTCGGAAGTGGCTGAACAGTTATCAAATGGCTTCAGGTATAACGATTTTGAAGACCCGTTGGAAGTTGGTTTGATAGGGAATCCTCCGCAACTTAAACACAATTCGTATCGCAAATACAGGATAGTTTATCAATATGCCATTAAAAATTTTAAGGGGTTCACCAGAATTAATTACAAAGACATCCTGGTGGTATTCCTGCTTCAATATCCCATGGATGAGTTTATCGAATTTTTACAAACACCTGAACTGCAGCGTGAATTAAAAGTGTTCGACCTTGGTTATGACTTTACTTCCGAAATTGAATTGCTGAACCAATTGAGAGCTGAATTTGATGGATTTTCAAATAAATACCAGTTGATCAGCAACAAGAAAACTGATGAAGATAGCAGCTTCCTTACCGACTTGTACGAATTCTATTTTAATCGGGGGTTTCTGCAGTTTTGTCAAAAAGTGCATGATTTGTTGCGTTCCTCATCGAGGCTCAAGCGTAACAAACTTCTCCAGGTTGTCGCCAATAACCTGAGGCGATCGGGAAAACCTTTTCAATTTTCCGAACCCGCAGCTAATGAAATTTTCACAATTGTGGAGCTGATCAACGATGTGATCAAGGGCTATCGAAGGTCCCCGGCAGGTATCCAGCGAACCCAGGTTGTCATTGATGATTTGAGGAACTCGATGGAGATCATGTTCTTTCGTCAGCGTTTTGCGGCTTTCTACACAGTAGCTATCAACAGGGATCCGGAAAAAAGGAAAGAAGCGCTGGAAAAAAAGTATAATGGAACGCCGGATGCCTACCATATGGGGGTAGATTTGTGGAAAGAAGAGTATAACGAAGCGAAAAGCCATGAATTTTACAAGGCGAATATTTCCGCTTGTATCCAGCAGGCCGATATTCATATTTCATTTTTAACAAAAACAGAAGCTGTGCAGTTAAATATTCAAGCGACGGGGCAAGTCAATGAAACAGCCGACCATACTTCTCCGTTTTTTAGCTGGAATATGCAGCTTTTGAAATATGTGTCTTTGATCAGCCAGCCCGGGTTAGTTCCCCCTTCGCCGGAGGAACGGTGCATGCAAATGGCCTATACTGCTAAACACAATTCGGGATGTATATCCAGGCATGTTGGCGCCGCCATTACAGATGAAAATTATTCGATCAAGGCAATCGGCTGGAATAACACGCCTGCAGGGCAAGTTCCCTGTGTGCTAAGAAACGCAGAAGATCTGCTGGGTAACAAAAATGATATCGAAGCGTTTACAAAATTTGAGAAAACTGATGGTAAGCTTTGGGAGGCACTGGACTTAAATTTCCGTAACCAAATTGCGGAAAACCAGGATAACCTGAAAGGGAGAAATGTTTGTTTCTGCTTCAAAGACCTCAAAAATTCTTGTTCGGATGGCAAAAATCAGGTGCATACCAGATCCTTACACGCTGAAGAGAACGCTTTTCTCCAAATAGCAAAATATGGCGGCGGAGGTATAGAAAATGGAAAATTATTTACCACTGCGAGTCCCTGTGAATTGTGCGCAAAAAAGGCCTATCAATTAGGCATCAAGGTAATCTATTACATCGATCCGTACCCGGGCATATCGGATGATCATATCTTATCAACTGGTTCCAAACCCATTAAACCGCGATTGTTTAACGGAGCCATCGGGAACGCCTATCATTGGTTATATGATCCGGTTATGCCTTATAAGGATGAACTAACACTTCTTATTGGTAATAAATTTGATGACTATGCGACTCAGCAAGCTAAGAAGGCGAAAGAATTCAAGGAAGAAGCTGACCAGTTAAAGGCGGAGTTGGTAAAAAAGGACGAGGAAAACGAGGGGTTGAAGCGAAGGATCATCGAGATTGAAGGACAACAGTCATGAAAATAGCGCATCAATTTGTCGAATTTATTCCTGACCAGATTGAGGAGGGTATTCTTTATATATCTATAGAATACTGTACAGCGATTCATAAGTGCGTATGTGGTTGTGGGAATGAGGTAGTTACACCGCTTTCTCCAACTGACTGGGAATTGACTTTCAACGGCAAGACAGTTTCCTTGAGCCCGTCAATTGGGAATTGGAATTTTAAATGTAAATCCCATTACTTCATCACGCGTAATCAAATCCGACAGGCGAAGCCATGGAAAGATTGGGAAATTGAGAAAGGTAGAAAAGACGACGCTGCTGATAAGAAAAAATATTTTCGTAAAAGAAAAAGCAACAAGTAAACGAAGAAAAAGGCTATTTCCAAATACCATTCCAACATTACATAGTGCTTCTTCAATCAGTACAATCTATGAAATATATTATTATAAATCAGGTCGCTAAACGCCTTGAACCTGTAAAAATAATAGACAAAAGCTCTACATCGCTAGTTTTTTTAAATCCTGTAAGAAGTGGTTCGAAAATTGTCCTGTCAAGACGTCTTGACAGGACAGATCAGATCTATTTTTGGCTTGTCCTTTTTTTTAGATCCCGCGTTTAAGATTACAATTATCAAACTAATAATGCGCTTAATTTTCGCAAATCGTCCATGAAATGGTTCGAGAAACACCCATTTTGGCGCACTTTTTAAGGTTTTTCTAAAACCACGAACCCTCTAAATGGCTGATTTAGAGGGTTTTTTATTTTATTCTCCCTCAAAGAACTTCAAAGAAAACCACAATTCTGAACACCAATCCGTCCACCTGTTTTAAGTTTTTAACTTAGGTGGACGGATCGGCTTTAACACGTTGGGATGCAACTGCGTTTTAATGCAGGAAGCCCATTTTTTGGTTCGAGCCCACTTAGCTTAACCCGACTGGGTAAAAATAAAATGATGTTATAATCATTAATTGCCCGGGGCGGCTACTAAACGCTTTTATGATAATATTCCTTAATTTTAAGGGACAATCTAAAATTATAACCGAAATTTAAAGACTAATTTGACAGCCAATTATATTGGTTCGCCAGGTCTGCGTAAGTAATCTTATCAATTATAGATGGAAATGACTTCATTGGTTTGTTCCGAGCCGGGGACGTTTGAATACAAAAAGTCCGATCGGCCAACGCCGACGAAAGGTAATGCCATCATCAAAATAAAAAGAATAGGCATCTGTGGTACCGATATTCACGCTTTTGAAGGCACGCAGTCATTTTTTGAATATCCCCGCATTTTAGGGCACGAGCTTTCGGGCGAAATAGTTGAGGCAGACGGTGCGCCGGGTTTTGCTATCGGCGAACCGGTTACGTTTATCCCGTACATCAATCGCGGGTATTGCATGGCATGTACCGGCGGCAAGCCTAATTGTTGTGTGAATTTGAAGGTATGCGGCGTGCATATAGATGGCGGCATGGCAGAATACTATTCGGTTCCGTCCCGTCTTTTGGTGCATGGCGAAGGCCTTACGCATGATGAGCTCGCCCTTGTCGAGCCGTTAGCCATAGGGGCGCATGGGGTACGGCGGCCGCTGTGGCTGAAATGGAATTTGTTTTAGTTGTTGGCGCCGGCCCGATCGGCCTGGGAGCTATGGAGTTTGCCCGAATTGCGGGAGCCCGTGTAATTGCTATGGATATCAATGATGATCGTCTGCATTTTTGTAAGAGCAAACTCGGCATTAAGTATACAGTCAACGCCCGTGCTGAAGATGCCAGGAACCAGGTTGATAAAATAACAGGCGGAGATATGCCCTCGGTTGTGATCGATGCGACCGGGAACCAACAAGCTATCAACGGGGCTTTTCAGTATATCGCACATGGGGCGAGATTTGTTCTCATTGGTTTACAAAAGGGTGAAATATCTTTTAGTCACCCGGAATTCCATAAACGCGAGGGTACACTGATGAGCAGTAGAAATGCAACCAGGGCCGATTTTGAACACGTGATCGATATGATGAAAAAAAGGTTGATTGATCCTATGACCTACATAACCCATCGCACAGACTTTAGTTTGCTGAAGGTTGATTTTCAACGCTTGCTTGATCCCTCGTCGGGCTTGATTAAGGCCATGGTGAGCATTAACCATCCTTAAATACGGAGTTTAAACAACCTGGCCGACCGAACCGGATATGGTGAACCGGCACAGAGAATTGTGGAAGAACATGATAAAAAGGGCTTTACTTTGTTTAAAGATAACAACCTTAGTAAACTTATAAGATAAACGACAAAACCATATGATGAAACCTAAATATTTGCAAACTGTTGCAGTTGCCTGTCTGCTATTATTTAACACCAGCATTTTTGCGCAAAGCAGAAACTTGTTGTGGTATGATAAACCAGCTGCTAACTGGAATGAAGCGCTGCCGATAGGCAACGGGCATATAGCGGCTATGGTATTCGGCGGGGCGGTGCAGGAACGCCTCCAGTTAAATGAGTCGTCCATATGGGGAGGCGGGCCCAATAATACTGTTGATTCGGCCGCTAAGCCCTACATCAACAAGGTGCGCGCCTTGTTAGTGCAAAAAAAATATCTTGAGGCACAGCAGCTGGCTAACAGTAAGTTGAGCCCGTTAGGCAACAGCGGCATGCCCTATCAACTGGCAGGTAACTTATACATCAATTTCCCCGGCAATGATAATATATCAGAATATAAAAGGGACTTAGACATTAAAAATGCGACCGCTTCCGTCGCTTATTTAAACAACGGTGTGCGTTATAAAAGAGAGTATTTTACATCTTTTACTAATAATGTTTTGATGATCAGGCTTACGGCCGACAAGCCGGGATCGATTACCTGCAATTTTAATTTGCAAAGCCCTTTAAAGAAAACAATAGAACTCATCAATGGTGATTTAACATTATCAGGCTTAGGAAGCGACCATGAAGGCCAAAAAGGAAAGGTGAAATTTGTTGTGATCGCCCGTGTAAAAAACATTGGAGGATCCTTTGCCGCCGATACTTCAGGTATAGCAGTCAGGAATGCAGATACTGCAGTTGTCTATTTGTCGATTGCCACCAATTTTGTAAATTATCATGATATCAGCGCCGATCCTCTGAGCCGCGCCCGGGGAATTTTGAACGAGGCTTACACAAAAAGCTTCGCAGCACTCTTAAAGACACATTCGGCCCTTTACCAGAAATTTTATAATCGTGTAACACTGGACTTTGGCGCCACCGATGCGGCCAAAGCGGCTACCGATGTCCGCATTAGGAATTTTGCTTCAGGGAATGATCCGCAACTGGCCGGGCTTTACTTTCAATTCGGCCGATATTTGCTTATTTCATCTTCGCAACCCGGCTCACCGGAGCCCGCTAACCTGCAGGGTATCTGGAACGGAGAATTGAAGGGTCCCTGGGATAGTAAATACACCATTAACATCAATACAGAAATGAATTATTGGCCGAGCGAGGTTACCGGACTCCCCGAATTGAGTACACCGCTTTTCAATATGATAAGCGACCTGTCTGTTACCGGGAAAGAAACAGCGAGTGTAATGTATGGCGCGCGCGGTTGGTCGTTACATCATAATACCGATATATGGAGGATTACCGGTATTGTGGACGGACCGTTTTGGGGGCTTTGGCCGACCGGCAATGCCTGGCTTTGCCAGCATCTGTGGGAACATTACTTGTATACCGGAGACATAGATTTCCTAAGAAAGTATTACCCGGTAATGAAAGGTGCCGCCGAATATTTTATAGACGTATTGCAACCGGAAACTGAACATAACTGGCTGGTTGTATCGCCTTCTGTGTCGCCCGAACATGAGTACTTAGAAGGTAAAACCCCGGTATCTGTTTCTGCAGGGACCACTATGGATAATCAGTTGGTTTACGGTCTTTTTACAAATGTAGCCCGTGCTGCCGCCGATTTAAATACTGACAAAATATTTGCTGATAGTTTGATGACTTATAGAAATAAATTGCCACCCATGCAGGTTGGTAAATACGGCCAGCTGCAGGAATGGATCGAGGATTGGGATTCCCCAACCGATCATCACCGGCATGTTTCACAGTTATATGGATTATTCCCGGGTAATCAAATATCGCCGTTCCGCAATCCCCGGCTTTTTGCCGCAGCGAGAAACTCGCTGGTGTATCGGGGGGATGTTTCAACCGGTTGGTCAATGGCATGGAAAATTAATTTATGGGCACGTTTACTCGATGGCAACCATGCCTATAAGCTGATAACCGACCAGATATCTCCCGTTGGCGCTAAAGGAGGCTCGGGAGGAACCTATCCAAACTTATTTGATGCTCACCCGCCTTTCCAGATCGACGGCAATTTTGGATGTACTTCCGGCATTGCAGAGATGCTGCTACAAAGCCATGATGGGTTCATTTATGTGTTACCTGCCTTGCCAGACGCCTTGCAAAAAGGCAGCGTAAAAGGGCTGATGGCCAGGGGGGGCTTTAAGGTAGATATGGAATGGAACAATCATAAAATTACCCGTTTAGTGGTGTATTCAGCACTGGGAGGAAATTGTCGTATCCGGTTAAATCAGCCGGCGGTCGGTAAACGCCTAAAAAAAGCAAGCGGCGCAAACACGAACCCATTTTATGCAGTTGTGAATATAGCTAACCCGATTATTAATCCAAACGATAAGAACCTGAACGTAGAAATCCCGCACAGCTGGCTTTATGATATTCATACAGAAAAAAATAAAACTTACACAATAATAGGACGCCGGTGAAGGCACGGCTTCAATATTTACACCGATTTTCAGCCTGCAGCTCATTATTAAGGTAATTTTTACCCCGGGAGCTGCTGCGAAAATGAAAAATTAGCTTACGGTGTTGCAATTCGTTAAAAAATATTAATATTTTTAATTTTTAGTGTAATTTGAACAATTAATAAGATTATAAATATTTGGCTTGCCGGGTGACGGACTGGCCTGCCGGTATGTAATTGATTAAAAAACCTAAACGATCAAATCAGTTGGTGGTCGGTAAATAAAATTTAATGCCAAAGCTGTAACGAACAGATAAATAGTAAATGATGAAATATTTCAGGCTATTCACGATATTATCAGGGTTGGTGTTATGCGCGCATTATTCGATGGCACAAAACCCGCTGATAATGACGCAGTTTACCGCTGACCCCTCCGCGCGCGTTTTTAACGGTAAAGTTTATCTTTATCCCTCTCACGATATCCTAGCCACACCCGGTCACGGCCGTGCAGGATGGTTTTGTATGAAGGACTATCATGTTTTCTCATCGCCAAACCTTACCGATTGGATAGATCACGGGGTAATTGTAAGTCAAAATAAGGTGCCGTGGGCCGACTCTGCAGCTTATAGTATGTGGGCGCCGGATTGTATAGAGCGAAATGGAAAATATTATTTCTATTTCCCCGCAACTATCAGGCCCGCAAGCGGCAGGGGCTTCGCAGTTGGTGTTGCAATTGCCGACAAACCTTACGGTCCGTTTGTTCCTCAATCACAACCTATTGCCGGTATACATGGTATAGACCCCAACGTGCAGATCGATAAGGACGGGCAGGCATATATTTACTGGGCACAGGGAAATCTTTACGGCGCGAAGCTGAAGCCAAACATGGTTGAGCTTGCTTCCGACCCTGTAAAACTCATGGGTTTTCCTGAGAAAGGCCTGAAAGAGGGTCCGTATTTATTCGAGCGTAAAGGCATTTACTACATGACCTACCCGCACGTAGCCAATAAAATAGAGCGGCTTGAGTATGCGATGTCTGACAATCCCCTTGGGCCTTTTAAATACGGTGGGGTAATTATGGACGAGTCAGCTTCGGGCTGCTGGACAAATCATCAGTCAATCATCGAATTTAAAAATCAATGGTATTTGTTTTATCATAACGACGACTTGTCCCCCAATTTTGATAAAAACCGGTCCGTAAGGGCCGACAGCTTGTTCTTTAACGCAGACGGCACGATCAGAAAGGTTATTCCCACTTTGCGTGGCGTTGGTTTAACAAAAGCGACAAAAGAAATACAAGTAGACCGTTTTAGTGCTAAAAGCGACGAAGGCGTGTCAGTTGATTTTATTGATACCCTTAGCCGGTTTCAGGGCTGGAAAACAATCTTCACCAGGCCCAATGCATGGATCCAATACAACAGTGTTTATTTTGGAAAGCAAGCGTTAAAATCTGTGATCATAAGAGCCCGTTCAGCAATCGGGGGCACAATAATGATCCGCACGAACGATAATGCCGGGAAGATTGCCGCAGAAGTGACGATTCCAAAAAGTAGCAATTGGCGTGAAATCAGAAAATCAATTTCTGCTTTGTCACCCGGTATAAAAAATCTCGTAATTCAATTAAAGGGCGGCGGCAATGTCGAAGTGGATTGGTTGAGATTTGATTAACCGCTTTTTTAACCATGCTTAATTGGCTATGTATGTAGAATCAATAAAAAAAAGTGCTGCAAACCTAAATTATGATGTATGAAAAAGTTATTTTTAACAATTGTACTTCCCTTTTTTGTCATCGCGCAAAATGCTCTGTAAAGGGTCGCACCATTGCGGGGACAGGAATTGCAGGAAGCGTTTGTCTATGGCAAACAGGACAATGTAAGCCGATAAAAAACGAGTTCAAGTAAAAAAGCATCAATTATAGTATACATTTCCACCCCATTCGTTCACACAAATTAATTAACGGCTGGAAAAATAACTGGTTGTGATAAGCACCAGTTAAAAGAACGAGCCTGCATGTTTTGGAGTTTATCCGGATAGGGGAATGAATTTGCAGGCCTAATATAATAAGTGTTAAAAACACAATTAAGAATTAATTATTAGAAAGATCCATTATGACCAAGTTATTCACCCATTCGGGTTTGTGCTTTTTCTTATTCATTACGATGAATTTGAAAGCACAAAATCCTAAACTAACGCTTGATTTAACTAAAACCGGCGCCAATGTAAGTAAGCATTTGTATGGGCTAATGACCGAAGAAATTAACCACTCTTATGATGGGGGCTTGTATGCTGAACTGATCCGGAACCGGATATTTAAAGACAATCAAAATACGCCGGAAGCATGGAGCCTAATCAGGGAAGGTGGTGCAAAGGCGTCAATTCAGTTAGTTGCCGCGAAGCCCGACAATGTACCCTTCGAGCAGCGGCACCAGGCAATTAACGGCGCGCTAACTACCTGTTTACGGCTTTTGGTTGATACCGGCGGCGGCAGGGCGGGTATCGCAAATGAAGGTTACTGGGGTATACCAGTATTTCCTAATACAACGTATAAAGCATCGTTTTACATTAAAGGTACAGATAGCAAGCCCTATCCTCACAACTCCTGGGAACCTGCGCCAACAGTCACCCTACCTGTAATTGCCGACAATACAGCCGGCCCTATAACCGTAAGTATAGAAAGTAACGACGGTAAAACGATATACGCTTCAGGCACGATCGATTTGATTAAAAGTACCTTTTGGAAAAAATACGAGCTCATGTTGACAACGGCTGCTGATGTTAAACCAACATCCGCCGCCCGTTTCGTTATTTCAACAAACCGTACAGGTGTTTATTATTTTAATCTGGTATCCTTATTTCCCCCAACCTATCATGATCGCCCTAACGGTAACAGGGTAGATTTAATGAAGTTATTGGCCGAAATGAAACCAGGTTTTTTACGTTTCCCCGGAGGAAATTTCCTTGAAGGCCCTAAATTAAATGATGCTTTTCCGTGGAAATCTACTTTGGGGCCGCTTGAAAATCGTCCCGGCCATACCGGCTCGTGGGGCTACCGTCCTTCTGACGGGATGGGTTTGCTTGAATTTTTAGAATGGTGCGAGGACTTGAATATGGAGCCTCTTCTTGCTGTTTATGTCGGCTATTCCCTCGATGGCGACCATGTGGACGCAGGCCCGCTATTAAAGCCCTATACAGACGATGCATTGGATGAAATAGAATATGTTACCGGCGATGTACATACGTACTGGGGCGCCAAACGGGCAACTGACGGCCACCCGGCGCCTTTTAAGCTCAGTTATGTGGAGATTGGCAATGAAGACGGGTTTGACAGGTCTGGCAGTTACGACGGGCGTTTTGCCCAGTTTTATGATGCCATTAAAGCCAAATACCCTAACCTGCACTGTATTGCAACCATTGGCGGTAAGGATTGGCTTGGAGCAAGGGGTAAATTAACAATTCGCAACCCCGAAATTGTAGATGAACATTATTACCGCAATGCCTGGGAAATGGAAGAAGATGCGGCACATTATGATAACTACGACCGCAAAGGATATAAAGTGTTTGTGGGTGAGTGGGCAACGCGGGAAGGCGCCCCAACTACCAATTTAAACGCCGCCCTGGGCGATGCTGCCTGGATGACGGGTATGGAACGCAACTCGGACCTGGTTATCCGTTCGTGCTATGCACCCTTGTTTGTAAATGTAAACAAAGCAACGGCTACTGCGCCAAAGGCCTGGCAATGGGATTCGGACCTGATAGGTTACGATGCTTTGACAAGTTATGGGTCACCATCCTATTATGTACAGAAGATGTTTAACAGCTATATCGGCGATAAGGTGGTGCCGGTAACAGGTATTAATATCCCTACCCAAACAAGGCCCGCTACCAAAAGCGACAGCGCGGCGAACAAGATGCCTCAGCCTATACCAGCCCTGTTTTATGTAGCTACCCAGGACACCAAAACGGGAAAACTGTTTCTCAAAGTAGTAAATACAACAGGTAAGCAGCAGCAGGTAGATATTGATTTAAAGGGGGTAGGAAAGTTATCCCCCGATGGTATTATCGTGGTAATAAAAGGCGATAAACCCGAAGACACAAATACGATCAGCGACCCAAAAAAAATAGTTCCGGTTGCCAGCAAGGTAAGCGGGATCAGCAAAAAATTTACAAGAATATTCGATGCCTACTCGGTAAGCGTGCTTCAAATAAATATGTTAACTAAATAATAAGGCAGATAAGGATAGCAGGAAAAAAAACAATTGGGGATATGAGAAATGCGATTTACAGGTTATGGATGACGGCCTTAATTACAACGCTTATAGTGCCGTGTTTATACGCACAACAAGCCACCAATCCCATTATTTACGCTGATGTACCAGACATGTCCATCGTTCGTGCTGGCGGCACCTATTACATGACCAGTACGACCATGCACATGAGCCCCGGTGTACCGGTTATGAAGTCGGAAGACCTGGTGAACTGGAAGCTGGTGAATTATGCTTATGATACTTTAGCTAATGTTGATGCATTAAATCTCACAAATGGCAAAAACGCATATGGGCATGGTTCGTGGGCAAGTTCTATTCGTTTCCATAATGGCACCTGGTATGTAAGCACATTTGCGCAAACCACGGGCAAAACTTATATCTATTCTACAAAGGATATCGAAAAAGGCCCGTGGAAAGCAAAGTCATTTATCCCCGACCTGGATGATAACTCCTTGTTTTTTGATGATGACGGGAAGGTTTATATGATTAGCGGGAGCGGAAATTTGAGGTTAGTTGAATTAAATAAGGACCTTTCGGGCATAAAGCCTGGCGGAACGGACCAGGTTATCATTGAAAAGGTAAGCGTGCCTTCGGGCGGCACCGGCCTCGGTCCGGAGGGCTCTCAGTTATTTAAGATAAATGGTAGATATTATCTTTTCAACATTACATGGCCCCGTGGCGGCATGCGTACGGTTATTATACATAGGGCGGATAAAATCACCGGGCCCTACCAGGGAAGAATCGGGCTTCAGGATTTAGGCGTGGCTCAGGGCGGGCTGATCCAAAAGCCCGATGGAACCTGGTATGCGTATTTGTTCCGAGACTATGGTGCAGTGGGCCGCGTACCCTATTTGGTTCCCGTAAAGTGGGAAGAAGGGTGGCCGGTTTTGGGCATTGACGGTAAAGTGCCCGCTCTGCTTGATCTGCCCGCCAGCAAGGGTTTGATTCCCGGCATTATTGCCTCCGACGAGTTTACCCGTAAAAAAGGCGAACGCGCCCTGTCGCTGGTTTGGCAATGGAACCATAACCCGGACAATAGTTTGTGGTCTGTAACCGCGCGGAAAGGCTTTTTACGCCTCACCACCGGCCGAGTTGACGCCAATTTCCTGATGGCAAGGAATTCATTGACACAACGCACAATTGGCCCGGTATGTTCCGGGGAGGTGTCGCTCGACGTATCCGGCATGAAAGATGGCGATTTTGCAGGCCTGGGCCTTTTGCAAAAAAACTATGGCCTGGCAGGCGTTAAAGTAAACGGCGAAAGCAAAGCCATTGTGATGGTTAACGCGAGCACCGGGAAACCTGAAGAGGTACAGGCCATTCCGCTTACCCAAAAAACAGTATTCTTTAAAGCTGAATGTAATTTCAAGGATAAAAAAGACGTAGCCGACTTCTTTTACAGCCTGGATGGAAAAACATGGACGCTATTGGGTACGCAGTTAAAAATGGCTTACACCATTCCTCAGTTTATCGGCTACCGATTTGCTTTATTCAATTATGCCACTAAAACGGCGGGAGGATATGCAGATTTTGATTTTTTCAGAATGAGTGATAAAATTTCGGACTTTAAATAGAAATAACAGCCGGATAACTATGACGACCCAATAACAATTTTAAGCTGATCAGAATGAAATACACGATATACCCGACACTCCTTTTTTTGTTTGCAATCGCTTTAAATGTAAGCGGTCAAATTCATCGTACCGAATCTCCATTTGATGATAATTGGAAATTTTTCAGGGGAGATGCTGCCGGTGCGGAAACCATCCCGTTTAACGACAAATCCTGGCGGACGGTTGACCTCCCGCATGACTGGAGTATTGAGGACTTGCCGAATCAATCCGATACCATTACCGGCCCGTTTTCCAAAATGAGTATCGGGGGTACTGCTACCGGTTACACGGTTGGTGGTACAGGATGGTACAGAAAGCATTTTAATTTTGTAAAAGCCGGTCAGAAAAAAGTTTCCATTTATTTTGATGGTGTATATATGAACAGCGATGTTTGGGTTAACGGCCATTTTCTGGGCAACCATCCGTATGGTTATACACCGTTTTATTATAATCTCACACCATTTCTGCAAAACGGCGAAAATATAATAGCTGTACGTGTCCGCAATGAAGGGAAAAACTCGCGATGGTATAGCGGTTCAGGTATTTACCGCCATGTTTGGCTGACCACCACCGGGCCTGTTCATGTTGAGCAATGGGGCGTATTGGTAACTACGCCGCAAGTTTCAACAACCAGTGCGCTGTTAAATATTACAACAACTATTCATCCGGCAGATAACGGCGCCCCGCTAAAACTGGTGACGGCCATTATCGATCCCAAAAACAAAAGGGTCCTGACAACGGAAACCGCGTTTAAAACTACCGGCGCCGGTAATGAAATTTCACAAAGCGTAAAAGTGAATGCGCCGCTGCTATGGTCGCCGGGGTCCCCCTCACTGTATAGGGCGATAACCGAGATCAAACAGGGCAAAAACGTTTTGGACCACGTTGAAACCACCTTTGGCATACGGTCAATCAGTATCAGTGCCGAAAAAGGGTTGCTGCTGAACGGCAGGGTGGTAAAATTGCGCGGCGGCTGCATACATCATGATAATGGGCCGCTTGGCTCGGCCACCATTGATCGCGCTGAAGAAAGAAAGATCGAACTTCTGAAGAAAAATGGCTTTAACGCCATACGCACATCGCATAACCCGCCGTCAAAACAGCTGCTGGATGCCTGTGACCGCCTTGGCATGATCGTGATTGATGAAGCGTTTGATCAATGGCAACGCGCCAAAAATCCTCTGGATTATCACCTTTATTTTGATGAATGGTGGAAAAAAGACCTGGACACCTTTATACTGCGTGACCGGAACCACCCTTCAGTTGTTTTTTGGAGCATCGGTAATGAGATTAATGAAAGGGTTGATGCTGATGGGCTTGTCATAGAGAAGAAACTGATAACCGAGGTTAAGCGGCTTGATCAAACGCGACCGGTTACCGAAGCAATTTGCAGTTTCTGGGACCATCCGGGTTATAAATGGGATACCACAGCAGCTGCGTTTGCGATGCTTGACGTGGGTGGCTACAATTATATGTGGAAAGAATATGAAGCCGACCACCGTAAATATCCGCAACGCGTAATGATGGGCACCGAATCATTCCCCCGAGAAGCTTTAGCCAACTCGAATATGGTAGAGAAAAACCCTTACATAATAGGGGACTTCGTGTGGACGGCGATAGATTATTTGGGCGAAACAGGTTTAGGCCACGCCAGCCTGGATCCCCACTCGTCCCTCTTACAGCAAACTTACCCCTGGTTTAACGCGTATTGTGGTGATCTCGACCTTATCGGCGACAAAAAACCACAAATGTATTACCGCGACATTGTATGGCGGACCAGCGCCATCCACATGATGGTACATACACCGGTACCCGCCGGACTTAAAGAATTTGTAAGTTACTGGGGGTGGCCAAATGAGGTGCCTTATTACCATTTTCCAGGCAGCGAGGGCATGCCGCTTACGGTAAACGTTTATACCAGGTACCCCGAGGTACGACTTGAACTGAATGGCAAAGTGATAGGCCAGGAAAAAGTTTCAGCGGACGACCTGACAGCTGCTTTTAAAGTTGATTACCGGCCGGGCACACTCAAGGCCGTAGCCTTTGATAATGGCAAAGCGGTGGACTCGGTGATACTCACCACAGCAGGAAAACCTGTCAAACTGCGGCTTACTGCCGACAGGAAAGAGATCAGGGCCAGCCGGAACGACCTGACCTATGTAACAGCCGAGGTTGTAGACGTGGAGGGGCGCTTGGTGCCCGATGCAATCCTTCCTTTACAATTTACCATTTCCGGTAATGGAGAAATTGCCGCGACGGGAAGCGCCAATCCGTCTGATATACAAAGCTTTAAAAAACCGGAACACCGCACATTCAGGGGCAAGTTCCTCATTATCATACGCCCTAAAGGCGCGGCAGGGAAAATCAAGCTGACGGCCAGGGGCGATGGGCTGACAGGCAGCGACCTGGTGATTGAGACACATTAGACAAGTGCATAGCTTTCCATTAACAATATATTATAACTAAAAGTATAAAACCTTAAACGATAAGAACATAGATCATGACTTTAAAGAAGAACCTGTTGCTCGGTGTCGGGCTAATATGCGGACTTTCAGTTTCAGCGCAAAGACTACCTTATCAAAATCCGAATCTACCGTCGGAAGTAAGAGCGAAAGACCTGGTGTCAAGGCTTACGCTCAAAGAAAAAGTCACCCTGATGAAAGATGTTTCGGACGCTATTCCGAGGTTAGGCATTAAAAAGTTTAATTGGTGGAGCGAGGCTTTGCACGGCTACGCTAACCAGGGTCCCGTTTCGGTTTTTCCGGAACCGGTGGGTATGGCAGCATCGTTTGACGATCAGCTGGTTTTCCATGTCTTCGATGCCGTGTCTGATGAGGCGCGGGCTAAAAATAACGATTACAAAAAGCATGGTGAAAGCCAGCGTTTTCACGATCTTTCGGTTTGGACGCCGAACGTAAATATTTTTCGCGACCCGCGCTGGGGCCGTGGACAAGAAACATATGGCGAAGATCCGTATCTGACCTCGCGCATGGGCATCCAGGTGGTGCGCGGCTTGCAGGGCCCTGCAAATGCCAAATATCGTAAGTTACTGGCCTGCGCCAAGCACTTTGCGGTACACTCCGGACCTGAGTCGACCCGCCATCAGCTTAATATTACCAACGTGGAGCCCCGCGATCTGTGGGAAACATATCTTCCCGCGTTTAAAGCTTTGGTACAGCAAGCTGATGTAAGGGAGGTAATGTGCGCGTACCAGCGTTTAGACGACGAGCCGTGCTGTGGCAACAGCCGCTTGCTGGGGCAAATATTACGGCAAGACTGGGGTTTTAAAAACGTGGTAGTATCAGACTGCGGCGCGATAACCGACTTTTTCCGCAGTCACCATTCATCTTCCGATGCTACCCACGCTTCGGCGAAAGCGGTGCTGGCGGGGACCGACGTGGAATGCGCGGGGTATGCATACGATAAAATCCCCGATGCTGTGGCCCATGGCTTAATAAAAGAGAAAGACATTAATACCAGCGTGATCCGCCTGATGACACAGCGTTTTGAGCTTGGCGAAATGGACAAAGATGAACTTGTTCCGTGGACTAAAATCCCGATGTCGGTTGTTAACTCTGAAGCGCATCAAAAGCTAGCCCTTAAAATGGCTTGCGAAGCAATGACGCTCCTGCAAAATAAACACGATATTTTACCGCTAAGCAAAAGCCTGTCGAAAATAGCTATCGTTGGCCCAAACGCCGATAACTCGCAAATGCTTTGGGGTAACTATAATGGCACACCGTTGAGCACCATTAATATTTTGGACGGCATAAAAAGCAAGTTAAGTCCCGGGCAGCTTATTTACGACCAGGCCTGCGATTTGACCGAAGATAAAATTACCGAAAACGCGTTTAGCCAGTGTTCTGTTGACGGCAAACAGGGCATACGCGCCACTTACTGGAACAACCGGAATTTTGAAGCCCCTTCCGTAATTACCGATCAAATAACCAGCCCGATCGCGTTGAATACTTTTGGCGGACATCAGTTTGCGCAGGGGGTTAATGCGCAGGGATTTTCAGCCAAATATCAAACCGTATATAAACCCGCTGTAAGTGATGATATCGTGTTCAAGCTGGAGGGTACCGGTTCGGCCGAGTTATTTATCGATGGAAAACCGGTTTTGAGGACAGGCAGCTGGAGGGCGATACCCAGACGTTACCCGTTGCATGTTGAGGCAGGTAAAGCATACAACATTGAAGTACAATACAAACAGTTAAATAATTGGGATGCCATCTTAGGTTTCACTTTCGGCAAGGAAGTTCCGGTAACTTTTGATAAGCTGGTCAATAAAGTCAAGGAAGCCGATGTAGTGGTATTTGTAGGCGGCATTTCGCCGCGCTTAGAGGGCGAAGAAATGCCTATTTCACTGCCCGGCTTCAAAGGCGGCGATCGTACTGATATTGAACTGCCGGCCGTACAACGCAATTGTATCGCGGCATTGAAAAAAGCAGGTAAAAAAGTAGTATTTGTGAATTGCTCCGGTTCAGCAATTGCGATGGTTCCCGAAACCCAAAACTGTGATGCTATTTTACAGGCTTGGTACCCGGGTCAGGCCGGCGGACAGGCCGTAGCCGACGTGCTTTTCGGCGACTATAACCCTGCAGGCCATTTGCCGGTTACCTTTTACAAAAATGTACAGCAACTGCCCGATTTTAGCGATTATTCGATGAAGGGCCGCACTTACCGTTATATGACTGCGGAGCCATTGTTTCCCTTCGGTTTTGGCTTAACTTATACGACGTTTAACATTGGAAATGCCCGGATAAGCAAAAGCACGATCACCAAAAGTGAAACTGTTCAGTTAACCATTCCGGTCGCGAATACCGGCAAACGCGATGGCATCGAAGTGCTGCAGGTATACATTCGGAAGTTGAATGATACTGCGGCGCCCCTGAAAACGCTCCGTGCATTTAAAAGAGTGCCATTATCATCCGGAAAATCGGAGATGGTTAAATTGGACATCCCTGCAAAGGCTTTCGAGTTTTTTGATGAGGCAGAAGGTATTGAAAAAGTACAGCCGGGCAATTATGAACTGTTATACGGTGAGAGCTCAGCCAATAAAGATCTAAAACCGGTGAAAATTACCATTCTTTAGTTTTATCCACAGCATGATATCCATCAACAACCGACTAACTATAAACTATATGGTGAACCGTTTAAATCGGGTCGCATGGGTTACAATATTATTATGGTTGAATATCCCTTTTGCGCACGGACAAGGCGCACGAGCCGACTCGTCCGCCTTTTACCAAACGGTTAAAACCTATGTGAATCCGGTATTACCGGGCGATCACCCAGACCCCACTTTACTGAAAGTGGGCGGTGATTTTTATTACTGCGGGTCCACTTTTCATTTTAACCCCTATCTGCCCATTTACCATTCAACCGACCTTGTTCATTGGGAGATAATTGCCCGCGTACTGCCGGCATCAAAAGCAGGCTGGGTCAGCGACAGGCCTTCGGCCGGAATATGGCAGGGCGCTATAACTTATTTTTACGGGTCGTATTGGATCTATTTTTCTGCCGGCGGACAATGGTTCTGTAAAGCCAGTTCGCCAACCGGACCATGGTCAGACCCGGTCCAGGTAAAATCGAATCCGGAAACCGGTAACCTGGGTTACGATAACTCCATTTTTGTAGATGATAACGGCCAGCCTTACATGGTTATTAAAAACGGCCAAAAAGTTAACCGCCTGCAAGCCCTGGGCGCCGACGGACAACTAACAGGCCATGTAATAAACCTCGATTGGATAAATGCCAGGCTGCAATATAGCTGGGCCGAAGGGCCCGTAATGTGCAAGCGCAACGGCTACTATTATTATTTCCCGGCCGGTGATGTAACCGGCGGCCAGTACGTTTTAAGAGCAAAAACATTGACCGGCGATTCCACAAAATGGGAACGGCTAGGGGATTTTTTTAAACCGGTTACCGACCCGGGAGCTGGCTTCCGCCGCCCAAACCATATTTCGGCGCCGCTTCAATTAACCGACGGTACATGGTGGACCATTGGGCAGAGCTACGAAAAATATGATGGTGATGATTGGTCGGGCACCGGGCGCCAAACTTCACTGTACCCGGTAACCTGGGAAGGTGACAGGCCCTGGGGATTGGCGCCAACTACTAAACCTATTATCAAACCCAACCTGCCCCAGTCAGGGATTTTATGGAGAAGTGTTAAAACGGACTATTTTAATGGCGCTTCATTGGGCTTGTGGTGGCATTTCCTAACCAAAAAAGCGGCAGCTTCCTATTCGCTGACGGAGAGAAAAGGGTGGGTCAGGCTAATGCCGGATTCAACCCGTACACATCTTGTCCAAAAAGAAACGGATCATTTCTATACGGCAGTTACAAAGGTCGACCTAAACGCGGCGACAGCAAGGGCCAAAGCAGGTATTTATCTGACCAATGGAAATCAAAACGTTGTTGTAAAGCTGTACACAGGCTACGATAATGGTAAAAAGATTATTTTCCAAATGGATACGGCACAACACTCCGTAGTAAATACGCTTGGCAATGTAGTGTGGTTGAAACTGGAAAGAAACTTGCACAATTTAACCGGCTATTATAGCGGGGACGGTAAGTCCTGGGTTTCCTTAGGGGCGCCGATCAGTGCGGTCAAACTGGATAAGGCACAACCCAATTTCAATTCGTGGGTGGGTACAAGCGTTGGCTTGTTCGCCGAAGGTAGACCCGCCGATTTTGATTTTTTCGTTTGTAAAGACGGTTCTTCTGCTTTGCCCGCAGCCGGTTACAGCAATTATTACGGGGTAAAAACTACCCCCAAAGCGGGTGATAGGGCGGTGTCCAATACATCGATTTATGGCGGCTGGTTTATGATATCCGGTGTAGAGCTGGGTAATAAACCTCCGTCCGCACTCGACTTGACAATTTCATCCAATAGAAATGGAAAGCTGGAGATATGGTTGGATGATTTGCAGCGGGGCAAATTGATTGCCACAATACCCGTTACCGCGACAGGCGGTGGGCTTTGGAAAACCTTCAGCAACCGCCTTAGGGGCCTTACCGGTCAGCATGATGTATTTGTGAAGTTTCCCGCGGGCCAGCCGCAAAGCATTTATATCAAAAGCTTAAAGTTTATTTATAAATAACAAATGATAATTTAATTATTAATGAGAATGTGTACTTCAATAGCCGATAACTAATAACAAATTGGACCATGAAAAAATTACGCTTATTGTATGTGGTTACTATTATAATACCTGCTTTGGCTGTCGGCCAAAACCGGAAGGACGTAAAAAAAACCACCGGGAAAGGGGCATTTTATTCCGGCGTTTATCGGAATCTTTTTTTGGAGGCCGGCTATACCCGGGCAGATATAGACAGAAAAGTAACGAAGGCTTACCACGATGTGTTTGAAGGGCCCAACAAAGTTTATTTTGAAGTTGGCGATTCAATGGCCTACGTATCTGATGTAAAAAATCATGACGCGCGGACGGAGGGCCTTTCGTATGGGATGATGATCGCAGTTCAGCTTAATAAAAAGGATGTTTTTGACCGTATATGGCGATGGTCCAAAAAATACCTTCAACACCAGGGCGGTCCCAGAGACGGGTATTTTGCATGGAGCATAAACCCGCAAACCATGAGGCGCAATTCGGAGGGCTCGGCGTCCGATGGCGAATTGTATTTTATTACCGACTTGTTATTTGCATCAAACCGGTGGGGAAATAACACGGGTATTAACTATTACGGGGAGGCCCGGCGAATTTTAGATGCCATGTGGAAAAAAGACGGGACGGGTAATATCCATCCAATTATAAATATAACGGCTAAGCAAATTTCCTTTGTGCCTGAAGGCAATGGGTATGAATGGACCGATCCTTCCTACGATTTGCCGGCTTTCTATGAAGTATGGGCCTTATACGCGAAAGATGGCCATGAACAATTTTACAGGGATTGTGCAGATACCGCCCGGGCTTTCCTGCACAGAGCATGCGATGCTAAAACCGGGCTTAATCCCGACAATAGTGAATTTACCGGTAAGCCCCGCTCGTCGCGCTGGATGGTTTCAGCATTCCGCTACGATTCCTGGCGGGTTCCGATGAATATCGCGATGGATTATGTTTGGTTCCGGAAAGATAAAAGCTGGCAGGAAGATTATGCCCGGCGGTTTCAAAACTTTCTCCGTTCAAAAGGGATAGATACATTCGAAGACCAGTTCAACCTGGATGGTTCCCGACCCGATTTTATTCTTCCGGCAGGGAATGTTAAAAGGCTTCGGCATTCCCTGGGCTTGGTGGCCACTGCCGCCGCAGCGTCTTTGGTAGACAAAGACGATAAAACGCTCGATTTTGTCCGTGCGCTCTGGGACGCCAAACTACAACCATACGATGATGGATATTTTGACCCTTATTACGATGGCTTATTATACACATTCAGCCTGATGCACCTCAGCGGTAAATACCAGATCATAAAACCACAAACTAATTAACAATTTTATCAACCAATAGCACTAGTAACGATGAACAGATTAAAACAGATTAAGCAATTGCTTTTTGCGACGTGCGCCCTTTTTTGGTTTAGCATACCTGCCTATTCACAAGGTATCGTTAAACAGGCGCGCGTAGGTTTTGATGTATTTCGTGCAGGTATCCCGCATGGCACAATCGACACCATCACTTATGAATCCAAAACCGTGGGCACAAACCGCAGAGCGTTGATTTATACGCCGCCGGGCTATTCTAAAAGTAAAAAGTATCCTGTGCTATATCTTTTGCATGGTATTGGCGGCGATGAAAAAGAATGGTATAACGGCGGCAGCCCGCAGGTGATATTGGATAACCTTTATGCCGATGGTAAAATAGTTCCCATGATTGTTGTATTGCCAAACGGCAGGGCCATGAAAGATGATCGGGCCACCGGTAATGTCATGGCGCCTGATAAAGTGGCCGCGTTCGCCACTTTTGAAAAGGACTTACTGAGTGATTTGATTCCATTTATTGAAAGTAAATACCCGGTTTATCGGGATAAGGACCACCGGGCCATTGCCGGCCTTTCTATGGGCGGGGGGCAATCTTTAAACTTTGGCTTGGGAAACCTCGACGTGTTCTCGTGGGTGGGCAGTTTTTCTGCAGCGCCAAATACAAAAACACCGGAAGCATTGATCCCGGATCCCGACGCGGTAAAAAGTAAGCTGAAACTGCTTTGGATTTCATGCGGATCAAGCGATGGGCTGTTAACATTCAGCAAACGCACTCATGATTACCTGGTTGAGAAAGGCATTCCTCATATTTATTATATCGAGCCCGGGGTTCACAATTTTAAGGTCTGGAAAAACGGCTTATATATGTTTTCGCAATTAATTTTTAAGCCTGTAGATGTTTCAACTTTTCCGCAATATGGCTATAACGAAATAGGCGTGCCCGCGCCTACAAATATCCCGGGGGTCAAATATCCTGAGATATTCCCCGACAACACTGTGTTTTTTCGTGTAAAGGCACCGGAGGCAAAAAAAGTACAAATTGACCTGCTAAGAAAGTACGATATGCAGAAAGACACAGGCGGGTATTGGACGCTGACAACCGACCCTATCGCGTTAGGTTTTCATTACTATTCATTAATAGTAGACGGCGTCGCCGTTGTCGACCCGTCCACTCAAACTTTTTACGGCATGGGCAGAATGGCAAGCGGAATAGACATACCCGACCCGGACGGGGATTATTATACGATTAAAAACGTTCCTCACGGGGAGGTTCGCTCGGTCAATTACTATTCGGACATAACTAAAGCCTGGAGAAGGGCTAATGTATATACGCCCCCGGGTTATGATGTTAACCCCGCAAAAAAATATCCCGTGCTTTATTTGCAGCATGGAGCGGGGGAAGACGAAACCGGTTGGCCGGCGCAGGGCAAAATGAACTTTATTTTGGATAACCTTATTGCGGAGAAAAAAGCAGTACCCATGATCGTGGTGATGGATAGAGGTTATGCCACCGATCCGACAAAGCCCGTTGACCATACTGCCGGTCCAAGGAACATGGGGGGCAATGTTTTTCCGGATGTGCTGGTGAAGGAAGTTATTCCAATGGTTGATAAAAAGTTCAGGACGTTTACCGACCGCGATCACCGGGCGATGGCGGGGCTTTCGATGGGCGGTTTTCAAACCTTTCAGACAACGATGACCAATCTGGACAAATTTGCTTACGTGGGCGGGTTTAGCGGGGCAGCGTTTATGCAGCCTGGTGCGGATATCACCAAAATGTACGATGGCGTGTTTGCTGATGCAAACGCTTTTAACAAAAAAGTGAAGGTGCTTTATTTAAGTGTGGGCACCGCCGAGCCGGCAAGAATGCAAACCATGGTTAAAGGGTTTCATGAAGGGTTGCAAAAAGCGGGGATTAAACAAGTTTATTACGAATCCCCGGGCACGGCGCATGAGTGGCAGTCGTGGCGAAGGTCTTTAAACCAGTTTGCAAGCCTGATATTTAAAAACTAACAATCGGTAAAAAAACTGAGCGATCACGTCTGGTACCCATTGTCTCGGATATAAAACATGATTGATTTACAACATCCTGTTCCTAATTAACATAAGAGAATATATGAAGATTAAAATCACACTCATTGCCCTTATTGGCCTTACTTTATTAAGCATGCAGGGCTTTTCGCAGCGACGCAAATTTTACATATTTCTCTGCTTCGGCCAATCCAACATGGAGGGTAACGCGCGGTTTGAGCCGCAGGATACTACCGCAGTCGATGGTCGTATACAGGTGTTGCAGGCGGTTGATTGCCCCGATGGGGGCAGAATAAAAGACCAATGGTATACAGCTGTTCCGCCATTGTGCAGATGCAAAACCGGGCTGACACCTGCCGACTACTTTGGGAGAACCCTTGCGAATAAGCTGAAGAAAAAAATAAAGATCGGCATTATCAACGTTTCGGTGGCCGGCGCCAAAATCGAAGTGTTTCAAAAAGGCAGTTATCAATCATACCTGGTAACGGCCCCTGTCTGGATGAAAAATATAGTTACTGAATACGGCGGAGACCCCTATGCCAGGCTGGTCGCGCTGGCAAAAATAGCGCAGAAAACCGGTACCATTAAAGGCATTTTGCTCCACCAGGGAGAATCCAACACGAACGACACGCTCTGGACAAAAAAGGTGAAGGATGTTTATGACAACCTGATAAAAGATTTGAATCTTAAGCCTCAAAAAGTCCCTTTGCTTGCCGGCGAACTGGTAAGTGCCGAACAGGGAGGTGCTTGTGCAAGTATGAACAGGATTATCGCAACCCTGCCCCAGGTTATCCCGAATTCATATGTTATTTCATCTGCCGGCTGTCCGGGCAACCGGGATCACCTGCATTTCACAGCGGAGGGTTACAGAACACTTGGGAAAAGATATGGCGTCAAAATGCTTGAATTGCTGGGGTATGAAACGCCGGGTACTGAATAATGGCTGATTTTAAATATTAAAAGTTTCTTAATGGAAATTCCCAAACATCAGTTAAATAATTTTCCATTTGTGCTATAAACCAATAATTATAAATGCGCTCAGTAACTATTAAAACCAATTAATAACTATAAAATGAATTTAAGGAATTTATCTCTGACCATGCTGACTGCCGGTGCAGCCATGCTTGTCGCCTTTAGCCAGCCGGCTAATAAAACAACCATAACAACATCTATAAAAGATAGTGTTATTTACGGAAAGCTGCCCGCCGATTCAGGCTTTGAAAAAACCATTAAGGGTAAACAAACACATTTATTTGTCCTGAAAAACAAAAACGGAATGGAAGCCGCAATTACCAACTACGGCGGCCGTTTGGTGAGCCTGTTAGTGCCCGATCGTGCCGGTAAAATGATAGATGTAGTAGTTGGCTGCGGCAGTATTGATGGTTACATTAAAGCAGGCTCAAGTTATTATGGGGCAACTATTGGGCGTTATGGCAATCGTATTGCAAAGGGTCATTTTACCTTAGATGGCAAGGATTATTCGATGTTCCTTAGCAATAGGCCCAACAGTTTGCATGGCGGTAAAGAAGGATTTGACCGAAAAGTTTGGGATGCAAAAAAAATAGACAATCAAACACTGGAATTGACCTATGTCTCCAAAGATATGGAAGAAGGTTATCCTGGTACATTAAGTGTCAAAGTGGTTTATAAATTAACTAATAATAATGCAGTGAAGATCAGCTACCAGGCCACCACTGATAAAACTACCGTGGTGAATCTGACTAACCATAGCTATTTCAACCTGAACGGCGAAGGTAACGGTACTATATTAAACCATACAGTTCAAATAGATGCCGATAATTATACCCCGGTTGACGGAACACTGATACCTACCGGGAAAATTGAGCCGGTAAAAGGTACGCCATTTGATTTCACGACGGCGACTACCATCGGCGCCCATATAAACGATGCCAACGAGCAGATAAAAAAAGGCGGGGGTTATGATCATAATTTTGTATTAAATAAGCATGGCTTTACTACCCCTGTAGCTACGGTTAAAGGCGATAAAACGGGCATTGTGATGAAGGTTTATACCGAGGAACCGGGCCTGCAATTTTACAGCGGCAACTTTATGGGCGGTGCTAACACCATGAAATATGGCGACAGAGACGGACATCGCACAGCGTTTGCCATGGAAACCCAGCATTTCCCGGATTCGCCTAACCAACCGCAGTTTCCAACAACTACATTGAAACCTGGTCAGACTTATAGAACACAGACCATGTATAAGTTTGAGAAGTAAGTATCATTATCGTAGAGCCTGTAAAAAATCCATTATGAAAATAAAACGCAAAGCAATGTTACCGTTGGCGGGTCTTGTGATCCTGGCAGGATTAGGGTTACAAGGGTATTCCGCTACATCAGCGCCTAAAATTAATGGTATCGCCAAAATCGATACTACACAAAGCCTCGCGCCCTACTTTACTCCGTCAACAGCAAAAAAAAAGACACCGGATGCTGAAGGGTTCATCCAACGTTGGTTACTCCTGGAACCAATTAACAAGCCTAACCGCGGCAATACTGTCTTTACAGACAGCTACCTGAGAACCGCCTTTACAACCGGGTATTTTCCAAACCAGTTTACTGTTGTACCCAAAGATGGTGAAAAGGTAAAGGTCGGCGAGCAGGAACTAACGTGGCATGCGTTGGAAACAGCCAATTTCAACGTCAAACTTTTTCGTTTTGCCTATGGGTTACGAAAACAGACATATGGAGTTTTATTTTGGGCGGTAACCATCGTTAACAGCCCGCGCGAAATGAAAAATGTAAGAATGGCAGTAGGGTCAAATTCAGGATCGATGTGGTGGCTGAATGGGAAGGAAGCAGTGCTGCTTTCCGGAGACAGACGCATGGTAATGGATGATTGTACCTCGGCCCGCCTTACACTTAACAAAGGACAGAATATTATCCGGGGAGCAGTAATCAATGGCCCTGGAATGAGTGACTTCTGTGTTCGCTTCCTGGATGAAAAAGGAGAGCCGATAAAAGATATCACCATTAGTTGTAAATGAAATCAGTTGGTTTCTTCTATTTAGCTATTTGTATAGAAATTGAGTTGTTATGAAATTAAAAATTAAAATAATTGGCACAATAGCCCTGTTTTCAGTGTTGTCAACCGGAACAGTGGTAGCGCAAGTTGGTAAACCATTTATACATGACCCATCAACCATTACAGAATGTGACGGAAAGTATTACACATTCGGCACAGGCGGGGGCGGATTAATATCCGAAGATGGGTGGACATGGAACGGTGGTGCGGTAAGGCCTGGCGGGGGAGCCGCCCCGGACGTATTAAAAATTGGTGACCGCTATTTGATAGCCTATGGCGCAACGGGTGGCGGCTTAGCGGGCGGGCATAACGGGAGGATACTTACCATGTGGAATAAAACGCTCGACCCAAAATCGCCCGATTTTAAATATTCAGAAGCTGTAATAGTTGCTTCGTCCGATGGTACGGAGGATTGTGACCCGATAGATCCCGGGTTGCTTCTTGATCCGACCGATGGACGATTATGGTTATCATACGGTACCTATTTTGGCTTCATTCAGCTGGTAGAGCTTGATCCAAAAACAGGAAAACGTGTAGAAGGTAATAAACCAAAAAATATAGCAATCGATTGCGAAGCCACAGATTTGATGTACCAGGATGGATGGTATTACCTGCTCGGAACACACGGAACATGCTGTGATGGCCCAAACTCAACATATAATATCGTTGTTGGCCGCTCCAGGAAAGTAACTGGTCCATACCTTGATAATATGGGAAGGGACATGTTAAAAGGCGGCGGTAAGATGGTAGTTGCCGCTGGCGAAAGACTTATAGGCCCCGGGCATTTTGGACGTATGATTATTGGTGATGGGGTTCAAAAAATGTCGTGCCATTACGAAGCAGATTTAGATCAAAGTGGGCGCAGCGTATTAGGTATCCGTCCATTGCTCTGGAAAAATGGATGGCCGGTTGCAGGAGATAATTTCAAAGAGGGAACATACGAAATTGAATCTGAGAGAAGAGGATATGCCTTAGAATTAACGGTTGACTTTGTACGAATGCCAGGTGGGATGCGATTTAACCGTAACAATAATGAACCGGTGAAACCTGTTCCATCCCAGGAATTAGCGGATGTAGTTAACACCTGGCCAGCCGGAAACATTGGTGTAAGAATAGGGGATTATATGTTTCGCCCGCATCAGAAATGGGCAATTACAGCAGTTCCCGGCGCAGGGGGATATCCCGGAGGGCCATATTATAAAATAGTAATAGCAGGAACAGACCGGGCATTAGCAGCAACGGCAGAAGCTGAAGTAGTAACGGTACCGGCATTTACCGGCGCGCCGGAACAGTTATGGCGAATAGATCAATTGACCGATGGAACATATAGAATAATGCCTAAGGTAGTTCCAAATTCAGGCGAGAAATTAGCGTTAGTCTCCTCCGGGGATAGCACACCGACACTTGCAAAGTTTGATATGAAGAGTGACAATTCCAAGTGGAATTTTAAGGCTCACTGATCTGTTTTACCCGATTGTATGCGCATCAAAATTATTTCTAAGTACGTTGTCGGCTTTTTGTTACTCGCAGCATCATTGCCGGGTTATGGGCAAGGTAACATAACGCCGGTAATCATAGATGTAAACCTGTTGAAAACCGAGGGAAAACTGCTCCCCGTTTGGGAGTTTTTCGGGTACGATGAAGCAAACTACACCTATATGAAAGACGGGCGAAAATTGCTTACCGAAATTGCTGCTTTAAGCCCGGTAAGGGTAAATGTAAGAGCCCATAATATGCTGACCAGCGGCGATGGCACGCCCGGCCTGAAATGGAGTTCCACCAATGCTTATACTGAGGATGCTAATGGAAACCCGGTTTACAATTGGAAAATTGTCGACAGTATTGTTGATGCCTATGTCCGGCGCGGTATGAAACCGCTGGCCGAGATTGGTTTCATGCCCGAAGCCTTGTCGGTTAACCCGGGGCCGGTAAATGAAGTGAATGCTTCAGATAAGACTAAGCCCAAACATTATTCAGGATGGGCATACCCACCGAAAAGCTATGAAAAATGGGCCGAGCTGGTTTTCCAATGGGTAAAACATTCGGTACAACGTTATGGCAAAACGGAGGTAGAAGGATGGTACTGGGAAGTTTGGAACGAGCCTGATTTAGGTTTTTATTGGAAGGGCACCCCCGATGATTACATTAAATTATATGATTATACCGCCGATGCGGTAAAGCGGGCATTGCCTGCTGCAAAAATAGGAGGGCCTGAAACAACCAGCCCTGATGGAAAATCGGGGGGCGAGCTTTTAAGAAAATTTTTGACTCATATAGTTAGCGGCAAGAATTATGTTACCGGAAAAATCGGTGCACCACTGGATTTTATAACCTTTCACGCTAAAGGCGCCCCTAAACTTATAGATGGCGTGGTATGGATGAATATGGGAACCCAACTGAGGAGTATAGACAAAGGATTTGAGATCGTTACATCGTTTCCCGCTTTAAAAAACCTGCCCATCATCATCGGGGAATCAGACCCTGAAGGTTGCGCAGCCTGTTCTGAAGACCTCCATCCCGAAAACGCCTACCGTAATAGTACCATGTATGCCAGTTATACGGCGGCGGTGATGACGCGCACCTATGACTTAGCCAGGAAGCGTGGGGTTAAACTGGCGGGCGCGGTAACATGGGCATTTGAATTTGAAAACCAACCCTATTTCAGGGGCTTCCGGGACCTGGCCACCAATGGAATCGACAAACCTGTTTTGAATGTATTCAGAATGTTGGGGATGATGACGGGCGACAGGGTGCTTACAACATCAACTTCAAGGCAAAACTATAACACAATACGCGACTCCAGTGTAAGGGGAAAAGAGGCAGACGTGAATGCATTGGCGACAAGAACTTCACACGCAGCTTCTGTAATGGTTTGGAACTATCATGATAAAAATGATGTCCATGTCTCGCCGGCATCCGTTTCCGTTATCATAACAGGACTTCCGCAGCACCGGGTCTTTCTAAGGCAATATATAATCGATCAGGAGCAGAGTAACGCTTATACTGTGTGGAAAAGGATGGGTTCGCCACAGCAGCCGACAGCGGAGGAATACAAAACATTGGAAGCCGCGGGCCAGCTCAAGGAGATTTCTTATCCGAAATATATTACTCCTGACAAAGGGTTAGCAAAAATTAATTTTGATTTAGAAAGACAAGGGACCACTTTATTAAAAATAACATGGTAACCATTGGTCGGCGGTGGATAGTTTGATATTAAAGCAGTAAACGTACCTTATTAAATGTTAGAATATATCATAACTCAATAACCCTTTAATTATGCGATATAAATCGGCTAATTTTTGCGGCATTTTTTTTAAAAGAAAAAAAGATGCTTGCATCGTATTTTCAATGAGTTTGCTATTATTGGCATTCGTCTTTCCGGCATTTTCCCGCTCGCTTAGCAGTGAAGGGCCGCCGGCGCGGAAAAAAATATGGGTAGGCACTTGGGGTACCGCCCCTCAACTTGTTGAACCTAAAAATATGCCCCCTGCGCCCGGTTTAACAAACAGTACCCTGCGCCAGGTGGTGTGTGTTTCTATTGGGGGAAAAAAATTGCGGCTAAGGTTCTCCAACGAATTCAGCAAAAGCCCGGTTACCATGAAAATAGTGCAAATAGCCGTTTCAAAGGGGGGCGGCACAATCGATGCTTCAACCGTTAAAGCATTGAAATTTAACGGTACGAGTCAGACTACTATGGCGCCGGGCGCCGAAGTGGTTTCAGATCCGATCACGTTCAATCTCCTACCGAGAATGGAAATTGCGATCACGATTTTATTTGGAGAAACATCCGCGACAGTAACCGGCCACCCGGGATCGCGTACTACCTCGTACCTGCTTGCAGGTGATCATGCTTTGCCCGATGCCGATTTTACGGATGCGGCTAAAACAGATCATTGGTACCTGCTCGACGGGATAGAGGTGGAGTCACAATCCGCCGCCGCCGTGGCAGTTTTTGGTGACTCAATTACCGATGGCCGGGGCTCTGGCACAAATATGCAAGATAGGTGGCCGGATGTACTGGCAATTGCCCTGCTGAAAAAAAGTAACGTCCGCGCGGTAGGTGTTCTTAATATGGGTATTGGCGGCAATGCTGTTCTGAGGGGCGGACTTGGACCTACCGGTCTTGACCGTTTTGATCACGACGTGCTTAAGCAAAATGGAGTAAAATGGCTGATCATATTTGAAGGGGTCAATGACCTCGGCGGTACAAGCGACAGTATTGCAGCATTCGATGTCGCAAGGGGGCTAATAGCCGCCTACGATAGAATGATTAATGAGGCACATTCGAATGGTATAAAGGTTTATGGCGCCACAATTACGCCATTCAAGAAATCATTTTACTACCGTACTTACCGTGATGCCGCGCGAAACATGATCAATGATTGGATCCGCAAGAGCGGACATTTTGATGCAGTTATTGATTTTGACAAGGTGCTAAGAGATCCCGAAGATACAGCTGCGCTTTTAACCGGAGTCCAGTCGGGCGATTATCTTCACCCCAATGAACTGGGATATAAAATGTTAGGCGAGTCTGTTGATCTTAGATTGTTCCAATGAAAAATTGAATTTTCATATATTGAGATATAAAGGATGATGGGGCGCCACACCGGTTAGTACTTGACCAAATACGACATCAAGAAAGCATAGACGCCCTAATGAATAAATTGGTAATTAGGCAACTCAAATAACCCGGCAACTACTGCCGGGTTATTTTTCTGTACCCAAATTAAAACGAAGCACCAAAACAGCGCCATTTTATTTTTGAAAAAGCAAAGGCGCCAGCTCATGCAGGCTGCGGCGCCAGGTCAGGAATTCGTGCGCGGTATTTTCAGAAACAAACGAAACCGCATTATACCCGGCAGTTTTTAAAGCTATCGTAGCATTTTTAACGCCATCGGGCCTTTCGCGGCTTCCGCAGCTCAGGAAGATAAGCTCCGGTTTAGTTTTATCTTTAAGCTCGGCAGGGGAGTAGGTGCCGCCGCTGAGAAGTGCGTAGTATCCAAATTCATCTGGTTTATTAAGTGTGACGGCATGTGTTTCCATACCGCCCATAGATAGGCCCGCCATCGCACGGTGAGAGCGGTCGGCAAGTGTTCGGAAATGCGCGTCCACATACGGAACCAATTCATCGGTTAAAACGGTTTGAAACGGTTCCACCTTAAAATTTCTTAAGGCGCCCGGGCTCATTTTAACGTCATTGGTCATGCCGTAGGTCATTACTATAATGAAAGGTTTTATTTTGCCCTCTGCTATCATGTTATCCATAATCAGGTTGGCATGCCCCTGGTTACTCCATGCGGTTTCATCTTCACCCCAGCCATGCTGGAGATATAACACCGGATAACGCTTAGATTTCTCTTTATCGTAACCAGGAGGCGTGTAAACAAACGCCCTCCGTACGGTATTTGTGCTTGCGGATGGAAAAAGGATTTGCTGCACGTTGCCGTGTGGTACGTCTTTAAGGGTATAGAAATCCTGGTCGTGAGCGGCAATTTCGATACCACTTTCCCAACGGGTAGATCCATAGAAATTCAATGCGCCGGGATCGTTAAATACTCCGCCATCGATTGTCAGGTGATAATAGTGGAACCCTTCGTCCATAGGCCCTTCTGTAGTACCTGTAAAGAACCCGTCCGGCCCTTTTGTGAGCCGGGTTCCTCCTCGTCCGCCGAGCCCGAGGCTAACTCTCACGCTATCGGCCTGTGGCGCTTTAATACGGAACCGTACGTAGCCTTGCGAGTTTACCTGCGGATATTCCTGTCCTGGCTGGTTGATAGTCGAAGGTTTAAAGTCTTCGGCTACTGTAGTTGGGGTTGTTTGAGCCTGAGAAATGCCACTTACTAATGTGGTTGCTAAAACAATAGCTAAACATTTTAAATTCATCGTATTATACTTTAGGTTTAAAAATCTAATCATATTCTTCACAATAACAATGCTTATGTTACAATAAAAAAATAATGATTAATTGATGGGAATCTTCAACTAAAATAAAAGAAAAATAACATAATTGTTAAAAAAACACTTAAAATATTTTACATCAGTTTTTCAATAAAAACAGGTATTATCACCAAGTAGAAACAGCCGTATCGATTCGCCACCTGTTTCGCATACCGAAAATTATTAAATTTGCCGGAACTCTTTAAATCACTCCAATTTTAATGATCAGGTATTCTAAACAAAGCAGGTTTATCCAGGCAGTTGACTGTATAATTTTAGGATTTGATGGCGAGATGCTAAAAATTTTATTAATTCAGAGGGGGTTTGAGCCCGAAAAGGGAAAATGGAGTTTAATGGGAGGCTTTGTTAAAGATAACGAAAACCTTGACCAGGCGTCGAACCGGGTACTTAAGCAATTAACCGGACTTGACGGGATGTATCTTGAACAATTGTACACATTCAGTGATCCGCAGCGCGATCCAATGGAAAGAACAATTTCCACGGCGTATTTTGCTTTGATAGATATCAACAAATATGAAAAGCAATTAAGCAACGACTATCACCCGGATTGGTTCTCGCTAAAACATATGCCGAAGCTCATATTCGATCACCAGGAAATGGTTGAATTAGCTATAAAACGTATACGTTATAAAGCCGCGCTTCACCCGATACTTTTTGAATTGCTGCCAACCAGGTTCACAATTCCGCAATTACAGATATTATATGAAAGTGCATATAATACTAAAATAGACAAACGAAATTTTAGTAAGCGCGTATTAGCAACCGGCCTGTTAATAAAACAAGCGGATAAAGATAAAGCCGGATCGAGAAGAGGCGCTTATTATTACCAGCTCGATATGCAGAATTATCATTCGAAGTTCCAGGCCTTTTTGAACTTTATACCTAATCCAACCAATCTAATATTTTAATATATTTTATTGGTTACCCGCGATGGATGGACGGTGTACTAAACCCGCCGGCCGTTCGTCTGTCAATTAAAACTATCAATAATAAAAATTACTTCTCATTAAACGATATCGTCCTTGTCTTTCCTTTATTATCGGTTATTTGGATAGCTTTCACATCATTATTTACCGTGATAAATCTACCCGACTGTGATAAAAAAGAAGATCCGTAATAAAATTCCTGCTTTTGTTTTGAGCCATTTTTGTAAGTAATAACGGCACTTTCATCATCCGGAAGCAGTTTTATATTGCTCACTTTTCTTTTTAGCTCAAATATTTTTAACGCATCGCGGTTTTGACTCGCCGCAAGCATATAGTTGCCGGTGGTGCTTTGCAGTTTAACAAGCGCTTTACCGTTGCCGGGAATATAAATTCCGCTTTGAAGGATGCTTTGCGGAGTAAAGTTTCCTTTGCCATCCCCTTTAAGCATCAGCCCGTTAAATGCATCGTATCTTCCAACGCCAACCTCGGTGCCAAAATCATTTCCGTTCATTACCACGTCCAGGTTGCCGTCACCATCAAAATCATCTACCACCATTCCATTTATGGGCGATATTTGAGCTTGGTTAGGCAAGGGAATAATAGTGAATTTGCCGTTCCCATCATTACGCAGATAACAGGATTCAGAAGTGTTTGTCATCAGCCTTAAGGTACCTTTTCTCTGTTCGGGCGTTAAAATCTCATTCATCGTGGCTGTCGCGAATGATTTATAGTTGGTAAACCGCTTTCGCATGGTTATCAGCTCTTTTATCATATCGTCCCTGCCCACCGCCGGAAATTCTTTCTTAACACCGTCCTGATCGGGCAGAAAAATGGACGTAATGGCATTATAGTCACCATTTTTATCAAAATCTTTGGCAGTTATGAAAACAGGATATTGCTCAGTTGCTTTATAAAGCGTATTCATCCCTGTATTGCCAACAATATAATCCATCCGGCCCGTATGGCGGAAGTCGCCTGCAACGATGCTGTTCCACCACCCGGTCCGGTTAGCCAGGCCCGTTGTTTTGGTGATGTTTTTAAAAACGCCGTGGTCATTTTTCAGCACCGTGATCGGCATCCACTCTCCGGCCAGTATAAGGTCGGGCCAGCCATCATTATCATAATCTGTAAACAGGGCATCGCATACCATGCCAATGTTCTTCAAGTCGGGCGCCACTTGCATAGTCACATCTGTAAATTTCACCACTCCGTTCTTGCTGTCGTTTCGTAAGATAATGCTCGACACAGGTTTAGGGTAATTCCACGGGTCGACTCGGCCAGATACGAAAATATCAGGCTTGCCATCCCTGTTATAATCTATCGCTCTGACGCATTGTTTACTGGTATAATTTGCGGGCAATGCGTTTTTGGCTAAAGTAAAATTTCCCTTACCGTCGTTTATATACAACCTATCCTGGTAAGCAGTGTCGCCGGGCGCGTTCAAGTACCCCCCGCTCGAAATATAAAGGTCTGGTTTGCCGTCGCCGTTGGCATCAAACAGAAGCATCCCTTCATCTTTAACCTGTTTAACGCTATATGAAGCGGGCAGCAGGGGCCGTTTAATAAACTTGCCGTTTGATTGCTGCAAAAATACCTGGGCCGGATTGTATGTATTGCCACCAATTAAAATATCGTCCAGTCCATTGCCATCAATATCGCCCACAGCCAGCGCCGGCGTATATTCTGATAGCTTATGGGGTAACAGTTTTTGAATATTGAAGTCCACAAAATCGAGTTCGGCATGTTTATAGTCGACACCGCGGCTTTTGGTTACTTCGGTAAATAACGCTTTGTCGGCGATTTTTGGTTGCGGCCAGGTATAAGACGTCTTCGCATTGGCAATATCAACCGTGACTACCTGGTTGGCCTTTACATTTTGCAAGGTTTGTTTTTTTCCGTTTGGCCAGCGTACAACTACCGAGTCGAGCTGTCGCACTTTACCCAATCCAAAGTGGGCAATATTTTGATCGGTGGAAAGGTAGCCCCTGTACGGATTATTTTCCGACACCTGGTGTTTATTATGATCGTAATAAATATCGGCCCAGGCACCCAAGCCGTTCAGGTTATGGCTATCGCCTTTAAATTTTAACTGGATATAATTGGCGGCCGCGTTATTATTATCCCGCGAGGTATTTCTATAAATAAGCGGTTCATCATTAATATTATTGATAATCATGTCCATTGCGCCGTCGTTGTCCAGATCGGCATATACGGCAGCATTCGAAAAAGTAGGCAAGGTTAGTCCCCATGAACTGGTAGCGTCTTTAAAGGTGAGGTCGCCGTTATTTTGGTAACCGTAATTGTGAATTTTTACCTGGGGTATTTGTGCCAATATTTTTTCCTTGGACGTTACGGCAAAGGGGCTCTGTCTGAAGGTTATAAAATCATGGTCGGTGAGGTCTTTTGGAAACCCGTTAGTGATAATAGCATCGCGGTAACCGTCGTTATTAAAATCAGCTATCAGTGGCGTCCAGCTCCAGTCAGTTTGTGCAACGCCGCTCATGAACGCTATCTCGCTAAAAGCCGGACTACTGATGCTGTCACCCTGTGACAAACGCGGCCCCTGATTTAACTGCAGCGTATTTCTCACATATTGCAGCTGGTAACCAAATCGTTCAAGGCTTTGCACATTTTGATAGCTGTTTGGATTCATCATCATTTTTTTTCGGTAATTATCCTCCGGATTCATATCCAGCTCAAAAACATCGGCGAGGCCATCGTTATTGATATCTATAATATCCTGCCCCATAGCGTTGTACGATGTATGCTTAAAATATTCTTTAGACCGGTCGGTAAAAGTGCCATCATGATTATTGATATACAGAATGTCGGACGACAAGAAATCGTTGCTGATGTAAATGTCTTTCCAGCCATCGCGGTTAATATCTACAATAGTGGCGGCATGCCCATAACCTTCCAGGTTAATGCCTGCTTTGGCCGAAACATCGTGAAAAACGGGGTGCTTCAGGCGGGCGTCCCAGTCGTTATGATACAACCTTCCCTTGCTGGGGTTTTTGCTTTTTGTTTTGTTACCGCCAAATACATTGGGGTAGTAGGCTTCATTGGCTTCGTTGACCGTGAGATACATGTCGAGGTTGCCATCATTGTCGTAGTCAAAAAAAGTAGCCATTGTCGACTGCAGATTGATGTCCAGGCCATATTCCTTTGCCATCTCTTTAAAATGAGGAACACCATCCCCGTCAACGCCCTGGTTAATGTACAATAGGTTACGGCGGCGGTTTGAATCAGGATATATGGTATTGCAAACATATATATCCATTAAACCATCATTATTAATATCGATAACCGAAACACCCCGCGCCCAACGCCCCAGGCCCCCAATGCCTGCTTTGTCGGTAACGTCTTCAAACTTAAAGTTTCCTTTGTTTATGTATAAACGGTTTGAGACCATATTCCCGGCAAAAAAAATATCCTGTAAACCATCGTTATTGAAATCACCTATCCCTATCCCTCCTCCATTATAGATATTAACTATATCCAGTGGATTTATGGAGTCGCTTTCGGTTATTTTATTGTTGAAATGGATGCCCGAATGCGAGGCGGAAATTTGCTGAAATAAGGTTGGTTTTTTACAGGAAAAAAAAGCTACTGCAGCCAACGGAAAAATCAACTTGTTTAAATACTTCATATTTAATTCAGGCAAAGTTTGAACCACTAATATATTGTTTTAAGTGGCAAAATGCCAATTTTAAGACTGAAATAATCGCCCCAATATGGCCTTTAATTAATTTGTAATGGCCTGTTTTACAATAAGATAAATGATAGTAGTTAAAATTAAAGCAATTTCACTTGTTTTTATTGGAAAATAGCCTGAAAAGAGTTATTTTAACTGTTCATAATCATGGATTATATATGAAAAAAGTCGTTACTGCTTTTTTATTAATCATCTTTGTACTGCTATTGTTTACATGTAAAAACCGGAAAAAAACGCAGGTTTTTTACGTTAATACCAACATTTTGGGAATCCGTGCGGGAAGGACCGTGAAATTTTATCTGACAAAAGATGAAAAAACATGGAAATATCTTCCCAACAGAGATTTTGTTAGCCCGGAGGATTTCGACCAGGTATTTTATTTCCAGGGGAACTTTATTGGGGTTAGAATAAATAAGACTGTAAAATTCTATCAAACGGACAAGCTTGGTGGCTGGAAATATAACAGGGGCACCGATTTTACCAGCCCCGGCGGTGTTGATGGCATTTTTTGTTTTAACATAGGAACGGTAGGTGTTGTGCACGGTCACGCTATAACATTTTATGACACGAACGCTAATGGCACCTGGACCAAAAGCATGATTAAGGACTTTATTTATCCCCATTCAATTGATGACGCGTTTTTTTTGACTGCCAATTTTATCGGCGCACAGGAAGGCAAGACTGTAAAATTTTATTATATAAACAAACAGGGGGACTGGACCTATTCTGCCGGTAAAGATTTCACCGGCCCTGCTGGCGCGGATGAAATATTTTACTTAAATACAGGCCAGATAGGAGTTCTGGAGGGAAGGGCTATAAAATTTTATAACCCAAACAAGGAGGGGGTCTGGAATTATTTGGAAGGTAAAAATTTTAGTTTTTAACTGCGATTATTTACGGCACCCATGTTTGGCAAATAATTTGCAACCGCTATTGATATTCACGGTCGCGTTTACCAAAATAGTAATTTGATCCGACCCGATTTGAAGACATGTAAATAGAATAGCTTTGTGAAGTTGTTATATTTCCGATGGGAAAATAAGCCGCGCAAATTTCCAATCTTTTAGCTATTACTTTTCCGGCTTTTAGCTGAACGGTAGGATACTCATATGCTGAATCGAACGCTGCGGGGTTTCCATCGCTGGTAAGGTTTTGCCCGAACACCGGAGCATCATTTACCGGGTAGGATAGCGAATTAATACAGTATCATAAATCCACAGAAGCTTTATCCCCATAAATAACCGAAATATCCGCTTTATAATCGATCGGGCTATTAAAAATAGCGCATAGAAGGAATATAGTATTGAGGTAATATTTGCTCATGATAAAGTTTCGGTCGTGTGGTATAAAAAGGGGCATCTAATGTACAATTACCAAATAAAAAACGAAGCCGTCCTGACAATCATCAGGACGGCTTCATTAGATGTAATTATAATTTAAAAACCAGGGTTTTGCTTTAAGTTTGGATTTAGAGAGATAGCAGCGGTAGGGATCGGCAATAAATCATGTCCCGGAGGCATGTCATTGTAGGTTACGCCTTTACCTGCCGGAAATGCCGGGTTAGATGTAGGGCCAAAAGTGTAGAATGACGGGTTTGGATTATTATCCGGGCCGGCGCCTGGCACGTGATTAACATTATGAATAAATTCAGCGTCATAGTTCTGCCCGGTAGTTGCGTCTTTTCCTGCCCTGCGCAACAGGTACATCAGTGAATAGTCAGCAGTAAGTTCGTGCCTGTATTCGCTTAATACCATCTGCATTGGGTCGGTTAAAGGAGGGCGTGGATTGCCTGCGGGATCTAAACCGTCACTCCATACGGCAGGAGGCGGACCACCAAATGCCCGGGTTCTAACGATATTAATATCCGCTAAGCCTCCGGCAACATCGCCTGTGCGTATCTTGCACTCGGCCCTTGAAAGCAAAACTTCCGCATAACGCATCATTACCTGGTTTTGGCTGCCGAAAATATTCGACGGGCCTGAGTTACCGGTTAGCGTAGGGTCTCTCCAATGTTTTTCATTTACAAAGCCCGAACGCGGCGTAGCATCCAATCCATACCAGGGGTGCGCGGCGGTACCATTGGTGTTAATAATGTTGCCGTTTCCATCGGTATAGGTGTTCTTGTCCTGAACATCGGTCGTCGGATTCGCTTGATAACGGGCATAACCGCCTGTTACAAAAGGATAACCTTTAATACCACCCCATGCCGCTATAATCCCAGGGCTTAAATTCTGGTCGCCGGGGCCAATAATGGTCGCCAGTTTGCGCGTATCGCCCGCCTGGTATGAGTAATAAAGCGATGGGCTTCCATAGTCGTAACCTTCACCGGTTATTTCATTTGGCCAGCTAAAGCTGTCTATCCAGCCTATTTCGCCGCCCGGCACCTGCCAGCTGCCGCCCCAGCTTTGTGAGCCGCCGGCGACAAGATCAAACTGAATTTCGAAAAGAGATTCGTCATTATCCTGATTATTAAATTCCTGTAAATCCCAAAAGTTAGGCAACAGGTGATAATTGTTTGTAAGCTCCGGGTTGTTAAAGGCTGTTAAAGCCAGGTCATATTTTCCCAGCCACATTTGTGCCGAACCTTCATAAGCATAAGCCGCACCCTTTGTAGCCCTGCCCAAGTCAGTAGCGGGAAGGGTTGTTTTTGACAGCAATAAGGTTTCTGCCTGCTTCATATCAGACACCACCTGTGCAAAAACCTGGTCCTGCGTAGCCCTTGGACTTAAGGGGTCCGGGATCGACGATACTTCTAAAGGAACGCCGCCAAAGGTGCCGCCAAGGTAATAATACAAGCTGCCGCGTAAAAAGTAAGCTTCGCCTGTTAAACGGTCAGCCAGGGCAGGGGTAACTACACCTTTTGCCCTGGCTTTAGCTATAACAGCCAATGCCTGGTTCGCCCTGTTTATTCCGATAAAAGAATAGTTCCAGAAAGTAGGGATCGCGTAAAACGTTGACGGAATGGTATAGTTATTCCAGGCCACGTCATTACCGTTGTTATACCAGTCGTGCGTGATGAAATTAGCATAATACCAAATGGATTTTTTTAGGAAATCGCTGTTCTGATACGTGTCATAAATAGCGTTTACCGCTGAAATGACAGATTGAGATGTCTGAAAAGTGGCATCCTGACTACCACCAAACGTGTCGGTTTGATTTAAAAAACTCTTCTTACAAGCGAGCGGGCTAAGTAGTGCCGTTAACAGCACTACCATAGCAATGTAGTTCTTTTTAATTTTCATGTTATTAAATATTTTAATGTCGTTAGTATAAAATTACAATGTCACGTTTAAACCAACCGTTAAAAACCTTGAAGATGGATACGCGCCGTTATCTATGCCATTTTGCGTTGGGTTACCGCCCTGTATCCCGATTTCAGGATCCAAACCTTTATAGCTTGTGATTGTGAAAAGGTTTTGGGACGAAACATACACCCTCAATCTTGTCATTGCCATTTTCTTTGCAATAACTCCGGGTAAAGTATAACCAATAGTAAGCGTTTTTAGTTTCAGGAAACTGCCATTTTCCACCCATGCACTCGACGCGGCATAACTGCCTTCGGCATCATCATTTGCAACAATCCTCGAGTAGGTATTGCTGTGGTTTTGAGGCGTCCATGCGTTTTGATAGTATTGCTGGCTTACGTTTTCGATAGAAACATTCTGACGGCTTTCAAAGTCTTGTATATTGCTTTCGGCGAAGCTGAATATTTTATTTCCGTACGAGCCATAAAAAAACAGGCTTATGTCCCATGCCCTGTAGGTCGCGTTAAGGTCCAGGCCGCCAAAAAACTTTGGCTGCGGGCTGCCCAGACTAACCCGGTCGTTGTCGTCCACAACGCCGTCGCCATTGGTATCGGCAAAGTAACGGTCGCCCGGTTTGGTACCACTATGCTGATAAAAAGAGCCGGCGCCATGTTTAGCTACGGCGGATGCATTTAAGGCATCGATTTGGGCTTGTGACTGGAAAATACCTAGTGATTGAAAGCCAAAAAATTCGCCTACGGCCTGTCCTATACTGGTTTGTGAAAACGGGGTCCAGCCTTGCAGGGTAGGCAACCCGAGGCCGCCAAAGTTTGCCACATTGGTTGCGCCCGAAAAGAGGCTGGTAAGTACATTTTTATTCGCACTAACGGTTAAGTTAGCCCCAAGCCTAAGGTCGCGGTTCGCCTGGTGCTGATAATTCACGGCAAATTCAACACCCTTATTGTCCATGCTTCCAATATTTACGGTTTCAGTGTTGTAACCGCTTTGTGCAGGCGCTTGAAGGGTCAGCAAAAAGTCTTTTGACTTCCTGTCATACCAATCGAAAGTAAAGGAAAGTTCCCCATTTAAGAACGAGGCGTCAACGCCGGCACCGGTTTCGGTATCCGTTTCCCATCTCAGGTGCGGATTGGCTGCCTGTATGGACGCGATGCCATTTTGATATACCTTGCCTGTACCGAAAGGATAACCGAGGTTATCGTTGCCACCGCCGTTAAGCGATGACGGGAAGTTTCCCTGGTACAGGTTAAGGTAACGGAACGGCGCTATTGAGGCCTGGTTACCTACACGGCCCCAGCTGCCCCTGAATTTCAAGTCAGACAGCCAGCTTACATTTTTTAAAAACGATTCGTTCTTCGCTTTCCAGGCCACGGCCGCGGCAGGGAATGTTCCCCACTGTGCGTTAGCGTTATAATCAAATTTAGAGGATCCGTCCCTTCTGACAGTACCCGTAATGATGTACTTGTTATCAAACTGGTAGGTCACCCTGCCAAAGTATGATGCCAGGGACTGAATTGTTGAACCATTGCCGCTATTAGGATTGTTAGGGTCGTTTGCATTCAGGGTTAGCGATGCTACCTGCGACAAATCCCTGATTACACTATTTGGCGGGATCCCCGAGCCGCCCATGCCGTCCCAAATTTCTTTCTGCCCGGAATTGCCCGCAAGAATGCTGATGCTATGTTTGCCAAACGTCTTATCATAAGATAAGGTGTTATCGATCAGCCATGTGAAATCCTGGGCCATATTTTGGCTGTAATTAGCGATACCCGCAGTTTGGCCTGGGTATTGGTCAGAAAGGCGGGTGTCGGCAGGCGAATAAAACTGGCCTGCAAAGTTAAAAGTATTGATGCCTATATGGGTTTTAAATTTAAGCCCGTCAATGATCGTGGCCTCCAGCGAAGTATTCGCTAAAAGCATGTAGTTTAAGTTATACTGATGGTTATTATCTATACCGTAAAGCGGGTTGCCGCCGGCGCCATTTTGACGCGCATAGGTTGGGTTATAAAACCCATAGTTATAACCGCCCTGGCCGTTAGCCTCTTTAGGCTGGCTGGTAAATTTGTTGCCGCCATCAAGGGTCGGCACCAAAGCCGCCAGGTTTAAAAGACTGCCCGTACCGAACGGGTTTCTGGAATCCTGGTACGTATATTTAATGTCGGTAGCCGATTTAAGCCATTTAACCGGGTGATAGTCGACGTTTGTAGAAAAGGTGGCCCGTTTGAAATACGAACCATAAACAATGCCTTTCTGATCATAGTATCCAAACGAAGTCGCTTGCTGCACTTTGTCAGACCCTCCGTTAAGACCAAGCGTATACTGTTGCGTTAAGCCGGTTTGATAAAGGGCATTTTGCCAATCTACAGTATGCAGGCTTGCCGGATTGGCCCATGCTGGGTTTGTCTGGAAATTTTGCGATGGGTCACTTGCAACTAAATTGGCCATGGTAGCAAATTGAGCGGCATCTAATACCTTATACATTTTAGGCTTGCTTTGAAAAGCATCATAGCCATCCAGTGTAACGCGCATGGAATTTGGTTTTCCTCGTTTGGTAGTGATCAGCACTACACCGTTGGCCGCGCGTATACCATAAATTGCAGTTGCCGAGGCGTCTTTCAGTACATCGATCGTCGCGATGTCATCGGTATTGAAATTATTAAGGCCCCCTTGTAACGGAAAGCCATCAACAACATATAACGGGCCGTTAGCGGCTGTGAGGCTGCCCGTACCGCGTATCAGCACACTGACATTACCGCCGGGGGTGCCGTCATTATTAGTAACCTGCACACCTGCCGCACGTCCTTGCAAAGCCTGGTCTAGTGACGTAACCGGCACTTCCTCAATTTGTTTGGCGCTTACGGAACTGATGGCCCCTGTGAGGTCGGTACGTTTGGCTGTGCCATAACCGATCGATACTACAGCGACCTCCGATAAGCTTTTGACATTGAATCCGAGCTTAACATTGATCACAGTAGACGTACCCACAGCAATCTCCTGCGGTTCATAGCCGATAAAACTGAACACCAGCGTTGCGTTAGCCGGCGCCGATAGGTTATAAAGGCCGTTTACATCAGTCTGGGTCCCCTGTGTGGTGCCTTTAATCTTAACGGTTACGCCAGGAATGGCCGCCCCGTCATCTGCCGATGTTACCTTGCCTGTAATTTGCCTGGTTTGAGCAAATACGGCGCAAGTGCAGATAGTCAGCAAAAAGATCAATATCGATCTTTTACAGCTATCCATTTTTTTAGATAGTAAGGTTTGCTTCATGTGGATTCATTTTTAGGTTGAGAATTATATATAGTTAACTGGTTGGTTCCAACAAGGTTCTTATCGGCAATCGATTGCCGATAAGAACCTTTTATGTTAAAATATCTAAAAAAAACGCTCCACCGGTCTAAATACTCTGAACGTTTTTTCTATCACGGACCCGGAATTTTTGACTATTGACCCCTGATCCTTAGTACCTCTGATTGATTTATAAACGAATCTAAATATTTTTTTTTAATCTGCAATCGATTGCCAATATTTATTTTCACTATTTGTAAAATAAAGTCTTAAGCGATTGAATTAAGCAGCTAGTCTGTTTAATACGGTAGAGGCTTTCCGTTCAAATGGTTAAATATATTGCGAGATGGTACCGGCAGCTACTTTAGCCACATTCTTGTTCTCAATTTGTGAATGCCAAGGTTTTTCAGCACCTGCTCGGCGATGCTTGCGATCCCCGTCTGGAGGTAGATTTGTCTACTCGGTGGGATAACATTACAATTATTAAACCGATAATGAGCTCAATTTTCGCAAATCATCCAAGAAATGGTTCGAAAAACGCCCAGGTGGGCGCACATTAAAAGCAATTCGAAAGAATTGCTTTTTTGGTTTAAATCAGTTTGGGCGAGAAGTTTATCCGCCTCCCGGCGGAAGCCCAGGTGGGCGCACTATAGAAAGCTTCCTAAAGGGAAGCTTTCTTTGTTTAAGCCCTTTGGGCGAGAAGTTTATCCGCCTCCCGGCGGAAGCCCAGGTGGGCGCACTATAGAAAGCTTCCTAAAGGGAAGCTTTCTTTGTTTAAGCCCTTTGGGCGAGAAGTTTATCCTGACGAAGGAAGGAAGCCCAGGTGGGCGCACAGTAAGAAAGCTTCCTTAAGGAAGCTTTCTGTGTTTAAAGCCTTTTGTCATGCTGAGCGAAGCGAAGCATCTATTCAACCGCCATGCCTTGTTTCCTTCGTTTTCACCTTTCACCTTTTACCTTTTACCTTTCACCTTTCACCTATCACCTTTCACCTATCCCACGGCTACTGCACCTGCTACTCCCCACTCACCCTCCCCAAATCATGGTTTACAAAGGTTTACACTTTTTCGGCAAATTTAGAGCTAAATCATTGATAACCAACTAATTAACTTTTTTCACTGTAAACCCAAAAAAACCACTATTTTTTGCTAAAAATATTAGTATTTTTTCGTATATTGCATGTCCCCAAAAATTAGCAAGATGATGGACATAGCAACAAAAACCAAACAAACCCCTTCAACAAAAATTGCAGCTGCCAGGCAAAAAGTTAACCGGCTCTTAATGCTAAAAAAGCTGACCGTGCAGGATATTGCAGATCTCGATCAAATGGAACGCGATTACCTGGAGGAAACCGCTACCCAGCAATTGCGCGGGTTAACCGGCGAAGCGCGCGACAGCTTTATCGAAAAAATGGAGGCCATCATTCCCATAAGTACAAAAAACCAGATTTGGGAGTATAACCAAACCGTCATCAGCAACGCCATTTCCAAATTTATAGGCAAGCATGGCTGTATGCCCAGCAAAACACTCATCGCCGAAGAGACCGGCCTCAGCCGGCAAACCGTGGTGAAACACGTAAAAGAATATCAAACACACCCCGAACACCTGGCCGCGGTACAACAGTTTAAATTTATGGCGCCAAACGTACTGGCAAGCGTTTTTAAGTCGGCCATAAACGGCGATACAAAGGCCGCCCGCCTTTATCTCGAAATGGTGGGCGCCATCAGCAAGCAGCAGCCGGGGATGGTGGTAAACGAGCAAAACAACTATATCCAGGTCAACAACACCATATTGAGCCAGGAAAACTTAAGGGCCTTAACCGCCGAGCAGCTCAACCAGATAGAGCATATTATTACCGGCGGGCAGGGTAAATGATGTTGGTTCGGGGCGCGCGGGGTGCCTGGTGGGCAATCCGCAGCAGATATTTCCAAAAACTAAACCGTTATATGAATATGGGCATGCGCACCTTTATTTATCCGGGTCGCCTGCTGGACGAAGCAAAATACTTTTCCCCGGATTCCAGAAATGGAACCGGTTACGCCCCTGACAATCGCGCCGTTGTGGTAGGAATTGGGGTAATTAAAGTTGTAGATCCTCGTTTGATAGGATCTTTATAAATAATTGCAAATCAATTGGTTAAAACAATTGAAGTAATCTGAGTTTAAATAATCTCAGTGTCGGCCATACTTTTTATATTTACCAAAATTTGACAAGTCAATTATTAGCAACTGTCAAAGAAACTTGTTGAAAGAATAAAAAAACCAAGGGAAAGCAAAAGGGTTGCTCCAACGCAGGTTGGTCTCCTTGGATATGACGCTTCACTGTTTAGTAAGATTGAACGCGAGGAGCGCGTTTTTAAGAAAGAATTACAGTAACCTGGCTAAAATTTTAAAAGTCGAAAAAGAGCGGCTACTTACTCTTTGGCTGGCCGATCAGGTATTTGAAATGTTAAAACGAAGAAGTCGCTGATAAAGCGTTGAAATCCGTTTCATTAACATCAACTCTGAGAGAAAGAAAAAATAATGATGTTAGAAGTAAAGATAGAAGGGAATAAAATATTTGCTCCATTAAAAGATAATTGGCTTAAATACAGCCAAGAAGAGGACGTGCGTCAAAAATTGATTTGTAAATTGGTTAATCATTATGGATATAGTTTAGATCAAATGGATCAAGACGTTCCAATTAGAAAACGCTACAAGGCAGACATAGCCATTTGGAAATCAAGTGAGGATAAAAAGAAAAACAAAATACCTTCAATAATAATTGCTGTTGAAGTAAAGGGGGATAATATTAAAATTAAAGAAGAGGATTACTTAATAGGTTATAATATCGCTGCTGTAATTAATGCCAATTTCTTTATTGCTTCAAACCTGAAAGAAGAAAAGATTTTTTATGTAGTCAAGGAGCCACATCCCAAAAAGTTAGAAAAAATAAAAGATATACCCAATGCGGCAATCCTTACAGATAACAAAAAAATCGAGAAGTACATTTCTGAAATAAGAATATTTACTCGCGATGATTTCAGTAAGCTATTAACTCGATGCCATAATATCATTAGAAATAATGATAAACTTTCTCCGGAGGCTGCGTTTGACGAGATTAGCAAAGTTCTATTTATGAAAATTAGATATGAACGAAATCCGGATGAATCAAATATATTCTCTTTAGAAGTTTTCAAAAACCAAGAACGACACTACGAAAAAAATGAAAGGCAAATTAATATAAAGTTGCATGGGCCTAAAGCCGATATTCCGTATATGGATTATTGGTTTGAACTTACCAAATCAGAGTTTGCTACGGATGAAATTTTTGATGAAAATGACAGGATACGTATTAAGCAGGGAAGTTTTGAGGCTATTGTAAAAGAACTTGAGAAGTATAACCTTTCGGATACCTCTGATGATGTGAAAGGTATTGCTTTTGAAGAGTTTTTAGGAAAAACTTTCAGGGGAGAATTAGGTCAATTTTTTACTCCCCGCACTGTTGTCGATTATATGGTAAATGTATTAGATCCCCAGGAAGGAGAAACAGTATGTGACCCGTGCTGTGGAAGTGGGGGCTTTTTAATAAAGGCTTTTGAATACGTTAGAAATAAAATTGAGCTAGATATTCAAAAACAAAAAGAGAGCTTCAAAAAGAAATATTATACCGACGACTTCAACAACCTTACAGAAAAAAAACAAATTGAAATAGAAAATAAAATCAATACCCTCTTCAATCAGTTGAATTCTGAATTAAACGTAAAAAACAAATACAGCCGGTTAAACAAACTTTCTTACGATTGCATATTTGGCACAGATGCAAATCCAAGGATGGCACGGACAGCAAAAATGAATATGATTATGCATGGTGATGGACATGGTGGCGTGCATCACCACGATGGCCTTCTAAATGTAAATGGCGTTTATGATGGACGATTTGACGTTATATTAACTAACCCGCCGTTCGGTTCAAGGGTAGAAAAATCACTTAAAGTTTCTGTATTAGATATACCATCTGATGAAAAAATAAAACATTATGCCTCTCGATATCCCGATTATGAGGAGCAGGTAATAAAACCATTAAGGTTATGGGCTGAACATGATAATGGCGCTGGCAAAAGCAAAGGAAAGCCCTTGTTAGAATTGTTTACTGTCGGTAAAATGAGTGGTCTAACTGAAGTCTTATTTATAGAAAGATGTCTGAATCTACTAAAACCGGGCGGAAGAATGGGGATTGTTTTGCCAGAAGGGGTACTAAATAACAGTGCACTACAGAAAGTCCGGGATTTTATTGAGGGTAGAGCTAAAATAATAAATATCACTTCAATACCGCAAGATGTTTTTATAGCAAGTGGTGCTACAGTAAAGCCAAGCTTACTATTTCTTAAAAAATTTACAGAGCAAGAAGTTATCAGTTATGAAGAAATCTCTTCTGAGGCCCGGAAAATTATAAGATTAAAATATGCTTCCGAGATAGCCGACATAAATATGTTATATGAGGAGCAAAAGATTAACAAAAGGGACTATAAAGCTTCCATACAACATATAAATCAACAAATAGATCAAGATATTAAAACGAGCATAAAAGATAAATTCAATTACCTAATTCCTATTGTAGAGGTCGAGAAAGCGGGTATAACCAGCACCGGTGCACCTTGCGAAAACGAGTTAGAAGAAGTTGCTGTCGAACTGAAAAAGTATATCCTTGAAAATAAGTTATGGAATATAAGGCAAGCTAACGCTTTGTATACAATAGATAAAAATAATGCACTTGCCAGAAGCTGGGAAATAAACAATATAAAGGGAGAATCGGAAATTTTTTATGAATAGCGTTATTCCAAGTAAAACATATAGCTATCTCAATGTAGTACCTTATAACACTCTGTTTAATTGGGGGGCGTCATCTATTCTGGGTAATCATTTAAAGTATAAATCGGGTCTCCAGTTAGTTAGAATTGGAAAACTGATTGAAAAGAACCAAAATAGAGTAAACATCAAGAATGATTTATTTTATAGACGAGTTACCATAAAGCTTTATGGCAAGGGGGTAATAAAAAGGGATGAAGTTAAGGGTAAAGAGATTGGAACCAAGCGTCAGTCCATTATATCTGAAGGACAGTTTATTATGTCTAAAATAGACGCCAGGAATGGCGCATTTGGGATCGTTTCTAAAGAATTAGAAGGAGCTATTGTTACCCCCGACTTCTTGAGTTACGACATTAATAAAAAAATAGTTATTCCAGAATTCTTCCTCTTATTGACAAATACAACGCAGTTTCATGATCTATGTCAAAACTCAAGTTCAGGAACTACCGGACGACAACGTATTGATGAATCCTCATTTCTAAATTTCCAAGTACCTGTTCCGTCATTTACCGAACAGCGCAAATTAGTATCAAAATATAAGAACAAAGAAGATTTGGCAAAGAAACAAATCAATGAAGCAGCAAAAATCGCAAAGGAAATAGATCAGTACATATTATCTAATCTCGGACTTGTAATTAATAAAACCCACTATAAGACCAAACAAATTCATTATGCAGAATTCACAAACATCACATCGTGGGGCATTGATAAAATATTGAACTCATTATCATTTAAATCACTGAAATTTCCAACTGCAACACTTGAGTCTAACCCTGTATTATACAAGAATATTTTTCGAGGCAAATCGCCTAAATATGACAAAAATGGGAAAGGGCGAATATTAAATCAAAAATGTAACCGATGGAACTTTATAGAAATGGAATATGCACGTACAGTAAACGACAACTGGCTTAAAAGCATAGAAAAAGATTTTCTAACAAAAGAAAACGATATAATCATTAATTCCACCGGAGAGGGAACAATTGGAAGATCTTCATTAATAACAAAGCCACTTGAAGGACTTTTATATGATAGTCACTTACTTTTGTTGCGCCTTGATATAGAAAAAGTTAACCCTTCTTTTTTAGTAATTCTCATCAATCATACCTATGGACAGTCTCAAATTGAAAGTTTAAAGTCTGCGAAGTCAACGAAACAAACCGAGTTAGGGGTCCAGAATTTAATGAAAGTGCTTTTCCCATTACCGCCAAAAAAGAAACAAGATAGTATTGTAAAGTTCATCGCCACGAAAAAGAATGAAGCCGACCAGCTTCTTAAGAAGTCAGAAATAAATCAACAGAGTGCCATTCTCGAATTTGAGAAACAAATATTTGAATACCCTTTTTGATTGCAAATCATATCAAATGAAACTATTAAAGCTAAATATCATCAATTACAGGTTATTTGATAATTTGTTGATTGACTTCGACAAAGATGATATAGTAACAACGATAATCGGCAGAAATGGGTCGGGCAAAACAACACTTATTGAATGCTTAACGAGAATCTTTTCGGAGCTATTAAAGTGTGAAACTGTCGACCAATTCAAGTCAGTTAATATTCCATTTGATTTTTCAATTAGCTACCTTCTAAGAAAGGAAAAGACTATTGAAACAACTTTTGACGGTTATTCTTTTGTGAATTATGTTGTTATCGAAATAAATAAAAGAGAACAACTTGACATTAAGCTTTATGAAGGCAATGATATAATAGACGGTTGGGAAAATTTAGTACGATATACCAGAGACAATGGAGATAACTTGAAATATCTTTTGCCAGACAACCTTATAGTATATTACTCCGGGATCGCTGAAGTACTTTTGAATTTGTATAAAGATTTTCAAAACAAAATTATTTTAGGTTCTTTAGACGGGGATGTTCGTGTTGAACAACCCTTTTATTTCTTTATACCTGAAAACTTAGAACCAATTATTCTTGGGTTACTTTTATTTGAATTTGGTGATATTCCAGAAAAATTAATTGAAAAATTTGGCATTCAGGGATTTAGTAAAATTGCGATAAAATTTAAAAAACCCAAGTGGGCGAAATCAAAGAAATCTCCGGAAGAATATTGGGGAGCAAAGGGTGGATTGCATATATTTTTAACGACTTTAAAAAATGCGGCAAATGCTGTAAATTTTTCAACCAGTAACATTGAGTTCATTTTTACTGACAGGAATAGTATAGAAACGGTTCGAGAATATTATAGAACGGAAAAACGCGTTTTTGAATATTTAGTTGCACTTCAAGCAAATGATTTAGTCGAATCAATTAAGATAACCCTTATAAAAAATGGCATCGCGACTGATGCACAACGACTAAGTGAAGGGGAAAAGCAGTTATTAATTATTACAGGATTAAGAGAGTTACTTGCCGGAGGAAATACACTTTTTCTGCTTGATGAACCAGATACGTACCTGCATCCTGAATGGAAAAGAGCTTTTGTTTACGAATTTTTCAAAGACGACGATCGATTTCACAACTTTACGATAGTTACATCTCATTCGCCGAATATTATTTCTGGATTAAAGAAGGGACAGTTAAAGATTTTGAAAAATGAAAACGGCAAATCGTTTTTGAAGCTTTTTACAATAAACCCATATGGTAAACCGGTAGACCAAATTCTGATAGATTTTTTTGGTGTACAAGGACTTAGGTATAAAGGTGTACAAGCTGAATTGAATACATTATGGGAGTTGGTTAAAAATAACAAATATGCTGAAACAGAATTTAAAGAATTATTCAAAAAATTAGAATTAGAAATTGGGAAAGACGACAATGAATTAACGGATATCAAAATCGAAGTAATTAAAAGAAGTAAAAATAATGAAACGAATCACAAAGGGTGAGCCAGTTGCTTCTTTTGTAACCTACAGTACAAATAACCCTGGAGCAAGTTGGGAAACGTTTCATCGTAATGCAAGAGAATCTTATCAGGAATGCAGACTACAAATACTACTTGAAGAGCAAGATTGTCTATGTGGCTATACTGAAATATGTATAAACGAGGTCAATGATGCTCATCTTGATCATTATAAAAAAAGGTCTATTTTTCCAGCCTTAACATTTACGTGGTCTAATCTTATTGCTGCCACATTAGATTCTGATTTCGGTGCTAATTACAAAGACTCGGTTTATAAAATAAAGGGGAACGAATATTCGAATATTTTTAACCCTGTTGAAGAAGATGTTCATGACTATCTTTATTACAACCAACGCGGTGAAATTGAGCCTAAATCGACAATAACTGATGAATTAAAAACTAAGGTTAGTAAAACTATAGAAGTGTTTAATTTAAATCATCCAAGTCTAAGAAGTCGCAGAGAAACGATAATTAGACAAATAAGAGGTTGTATAGACTTGTCTTCAGATGAAGTCATAAAAGCTTTTAGTAACAGCGGGTTTAAAAGTGTTGTTTTTCAAGAATCGTTGGGTGGGAATTGATAATTAATTATTATCCTATAGGTAATAATCAGGAGCCAAGAGCAGATGTTACTTATAGTAAGTTAATTTACTTTTACGGGCGTTCGCCCCACCGCCCTAGCGCGAGAATGCAGCGCCCCTCTGGCGCGAGAATGCAGCGTGGCCAAAGCGGTGGAGTTCTCGTGACCACCTTGTCGGGTTGTGAATGGAGGCCAACTTAGCCCGGCTTCGTCATTTTTATTAAAGCTAAAATCTCGCCATCCGGTGTTTTGGCCTCGGCATGCGTTACCGTTTGGTAACCCATGGCCGTATAAAGCGGTACGCCGGGCAATGTAGCGCCAAGCTCGAAACTTTTAAATCCATTCGCCTTTGCCGCCGCTTCGCATACGTTCATGATATGCCGGCCAACCCCTTTTCGCGCATGATCAGGATGCACAAAAAAAGCCCTTATCCTGGCGGCATCGTGGTTTGGATCAAGCAGTGGGTCCTCCGTGTTTTTGTGCTGGTCACCGCCATATAGCGTTTCCCGTTTGCTCCACCCGCCGCAGCCTGCGAGCACGCCGTCAATCTCAGCGATATAATAGGTCCCGTCTATGATCAATTGCGTATCTACACCAAAAATGTATTTTATGGCACTTTCAATTTGTGCGGCCGTGTAATAAGCGGTGCTTAAACCGCAAACAGACAAGGCTATCATTTTATTTAGCCGCGGTATATCTTCAAGGGTGGCAAGGCGGCTGACTATTTGCATAGGTTTTCTTTCGCTTTGAGCTTCGGCTGTTCATGATGGATAGAGTACACACAGAGAAAACTATATCAAAACTTATTTTTATTAATAACTTCCATAAACCGCTCCCTGAACTTTTCGCTGACGGGTATGCGTTTATCTGCAATAAAAATATGGTTATCTTCTATTTTACTAAGCTGTTGATAATTGATGATATAAGAGTTGTGCACCCTGATAAACGGAGCTTTTAGCTGTTCTTCCATATCCTTTAGGCGGCGGTATATCAGCATCTGCTCCTGGCCGGTCGCCAGCCGTACGTAATCCTTCTCTCCTTCAAAATACAGGATGTCCTTTAATAAGATCTTCCTTAATGTTTTTCCGGATTTCACGAAAAAAAACTCCGGGCCTTGCTCGGCATTTGGCAGGTATTCCGGCCCGGGTTTTAAAAAATGCTGCTCTATTTTCTCGACGGATGCCAGGAAACGCTTTAAAGTGATGGGTTTCAGCAAATAGTCGATGGTTTGAAAAGAATAGCTCTCAACAGCATATTCGGAATAAGCGGTGGTGAAAACAATTTTAGTGCGTGGCGGCAATAGGGTTGCCAGCTCCATGCCCGTAAGCTTTGGCATATTGATGTCCAGGAAAA